>WBZM01000550.1_pt1 | contig 50697 bp, 53 predicted proteins | sample 5204271 | NCBI WGS metagenome assembly WBZM01 (sample SAMN12344346, study PRJNA552823) | activated sludge metagenome | biome: Activated sludge suspended growth; feature: Nitrification reactor; material: Wastewater; isolation source: activated sludge from nitrification reactor of wastewater... | reverse complement strand
AGATCAAATCAACCACAACTATGAGTATGAACGATAGGCATAATTTTATTGTTACTCCTGCTGGTGGAGGGAATGCAGTACTCGAGTTTACTGTCGATGATGGACGGATTAACCCTACTGAGCAAACCGCAGAATCCTTGCGGGCAAATGGTTGCGATAGTTCTCCATCTTATAGTTTTGATGGCAAGATAAGCCATTTTTAGTATGACGATTGTTCTGACGGGCACAAACGACTACGAAATTACATATCGGGTGCAAAGCCTGCGTGCGGATTTTGCGGGCAGTGCCGAGCAGTACGACGGGGATACGCTGACAAAAGAACAGTTGCTAGAAATGACACGCGGCGCGACACTTTTTAGCGACCAACGCTGCATTATTATTCGTCAGCTCAGCGAAAACAAACAGCTGTGGGATGAATTGCCAGATTTTTTACACCATGTGAGCAGCGAAACAACTATCGTACTGGTCGAACCCAAACTCGACAAACGGTCTAAAACCTACAAATGGCTACAAAAAAATGCCGATGTGCAGCAATGCGATGAGTGGACGGCGCGCGATACGTACAAGGCTGAAAAATGGTGTCAGCAAGAAGTGGCAGAGCGTGGAGTTACTATGAATCATATTCTTATTAAAAAACTTATCCAACGCGCTGGGGTAGAGCAGTGGCGACTGGCGGCTGCGCTCGAAAAACTAGAATTGGTCGATGAAATCACCGAGAAAACCATACATGATGTGGTCGAACCGCATGTCGAAGAGAATGTGTTCGAACTGCTCGGTGCGGCACTTTCGGGCGAAAAACAGACGGTGCAAAATATGGTGGTAGTGCTTGCGAGTACGGACGACGCGTATCGAGTATTTGCGCTACTGGCAAGTCAGATTGTGCAGCTCGCAACGCTGATCGTCAGCGATCGTTCGGTTGCCGAGGTCGCTGCGGCGACCAAATCGTCGCCGTATGTGCTAAACAAACTCGCGCTGTATGCAAAAAATCGCGATACAACTGACGCGAAGAAGCTACTCGAAACTGCTGCACGCAGTGACCTACAAATGAAACAGAGCAGCATGGAACCGTGGGTGATTGTCGAATCAATGTTGCTTGGCCTAAGCATAAAAAAATAAAGCGCCGACACTTCCTAGTGTAGTGTCGGCGAAGGCATAATCGAAAGAAGTTATTTTTTCGCAGCGGGTTTTTTTGCTGGGGCTTTTTTGGCCGCAGGTTTTTTAGTCGCGGTAGCTTTTGGTACTGCTTTGGCTGCAGGTTTTTTTGCAGCTGGTTTGGCGGTAGTGGCTTTGGCTTTTTTGGCTGCTTCTAGTTTGACACCAGCAGTTTTGGCCTTTTGTGCAACGGCACTTTTGCGGCGTGCTACGGTATTTTTCTTCAAAAGACCTTTTTTCAGGGCTTTGTCGAGTTCGCTATGAACATCGCTCAGCGCTTTTGCGGTTGGCTTAGCTTCAAATGCCTTCATGGCAGATTTGATAGCACGCTTGGTTGCAATGTTGCGTTCGCGGCGTACAGCAGTTTGTTTTACGCGCTTAATAGCTGATTTGATAATTGGCACTAGGGTATCCTTTTCTTTATTATTCTAGGTTTATATAGCGTCTTAGGGGTAAATTATAGCGTAGAAGGGGGGAAATGTAAAGTGTTGTCGAGTTGAAATCGTGCTTTGACGCTCAAAGAGATGCAAGGTACCGTTTCGCGCCCATTGTTTCTTTGCTCCTGGCAGGAAACAATGGGGCTGCACTTCGCTTGTAGTACCGTTGCATCTCTTCGGACGCCCGCACTTACGTTACTGCGGAACAAAATGAGTTGACGACACAAAAACGCTTGTGCTACACTAACAGCAAAGTTCTAACAAAAATGAAACAAACAGATATGAACGACAACACAGGACCTAAGCAGAAAATTGTTGAGAAGATCAAAGATTCCAGCAATATTTTAGTGACGGTCAGTAAAAATCCTAGTGTCGATGAACTAGCGGCGGCGCTTGGGCTTACGCTTATGCTCGACGAGCTCGAAAAACACCCGACGGCTGTCGCGAGTGGGGCAATGCCTGCAGCGATCGAGTTTTTAGACCCCGAAAAAACATTCGAAAACACGGTAGATAGCCTGCGCGACTTTATTATTGCACTCGACAAAGAAAAGGCTGATCATTTGCGTTATAAAGTCGAAGGCGATGTCGTAAAAATCTTCATTACTCCTTATCGCACGACACTTTCCGAAAACGACCTTGAATTTACCCAGGGTGACTACAATGTCGAATTGGTACTCGCGCTTGGTGTCGATAGCCAAGACGACCTCGACCAAGCCCTCAGTGCTCACGGCAAGATTTTTCACGATGCGACGGTTGCAAGCCTGAGTGTGGGCAGCGAAAAAAGTGGTTTGGGCGATATGAACTGGCACGAATCAGGGGCAAGTAGTATTTGTGAAATGCTTGTTTCGCTTTCTGAAGCGCTAAAAAGCAGCAAAACTCTGCTTACCGAACAAGTCGCCACGGCCTACCTGACAGGTATCGTAGCGGCGACGGATAGATTTTCAAACGACCTCACTAGTAGCAAAGTTATGACAATGGCCGCACAGCTCATGGCAGCGGGCGCAAATCAGCAGCTGATCGCTATGAAATTGCAAGAAAACGATGCGATTAGTCAGCCAAACAATTCAGATACCAGTACTAATGACAATACTTCTAGTGACACTGCAGCAAAAGAATCAGAATCAACAGAAGCATCAAATCAAGCTGTGGGAGCACTATCGATCTCCCATCAAAAGAAAGGCGATCTCGACGAAGTAGCCAAGCAAACTATTGCCGAACAGCAAGCCAAAGCTACCGAGCACGCCGAAGATGTGCTAGCCGAACACCTAAAAACCGTTGCTCCTGCGCCATCGGTTTCTATTCAGGACGAATTACAGCAAGAAAGTGCACCTCTGCCAGCTACAGAAACCAATGAACCGTCACTTGGTGGAACATTGAATGCCACTACCGGAGAAGCTGCCGAACAAAAACGCCGAGAAGAGCAAGACGACCGCAATAAAACTATTTTAAGTCACGGGCCAGTAGGAGGTGGATACAAATCACCTAGCGATGCACTAAGCTTTACGGCTCCGCTGAACGCAGCTATGCAAAATAATTCTGGCGAACCGCCAACAGTTGATATTTTTGCCGAACCAAACCAAGCACCTGCGCAATTGCCACCACTGCCTACACCAAGTGAATCGTCTGTTGCTAATGCTCTACCGCAGGCTCCTATGCCGAGTGAAACATTGGCCGATATCGACCGCAAAAACCGTGCCAATATGCACTCCGATGCTCAGGCAGCAGTAAATGCTGCGTTCGATAGTGGCCCGCAAGAACAGCCAGCTATGCCATCCATGGCACCACCAGTACAGCAACTACCCGCGCAGGAACAATCTCCATTACCTCCACCGCCACCTGCAGGCATGCCGCCTCTGCCAGATTTTTCTAGTATGCCACAGCCTGCATTGCCGCCACTACCACAGTTTGGTGCGCCGCCATCGGGTGGATTGCCGCCAGAACAGTTGGGGCAAATCTTTGGCTCGCCAACTCTACAGCCTGCACAACCCGCGCCACCTAATCAACCAGCCGACCCAAACCAGTTTCAAATCCCTAGCCAGTAATCTATACTAGCTAGTAATGACCAATGAAATTTTGCTTATCGACAAGCCTGCGGGCTGGACGAGCTTTGATGTTTGCGCCAAAATTCGCGGCGGGCTAAAGGTACAGTACCGTGAAAAAGGGGTCAAACCTACCAAACGCCAGTTACGGGTAGGGCACGCGGGTACGCTCGACCCCTTTGCTACAGGCTTGCTAATTATTTTGCTCGGTGATGCTACCAAAAAAGCTACCGAATTTTTAAAGCTCGACAAAGTGTACGAAGCAACCATTACCCTGGGTAAGAAAAGCACTACGGGCGACCCCGAAGGGGAGATAACGAGTAGTAAGGAAAAAGTAGTAAGTAGAAAGAAAGTCGAAGACACGCTAAAAAAATTTGTAGGCGAGATTCAGCAGCGACCACCGATCTATAGCGCGATCAAGATCAACGGGCAGCGCGCCTACAAACTTGCGCGCGACGGCAAAGAAGTAGAAGTGCCCTTGCGAGCCGTGATCATACATTCCATCGAAATCATCGACTACACGTATCCCGAGCTAAAAATCCGTACACACGTGGGGAGCGGCACCTACATCCGCAGCCTCGCTGTCGACATCGGCAAAGCACTCGGTACAGGCGCGTACTGTAGCCAGCTGCGTCGTATACAGGTCGCAGATTGGCATATTGGGGCTGCCGAGACCATCGAGCAGTGAGAATATAGACAATAACATTGATTTATGCTATAATCATAATTATGAATACATCATTTGAAAACCGTCCAATAGACATGCAGCCAACCAATGAAGATTTTGCAGCAGTGGCAGACCTTGCGTATGAATTGGTAGAAAAAAGTGGGGTGACACCTGAAGAGTATGTTGTTGACAAGCCCGACCAAGACCCAGCTGCTAAGCAATATTTAATGCCAATTGAAAGTGACCAAGTGCTAGCACTATTCCAAGTTCCTGAAGAGATTCGCACACGCAACCCTCGAGGTTTTCGCCTTTCATTTATTACTCCGCATCGGTATATAGATGAGCCGCTAAGTTCTGTATTTGATGCAAGTATCACTCTAGAATATGACTATGATGAAGGAGATGATGAAGCGACAGTTAGCTATAACATATGGGGTACTTCAGACACTATAGACTCAGAGCCTTCGCAATGGAGGGGGCATTATTACAAGCAAGGGTCTGAAGACTTTGAGGTTGAAGATGAAGATTACAGCCTGAGCATAAGGGATCTAAAGATTATGCAGACTATCATTAGCTCGCAACTTAGCTTGAAATAACGCCTATAATCTGTTACAATACCTAACTATGATTACTAAAGATAACAAAGCGAAGGCAATTGCTTTGACTCAGGTCGCCAAAAACGATGTTGGAAGCCCACAGGCTCAGGTGTCGGTTTTGACGGCTCGTATCAAAGAGGTGACTGAACACCTAAAAGTCAACAAGCACGACCACATGGCTCGTCGTGGGCTTATTCAGATGGTAGGAAAGCGCAAGCGCCTCCTAAAATACCTTGAAAACAAGAACTTTGAAGCATACAAAGCTGTTGTCGCAAAACTCGGTCTGCGCAAGTAGATAAGTACAAAATTAAATACGCTCTTAGTACTAAGAGCGTATTTAATTTGTAACCAGTTTATTTTGTTATTTTGCGGTGAGTGTATAGCTTTTGCACCCTGAAGTATCACAAGACGACGCCATGTACTGCATTTGCTGGAGCTTTGAAGTAGGTTCTTTTAGGAATTTTCTTGCTGTTACATCAGTATTCCACTGAGCAAGCGTAGGATAGTATCCGTTATGGGCGGTGCGGTATGCACTTAGGTCGCTCCGCGTTGCCGAGATTGAACTACTAAGTGATGAGCTAAACAATGAAGAATCATCGTCAGACGAGGATGAGCTGCTACTGCCGAATAAAGATGAAGACGATGAGGATGAAGACGACGAAAAAGCGGATTCATATTTGCTTTTTGTTTCCTGGGCTTTCTTTTCCTGCTCGCTAGCAGCGCTTTGGATCTGCACGATACTTGCAATACTCACAATCAGTGCGATAGTGGTTAGTGCACCAAGAACAATCCACACAACAGCTTTGCGCTTGTTGGCGTATTCGCTACCCAGTGCAAACAAGCCAGCGCCCATTAGTCCTGCAGTGACTAGTCCCGATATAATCGCTTTTAGGCTTATTCCACCCTTGTCGACGGTTTCTTTGGCTGTAGAAAAGTAGCTATAGCTTTGCGCGCTTGACGAAGTTCCTATGTGGGTCGTCAGTAGGGTGTTCATCATACCGATAAGTGCGCCGAATATTCCCAAAATCAGCAAGGTAGCACCAATGATATACAATGCACGTCGCCACTTTTGCCCCGCACGCCACGGTTCACTGGATTCAAATTTGCGCATGGTAATCGTAAGAAACGCCAAAGCGGGGATGCTGATGACAAGCGTAGCAATCGCCCCTAGTACGAGCGTTTGGTCAAAATTACTAAATATCATTGAAGAGCTGTCGGCTGCTTTTTTGCCAAACATGTTGTTTACAGCGTACGTAACGACGGTCGAGGTAGCATAAAAGGTGCTAATAAGAGTAAAAATATAGGCAGTCAAGCATGCCAAATAAGGAATAACTGGCTCATTGCTTGACTCGACTGAAAGCACGCGACCTAGTGGTGGTGCCGAATGCACTGTTGTAGGGGCCGTTGTGGGCGGCTCATTTTGAACCCCAATCGCGCTTGTTTTTGGTTCACTTACAATATCGTTGTCCATTACATCTCCCTGTATATGATTATGCTTTTATAGTAGCATGTCACAGCGAGATTAGATGAATGTTATATGAGGTTTTGAGTATACTAAAGAGTATGAACCAAATTACTCGTGACGAATTTGCCAAACTTCTGAAAGACCATACAATTTCGAGGCGGCTTCGAAATAGCCTGCGCTATGTGCCCGAAGAAATTACGCATTGGAGCGAGCGGGAATTTTTGGCAGTGACCGACAAAGCAGGGAATGAAGGAGTGCTGCTGTGGGGCGCAAAAGTGCTGCCATTTGTCGTGGCGAAGCGAACGGCGAACGCCAAAGGGCGAGTCGAAGCGATTATTTGTGATTTTTGCGCTACATGGCAGCGGGGGACGAATTCGGCGACCATAACGTTCAAAAAAGATTCTAAAACCACTGTTTCGTATTTGGTGTGTGCCGACCTAGAGTGTTCGCTTCATGTACGAGGGCTGACAAAAGCAAGTAGTCTGTCGCGTACGCAGCTGCGCGAACAAATAACTTCTACTCAGCGAATCGAACGTCTAGGGCAGCGGCTGCATAAGACCCTTGACATTTTATAGTGTTTATGCTAATGTAAAAGTAGTATTTTACTATAAAAAATAAACACCACGCCACCTCATATGTACACCACCCCAATCTATTCTACTGTTCCTCGTCAAAGTCTCGACCGTCGCAATATGAGGGTGGTTGTAGCGGGGATTTTTGGTGCTATTGTGGTGCTTGCTGGAGCAGGGGTGGTAATTGGCGTGGTACGCTCGGCTATCCATCCTGTGCCAGTCACCGAAAAAACAACTTCATCACAAAATGGTACTGCGCCAAGTGGTGCAGGTTCTAGGAGTACTCCTAGTACCTCGCCAAAAACAGGCACGAGTTCGCAACCACAAAGCGCTACAGGTCCGAAATCTGCCACAGGTGCAGCGCCGTCGCCTAGCGCTTCATCTCGTGTAGGTTCGAGCACACCGTCGACAAGCCCACAGGCGGGCGGAACGTCAGCGGCGCCTTCGTACACAGCGCCGCCGCAACCTACCAGTGACGCGTGTGGACCGCTAATTCGCAAAAGTGATGGGAGTAATTGGCGCTGCGTGTTCAATGACGATTTCGATGGTACGTCGCTGAACAAAGCAAACTGGGCGGTCGCAACCAGTCCAAACGATTTTTTCCAGTGGTTTGAGTGTTATACTGATCGTTCCCAAAATGTTAACGTAGGAAATGGCAAACTATATTTAAGTTCGCTGCGTGAAGTGCCCCAAATCCCATGTGGACATGTTGGCGGAAAAGATTTTTCGGGTGGCATGGTGCGCACACTAAATAAATTTCACTTGACTCGTGGCAAGGTAGATATTCGTATCAAATTCCCACCTTCAAAGAGCACCTATGGTGTTGGGACATCGCTATGGTTGTTCCATGTACCCGCTCCAGGCTCGGGTAGCGATGCAGGTGCCTATGGAAAATGGCCTGCATCAGGTGAGATTGATATTGCCGAACACTACGCTCCGTTTGATGATTATGTTAACCCATCGTTGCACTATAATGTACAGTCAGGCCACAGACTACAGTCATCGTGTGGGCAAGAGAATTACAATGCTGAAACAACCACTGCTCGCTGCTTGGTAAGTGGTGCAACTACAAGTTTTCATACCTATAGTGTTGAATGGACTACTGATACAATTACTATGCTATATGATGGCAAGCCAGTTTTTGTTGATAAGTGGAAGTCAACACAAGGCGGCACCGCACCATTCGACCAGCCGTTTTATCTAAATATTACACAAGGCTTTTCTAACTTGCCTATCCCAGGGCCCTACGGTGCAGCTTTGCCTGCTACTGCTGAGGTAGAGTACGTCAAGATTTGGCAGTAGCCTACAACTCGATGTATAGATAGGGTAGCTGAGGGGTAGCGATATGCTTGGCTATTTCAATAGATTGTAAGAATTTTGGCAGAATAGTAACATTTGCTGGGTTTACAAATTCGCACACCGCTAGCTCTTCATTGCCGTGCGAAGTGTCGTTCAGGTTTATATCTGTAAAGTCTTCTGGGTTTTCGATAAGGAAGAAGAACTCGATTTCTTCGTTGTAACCATCGCGTTCGGAGCGGAATTGCTGCACAAAGAGTATGCGACCTACCTTGGCATGTATGCCTGTTTCTTCGAACAGTTCTCGTGCTATGCCTTTGTCCATTGGCTCAAGAGGGTCAAGACCGCCGCCAGGAACCGCGTAGTAGGGGGCTGCACTGCCGTCTTTTCGTTTGTGCCGCACGGCAAGCAATGTATCGTTATGCCAGATGATACCACGAACGTTAATGCGTCTACTCGCCATAATTGTAAGTATATAGATTAACTATAAGTATCTCAATATTTATCAGTAAATAAGAGAGTGAGCCGAAGACGCGCTAGCGTGGGCTCGCGAGCACGTTCGTTTTACGTAGGTAGGGTATAATGGCAACTATGAACACACTTTCTTCTTTGGGAACAAAAAAATTACAATTACGCTGGTGGTACGCAGTAATAGGGTACGGGATTGCAATCGTGTGCTCGCTTGCCGTGCCACTCCTGCTTATTGGTATGGGCGAACAAGCAATGCAGTATAACGCCGTTTTGGTGCCGATTCAGTTTTTGGCCATGTTTGTTGTGGGCGTTTTGGTGGTGCGAATGCTACGGGGGCGCAAATTTGTACGCCAGGACTTGGGGTTTGTCCGACCCTCAACAAAAGAACTATGGTATGGCGTAGGAGGTGCGGTACTGTTTGTGGCGGTAGCTCAGCTTGCAAGTATGTTGACGCCTGAACTAAGCGATGCAGGTAAAAAAGTTGCGCAACAAGTGGGGATGGGTGAAAACTTTTGGCGCGACGTGTTGGTGGTGCTGAGCGCTACAGTAGCAGCGCCGTTGGGCGAAGAAATTATTTACCGAGGCATGGTGTTTCGGGGATTGCATGACGGGATGAAACGCCTAAAGCAACGATGGGTTCACCGTTTGGCATTCGTTGTACCTGCATTGGTTTCGGCGGTGCTATTTGCGACGTCACATGGTGGCGAAGGGCAGGATAGGCAAGTGCTGTATTTGATATTTTTTGGACTGATCGCGGCTTGGCTGTACTGGAAAACGAAGTCGCTCTACGTTTCGGTCTTTATGCACAGTGTCACCAATATGATCAATTTCTTTTTGCTGGCGCTGGCGGCGACCAAACCTGTTAGTATTTGGGTGTATCTGCTGATTGCGGTTTCGCCGTGTATTGCGATGGGCTGCATGATGCTGGCCGACAAGGCAACGCGGCCTGCTAAACTTCGCGCTTGATCTTCCAAATTTCGTCGATCCAACGATAGCCTTCGGGGGCAACGCTGGCGTCGTCCATGCCCATGCCGACGAGCCAATCGTCGCCGAAGCTAAAGCCACAGTAATCTGCTGTAATATTTATTTCGCGGTCGATGGTTTTTTGGGCAAGCACCGCCAAGCGAACATTGCGCGGTTGGCGTGCAGCAAGATGACGTTTTACAAAATTTGCCGTAATGCCTTTATCTAGCACGTCGTCGAGAATGATTATCGTGCGGTCTTTTACTGTCGTCGTGGGCGCAAGGTCGGCCACGATGTGCGGTCCACCCGCTTTTTGGCCTGCACCGTAGGTAGTGACGATCATACTATCAAGTTCAGGGTGAAACATTGGGTTTTGGCGCGCAATCTCGCTCATGAGCTTGCTCGCAAAGGGCTGTGCCCCACGTAGCAGCTGCACAAATAGTGGTCGTTCATCTGCAAAATCACGCAGAATACTCGCCGCAAGATCGGCAATAGCTTGATTTACTTTTTCAGATGAAGCGAGTTGCTCGTAGGTTTTGGGGATCTGCATAAAAGTAGTATACAGTATGATTCGCACTACAATCTTTAGCAGTTGCTGTATAATAAAGGAGTAACAACCCGCGGAAGGTGATAGATATAAGTTTTGTAACGCACAAAGTTTGTACCTGTTACTCTCCGCACTACAAAAAGGAGGACATGTATGTCTACTATCAACCCTAATGGCAAAGAAATCATCTCTGTCAGCACTGATTTTTGTGGCCAAAAACTAACACTCGAAGTCAACCGTGTGGGCTTTCGCACCACAGCGAGCGTACTGGTGCGCTACGGTGATACAGTGGTGCTAGGCACCACCCAAATCGGCACACGACCAGTGGTGCTCGATTATTTCCCGCTCAGTGTGGACTATGAAGAAAAAATGTATGCAGCGGGTAAAATTAGCGGCAGTCGATTCATCAAGCGCGAAGGCCGTCCGAGTGACGAAGCGATTTTGATCGGTCGTATTATCGACCGTCCGATTCGACCACTGTTCCCGAAAGGCTATCGCCAAGAAGTACAGGTAGTGGCGAGCGTACTGAGTATGGATCCAGCTTTTCGCCCCGACATGGTGGGGATGATTGCTGCCAGCAGCGCACTGAGCCTTAGTGGTGCACCATTTGATGGCCCTGTGGCGGGCCTACGCGTTGGTCGAGTAAACGGTGAATTTAAGGCGTTTTTGACCCCTGAAGAGCGCGAACAAAGCGACCTCGACCTGGTAGTAGCGGGTATCGAAAGCGGTATCGTGATGGTCGAAGCGGGCGCCAACGAAGTGTCTGAAGATATAATTATCGATGCTATGAAATGGGCGCACGAAGCTATGCAGCCTGCAATCAAACTGCAGCGCGAATTGGTAGAAAAAATTGCTCCCACGGCGCAAGAATACACTTTGGTACTACCAAACGAAGAAATTCAGGCCGAAGTGGACGAATGGGTAAAAGATAAATTGGGTAAAAAACTGCAAAAAGCCTATCCAGAACGCAACGAAATGGTCAACGAACTACGCTGGGCATTCCACGAAGCCATGGCCGAAAAGGTGGGGGATGAGTACGACGAAAAGCGGGACGAATACGACGAAGCCTTTACTATGGCGCTACACAAAGACGTGCGTCGTGGAATTGTAGAGGACCAGACTCGTCCCGATGGTCGCGCCCTCGACGAAATCCGCCCCTTAAGCAGCGAAGTAGGGATTCTGCCCCGTACACACGGGAGCAGTATCTTTACTCGTGGCGTGACCCAAGGTATGAATGTGGTAACATTGGCACCACTCAGCTACGCGCAGATTGTTGACACTATGGAAGTGACTGATGGCGAACGCCGCTACATGCACCACTACAATGCCCCTGGCTATACAGTGGGCGAAGTGCGCCGTTTGGGTAGCCCAGGCCGCCGCGAAATTGGCCACGGCTATTTGGCAGAGCGTGCGGTTATGCCTGTGCTGCCGACCGAAGAAGAATTCCCGTATGCGATTCGTAGCGTGACTGAAATTATGAGCCAAAATGGTTCGACCTCTATGGCCGCAACTTGTAGTAGTGTGCTGGCGCTGATGGACGCAGGTGTACCGCTAAAAAACCCTGTCAGTGGTATTGCGATGGGGCTAATGAAAGATGGCGACAACGCCTATGTGCTGAGCGACATTGCCGACGCCGAAGATTTCGCGGGCGATATGGACTTTAAAGTCACAGGTACCAAAGACGGCATTACGGCAGTGCAAATGGACATGAAGCTCCATGGTCTGCCAGTCGAAGTGTTGGCCGAAGCTATTCGCAAAAGCAAGCCAGGTCGTATGCATATTCTAGAACACATGGTCGAAACTATTGCCACGCCGCGCGAAAAACTGAGCGACTACGCACCGCGTATCGAAAAGATCAAGATCAACCCTGAAAAAATCGGTGCGGTGATTGGCAAGGGTGGCGAAGTAATTAACAAGATCACATCAGAAACTGGTGCTGAAATCGACATCAAAGAAGACGGCCTAATAACTGTTGCCAGCCCCGACGGCGCAAGTATCGAACGTGCGCTTGAATGGATCCGCAGCCTGACCGAAGAGCCAGAAGTGGGCAAGGTATACGAAGGCACAGTGGTAAGTATCAAAGACTTCGGTGCGTTTGTAAATATTATGCCAGGCACCGACGGCATGGTGCATATTTCAAAACTTGCCGAAGGCCGTGTCGAAAAAGTGACCGACGTGCTGAAAGAAGGCCAGAAGGTGCGTGTAAAACTGATGGAAATCGACGATCGCGGTCGTTTGAGTTTGAGCATTAAAGACGCGGAATAACAATATGAACAAGCCGCTTCTAGTCTCTTTCATCGGCTTTCCAGGCTCGGGCAAAACACACTTTGCCACACAATTAGCAAAAAAGCTTCAAGGTATTTCGTTTAACAGCGATGCCGTGCGCCTGGCAGTGTTTGGGAGCCTGGAAAATATCGAGCAGATCCGAAAAACAGATCGTTCACGGCTGTATAGCGATGTGTTCGGTGCAATGAACTACATGGCGGCACAGGCGCTTCAATCTGGACATTCGGTTGTATACGATGCTCAGATGGCAAAGCGTGAAGATCGAACCCGTATGGAAAAACTTGCTAGAGAGTGCGGTGCTGAATTTTTGTTGGTGTGGATACAGGCTGACCCTGATATTGCGAAACAACGTGGTCAAACACGCCAGCAACGCAACGATAGCCATCGTTATTCACCTGAAAAAATGGAAATGCTTGTGGAGCGATTTGCTACGACTACAGACTTGCCTAAAAAAGATGAAAAGGTTGTTAAGATTAGTGGCGAGCTTCCATTTTCTGAACAATACAAGCTGTTTCAGGCGGCACTCGCAGAATGAAACGATCGGTTGAATACTACGCCAAACGAAATTTATGGCTCTATATTGTTGTTAAGATATTTAACAAACGCGTATTCCTGCCAGTTATTGTTATTTACTTTGTCGATAGGTTTGGGTTTTCCATCCAAGAAATCGGCATTCTGGCGGCTATTTACGGCATAGTAAGTATTGTTGCCGACGTGCCAACAGGTTATTTTGCCGACAGATACGGGCGAGTAAACACTATTCGTGTTGCGGCTATTTTGCAAATTATTGCATCATTGCTGTATATTACGGTAACGCAAAAATCTGGAATTATTTTTGCACAAATTTTGGAATCGCTAGCATTCTCATTTTTGAGCGGGGCGGCCGAAGCGTTGGTTCATGATTCGCTTGAAGTTACCAAACAGACCAAGCAGTATAGCAAGGTACTGTCTCGTGCCCAAAGTATCGCACTGGTTGCGAACGCAGCACTGATTGCGTCTGTGCCACTTACATATGCGATTGATCCACGGTTGCCGTTTTTGATTGGGACACTGGCATTTGTAGGCTTGGGGATTGCAGGCATATACATGCGCGAAGTTCTTCCGCATGCGCCGCGCCAAAAGCTTGTTTGGCGTCGTGCCGATGCGCTGGCTGCACTTGCCCGAAACAAGCTACTTCTTTTTGCAGCGCTCCTTTTCGGTACTGTTAGCGCGATCTATTTTTCATTCGATATATTTACGCTTGCGATGCGTCACTACGGAATAAAACCAGAGTTTATAGGGTTTGTTTTTGCAGCAGCTAGTTTGGTTGGGGCTGTTGTTGGGTTATTCATTCATCATTTAAAAAAGCTAAACATTACTCACTATGCATTCATCGACGTAACAATTTTGCTACTACCGTTTCTTAGTGCAGTGACAGCCAATGCGCTGCTGCTCGCAGGGTCGATTGTTATTAGCATTGCGTTTTGGCGTTTTCGACGAATTATTTATCAAGATCACCTGCTGACACTATTCCCAACCAACTACAAAGCCACACTTATATCTGGTATGAGTATGTCAGAAAGTATAAATTATGTATGGATACCTGTCGTTACCACGTCGATAGTTGGAGTATTGGGCTTTGTAACTGGCTTTGGTGTCATAGCGTGCGCGGTGGTGGGTATTGCGGTGCCGTATGTTGTGTTGATGCATATGCTTTTTGTGCACCAACAATCTGCAGTAGTGTATAATGATAAGCAATAACAGGCAGGGGAGTGTAATGAATCCAGAGGAAAATCAGGGGAATACTAATCAAGTGACAGCGCCGCCAGTGCCACCAACAGGCTCAGCTCCTGTTGCACCGACACCGCAACTTGGGGGTAATGGAACGTCTGAGGCATCAAACCAACCCCGAGTAAGCCAGCCAATGCCACCAGTGCAACCTGTGGAACCCGCGCAGTCTGTTGCGCCGCAGCCTCCACAAAATCAGCCCACAGTTGGTCAGCCAGTGCCGCAGCAGTCGCTTGCTCCAATGCCAAAAAAGGGAACGAGCAAGACTGCACTATATGGAATTATCGCAGGGGTAGTAGGCGCGCTGCTTGTTATTGTGGTCGTAGTTTTGGTAGTTGTAATGGGTGGTCCAAGCAAAGAAGATTTCAGGAAGGCTTCAGGATCTGTCGGTGATGTGGTTTCAGCGTATGAAAAAGCAGCTAACGAATTTAATATTGTCACATCGGCAATGTCATATTCTGGGCAAATCTCAGATCAAAGAAAGTCAGATTTCAAATCGGTTTTTGTGAATTACAAAGCAAAGGTTGCTGAGCTAAAAGATGCAAAAGCCTTACGTGATAAAGAAGTCAAATCTGTCTACGATGTGTACATGGCAAAAAATGAAAAGTTTATTGTGTTTGTTGATGGGATAGCTAGTAGTATGGACGATTTAGCTATGGCAAAATCCAAATGTAACATTAGTCCCAATACATTTTCTAATGCTACACCAGAAAATATGATGGTTACTTTTGACAATGCAATAGTACCGTGCCAAAAAGCACTCGATAACCTAAAAGATGTAAAGAACACCGTGATTGCAAAATATGCGCGTGACGTAAGTTCGCAGATTCGTGACTTTCGCATAGCACTGAATGCTATGGTCGATGCATATAAAGCTAAAGACGCTGCTAAATACACTGCTGCAAAAACAGAATTAATAGCTATAGGTACTAAGTTAGATACCAGTGAGACTGCGCTTCAAGAGAATCTTAAGAAAGATGTAGAAGGCGTGAAGGTAAAAACAGAGCTTCAGAAGCTACGGGACATCGTAGATCAGAAGGCAAACAAGTAGGAGACTTTTGATAAAGAGCTGCTTGTGGGAGTGAGGCAATGAATAGTTCCAAATTAAAGTTGGATATACTTCAGACAGACATTCTAGCGCAGAATGTCTGTGCTGATTTGGCGGCTACCGCAACTCAGTTGGTGCTAGGAGCAGGGAATCCAAGTGCCAACATTGTGTTTGTGGGCGAAGCGCCAGGCAAGGCCGAAGACGAACAAGGCCTGCCGTTTGTAGGGGCAAGCGGTAAGTTTTTGAACGAGATGCTCGCAGCAGCGAGCATGCAGCGCGAAGATATTTATATTACCAATATCGTAAAGTATCGTCCGCCAAACAACCGCGACCCCAGCCTAGAAGAAAAGCGAGAATTTTGGCCGTATCTGATGCGCCAGCTCGAAATTATCAACCCCAAAGTAGTCATAACGCTTGGTCGACACAGCGGCATGTGCTTTATCCCCGAGCTGGTGATATCGCGCGATCACGGGCAGGCACGCAAAGTGCGGTTCCATAACCACGAGTTTTTGGTCATTCCGCTGTATCACCCCGCGGCGGCGCTGTATAATGGAGGCATGAGGCAAACACTGATTGACGATTTTTTGAAGGCGGCAGAGCTTGCGTGTGGGTAAATTTTTGAAAGATTTTTTGGCGGATTTTTATCGCCATGCTATTCGGGCAGATTTTAGTGACCACCGCGTAGTAACCAGTGCTGTGTCTGAAAGCGGTGTGAGTAAAAGCGACCCCAATAAGATTCGTGCAATGAAAACACCCAACTTATGGGCGGAACGAATCTGGCTGACATTTGCGACGCTGTTGTTTTTGATCCCAACCATCGCAATCCCAGTTGCCTGGCAGGTATTTATGCATGAAAAGTGGTATATGATCGTTGGCGTAATCTGTTTTTGGCTGTTTTGTGTGTACAAATTCGGTATGTTCAGCGGCTTGTTACGTTGGACGTTTGCTGTCAAAAACTTGCAAAAATAAGCACAATTTGCTATACTGGTAACACTTGAAAGGGAAAACGACCAACTCTCGACCCCTGACTTACATTCAATTAGAAATTATTAATTTATCCAAAAACTAAAGGAGAAACACAATTTATGGGTCAACGAAGACTCTCAAAACCTCAGGCAGATGACCTGAGCAAACGGCCTGACGGCCAAAAACGACAAAAATCTAACAACACCGTGCTGAATGCTACGACTACCCGAAAAGGTGAAGTATTTCGTGCGCAGCGTCGTACCAGCGACGACGTAAATATGCGTGCTAGCCAGCACATTATTAACATCCCGGTCAACAAAAGCATTTACAACGGCTACAACGGCCGCCAGTTTAGTATGGCCGAACAAAAGCGCCAAAAGCCAGCACGCGGCCCTGTGCTGCGGGTGATCCCGATCGGTGGGCTGGGCGAAATGGGCATCGGCAAAAACATGATGGCGATCGAGTACGACAATGACATTATTGTTATCGATATGGGATTTTTGTTCCCTGGCGGCGACTATCCTGGTATCAATTACATCACCCCCGACATTACGTGGCTGAAAGAAAACAAGCATAAAATTCGCGGGCACGTGTTTACGCACGGACACCTCGACCACATTGGTGCCTTTCGCCATTTGGTGCACGAAATTCCTGCACCGGTATATGGCAGCAAATTTACTATCGGTATGCTCAAGCGCACCATGGAAGAATCCCAGAGTGGTTACGAGCCAGAATATTACGAGCTCAACCCCGAAGCACACGAACGTGTGCAGCTAGGCGATAGCTTTAGTATCGAACTAGTACGGGTAAACCACTCGATCCCCGACGCCACAGCGGTTGTAGTGCGTACGCCACTTGGTGTACTAATCGACACGGGCGACTGGCGTTTCGAAGAAGAACCAGTCGATGGAAAAAAATTTGACCTCGAACGCCTAACAGAGATCAGTGCCAAGGAAGGTATTTTGATGCTGATGAACGAAAGTACCAACTGCGAAAGCGACGGGACGCACCACCATGGTGAGTTCGATATTCAGCGCAGCATGGGGCAGGTGATGGAAAAATACCCCAACAGCCGTTTGATTCTGAGCTGTTTTTCGAGCCAGATTCATCGTATGCAGGTGATTTTGGATGAAGCCAAAAAACACGACCGCAAAGTTGCCTTCGCAGGCTATAGCATGATCCAAAACATGGAAGTTGCACTGCGCGCAGGCGTGATCAAAGTACCAAAAGACGTCGTGGTAAAAATGGAAGATATCGTAAAAATGCCTGATGGCAAAGTAACGATTGTTTGTACAGGAAGCCAGGGCGAATTTAACGCTGTACTCAACCGCATGGCGAGCGGTGCACACAAATTTATCAAGATTAAAAATTCCGATGTCGTGGTATTTAGTAGCAACCCAATTCCGGGTAACGAAAAATATGTGGTACGCACGGTTGATGGCCTAATGCGCGAAGGTAGTGACGTGATCCAAAACGGCAAAACTCACCTGACAGGCGTGGGTCCGCTCCACCTTTCGGGGCACGGCTACTACGACGACCACGTGAAACTGATCAACGCACTGAACCCAACCTACTACATGCCGATTCATGGTGAATTCCACATGTTGGTACACAACGCCGAACTTGCCGAAAAAGAATGTGCGGTGCCGCGCGACAACATTTTTGTCTGCGACAGCGGCGATGTGATTGAAATCACTGCAGAAGGCGCACGCAAAAACGGCCGTATTCCTGTAGGCGGTACTATGTACGACGACAGTGGGGCGATTGTTAGTGAAGTAGTGCTAAAAGACCGTATTCACATGGCCAACGAAGGTATGTTCGTGGTAGTACTGACTGTCCAAAAGGGCACGGGTCGCTTGCTCACTAGCCCAGATATCATTAGCCGCGGGTTTATTTATTTGCGCGACAGCGAAGAGCTAATGGGGCTGATTCGTCAGTACCTGAAGCAAAAAATTGCGCGCGGATTTAGCGGCAAAAAAACCGACCTCGACCAAATGAAAAAGGAAATCAAAGACGAGATTACCCATATTTTGTATGACCAAACACGTCGTACGCCAATCGTGATTCCTGTGATTAACGAAATTGGCGGTGGCAACGGAAACGGCAATAGCCAGCAAAATGGCAATGGCCAAAACCAAGGCCAAAAACCACAGCAAAAACCATTTGTTCGCCCAGTCGCTAAAAAATTCCCACCAAAACAGCTGCCCGACACCGAAGTCGCCGAACCAAAAGTGCGGCTCGATACACGTGGTTACTAGCGAATACATCTATATCTATGTCTCGTCGTCAGTGTAAACCAAATTTTTCTCACCCCGCTTTTGCAGCAGTGCACGAGCTTGGGTTGCCCGAGCAAGACGAGGTGGTGCTTAATCATTCTGTAGCATTAGATATTTATGGGGTGCTTGACCGCACACCAAGCGATATCGATGGTTCAATAAGTAGCGCGAACGTGCGCTATTTGCGGCAAGAAAAAGGCTTTTTGGTTGCCAGAAAGATCGTCGGACAATTTGCCAACGGAGTGTCGCGCAAAGTCTTGGTAACCTATGGCGAGAGGGAGGGGAATGTATTTGATCTCCATCGCTGGGATTGGTCGCAGGATATGTACAACAGAGAAGGGGCAGGGCGTATTTATCTCTCGCAACAAAAGCAATTTGCTGCGCAAGACCCCGTTACGGGTATATGGGTCGCAAAGCCCGAGTATGTTTTGGGAACAAAAATCTCTACACATCGCACTATTGATCAGGAGGATGTGCGTCGTATCGTAGAGCGGTATGGCATAGTACCGCTTCATCTTTCGCGAGCAAGCTTATAGATGCAGTAAGCACTTGCTTTTTAGCAAATAGTATGTTATGATTGTTTTTAATAACCAACCCAAAACAAAAAGAGTCATGAAATTAATCGAAATATTATATATCCTTAGCTCTACTATCGCGATACTTTCGAGTATGCCGCAGGTAATGCAATTGCTGCGCACCAAAGCATCTGAAGAGCTAAGTGTTCCCACGTGGTCGATGTGGCTAGCGACGCAGTTTGTAAGCGTGGCCTATATGGCCAACCTCGGTAACCTACTGCTGATGTGCTTTAGTATCGCGTGGCTGAGTTTTTATACCGTTATGATGGTGCTGATTATTCGGTACCGTCGCCGTCCTGCCCCAGAGATGGTCGAAGCCGTAAACGAAGCCTAGCTTGCATTTTGTAGTAAATTATGCTACAATAGAGACATATACCACATATCGACAGGGTAGCTAAACAGGGGTATAATCAAAACAGTTATGGCAAAAAAACGCAAAACAACTCGTAAAAAAGCAGCTGCAAAAGCACCAGAGCACGCATTGCCCGCAGGGTTTTGGGGGCAGGTTGGTGCAGTCTTGCTTGTTGTGCTTTCATTGCTGTTGGTGATCGCCTGGTTTGGGATTGGCGGGCCCGTGCTGGAATGGCTACAGCAATCGATGCTGGCGACAGTCGGCTACGCTGTGTATGTTGTCCCGTTTGCGTTTACGTATTTGGCCTACGAAGTGTTTCGAAGCGACCAAAGCCGTTCGCCATTTGCTGTAAAAGCGGGGTCGCTCATGACTATCGTGTGGTTTGCGGGGTTGTTTGGCTTGCTAAAAGACGCCAGTGGCAAAAGCGACGGTGGATTTGTGGGCGACACGGTAAATAGCGGTATGCTGGCGCTGGTTGCGCCTGGGATTGCCGCCTTTATTTATATCGTACTTATTTTTCTAACATTACTCTTTACGCTGCGAATCTCACCCTTTGCAGTGATTAGCTGGCTGTGGAATTTGGTCCAAACGCGGCCGTATGCCGATGAGCAAACCGAAAATGTAAAGGTGATGCGTAAAGCTGCGAGTGCAGAGAGTAAAGACATTGGCGAGTTTAAGCTAAACGCAGGCGTACCGATGGTCGACGCGAGCGAAGAAAAGAAGGGCGGACGGCTCAGTAGTCTGCGCGGCAGTGTGCAGCAAGATAAGGCCGCCGAGGAAAAAAGCGCGCTGGTGACAGTCAGCGATCCAAACTGGAAGGCTCCGAGTGTTGATTTGCTCGAGAAAAAGCAAAGTCCCGCCGACGCTGGCGACGTACAGGGCAATGCTCAGATTATCAAAGATACACTCGCAGAATTTAGTATTGATGTCGAAATGGAAGGCGCCAATATTGGCCCGAAAGTGACTCAATATACCCTAAAACCACCAAGTGGGGTGAAGCTAACGCGTATTACTGCGCTAGAAACAAATATTGCGCTGAATTTGGCAGCGCAGAGTTTGCGTATTGAGGCGCCGATTCCTGGCCAGCGTGCTGTGGGGATCGAGGTGCCAAATCGCAAGGCGGCCGATGTGCGTTTGCGTGGGATATTGGAAAGCAAGCAGTGGAAAGGTGCGAGCGAACCGCTGGCGTTTGCGATTGGCAAAGATATTTCTGGTGAAGCAACCGTGGGGCTGCTGAACAAAATGCCGCACCTGCTGATCGCGGGGCAAACGGGCAGTGGTAAATCGGTGATGATCAACACCTTACTGACGAGTTTGCTGTACCGTAACAGTCCGAGTGAAATGAAGATGATTTTGGTCGACCCAAAGCAAGTCGAAATGGCGCCATATGAAGACATTCCACATCTTTTGACTCCTGTTATTACCGAACCCGAAAAAACGATTAGTGCGCTGAAATGGGCGGTTAACGAAATGGAGCGCCGCTACAAGTTGTTGGCCGAAGAAAAACTGCGCGATATCAAAAGCTATAACCAAAAGATAAATAGTGGGCGCAAAAAGATTTCGGTGGCCGACGAAGAAGGTAATATGCAGGAAGTCGAAGATGGGGCGATGCCCTATATCGTGATTGTGATCGATGAGTTGGCAGATTTGATGATGGTAGCAGCCCGCGATGTGGAGGCGTTAATTGTGCGTTTGGCACAAAAAGCGCGTGCCGTGGGGATCCACCTGGTTCTCGCGACGCAGCGCCCAAGCGTCGATGTTATTACGGGGCTGATCAAGGCAAATATTCCTGCGCGTATTGCCTTTACGGTGGCGTCACAGATCGATAGCCGTACGATTTTGGACCAAATAGGTGCCGAAAAACTGCTTGGCCAGGGTGACATGCTGATGAAAACGGCCGATATGAGTAAGCCAAAGCGTATTCAGGGTGCATGGGTGACCGACGATGAAGTGAACAAAATTACTGATCATTTGCGTATGCAAAGTGCGCCGCAATATAATGACGAGATTATAAGTCAGCCCGTGCAAATAAATGGCAAGGGTGGTGTAGTGATGGACATGGGGAGCCACGAAGGCGGTGATGATATGTATAAAGACGCTGTGCGCGTGGTGGTCGAAAGCAAAAAAGCCAGCACGAGTTTGCTGCAACGACGATTGCGAATTGGCTATAGTCGTGCCGCGCGGATTATTGAAGAAATGGAAGAACAGGGGATTATTGGTGCTGCCGATGGTTCTCGTCCGCGCGAAGTGTTGATTAGTAGTTTGGATGATTTGGAGTCGAACGACGAGTAGTACTACCTAGCGCAGCACTACTTTTGGAGCATCGTAATGCCCTCGAGAATCTTGATGCAAGCATCAGGAATCTCGAGCTGCATTAGCGTGCTTGTTCAATGCTCCAAAAGTAGCGCTGCACCAGGTAGACATTTTATCGACAAAATAGTATAATTATATCTGTTAATAAACCTAAGGCTTATCTGAAATAGGGTAAGCATCCCGTGCATACGGGATTCCAGAGGAGGAACTCTATGCAAGAGTATGAACTAACTGTTCTTATTCACCCTGATCGTGAGACCGATCTAGAAAAAAGTCTCGACACCGTACGCGAGCTTGTAAAAACGAGCGGCGGCAAGGTGGCAAAAGAAGATAATTGGGGTAAAAAACGCCTGGCGTACCCAATTAAAAAGCAAAACTTCGCCGTGTATGTGTGCATGGATGTGGAGCTGCCCGCTGCGGCACCACTAAAAATCAGCAACACGCTGAATATTACCGACGACGTGATTCGTTACTTGTTGGTAAAAACCGACGACAAAGAGCGTAGCAAAATCGAAGCAGCACGCGCCAAGCATGTCGAAGGCGATCGAAACGATAAAGAAGAGGAGTAGATATGGCAAAGGGGTTTAATAAGGTAATTTTGATGGGCAACCTAACGCGTGATGTTGAAATGCGCACCACGCCGAGCGGTCAAAGTGTAGCGAATTTTAGTCTCGCGGTCAGCCGTAGCTGGAAGGGCCAAGATGGCCAGCAGCAAGAGCAAACCAGCTTTATTAACTGCGTGGCATGGGGCAAACCAGGCGAAATAATCGCTCAGTATGTTTCTAAAGGCAACCCACTGCTTGTCAGTGGCCGTTTGGACCAACGCAGCTACGACGACAAAGATGGCAACAAGCGCCAAGCCGTAGAAGTTGTGGTAGAAGATTTCAACTTCATCGGTGGCGGAGGCCGTGATGGTGGCCAAGCTGCAACGACTAGCTCGTCAGCTGGCAATAGTTCGACTAAACCAGCGGCACCTGCCGATGATACGCCGATTGACCTATCGGAAATCCCATTTTAGTAAGAAGATAAGATGCTAGATTCTGGAAATTAGATTCTAGAATAAAGCTATTAAATGTGAGGAGATTCCTAGAGTCTACTGTCTAGAATCTAGAGTCTTTCTCCAGAGGAGAAAATACATGAAAAGATTTAAAAAAGATGTCGTAACCTACTTCGACTACAAAGACGTAAAGACATTGCAGCGATATATCAATGCCTATGGGCAGATCGAACCAGTAAGTAAAACTGGCCTAAGTATCAAGCAGCAGCGTCAGCTGGCGGTGGCGATTAAACGCGCGCGTCATTTGGCGCTACTACCATTTGTAACACAAGGGTAAGAGGCAGAATCTAGACGCTAGATTCTAGAGAATAGAATGAAAACATATAGGGATTTGATTGTATGGCAGAAAGCGTATGAATGTACGTTAGAGCTCTATGCCATTACAAAAAGATTTCCAAAAGACGAACAAAACGGGCTAACGAGCCGCACACGGAGTGGGGTATTTGTCTAATGATGAGCAAAAATTGTTGTTAGCAAAGCTCGATGAAGTCTCTCGATTACTGCAGGGTTTACGAAAAGCTAATAAAATGAAAGGAGCAGATTCTTCTAGCATCTAGAACCAAGAATCTATATTCTAACTATGTACCAGCCAACTGATTTGAAAAAAGGCACCGTCTGCCAGATTGATGGTAAGCCCTACCGTGTGGTCGAGTATGGCCAAAAGGTGATGGGGCGGGGCGGTAGTATTGTCAATGTAAAGTTGAAGAATTTGCTCGACGGCAGTTTGATTCCGAAGACGTTTAAAGGTCAAGATAAAATTGAACCCGCAGAAGTCAGCACGAAGTCTGTACAATATTTGTATGCAGACGACACGAACTTTTTCTTTATGGATCCTGAAAGTTTTGAACAGTTTGAACTAGGCGCAGATGTAGTGGACGACGCCAAAAACTACCTGAAAGAAGGCGAAATGCTGGGCCTGCAGTTTTTTGGTGACCGCGTAATAAACGTTGAGTTGCCAAAAAACGTGTTTCTAGAAATTACCTATACGGAAGATGTGGTAAAAGGGGATACCAGCGGTGCAGTGCAAAAAGACGCCACGCTTGAAACTGGGGCAGCAGTGCGTGTTCCTGCGTTTATAAAAGTAGGCGATGTAGTGAGTGTCGATACGGCGACGGGTGAATACCGCGAACGAAAGAAGTAGGACAAGCTGCTACAAAGAGACCCCATGTAACAGGGGTAGAGGGTAGTAAAGTTGACTTTTAGTTCAACTTTAGGTAAACTTATAGTATGAATACGACAATTACACTAAAACAACTCCGTAATGATTTTCCTGCTGTGATAGAAGCAGTGGCGGCGGGTAAATCTTTTACGGTTATGAAGCGTTCGCGACCAGTGCTAAAAATCACCGCGCCTGAGGAAGAGGCGTGGGAGTTTGATTTTCGTGACGAAAATGGACGTGGAATACCTGCTGACTTATTTCTCGCAGAGATGAAAAAATACGAAAAAGATGTATTTGGTGAATAATGTCAGACAAAATTACAAAGTTTCTTCGTCGACTTTCGTATAAAGAATACGAAAAAGTTCTGAGAGCGATGGAATGTATTGCTACGGACGAATTTGCAACGCTTGATATCAAACCCATGAAAGGCCACAAGAACTATTATCGAGTAAGGGTAGGCCGAGTACGAATTATTATTGAATATGATGGGGGTACATATAAAACCGTCGCTATACTAAATCGTGACGAACGGACGTACAAAAACCTATGAGGCAAAGATTAGATCAAGCCATGGTACAGCGCAAGCTAGTGCGGACGCGGTCGGAGGCTGAGAGTTGGGTGAAACTTGGCAAAGTGACGGTCGATGGCGCAGTAGCTGGGCGGTCGGGAATGTTTGTGGGTGAACATGCACAGATAGTGCTAACGGCTCGCGAACGGTATGTTAGTCGTGCGGGGTTGAAGCTGGCGAGTGTAGCCAGGACATTGCGACTCGATTTTGCAGACAAAACTGTGCTCGATGTTGGGAGTAGTACGGGCGGATTTACTGATTATGCCCTGCAGCACGGCGCCAAAAAGGTGTATGCGGTGGATGTCGGGACCGAACAGCTGCATCCGAGTTTGTGTGGTAACGAGCGGATAGAATTGTACGAAAAAACCGACATTCGCAACGTATATTTGCAAAATAGCAACTTACTACACCTGTTAAAGGATAGACCCTTGAAGGGTGTGGTGCTGGAGGGGGCGCCAGATATTGTTGTGATGGATGTTAGCTTTATTAGTTTACGCGAGATTTTGCCGCATATCGCTACGCTGTGTAGCAAAAATACTCAGGTGGTAGCCATGCTTAAGCCGCAGTTTGAAGCAGGCAAGCACCAGGTAAATAAAGGGGTGATAAAAAATGATTCGGTGCGGCGGCAGATTTTGAAAGAATTCGAACTGTGGGTGCGACAGTATTTTGTTGTAGCCGACAAATGCGATAGCGAAGTAGCGGGGGCAAAAGGCAACCGCGAGCGTTTCTATTTGCTAAAGCGTGTATAATAAACACTAACAGTATGAGGAAATTTTGGGATAGCCATGTGTGGGTACGGCGCAGCGTTATAGGGTTTGGCGCGGTCTGTTTGCTAATGGTGGGTGTGCAGCTAGCGTTTCCTGGGAGCCGAGCGCTGCCGCTCGCACGGGTGAACGGAACAATGGTTGGGCTGGCCGACGAAAAAGCGCTGAGTTCAGTGCTAGCAGGGGTAGAAAATCAAAAACTTCGCCTCACAATCGGCAAAGAAACCATAACAGGTACCGTAAAAAACGCGGGCGTAGGGCCCGACGAAAAGGCCACCTTGCAGCGCCTAGCGGCGTATCCGTGGTATTGGCGGCTTGTGCCATTTAGCAGTGTTACGATAGGAGCGCTGCGCGACGAGCCTGTGCAGGTTGATGTCAACAAAACAGTGACCGAAAAATACGCTGCTAAAATAAAAGATATATGTAGCGTGCCTGCAAAGGACGCGATGCTAAAGGTAACGGGCGAGACAGTCGAGCTCGATGCGGCAAAAAGTGGGACGGCATGCCCCACCGATTCGATCGTTCGCCAGCTTGATCGGCAGACAATCGGCAAAGATGGGCTGGAGTACAAGCTGCAGCTTACAACAATTGCGCCAAAACGTACCGACAAAGACGTAGCGCCGCTACTCACTACCGCCAAAGCAATTGTGGCCAAGCCCCTAACTGTTACGGTAGCAGGCAAAACCTATCAGGTGCCAAAGGCGACCGTGGCCGACTGGCTAATGTTTGTCGAAAAAGACGACAAATCGCTCGTGATCGATGCGAGCGCAGAAAAAATGAAAAAATACTTTGAAACAATTCAAAAAGATGTGTATAGTGCGCCAGGCGTCACCCACATTACAACGCGCGATGGTGTGGAGGTATCGCGGGTGGCAGGTGCTGCGGGCCGAGGGATCGACGGTGACAAATCGGCCGAGAGTATAAAACAAGCCTTGCTGGCCAAAACAGGCACAGCTGAGCTGACGGTTGCCGCACTGCCCCCAATATTGCAGTATTCGCGTTCGTACAGCAACACTCCCGAAGGCTTGCAAGCATTGGTAAATGACCTGTCGCAGGCCAATGGTGGTATGGCGATAAGCGTGCGAAAACTGGGCGATAGTGGGGTGAGTGCTAATGGCGACGAGCAGTACCATCCTGCGAGCACCTACAAACTTTTTGTAGCGTATTCTGTACTAAAACGTATCGATCGTGGTGAATGGACGTGGGACAAACCCACCAGCAACGGTAGTGTGGCAACCTGCCTTGACAGAATGATTATCAATTCGGACAATCCCTGTGCCGAATGGTTTGGTGGCACGATTGGCTGGAGTACAGTATTTGGCGAAGTGCGAGCCCATGGGCTTAGCCGAACAGCTGTAACGGCGGGGGGATTTGTTTCGACAGCCAACGACCTAGCACTGTTTTTGCAAAAGCTCGAAACCAACCAGTTGGGTCTGAGCGAGCCTTCGCGGGCGCGGCTGCTTGATGTTATGAAGCGACAGGTCTATCGCAATGGTGTGCCCGCAGGAGTAAATGGGGTGGTGGCCGACAAAGTAGGCTTTTTGGACGGTATTTTGAACGACGCGGCGATTGTGTATTCGCCAAAGGGCGTGTATGTGATTTCGATCATGAGCAACGGCTCGTCGTGGGGTGCGATTGCTAGTGTTGCGCGGGCGATTGATACGAAAATTACAGAGTAAGTGTGAATATATGCTGGGATATGTATCTAAAAAAGAACTTATCAATGGATCATCGTATAAAGAGGTGATGGCAAGTGCACGTAAAGAATTTAACACAATACGTAAAATTACAAAGCGACAGCCGTATATTCGATCAGGTCGAAAAGACTTTATGTCTGTATTTGCACGGAAAATATCAAAATAAAAAGTCCCTCGCGGTGTAGCCTAAAAACTACTTGCCAGAGACTTCGGGACATCGTAACAGATGTCTATAGACAGTATACAGCATCTAATCAGGGTAGTCCATGCTATTTTGTTACGTTAAACCGAAATTCTACCACGTCGCTGGGTTGCATTACGTAGTCTTTACCTTCGGTGCGGAGCTTACCAGCGCTGCGGGCGGCTTGTTCGCTGCCTGCAGCCACCAAATCTTCGTACGAAACGACTTGCGCGGCAATAAACCCACGTTCGAAATCGGTATGAATAACTCCTGCAGCTTGTGGGGCGGTGCTGCCTGCGCGAATCGTCCAGGCACGGACTTCTTTGGGTCCTGCGGTCAGGTAGCTTTGCAAACCAAGTGTTTGGTAGGCGGCGTGGATCATTTGCTCTAGGCCAGATTCTTGTACGCCATAGCTTTCGAGTAGTTCGTGGGCTTCTGCGGGCGCTAAGCCTTTTAACTCTTCTTCGAGCTTGGCGCAGACGAACAGACTTTGGGCGGGCGTCACGAGGCTCGAAAGCTCTTTTTTGCGTTCGGTATTTGCCAAGGTTTCTTCGTCGACATTGAAGGCATAGATCACGGATTTGGCGGTCAGCAGGTGCAAATCAGCAATCAGTTCGTGGTTGAGCGAGGGGAGGGCGCTGAGCGGCGTGCCGTTTTGCAGGTGGCGCTCTAGGCTTTCGATGTATTCGAGCTGCTCGCGCGCGGCGGGCTTGGCTTTGGCTTCTTTTGCTAGGGCAATTTTGCGCTTTTCTAGAGTTTGGAGGTCGGCCAGTATCAGCTCGGTGTTGATAATTTCGATATCGCTTTGCGGGTTCACCTTGCCATTATCGTGGCGGATAATATCGTCGTTTTCGAACGCACGGACAATGTGCACAATCGCATCGCATTGGCGGATGTTTGCCAAAAATTTGTTGCCCAAGCCTTCGCCTTTGCTGGCACCCGCTACCAGCCCCGCAATATCGGTGAAGGTAACGGTGGCGGGCAGTACTTTTTCGCTGCCATACATTTGTTGCAGCACGGCAAGGCGTGGGTCGGGCACGGGCACAATCCCTGTGTTGGGTTCGATAGTAGCAAAGGGGTAATTCGCCGCTAGTGCTTCGGCATCGGTTAGCGCGTTAAACAGGGTAGATTTGCCGACATTGGGCAGGCCGACGATAGCGATAGATAAACTCATATGCAATATAGTATAGCAAATAACAGGGGTAAAATCTAGGCAATAAAGAAAGAGCGAGGCCTGTGAAATCCATCACTGGCGTCGCTCTTTCTGTAAGTACTATGGTAGTATAAATATAATTGAAATTCAAATACAATGAGCGATAGGGCTTATGCTTGCACATAGGCAAAAAACCTAGTATAATGCGTCTTACCAATAGTCTAGTGTACCAAGTAAAGTTTAAGACACTATAGACACATTGGAGCGGCCGATACCACCACTAGAGCGAGTAATTTGTTCGTGGCGGGAATCGCCATATTAACAAGTTGTTCTCTCTAATGAACGTGTGGTAACTGACGTTGCAGTGTGCCTGTAGTCTCGGGTGAGACTTATTGGTCGTTGCCTGGGACAGTCCTTGGCAACGTATATCCCTTAGGAAGGGGGTGGCGACCATGACTGGTCGCAAAACAATCAGCAAGGTGGTGACCACCGTGGTCGCCACGATTGCTTTGATCACAAGTCTGACGATGGTGGCAACACCAGCGTCGGCCAGTTCTTGTGTGCCCACACTTGATCAACCATGCTCAGACTGGATGCGTGTTCAAAAGGCAGGTATTACCGTGGACTACAAGGTTGATATCACGGGTGGTGATTTCATCATTCAACCAGGAGCTTATGGTGGAACATATTTCACTGTGATCTACTGGCCTGATGCATATCCAGAACAAACAGGGTCTGATCGTGGGGGTATACGGCGTACAATCCCATGTCCAGGAGCGGGTGTTGTTCGGCACTGGAGTTTTTCCGTTGCTTCTCCACAGCTTGATGGTTCCTGGGCACGCTTCTCCGAAACAGGTACTACTGTTTGCGGAGGCCCCGCAGCCACATCACCAACTGTGGACAATCGGCCGACTGTCCTTGCGCCCGACATGACATCGTGGCAGGCAACACAGGTGTGTCGCAATCGAGGCAGTAAGTGGGTAGCGCGCAAGAAGTCCAATTGGCGCAAGATCGTGCGGTGGAACAAGACGCATGATCCCGACCAGAACATCTGGCGCTGCGTGAAGCTGCGCAGAAAACGCTCGATCACTTCATAGAGGTAACAGCTAAAAGCCTGTCGCCACCTATTGTTTACAATAGGTGGCGACAGGCTGTCTTCATATACTAAGCACAGCAAATGTATGCTACAATCCATTATAAGGAAGGTTATGCTTATACTGAAAGATAATGGCGGTGGATACTTTTAAGAAATTAAATCTTCTCAAGGAGCCTCGAAGACTGGTTACATCAGTTATGATTCTTGGGGTGCTCGCGCAATTGTCTATTTTGTCACTTACAGTATCAGCGGAGCGTATCATTACATATGGTCCTGTCACAAACGTGGGTGATGCAGCTACAGCAACAAACCTTATGAACGCCATGTGTAGTGCTGGTCGTAGAGCTGGATTCGGTGCTTATATTACCAACATCTCAGGACCTGACCCTAGCGGTAACATCTCATACAATGTAAATATCATTCATAAATCCTGTAATGATGAACCAACGAGGGCGTACGCAATTATAGGTAATAACGGTCTATGCAACTTAATTGGATACTATGGAGGAAATGATACAGGTGAAGCATGGGATTGTGTGAAATATGTAGGGCCAAAACCTCGATTTACCTCACCCGGCACTGGGTTGGACTGTTATAAAAATCCAGTACTACACGATGAAAACTGTATCATAAAAGGTACTTTTGGAAGCTATCAGGAGCTAGATTTGCAGCCGCCTAAGGTTGCAAAAACGAATACTGTTACAAAAAGCTTCACTATTCCAAACTGGACTAATGGCAGCGACAGTTATAGGATAGGCTATTCACCCCCAATGTGTCAGTGGTTTAAAGTGCCTACTGCAAGCGGCTGGTATGGAGAATCGAGGGGGTGTCAGGAGCTCTTTATAGATCTCTCTTGGCGCGAAAGAAACTGGAACCTTCACCCCTCTGTCACCATTCAGTCACCAAAAGAAGTAGAGGTAGGCGCAACAGATCCTGCACAAGTTCGCATGAACGTCTATAATAACGGTACTGATACATCCCAAGGAACAAAGTACAGATTCGGCACAGTTGTCTACCCACCAGGACAGCCACCGACAATAGGAGGAGCTTCAGTAGATAGGAATGAGGGTCCTGAGGTATATTTTGGCAGTAGGTGGACCCCATCGATACGTAATCTAGATGATGGCGGATTCCCCGTTGGAGATTGGCCCTTGCAGGATTCCAAGGATTTATCAACCTACAGCGTAGGGACAAAGGTGTGCTGGACAGTATCTGTTAGCTTACCCAAGGAACCAAATCCACCATCAGCTTGGCGACATGCTATCGACTGCGTTACCATCGGCATTCGCCCCAAAGTCCAAATCTGGGGCCACGACGCCCGCGTCGGCGGAAGCATCGTCGCTAGTCGGCCTAGCTATCGTGACAATAAATTCTACGGCAGCTGGGCAGAGTATGCTACCTTTACGGGTATTGAAACTAAACAATTTATGTCTGGTTCGGCACTGAGTGGCGGGGGTGCTCCAGGCGCTAACTACACGAAGCTAACCTTTGCAAATGTAAGCGATACTGGTGCCGCAGGAAATTATGGTAAGTACGATACCATCAACTACCCTACCGCCACCGTCAACGCCCTCATCCGTAACTTCTGCAACAAAGATACAAGTACATGGCCCACTACCTTCACTCCAAACGACATCACTGGCGACAAACAAGTGGTCTGTATAAAAGGTGATGCAGTAATCAACAGCAACACTGATGTTCCCGCCCGCGACTATGGCAAGCAAAGCGTTATCATAGCGACGGGTAATATAGCAGTTGATCCTAGTGTGACAACCATTAATGCTTGGCTTGTAGCGGGTGCTCCACTAGGAGAAAACGGTGCGATGGATGCGACCAAGGGAATCATTAATACCTGCAATGCCCCTGGCCAGCTAAATGCTACGATGTGTACCAACCAACTCACTGTTATAGGTCCTATTATCGCCAACAATATGAAGCTCCGCCGTACTACCGCCCCTGACCCAACTGATCCTGGCAAAGCTGCCGAAACCTTCAAAACCCGCACCGACGCCTACATCTGGGCCAGCAAAGGCGGCATGGCCAACAGTAACGCCGTCGCCCGCACAACCTATGTGCAGGAATTGCCGCCGCGATTTTAGCAAAAGCCTTGCCTTTACCTAACACGCTTATGTATAATGAGCACATATGAAGTTGATAAAAGGGGTGGGTAATAACTTTTTCGCGCTCGATATTGGTACCAATGCTGTTCGTGTAGTGCAGCTCAGCCGCGCAGGGGCAAACTGGGCGCTAGCCCACTATGGCTATGCACCTGTCGATAGCAAAATTACCTCGGCAGATTCGGCCGAATCGAAAAAGCGCCTCGGTGAGGTGATTATGACGGCGATCGGCCAGAGCGGTATTAGCACCAAAAACGTGGCGATAGGGTTGCCGTCGCAAAAAACCTTTACCACCGTGATCGACGTGCCTGTCATGAGTGAGTCGGAACTAAATAGTACGATCAAATACCAAATAGATCAGTACATCCCAATGGCGATCGACGAAGCCAAAGTAGACTGGAAGCTGCTGGGGCCGTCGCTGCACGAAAGCAACAAGCTAGAGGTGCTACTGACCAGCACGGCGATTGCCTATGCCGAAGAACGCCTAGAATTTGTAGAAGCCCTGGGGCTAAATGTAATTGCGGCCGAACCCGATCCAATCGCGATGATGCGCGCATTGCTGCCCGCAGGGGCAACCGACGCGCGGTTGATTGTCGATATGGGCGAACACAGCAGCGATATTGTGATGACGGTGGGTGAAACCCCACGACTAGTGCGTACCATCCCAACAGGCATCGCTACGCTGATAAAAGCCGCAGTGCAAAACCTAAATGTCAAAGACGACCAAGCGCGGCAATTTATACTGAAGTTTGGTTTGGCACCCGACCGCCTAGAAGGCCAGGTGTACCATGCTATCGAAAGCAGCCTCGAAAACTTCGCGGGCGAACTAACCAAATCGCTGAAGTTTTTCCAGACCCGCTACCCGAACACACCGATTGGCGGCGTACTGGTGGGCGGGTTTGCGGCTACGATTCCACAATTTAGCGAATACATTGGCGGCAAAACAGGCATTCAAACAGGTATTGCCAACCCATGGCAGCGCGTGCAAATGCCACAGGCCGACCAGCAGCAGTTGCTCCCCGTAGCCAACGAGTTTTCGACCGCAGTAGGTTTGGCGCAAAGGAGTAACGCACTATGATCGAGATCAATCTTGTTCCCGATGTCAAAATGGAGCTGCTACGCGCAGAGCGTCTGCGTGCAGCGGTGATGTCAATTAGTATCATAGTGGCGTTAGCGGCTGCAGGTGTTACAGTGCTACTTGGCATGTATGTGTTTGGCGCCCAAAATCTGCTGATTAGCGCTGCAGAAACAACTATCAAAGAGCAAAATAATGACCTGAAGAAAAAAACCGACCTCGACAAAGCCCTGACAATCCAAAATCAGCTGGCGAAAATTTCGTCTACTCACACTGCGACTCCTGTAAATTCACGCGTGTTCGATGTACTCGGTACATTGTTGCAGTCGAGTGGTCACCAGATTGCGGTGACAAAACTGAGCGTCGACAGCGCTACCAAAACGGTCACGATAGAAGGCCAGTCGCCCGAAGGCTATGTGGCGCTAGAAGCATTCAAAAAGACGATTTTGAACACAAAATTTGAATATACCCAGCAAGAAGGTGATAAGGCGACAAATGCGTCGGAGGCGCTCGCTACCCAAGTAAACAATGGCGAAGTGCGTTATGGAACCGACGCGCAGAACAAAGCCGTGCTGCGATTTAGTGTTAGCTTTACGCATTCTGACAAATTGCTAAGCCGTACGGCGACAAATGGACGCCTAACGGCACCAAATGTTACCAATGTCACAGATTCGAAGCTCGGTATTTCGCCCGAAATGTTTACGGCACCCGCTACTTCTAACCAAAACGGAGGCAAGCAGTAATGGCAGACACGACCAACAAAGACGCTGCACTGCGCAAACGCCAGCAGATTGCAAAAGCCAACAAAATGATGTTTTTGTGGGTGGCGGTGGCATCGGCTTCGGTAGGTATAGCCGCAGTAGTAACGTTTAGTTTGTACCAGCACTTTACGTTCAACAACAAAATACTGAAAGAAATGTATCTTACTATCGACAACCTAAAGCACAATAACAAGATTGCCGATGATATTAAGCAAAATGTACGTGTGCTAAACACCAATAAAGCGTTGCTCGACCTCCGTGTCGAGGGCGAAGAAGAACCCGTGCAGGTAGTGCTCGACGCATTGCCATCGACAGCCAATTCGGCGGCATTTGGGGCGTCACTACAGAGCAGTAAATTGCTGGGGCAACCTGGTGCGGCGATCGAATCGCTAACGGTAGATTCGACAGGTTCGGAAGGAGGTGCTGATGGGACAGCGTCTTCTGCACCCGCTAGTGACGCTACTTTAGGTGAAAACACGATCGGGTTTAAATTTACCATCAATACTCCTGGTAACGATGGCGGTGCCAAGATGAAGCAAGTACTTCAATCGCTCGAAAAATCGATTCGTGGCATTAACCTGACCAAAGTAGACTTGGAAATACAAGGCACCAAATACGTTATGAATGCCACAGGTAATGGCTACTACCAACCAGGATTTGTGATCAAAGAATATAAAGACATGGATACCAAGCCCGTATCGCCGAAAGACACTCCAAAATCTAAAGGAGCGAAAAAATGAAAAAAACAGATATAGCGATGTTGGTGCTGGTGGCGGGACTAAGCGTCGGTGCAGCGTTTTTGGCGGTGGGGCAAATTCCACAACTAAAACCACCCGAAAAACCTGTAAATGTTAAAACAATCGACAAGTACAACGATGCTAAAGAGAGCATGACGCCCGACCCAACTGTTTTTAATGGTGATGCGATTAACCCAACAATACAGGTGACTATCGGTACAGATAACGGCTCACAGCAGAAGCCCAAGCAGTAGGAGTACGCTATGGCGCTGATGACTGCTGACATACAGGAAAAACTGCTAAAGCTTTTGGTGGAGGAAGGCTTGGTAGAGCCTGCAATTATTGATGTTGCCAAAAACGAGGCCGCCAAAACTAACAAGCCACTGCTAAGTATACTTGTTGACCAAGATGTTGTAGACGATGAGTTGTTGACGCACGCCACGGCGCAGGTTTCGGGTGTGCCGTATGTGAATTTGCGTGCTACGGTGATCGACGAAGATATTTTGGCGCTTTTGCCCGAAGATATCGCCGAGCGATTTATGGCTGTACCACTGGCCGAAGTCCAAAACCGCCTAGCGGTGGCAATGATCGACGCCAATAACGTGCAGGCGGTCGACTACCTAGCGAATCGTATTCAACGGCCGCTGAAGGTGTTTATGGCTTCAGAGGCGGGCGTACGACATGTACTCGACCAATACAAAGCCGATCTTTCGGCTGTGGACGCCGTGGCCGAGCAAACCGAGCAAGAAACTGAAGAGGCTAATAATGCCAATATCAAAACCATTGTGCAAGACTCGCCAATTAGCCGCGCACTCAGCACAATTCTCGAATACGCAGTCAAGACAAAGGCCAGCGATATCCACATTGAACCGCTCGAAAAAGCGCTCAAAATTCGCTGTCGGGTAGATGGCGTGCTGCGCGAGATTATGCAGCTGCCAAAAAGTATCGAACCAGCACTGGTGAGTCGTATCAAAATCCTTTCCAACCTAAAGATCGACGAACATCGCACACCGCAAGACGGGCAGTTTACAGTAAAAGTCGCCGACAAAGAAGTCGACCTGCGTATCGCGATAAGCCCTGTAGTATGGGGTGAACAAGTGGTGATTCGTTTGCTCGACAAATCGGGCAATTCGTTCAACCTCGAAGAAATGGGCTATGCGGGTCGTGCGCTGCGGGCGATTCGCAAAGGCATCAAGCGGCCCAACGGCATGGTGCTAACTAGTGGTCCGACAGGCAGTGGTAAATCGACCAGCCTCTACGCGCTGATCAAAGAAGTAAAAGATGAATCGGTCAATATCGTCACGCTCGAAGACCCCGTAGAATACAAAATGGACGGTGTGAACCAGATTCAGGTCAATGCCGACGTGGGGCTGACATTTGCCAGCGGGCTACGTAGTATTTTGCGTCAGGACCCCAACATCATCATGGTGGGGGAAATTCGTGACAGCGAAACGGCTAACCTGGCGGTGCAAGCAGCACTCACAGGGCACTTGGTGTTCAGCACGCTGCACACCAACAGTGCGGCGGGCGTGTTGCCACGACTACTTGATATGGGGATCGAACCGTTCTTGATCGCAAGCACAGTGAATACAATTATTGGTCAGCGGCTGGTGCGGCGTGTTTCGCCCAAGCGTGATTCGTACAATTCTACCCCTATAGAAACCCAAAATATTTTGAATACCGTTGGTCATATTTTGCCCAAAACCCCTGCCGAAGTACCGACGATTTCGCAAGATTTGGGGTACAAAGACTTGCCACTTGCAGGGCAAAACGCTTATACTTTAGTGAAAGGGAAGGACACACCGCAAACGCCACGAGGCTACGCGGGGCGAGCTGGACTGTACGAGGTGATGGATGTCACCGACGAAATTCAAAAATTGATTATTGCCAGAGCCACTAGCGCCGACATTCAGCGCATGGCAGTGGCACAAGGCATGGTAACAATGCGCGAAGATGGCTATTTGAAGGCATTGACAGGGCTAACGACCATGGAAGAAGTAAACCGCGTGGCGGCAGCGATATAGGAAAAGGTGGGATAATATGAATCAAGAACTCAGAATCGAATTGCTACTAGAAGAAGTAGTAAAAAAACGCGCCAGCGACCTTCACTTGCAAGTAGGGTTGCCGCCAATGCTGCGTGTCGATGGTTCGCTGATTCCTGTAACAGGCTACGAAGCACTCGACGAACCCAAGGTTGAACAGCTGGTGTTTGCGATTTTGGACCAAGACCAGCAGCAGATTTTGATGAAAGACAAAGAATTCGACTTTTCGTTTGCCTTTGGTAATTTGGGGCGGTTCCGTGTCAATGCCTTTCATGAACGCGGCAACTTGGCCGCAGCGCTGCGTTTGATTCCGAACGAAATAAAGAGTGTGACCGAACTCGGTATGCCACAGGTGGTAATGAGCTTTGCCGACTATCCGCGAGGGCTCGTACTCGTAACAGGTCCGACAGGCAGTGGTAAATCTACTACACTGGCGGCGCTGGTCGACAAAATCAATACCGAAAAATCACACCACATCATTACCATCGAAGACCCGATTGAATTTACCCACAAAAGCAAAAAATCTGTGGTGGTGCAGCGCGAAGTGCACTACGACACCTATTCGTTTAGCGCTGCGCTGCGTAGTAGCTTGCGTCAGGACCCAGATGTCGTGCTGATCGGCGAGATGCGTGACCTCGAAACCATCAGTGCAGCAATTACCATTGCCGAAACAGGGCACTTGGTGTTTGCAACACTGCACACCAATAGTGCGGCCCAGAGTATCGACCGTATGATCGACGTTTTCCCGCCACACCAGCAGCCGCAAATCCGCGCCCAGCTAAGCAATATCCTGATGGGTATTTGTAGCCAACGCCTAGTACCTGCCATTGGCGGTGGGCGAGTGGTAGCAGCCGAAGTATTGGTGGCCAACCCTGCCGTGCGTAACATCATCCGCGAAGGCAAATCTCACCAGCTCGACGCTGTGATCCAAACAGGGGCCGACCAAGGTATGCAGACAATGGACCGTACACTGGCTACGCTGGTGCAGCAAGGTACTGTCACCTTCGACGAAGCCCGTAATTACGCGGTGGACCTGACCGAATTTGAACGCTTGATGCGAGGATAACCAAATAGGGAAATATACGTGAAAAAATTTAACTACGAGGCAAAAGATCTATCGACTGGCAAAACCGTCAAGGCGGAGGTGCAGGCCGATAGCGAAAACGCGGCAGCCAAACTGCTGCTTGCTCAGGGGTTTGCCCCCAAAAAAATCTCGGAAGTCGACCAAAGCGGTTCGGTGATCGACCGCGTGACGGGGCGGATCACGCTGAAAGACAAAGTGATCTTTACCCGTCAGCTGGCAACACTGATTGGCGCAGGCTTGCCGCTGAGCCAAAGCCTTCACACCGTGCGCGACCAAACTAGCAACAAACGCATGCAGAACATCGTAGACGACATCATTGCTTCGGTAGAAGGCGGCAAAAACCTGACCGACGCGTTTAGCAAGCACAGCGATGTGTTCGATAGCATTTTCTTGGCGCTGGTGACAGCGGGCGAGGCTTCGGGTACGCTCGACGACAGCCTGCGGCGCATCGCCACTCAGCAAGAAAAAGATGCCGCCATGATGAGCAAAATCAAAGGCGCCATGATGTACCCAATGATTGTGCTTGTGGTGATCTGTCTCGTGGTGGCTTTTATGATGTTCACCGTAGTGCCACAGGTAAAGAAGCTATATATCGATATGAAACAACCCCTGCCAATGCTGACCCAAGTAATGGTCGGGATTTCGGAATTTATGCTGCACTACTGGTGGATGGTGGGTGGCATAATCGCAGTCGCGGGGTACTTTTACTTCCAGTGGCTCAAAACCGAAGACGGAATAAAGTTCAAAGACACGATGAAGCTGAACATCCCGATGTTTGGCAGTATGTTCCGCAAACTCTACATGGCGCGGTTTGCCCGTACGGGTCAAACGCTGCTAAAAACTGGGGTGCCCATGCTCGACATGCTCAAAATCAGTTCGGACGCGCTAAATAACACCATCGTCGCCAAAAGTATCGACAACGCCGCCACCAAAGTAAAGGGCGGGAAGCCTCTTTCCAAATCACTCCAGCCCGAAGAATACATACTACCGTTTGTCCCCCAGATGATCAGCATCGGTGAGCAATCGGGCAAAGTAGACGAAATGATGGGCAAAGCCGCTCAGGTGTACGAAGACGAGCTAGACGAACAGATCAAAGCACTTTCGACCGCCATCGAACCACTGCTGATGGTAGTGATGGCAGTGGTAGCGGGTAGTTTGGTAGCGGCTATTTTGCTACCGATTTATGGCTTGGTGGGCAAATTTAATATTTAAAAAGCAAATTTCCTATAGACAGCTCCACACATATTGGGTACAATAACCGTAAGCAATTATGCGTATAACACAAGTTCTTAGAAAGGGTGGAAAACATTCATGAACGTACAGCAAAACACTAAAAAAGGGTTCACTATTATCGAAGTAGTGTTGGTGCTCGCGATTGCGGCGCTGATCTTCCTGATGATCTTCGTGGCATTGCCTGCGCTGCAGCGTGGCCAGCGAAATACGGCACGCAAGAATGATGTCGGAACGATTGCCTCAGCCATTAATACATATCGATCAAATCGTGGCGGAGCGTTGCCAGCGACGCAGGCACAATTAGCCACCTATATCGACAAGCTATCGCAAATCAACTCAGCTGATGTTCGAGTTCAAGCGTATGCAGCTGGTGCCACATTTACTGAAACTGCTGCGAATCTCGACACGGTAACAGTCTATACTGGAGCAGCATGCAACGATGCAACTGGCCAGCCTCAAGGCACTACAGCAGCTAAGGCAGCGGCTGTTGTTACTGTCGTTGAAGCAGGCACTTCAACGTATGCAGCATATTGTCAAAAAGTTTAGAGAAAACTATCAAAAATGAAAACGATCCTTCTAGGTGTCGTTTTCATTTTCCCTCAAAACCTGTTACGCTTAAAACATCATGCAACTCATTACTACACTAACCTTGGCATTCTTTGGTGCGGTGTTTGGTAGCTTTGCGGGTGCGACCGTGTGGCGCCTGCGTGCCAAGCAGCTGCAGTACGACCAAAAGAACGGTGAGGATATCAACACGCGCGAATACAAGCGGCTCAAGCCGCTAGTAAACGGCTTCGGCGCCAAAGACCGTTCGCGTTGCCTGCACTGCAAACATACCTTGGCATGGTACGACTTACTGCCACTGGCCAGCTGGGCTAGCACAGGTGGCAAATGCCGCTACTGCCACGCACCGATCGGTTGGTTCGAGCCACTGATTGAGCTCATGACTGCCGCACTGTTTGTGCTATCGTATCTGGCGTGGCCATTTGCACTGGCTACACCGCTAGCGTGGCTACAATTCGGCGTGTGGCTGGCTATACTAGTGGGGCTGGTGATTGTGTTTTGGTACGATGCCAAGTGGTTCTTGGTACTATGGCTGACGATCTGGCCGCTACTCGTCCTCGGCGTGCTTTTTGCTACACTGCACTATCTGCAGCATCCATCCGTAAGCCTGCTGCTCAACACGCTCGGCGCTGTGGCGCTGCTCGCAGGGCTGTACTGGCTGCTGTGGGCGGTCAGCAAAGGCAAGTGGGTGGGCCTCGGCGACGCACAGATCGGCGCAGTGCTAGGCCTAGTACTGATGGACTGGCAAAAGGCGTTCTTGACGCTGCTACTAGCAAATGCCATCGGTACAGCGATTGTGATTCCTGGGCTACTGAGTGGTAAATTATCGCGCAATAGTGCTGTGCCGTTTGGTCCGTTGCTGATCGCGGGCGCACTAATTAGCTTTTTTTGGGGTAGTGCCATGATTGGTTGGTTTATGACTGATTTTAGCTTGGTTTTGGGCCGACTTTTCTACCCATAACCCACAAAGCTTATGCTATACTATGCATAAGATGAAATCGCGTACGGGAGGGTTCACTATTATTGAGGTATCGCTGTGGATATCTATCACAGGCCTTTTGATGATGCTACTGCTCGTAGGCTGGAATATTTCGATCAATACCCAGAGCTACCACGACAGCACGCGTTCGTTCGCTACCTTTTTGCAGCAGCAATATACGGGGATTATGGATGTTACGAATGATCGTGACGCAAAGAAAACGTGCTCTATCCAAGCTGGTGGTACAAAAGCAGAGGTAGCTGATGCGCCTACCGTTGAAACCCGTGGCCAAACAGACTGCGTACTACTGGGCAAATATATCTATACCGATGGAACGAAGGCAGTATCGTATACTGTAATCGGCAAAGACAAGCCTGATGAAACCATACCTGCACTCACAGATGAAAAGCAGACTTTTACAAAAACAGCTGCTACAGTTATGAAAACAAGTGATGGTGCCGCACCAACTGCTTATACAATTCCGTGGACGCCAAAGCTGTACGAGAAAAGTGACGTTGCCAATACAAAGCTCATTATAGCGATCATGCGTTCGCCTACAACTGGTGCCGTGTACACACGCTGGACTACAACTAGTGTGTCTGTCGATGACAGTAGTACGCCTCTCGATGTGTTTGGCACTGACGCTACAAAATACAAAACAGACGAACTTGTAATGTGTTTCGACCCCCAAACAGCAGTAACGGGCGAGCGACAAGCTGTACGGATAGAAAAAAATGCTTCTTCGATGAATAGCGTCAGTGTACTTACGGCTAATGCGGGATGCGACCCATGATCAAGCAGCTAGGCGATACGATTATAGAAGTACTGCTAGCCATAACGATTTTTAGCATGCTTTCTGTCGGAGCAGTAATGGTGATGAACCAGGGAAATAATGCAGCGCAGCGGGCGCTCGAACAAACTCAGGTCAAGTTACAGATTGATGCGCAGACGCAGATGCTGCGTGCGATTCAGCAGAAGCATTTTTCTACATCTGCTACTAACCCAGATGACGACTGGAGCAAAATCATAGGCGACGATAGCGATGCACCTAGGGCATCTGTAGGTGCTGATAATAAGTGCCCTGAACTAAACAGTCCGATATATTTTGCGCTAAACACTCGTAAAGGGGATGTAACCCTACTGAAATCAGGTAATAAACTAAAGTCGATGAATGATGCTGCCGCACCAACATTTGCGCAAGTTGTGTATAACACCGATAATACCGCTACACCAATCAATGAAGCACTAGATGTGCTGAATGCCTATGGTATATGGATAGAACGAACAAAAAACAAAGATACAGGCGCAGATACGCAGCACAAGTCTACATCGTATACCTTCACAGTACGCGCTTGCTGGTATGGGCCTGGTTCGGATGTGCCTATGCAGCTACAGAGTGTGGTGCGTTTGTACGACAAAGCTGAAGTATCAGAGAATAAAGCAGTGGTTGTCGCGCCACCAACAACACCACCAACGCCTTTTAATCCCGGACCTACGCCACCAACAACACCACCAACGCCAACGTCATTTACGACGAGCAGTCGCCTGAGCTTTAGACGCTGCTCATTGGCAGGAAACTTTACAAACCCTATTTATACACCTTTTCTTCATTGTAATCCACCATCGCCGATCTATAGCTGCGTCGACTATAGTGTAGACTTAAGATTTCGGTCGTCTTTGCCCCCAGGTGACTACAAGCTGACACTTGTCTACGGTGATCATAAAGGTAATTGTTCTGGTTATGCTGATCCGCCCAGCGGATATACCTATAGGATAAATGTGCGAACGGATTACGGTACATTTAAACAAATCTCTTTACCGGCGGTTCCTGCAGGCCAGAATTTTGCTACCAGTGATCCAATCATTATTAGAGTAGAGCCAGTAACCACGATTAATATAGAATGGATTAATAACTGTTGGGTCGATATAGCTGGTCAGTGCACTGAAGACCAGGCAAAGATTTATGCTGACCCTGACTTGAAGTATTATGCTATAAAGCTGGAGCGTGTGTAATGAATAAGAAACAAAACGGATTCACTCTTGTAGAGCTCACTCTCGCCATGGCATTTGTGGCAGTATTGCTGATGGCGATTGTAGTGCTAACGATGCAGATAGTGAATATCTATACGCGTGGCGTTACTCTGCGTAGTGTCGATAGGTCAGGACAGGTTATCGTAACCGAGCTCCAGCGCGCAATTAACCAGGCGACAAGTGACAGCGAAAAAGGGTTTATTTATGCTCCAAAGAACGACGGGGCGAAGGTTGTAGCTGCCAGACTCTGCACAGGAAAAGTGAGTTATGCTTGGAATACTATCGACTATTTTCGTAACACAGGCACATCTGCTGGGGTAAATAGGTATACCAGTGGTCCAAATGAAAAAGACATACGTTTTATACGTGTTAGCGACGAAGGCAGCAGGCTATGTGATTGGACTGCTAATATAGAAAGAAGCAAAGCTACTGAACTACTTGCGGCTGGTGATCGAACAGTTGTCATACATAACTTTTCGGTAGCAGCTGAGCCAATGATTGATTCACAAAAACTAATAACAGCGACGTTTACACTGGGGACACAAGACGGCGCTGACTATAATACAAATGCCCTAACGGGCACCTCTGAGTGCAAACCGCCTGCCGACAATAGAACCGACTTTTGTGCGATCAATGTCTTTACCTTTACTGCCCGAGCAGGTAATCTAATGGGGGAAGTATGAGAAATATGCGCTGGAAATACCAAAAACAGCGAGGGGGAGTGTCACTGTTCGTCGTAATGTTTACCGCACTGATAGTGACGGTTATTACAGTTAGTTTTACCCAAATAATGATCCGTAATTCGCAGCAGGCGCTCGACAACGATCTTGCGCAGCGGGCCTATGATTCGGCTATGGCGGGGGTAGAGGATGCAAAACGATTACTCATTATTGATAGAGATTGTAATGTGCAAAATCAACAAAATATTCCTGATAGTGACCCAAGAAGAATTAGAGAAAAAGCGGCTTGCGACAAGTATAGTAAGGCAATCCGTGGAGATGCTACAGATCCAAAAACAAAGTGTTCAACCATCGTAGATGCAGGGATTGTGCCTACTGGCGGTACAACAGGAAATAGCACTAAAGAAGTACGCGTAGGTAATGATGAAGATAACCAGGCCTATACTTGCGTCAAGATCGATACACAGCCCGATGATGTGAAGTTTACGCTGGCAGAAGGAGGCCGCAAGGTGGCTCACCTAAAAGCAAAAGAAAACTTCCATTTTATATCTATTCGGTGGTTTAAGTCACCGAATGATTTTGCTGCGGGTAGCTATACTGTAAATTGTCCTGGGGGCCCAGGTGCAATTGAGTCTGTGTGCGCCTTCAATTTTGCCAATTCTTCGCTACCTAGCAGCATTGCGTGGAATAAAGGAAATACACCGCCTATAGTTCGCGCGCAATACATACCATTTATAGCAAGCGAAGATGATTCTAATCAACAATATGTTAGGACGGCATTTTTGTATCCTGGCAGAAATAATCAAGGTGTTGAGATGGGCCCGCAGAATCGACGGGATCCATTAAGTACGTTTATTTATAGCGCTTCATGTAGCAGTGCTAACCACGCGAGTGGTGCCTGCGAAGCCACTCTAAGTGTACAGCCAACAAGCGAAGCGTATTTAGTACTAGAGCCGATCTACAACAAGAGCGATTTTGTCATTCAGTTAAAAGATGCTGCTGGAGGTGTCGTAAAAACTGATGGCGTGCAGCCTGTAGTCGACTCAACAGGTCGTGCAGATAATCTATTTCGACGGGTTAAAGCAAATGTGGAGCTCGAACCCACCGCCATTCCGTACCCCGCCGCGATAAACCTGAAAGGTGATTTATGTAAGGCATTTTTCATCACAAATGACGCATTTAACGAAGAGGCTCCTTGCAGAACTAGTCCAAGTTCTGCAAAAAACTAACTACTCTGTTTCGCTATGAAACTTCTCATGCACCTCGCGCAAATGCTCGTCGGTAACATGCGTGTATACCTGCGTGGTGCTGATATTGCTATGCCCTAGCATGCTCTGCACGGCGCGAATATCGGCACCGTTCATCAATAAATCTGTCGCAAAGCTATGACGCATCGTGTGGGGCGATACGTGTTTGGTGATCCCCGCCAGGCGTGCGTATTTGCTGACCATCCGCTGAATGCTGCGGGCGCCGAGGCGTCGGTAATCGCCACCTGTGCTAGTAATGTTGTTGCGGCTATAGCTGAGGAAAAGCGGTGGGAGGTTGTCGAGGCGAGCAGCCAGGTATTCGTCGACGCGTTCGGCGGCCGATTTGGTAATAAACACGGGACGGTCTTTTTGGCCTTTCCCGCGTACCATAAACTCGCGGCGGGTCGTGTTCACATGGTCGCGGTTCAGCCCCACGAGTTCCGAAACACGTAGCCCACTGCTAAAAAGCAGTTCGATAATCGCGCGATCACGCAGGCCTTCTTCGCTCCCTGTATCGATTTGTTCGAGTATGCGCATTATTTCGTCGAAGTGCAAAAAGGTGACTTGTTTGCGCACGGTTTTGGGCAGCTTGATTTTGTCGGCGCTGAGACTCGGGATGTCGCGGTCGGAAAGGTATTTCAAAAACCCGCGTAGGGCAATGAGGTGGTAGCTTTGGGTGATCAGCGCCAGTTCTTCGCCTTGGTCGTTTTTGTGTCGATTTAGCCACAGACGGTATTTGCGGATCATTTCTTGGTTGATGTCTTTGACATCGATATTACCCGCAAATTCGACAAACCGTTCTAGGTAACGCTGATAGTTTTCGGCAGTTTTAGCTGCACGACCACCTTCGACTTCGAGCGATTCAACAAAATCTAGCACCAATGCAGACATATCCATACGTATAGTATAGTGCATATGTTCGGCGTGGGGTACAATTAGAAAGATGAATATATTTGAAGCAATGAGCTTGGGGCTTGTTCAGGGTTTGACGGAGTTCATACCTGTTAGTAGTTCGGGGCATTTGGTGGTGTTTCAGCACTTGTTTGGTTTGGGCCAGGACCATTTGTTCCTCGAATGGATCAACCTCGGGACGTTTATTGCTTTGCTGGTGTATTTTCGTCATAAAATCGTGCGAATTCTCCGTGATATTTTTGAACAAAAAAAGTATTCACTAGCACGGAATATCTTGTTGACCTCTGTTCCTGCAGGCGTAGCGGGCTTTATGCTGGCAGATTTTATCGACAAGTCACCATTTTTTGGCAGCTTGGTAACAGTGATGTGCACACTGTTCATCGTTGGGGTGGTGATGATCGTACTCGAAAAACTGCCAAAGTACCCTCGAGTTCGTGCGGCCGAAGCACTGCCTGCACGGCGTGCGCTGGGTATAGGTATCGCACAAATGTTTGCACTGATTCCAGGTGTTTCGCGTTCCGGTTCGACAATCATTGCGGGGCGACTCGCGGGTATGAACGCAGCTATGGCAGCAGAGTATAGTTTTTTGGCTAGTTTGCCGATTATGGCTGGTGTAACGTTAAAAAACTTTGTTAAAGATTTTGACTATCTGCAGGCAAACTTTGCAATGCTAGGTGTGGCAAATATCGTGGCGTTTGCTTCTGGTTTGCTGGCAGTAGGGTTTTTGATGCGCTACTTGGCAAAGCATAGTTTGGCGGTATTTGGTTGGTACCGCGTAGGCCTGGCGGCTGTTATTGGCGTAGTACTTTTGGTACAATACCTATGAATTAGATAACCAAGGAGACGAAATGACCGAACCCAATGTTGAGGAAACGTTAATTATCTTTAAACCTGATTCGCTACAACGAGGACTAGTGGGTGATATCCTAACTCGTTTTGAGCGTGTTGGACTAAAGATTGTTGCAACTAAAATGCTTGAGCCCGACGAGGAACACTACTATACGCATTACGAAAAAATTGGCAAGCTAAAAACTCGTGCAGGTGAAGAAATTTTTAACATAACGCTTACAATGATGGGCGAGGGGCCAGTAATTGCAATGGTGTTGCGTGGAGTTGAGGCCGTAGCATTGGTGCGAAAACTTGTTGGTGGCACTGAACCAAAAAGTGCTGCACCTGGTACGATTCGAGGCGATTTTAGCCATATGAGCTATACGTATGCAAACGGAGTGAGCAAAGGTATCCCAAACCTTATTCATGCATCTGGGGATCCAGAAGAGGCTAAGCAGGAAATTGGCCATTGGTTTGCAGACAGCGAGATCTACCAGTATCAAGTACTGAACGAAAAGTTCACTCGCTAGTTTGAAGCATGCAAATAGTAAACAAAAAAAGATACTGTTAACTCACAGTATCTTTTTTGGTATCCCGGGAGGGATTCGAACCCCCGACGCCCGCCTTAGGACGGCGGCGCTCTATCCAGCTGAGCTACCGAGACGCGCTACCCCCATATTGTACCACGAGTAACTCTGCTATAATGGCTACATGAAAAAGCGTAGGCGGGACGAAGGCGAAGTAAAACGTGATTTTGACGGCCAGCGAGAAGGCGAAGAATTGCGGTTTATATTTCGCCGTCATATTATCGCGATGCGCAAAGGATTTTATGGGCTACTCATACCGTTTGCAATTAGCGCGATCCCACCGTTGATCTGGCAAGACAAACTTGAACTGTTTTTGATCCCGATAGCAGGACTCGCTATTGGCCTGATTATTTTTGCGTATCACTTTATGCTGTGGTACTACACGGTATATATTGTTTCGACCGAACGCTTGCGTCAAGTGACGCAGCGCGGGTTTTTCGGTACCGACGTGGTTGAGCTGCGGCTATCGAAGATCCAAAACATAAGCTATAATATACCTGGGTTTACGGGCGAAGTCTTTGGATTTGGTACGCTCGTCATTCAAACGTTTGTGGGCGATTTGGTAATACATAAAGTCGAACATCCAGATAAAATTTATAACAAACTGCAAGACGCCGTTATTGAGGCGATCGATAGGCAAGGGGATAATGAAGAAAACACTTTCCAAGCTGAAGCGTAACAAAGCACCCAAAGAGGCGCCTTCGCGGATTACCAACGAAACCGTGGCTGAACACCGCGAAAAAATTTTGGCAGGAGGTCGCAAATTTAAATATCCGCACCAGTATGTGCGGCATAAATTGGTGATCAACGCTCTGATTATTATCGGGGTGACACTGGTGATCTTGGGGATTGTGGGTTGGTGGCAGCTGTATGTGGTGCAAAACACGAGTGATTTTATGTATCGCATGACGCGTGTCGTGCCTGTGCCTGTGGCGACAGTCGATGGCGAACAAGCACGCTATAGCGATTATCTGATGCGGTATCGCAGCCAAGAAAAGTGGCTTTCTAATACGGGGCGCATGAATCTCGAGGGAAAAGATGGCGAACGTCAGCTAGGGTATATTAAACGCAACGTGCTCGATGGCTTGATTGCCGATACCTATGCCGCCAAGCGCGCGCGCGACTTAAGCATTTCGGTGAACGGTGCCGATGTGCAAGCGGTGATCGACAACAATCGCAACACGGTGACGGGACGTATTTCACAGGAAGTTTATGACGCGTCGACCAAAGACACGCTGGGATACTCTCCCGATGAATATCGTTCAATTTTGAAGCAGTCAATCTTGCGCCAACGGGTTGCCTATGCGGTGGACAAAAAAGCTGAAGACTTGCAAAAAGAAATTGCCGCCAAGATTGCGGCCAACCCCACTCAGGCACTAAAAACACTTGCCGACACGTACGTAGGCAAACAAGCTTCTGTGGCCTACGGTGCTTCGGGCTTGGTGCCCAAAAACAACCAAGATGGTGGTTTAAGCCAGGTGGCGATCAATCTAAAAGACAACGAAGTTTCTAAAGTATTTCGTTCGACAACGGGCGATGGCTACTATTTTGTGCGGCGGATCGAAAAAAACGACCGCCAGGTAAATTACGAGTATATTGTGGTGAATTTAACGGTTTTTAATCAAGACGTTGCCAACCTAAAAAAGAACGGCAAGGTGAAGGAATTTATTAACGTCAAAGAAGTAAAGCAGCAGCAAGGAAAGGGGTAGTGATGTATAGTCTTCCTGCACTTGAATACGAATATGATGCACTCGGTAAGTATATTAGTGGTGATATCATGCGCCTGCACCATGACAAGCATCACCAGGCATATGTCGACAAACTAAATGCAGCGCTCGACCAAGCACCCGCTCTGAAAGAGCGTCCGCTCGATAGCTTGCTAGCAGACCTTGATGCGCTTCCCGAAGCTGTTCGCGGGGCAATTCGTAACCACGGAGGTGGCCACTACAACCACAGTTTATTTTGGCAATGGATGACTCCTGGCGGTGGCGGGGAGCCGACTGGTGATTTATCACGAGCGATCGAGCAAAAATATGGTTCGTTTCAGGAATTTGTCGATACGTTCACGAGTAAATCACTCGCCGTATTTGGGAGTGGATGGTGTTGGCTGCAGCCAGACCTAGAAATTATAACTACTGCCAACCAAGACACGCCGATGATGAATGGCGAGCCAGCCCCGCTGCTTGGCTTTGATGTGTGGGAGCACGCCTACTATTTGGATTATAAAAACAAGCGTGATGATTATGTGGCAGCATGGTGGAATGTGGTGAACTGGGAGTTTGTCGCCGAACGTTACGCAGCATAAAACAGAGATGTACGGCTTGCACTCATGGTATAAATTTGCTATCATACAGTAAGTTTTGCGCCCGTAGTGAAGTTGGCCTATCACGCCTCCCTGTCACGGAGGAGATCGCCGGTTCGAATCCGGTCGGGCGCGCCAAATTCGGATTTTCTGAGGAATTGCCGCCCATTGGGGCGGTTTTTTCTAGGCTTTGGCGAAGCCAAACCCAGAGATTTGCAGGGGGGAGATGGGCAATTGGGTGCGGCGAGAGCCGCACTTTTTTGTTTTCTAAGAACAGGTTCAATCCTTCAATTTGGCGAAAAGCCTCCTTTAGCGCCACTAAATCGCCACTTTTCGCGATTTTCTTGAGGGAAACCGTCAATTTCAGCCATTCGCGCATAGGTTCAACCCACGCATTAGCGGCAAGCGTCAGCTTGCCCACTTGCTCCTCTAGCGACTTCTTTTCGCTCATCAGCTCGGCTTGCTTGGCACGATACGCATTTTGGTTAATGTCTTGGTCAAGATAACTATCTAAAAGTCGCCGCAACTTGTCTTGCAAGTTGCCGATTTTATTTTGAGCGTCAGCGATAAACGCACCGCTTGTCCGCTCCGCTTGCTTCTCGTCTGCGACTATCATCGCTTCCAGCTCCGCCGCCCAGTTAGCAGGCAGGGCGTAGCCCTGCAATATGTCAGAGAGTTGCGCGACCAGCTCATAATCTCGCACTGGTGGGTCGGTACATCGCACCGCCTTATTCTTACGGCTGCACCGATAATACACGTATTCATGCACATTACCGTTCTTTTGCCGCTTTATCTTGTGTTCGGCGGTTATCGCCATGCCACACTCGCCACACCGTATCAGCCCACACAACACTTGCGGCTCGTTCTTGGGCTTGCGCACATAGCCACGCCGCGCAAGCACCGCTTGCACGCGGTCATATAGCCGTTTTTCGATGATTGGCTTGTGATTGCCGTTATGCACCTCGCCCATATAGCGAAAATGCCCATAATAAAACGGATTCTGCAGCATATATTTTACCTGTTCTTTGGGTATTAGCTTGTTGCCACTCGTCCGCACGCCTTTACTGGCAAGGAAAATAGCGATATCTTCTAGTCGCTTATCTCCGTTTACATATAGCTCGAACACCTCAACCACAAGCGGTGCACGCCGCTTGTCTACGACAACACTCTTTGTCCGCACATCGTTGATGTAACCGATAGGCGCAAGCCCTGGGTAATCACCATTGCGCACTTTCTGCCGCAAGCCTCGCTTGGTGTTTTCGCTCAAGCTATCGACATAATACTTGCTCTGCGTAAATGCCATAGACAGCATAAACTTGCCTTGGCTGGTGTTTTCAAACCAAAATGTCGGGAACTTCAGCGATACCAGCAACATTTCATCGAGCAAGTAAATAATATGTCCACCGTCTACGCTGTTTCTGGCGAGTCTGTCGGGATGCCATGATAGTATGCCGTTTGCCTCGCCACCCTCGATACATCGCATGGTGTTGTTAAACTTTTTGCGCCCTGGCTTTTTAGCGGATTTCTTTTCTACCACCGTATCGACGATGAAAAGTCCGTTATCTCGTGCATACTTTTTTAGTTCAACTATCTGTGCCTCGACGCTCAATATTTGCTTGTCCTCTACGTCGGTACTCTTTCGCACATAGATGATATATCGTTCTTTCTGCTGCATAGTTGCCCCCTTACAACTTAAATAGCCGCCTTGGTGCAACCAATCCAAGCAAGCCTGAACTGTCCAAGACGGCTATCTAAAGCCAAAAAATAACAGTCTACATAATGGATTGGTTGCTCTTCCATTTTACCACGAACACCGCCGCTTGCGGCGGTAACAAAAAAGTGCGGCTCTCGCCGCACCCAATCTCCCATATCCCCCCGAAAATCTCTGGGTTTGGCTTCGCCAAAGCCTAGAAAAAACCGCCCGAATGGGCGGAGTATCTGGAAAAAATCCGAATTTGGCGTCTTTTTACGACCAAGCTCGAACCTATTTCCAACGCAATGTCTGAAGCTCAGCCCCGACGCCTGCGGGCGTGAAACGCCCGCTCGCCCTACCAG
>WBZM01000548.1_pt1 | contig 50788 bp, 40 predicted proteins | sample 5204271 | NCBI WGS metagenome assembly WBZM01 (sample SAMN12344346, study PRJNA552823) | activated sludge metagenome | biome: Activated sludge suspended growth; feature: Nitrification reactor; material: Wastewater; isolation source: activated sludge from nitrification reactor of wastewater... | reverse complement strand
GCAAGGCGCTCGAGAAGGAGAGAGCGGCACTCGCCGAACAACGCGACAAACTCGAGAGCGAGGTCAACACTCTCGCCCAGACCCGCGACGAACAAGCGAGCGTCTTGGCAGGTCACCAGGCGCAACTCGCGGCACTCGCGCAGGCGAACGACGCGTTGCAAAGCGAGAGGGCTGCCCTCGCCGGACACCGCGACGAACTCGAGAACCAGGTCCACACTCTCAGCCAGGACCGCGACGAACAGGCCGATCTCGCGGCCAGACGACTGGCACAGATCGAGGAGCTGGTCGTCGCCGGCAAGGCGCTCGAGAAGGAGAGAGCGGCACTCGCCGAACAACGAACCGCACTGGAAAACCAGTTCCGGACGTTGACGGCGCGCCACGACGAGCAAGCAAAGCTCGCCGCGGAGCGACAGCGACAATTGTCGGAGTTGCAACAGCAGATGGAGAAGAAGCAATCAGCCGACTCCGAACTAACTGCTCGCCAACAGCTCTTGCATGAGGAGTTGGCACGGGCCGAGGCACAGATCGATCTGATCAAGGACATTCTTCTGCGGGAGCCTGGACTGTGAAGCTACTTCTGCCCGTCGCCAACCGGCTCAGAGCGTATATGGACCGCTTCGACAACCAGGCGCCCGCCCCTGGATCCAAGGAGTTCGGCCCGCCGATCGGTACTGCTTCGCCCCCATCGTCTGCCGGCGCTGTGGGCGTGACCGCGCCCAAGCTGACCGGCAACGAGCGTGGCGTCTTGGGCGATGATTGCCCGCAGCCGGCTCGCGGCGACATCGCTCTCGTGAAGAGCGGGCGCAACGCCGTTTCCATCGAACCGGCGGCGCATCTGATCTTTGTCCGTGCTCGGCACCTGAAGACGGGCACACTCGACAGCATGGCCTTGTAAGAGGCAGACGCCGGTGACCGCAGCCAGCGAAAACGACAGGGTCCCACAACCGGGCACATCAGGCGGCAAGGCGTCCGCCAGACGTCGCGCCAAGCCGTCGCCGGTGCGTCCGCAGGAGGAGGGCATTGGGCTCGTGATGAGTGCGCCGGGGATCGACAGAGTCCATCGCACGGCACAACAGGAGACTTCCGACGCTACGGATGCTCTTCCGCTTCCCTACGACGAGAATCTGCTCGAGCAGGCCCGCACCCAATGGCAGTTTGGCGACTGGGCCAGCCTCGTCAAGCTTGATCGAGAGAGCCTGCGACACCATCCGGACCGCGCCAAGCTGGCTCTTCTGGCCGCAGCCGGCCATCTGCAAACGGGCAGCACCGCCGCCGCCCAGCAGTTCGTGCGCCTCGCGCAGGACTGGGGCTGCAGCAGGAGGCTGACGACCCAGATTCTCGTGGCGGGGGTGCACAACAGCCTCGGGAGGGCCTCAACCCTCACCGGGAACCGGTCGCGCGCGCTCGACCACTACTCCGCATCGGTTGCACTCGGCGTAGGTGGCGGTGACATGCACCTGCTAATGGACGCCAGGTTCTCTCACCAGTGCCGGTCGCTTGGTCTGGACACCGAGGACTCCGGGCTCCGAAGCAGCGACCGCACGCTGCTGGAAAAGACAGTGCTCGACTATCGCAGGGAAATCCTCAGATTGCGGGCGCTGATATCGGAAATGCGCGAGAAGCTACCGCCTCCAGAACAGGAGGTCGCGCGCGCAGGCAATTCCTACAACCTGGCAGACCAGAACAATCGGGATTGGCTGGATCGGGCACGGATTGCCGGCAAGCTGGTACTGGAGACCAAGGGCAGCGGTCTTGCCACCCTCAGGGTCGCAGATGTTGGGTGTGGTGACCTGAAACTCGAACGCGTGCTTTTCGAACTCGATCCGGGAATCTTTTATCAGGGCTTCGACCTACTGCCGCAAAGCTCCTCCGTCATCCGATTTGACGCGACGACCGACGAGTTGCCCGATGGGTTCGATATCGCCATTCTGCTGGGTGTCATCGAGTATGTCAGCAACGTCCGCGCGCTTTTTCAGCGCCTGCGACCGAAAGCGCAATTCCTGATCGTCAGCCACGTCTTTGACGATGGCCAGACGTACAGCCCGGCACGACGGAACGAGCTGGGATGGGTGACCCATCTGACGCGCGAAGCTCTGGTGGACCACTGCCAGTCCGCGGGATTCCAGATCGCCAAGAGCATTGTGACGCGGGACGGCAAGACGATCGTTCTCTTGGCGACGGCACGCGTGCCGAGTCCGGCTGGCGAGGACAATGCGTGACGAGTCTCGCTATGCGCATCAGCCGGGTACCCGTCGCCCGTCCGTGTTCCCGACTTCCATCTGCAGCACGCGAAGCGCCGGGCGCGGCGCACGGCTCGACCGGCGCGCGAACGCCACACGTTCACCGCCAGGGGTCGCCGGTGCGCCCACAGCAGGTGTCAGCTTGCGTTTGCCACGCGGCGCCCGCTCCCACAACGGAACCTGCCCCAAAAACCCGCGCCCGGAACCACTCCGGTCACCGGCGCTGATCTGACAACCCAGAGACAACACCGCACCACCACCTCGAAGAGATGCCATGGCAAGCCTTGCAACCGCTGACAAGCTGATTCGTGACCGCCACTACGCTCGTGCCGAAGCCGAGTTGCTTGATCACCTCGCCGCTCACCCACAAAGCCTGCTGCCGCTGTTGCGCCTGCGCGACGTCTACCGGCTGACACGGGCTGACGCGAAGCTCGCCCATGTCAGCTTGGCGATCGAGTCCATGACGCACTCCGCCGATCCTGCCTGCAGCCTTCCATTTGTCCCATGCCATGACCACCGCTGTCTGGTTGTAGACCCGATCTTTCGCGGCAGCCGCCTCTATTACACGGCCATGATCGTGGAGGCAGCCTCAAAGTGCGCCATTGGCGCGGTAGAGATCTTGACACGCGAGGACTATGAATCCGACCTCTATGAGTCCTACCGGAACCGCTTGCCACCTTCCTCGCTCAGTCCTTCCCTGCGAGTTCCACCCGACTTGTGGTATGGGCAGTTGCCTCAACACACAGCCAACCAGATCGTGGAAGCGCTATCACGCGCTGACTGCGGTACCCGGGTCGTCTTCGCTGGTTTGAACGAACTCTTTCCCTCTCTGCCCCACGCATTGCTGTCGCTCGGCAAGCACTTGCCAATTCACGTGTTCGCCTACGAGTACAATGCCGGTTCCCTCCGCTCCCCCGACAAGTGCGACCTACTTAAGCAGTGCGCCCAAACCGTCGACTCGCTCACCCTCTTTCTGCTCGACGATAGCATCACCTCATCGGAACTCGATTTGGCGGGAATTTCCATCAGAGTCGTTCCTGATCCGATTCCTCACCGACAGGACTCGCCCACGCTGGTCGCGGCACGCGCATCAACTTCTGTGTTTCTCGATCCGCAGGCGGGAGACTCCTGCCATCGATTTCTCGCCGTTGGCCGCCAGTCGGCGAGGAAGGGCTTACGTGACATCATCCGGTCCGCCAGGCTGATCGAGGAATCCAGGCTGCCGATAAAGTACTACCTGAGCGGACTGATTCCCGACGACGAAGTCGAGCTGTGCAAACAGGCGGCGCTCATTTCGAGCGTCATCAAACGACGCGTGGAGTATGTCAGCGACGCGGAGGTGCTCAGCACCTACAACTCCTGTGACTTCGTCTTGCTTCCCTACGCGAGGGACTTTTCCGGCTCGAGCGGCGTATTCGCCCATGCCATGGCCTTCGGAAAACCAGTGATCAGCACCAGTCACGGCTGCATCGGGTGGCGGGTCCGACATTACGGCCTCGGCTGGACATATGACGCTGGCGATGACATGGCACTGTTTGGCCTGGTGAAGGCAGCGGCCGCAATGACTGCATCGGAGTATGAGGCTTACTCGGAGAGATGTCTCTCGTACTTCCGCAACCACAGCTACGAAGCCACCCTCGAAGCGCTGTCCGCCTCCTTCGTCTCGGCACCCGGAGCCCGGATGCCCGCGCTCCCTGCAGCGAAGATTGCGGGAAGCGGGAAGGCCACCGCCGATTCTCGTCCCGAACCCACCCGTTGCCCGCCTTTCACATTACCATCGTTTTCCGACGTCAAGCAGATATGCCTCCTGGACACGAGTATCTCTTCGAGGAACATGGGAGACCACATCATCGTCGACTCCATCAAGCGCGAGCTTCGCGCGATCATGCCAGGCGCCATCTTCGTCAACATTCCAACCCATGAGTACCTGGGTCCGGAGTCCCTCAAGTTGCTGGATTCCTCTCATGCACGCATCGTTTGTGGCACCAACCTCCTCGCGTCACATATGGACGAATACAAGCAATGGAAGATCGGCGGCCTCGAATTCAGCAGCCTGCGTGAGCTGACCCTGCTCGGATGCGGCTGGTGGCAGTATCAGGACACCCCGAACCAGTACACCCAGTTGCTTCTCGATGCCATCCTTTCCAAGTCGACGATCCATTCCTTGCGTGACAGCTATACCTTGCGCCAGTTGGAGTTCCTCAGTGGTAGAACGCTGGTGAACACCAGCTGCCCGACACTCTGGCAGCTCACACCGGACCATCTGGCGCGCATCCCGGAAACCATGGGAAAGCATGTCGTCACGACACTGACCGACTACAAGGCAGACCCGACAACCGACCGTTTCATGCTGCACCACCTGTCCTCACGCTACACCACAGTGTTCCTCTGGTTGCAGGGAACTGGCGACTACAGGTACCTGCAAACCCTCCTCCCGGACCTACCGAAAAACATTCGTCCGGCACCCCCAACACTCGAGGCATACGACGAGCTATTGACCTCCGAGCTCGATCTTGACTACGTTGGCACTCGCCTTCATGCCGGAGTACGGGCCTTGCAGAAAGGACGGCGGGCACTGATTCTGGCGGTCGACAATCGTGCGATAGAGATCGCCCGAGATACCGGGTTACCCTGCATCCCTCGAGAGGAGGCGCCGACCGCTCTCGAAAGTCGGATCGCCACCTGCTCTGCACACGACATCTCGCTGCCGACTGATGCGATCGAGCTCTGGCGTGACCAATTCCGGTCGATGCTCTGACCCCGACCCGTACCCTAGGAACACCATGCTCGTTTCCATATTCAATACCACAGACCGGAGTGGCGGTGCCGGTATCGCGGCCTTCCGTCTGGCACGCGCTCTCGCGACGCAGGGCGTCATTTCACCGCTGTTCTGCCTACACAGAAAATTCAACGACGCTAACACCTTCCGTTACGAGATAAGGCGGAGCGAGCTTTCGCGGTCATTTTCACTCCATCGCGAAGCCTTGGCCCGCGTCCAAAAGCGCTACATCAACGAAAACCGCTCAAGTGTTTCCCGCACCATCTACAGTTCGCCTTGGGCCAGCGGCCACTTGGTCTCTGACAATCCGGTGATCCGGCACTCACGAATCCTCCATTTTCATTGGATCAACCATTTTCTCGACATCCACTCGATCGCCGAACTGAGCAGACTTCGCATTCCCGTGGTGTGGACTCTCCATGACGAATGGCTCTACACGGCCGGCTGCCATTACACTACAGGCTGTTGCAAGTATCTTTCTCATTGCGCCGACTGCCCGCAGCTTCTGCGTGATCCGTACCGGCTGGTCGAATACTGGTTTGCCCAGAAGTCTGCACTCATCGACCAGATCAACCTGACTGTCGTCACCCCCAGCGAGTGGCTTGGCGATCGTGCGCGGCGTTCTAGGCTGCTTCGGAACAAGGAAGTCAGGGTTGTCAGAAATCCCTTTGACACGACGACTTTTCGCCCACTGCCCCGGCAGCGTCGCACCGAACTTCGGCAGGCTCGTGGCTTCGACGACCGAACGATCGTGATCGGATTCGGCGCCCAGTCCCTAGCCGACAAGCGCAAGGGGTTCGGCCTCCTCGTCGAAGCCCTCACGCGGTTGGCGGAATCGACCGAGGTATTCGATCGCTGCGATGTCGGACTGCTGATCTTCGGCGGCCACTCCGGTGAACTCGACAGACTCGCCAGCCGAGTGCGAGTCTCGTATGTCGGTGAACTCCACGTCGAAGAGGAAATCTCGCAAGTGCTGTCGACCTGCGACTGTTTCATCGTCCCGTCGCTCGAGGAGAACTATCCTAACGTCATCATCGAGTCGTTGCTCTCGGGAACTCCGGTCATCGCCTTTTCCTGTGGTGGAATCCCTGAGCAAATCGCCGACGGCGACAATGGTCTGCTGGTGGCTCCCGTTGGCAGCCCGCACGCACTCGCCAGTGCGATGCTGCGGTTCCTCACCGATGCGTCCTTGCGGACGCGACTTCGTTGCTTCGACCGCACGGCTCTTGTCGCCAACCATTCCCTCGCTGCGATCGGATACAATACCGTCAACCTCTATACTGAATTGAATCCGAGCTTCCTCGCACCAATCGACGCGCGCTGCGCCGACTATGTCACCAACAAGGCGGCGATGCGCGGCGCCGCGCGCTCGTTCCATGCACTGCCTTCATATGCTTCGACTGGCAATGGCTTGGCAGTCAGTCAGCTCCTTCGCGATGAAACCGCCGAGCTGCATCGTCAGCAACGTGAAGCGCAAGCTCACGCCGCAGAGCGTCTCTATCTCGACTTTCTCGATCGCACCCATGATTTCGGACAACAGGGTAAGGCTTCGCGCTTCCTCAACTTCGGCTGGAGTCCAGCCGAACCGTCCGGAGTATGGTCGTGCGAGCCAACTGCCGGTCTGGTGTTTTTTCTCCCAAGAGAGATCGCGGGCCCACTGCACCTCCTCTTTACCGCACGATGCCAGGGTAGCAGTCAGGTAGCCATTCTGAAAATAGGCAGCCAGGAAGTCGGCAGGATGAAGCTCTCCCCGAAAACCGGGACCCATCGCCTCGTAGTGGCCATCCCCCCGTTCGTAGCCACCGGCGGACTTCTGCAGGTTCACTTCGAGTTTCCTCACGCACAACCGGAAAAGGCGTCGTCCCGGCTGCTGGGGATGTTCCTGTCCAAGCTGTCGGTCGACTGCGCGGACCCACCTTCTCGGGACCAATCATCGTGAAGCGAGCAAACTCACAGATACATACGGAAAAGAACCGCTACCCACTTCTCTTCGGCAACGCGTACTACCTGCGAAAGAAATATCAGGCACCCAGAACGAAGATCCTCTCATTCGGCTGCTCCACCGGCGACGAGCTGATGACGCTCGCGGCCTACTTTCCTGGTGACAGGCTCTTTGGTTGCGACATCAACGCCGAAGCGTTGGCAGTAGCGCGGCAGGTAACCCAGGAGACGGACATTTCGGTGTTCGAATCGAACAGCGCGAATCTCGAGAAATTCGGACCGTTCGACATCATCTTCGCCAATTCGGTCCTCTGCATCAATGCGCCGAACCCGGCACTACTGCGCGCCGAGTTTCCGTTCTCGAAGTTCGAAACCATGGCGGTACAGCTGGCGAAGCTTCTCACGCCAGAGGGGATGCTCTTTCTCTACAACACCTCGTATTTCCCATCAGATTCCGACGAGCTTTTCAGCGTCGTCAGACCTGTCCGGTCCCATTTCATATCGATGGGTTATGTCCCCCGTTTCGATCGCAATTCCAGTCTCCTTCTGGAGCGTACCATAGTCGACAACAGGGGGTTCTACTGCGCTCGCTCGACGAACAAGCTGTCATTCCCGGCCATCGCCGATGTCATTTTCACGCGATCCGCGCGGATTGCCGGAGAGGATCTCGACTACTCCATCTTCAACGGCTGGCACGAATCAGGGGTTGGTATTTCTCCGCCTGCAGCCCTGAAAACATTGGCCGGCTCCATCGTGTGGGAAAAGACTGTTTGGCACTACTTGGCAGATGAGCCTGGCCTCGACATGAACATTCGGCCCGACAGCGTGGCGCAACTGGGCAGCAAGTTCCTGCCGCAGATATTTTACCGGCTGCCCAGACATGCGCGCGGCTTCGTTGCTCTTTCCCACTACTGAGCCATCATTCTCGCGCCTGCGATCGTGGCGATCACGCGCACGCGACATTGGCGGAAACCAAAGGAAAACCACGGTGACTCGAATGATAGAACCACCAGACATTAGCAATCTGCACCGGGTTGGGGCTCCCAACTGGTCGGAGTTTCAGGCTGCAGGCAGACGCATCAGCCGACAACTGCTGACCTCAGTCTTGCGGGAAGTACCGCAGGTCGCGTCCGGGGGAATGAACCTGCTCGACTTCGGATGTGGCTGCGGCAGGGTTCTCTATCCCATGCTGGAGATGCTTCCGGGCCACCACTTCCATGCCGTCGATGTCGATCGCTCTGCGGTGGACTACCTGCGGACCCAGTTGCCCGACATCGACCTGCGGTGCACTGATTTCCATCCACCTCTGCCTTTCTCCGACCAGTATTTCGATCTGATCTACTCGATCTCCATCTGGACCCACCTGTCGCCGCCGGACCAGATCAGTTGGCTCGCCGAGTTGGCCCGGGTCACAAAGAGGGGCGGATACCTGTTCATTTCCACATCGAGTCACAGTGCGCTCAAGGCAAGGAAGTTGCGGGGAGATCCGGGCTGGAGTGGTGTCACCGAGGACAACCTGAATCAGCAAGGCGTCATATTCGTCCCGTATGACGTGGCCCGAGATTCGCGGGACTTGTGGACACCTGGAATCACAGCGGAGTACGGCTTGACCCTGAACGCACCATCCTATTGCCGAGAGAATTTCAATCGCGAGATGCGGGTCGAGAAGGTGCTGGTCGATCACATCGACGGGGTTCAGGATCTCGTCGTTCTACAGCGATGATTGATCGGCCGGCTTCCTGCTCGCTGACCGGCATCGTCCGCCCACGGGAGGCGATCCGTTGGCGGCAGTCCAGCCGGCGACCGGACCGGCCACGTCGCCTCTGAGCTGCCTCGCGCGTCTTGGACGAACCGGTTGCCAGCCCGGCTTTCCATCACTCTGGAACATTCCGCACACCCAGCGACAACCCCACGCAAGCGCCAATCCCCGTTTCTCCGGTGCCAGCACGGCGATAGGCACACAGCGCTTGACGAGCCGTCGAACGGCGGAGATACTTCCACCGAATCGGGCGTTCCGGCGTCCGTTTTGCCCTCGCTTCTGGCTTCACCCCCTTTCCGACCTTCTCGATCAACCGAATCAGGACACGCAAATCATGAGTGCATCAGAAGTCAAACCCGGCGTCGCCACCGGCGACGAGCTGCAGGCCATCTTCAATCTGGCGAAGGCCAGGCAGTTCGCCCTGCCGGCGGTCAATGTCATCAACACCAGCACGGTGAACGCGGTCATGGAGACCGCCGCCGAGCTCAAGTCACCGGCGATCATCCAGTTCTCGAATGGCGGCGCGCAGTTCTTCGCCGGCAAGGGGCTCGACAACAGCAACCAACGCTCCTGCGTCGCCGGTGCGGTGTCGGGCGCCAACCACATCCACCAGCTTGCTGCGCTCTACGGGGCGACGGTCATCCTGCACACCGACCACGCGGCGAAGAAGCTCCTGCCATGGATCGACGGTCTGCTCGACGCCGGCGAGCAGTACTTCAAGGCGCACGGCAAGCCGCTGTACAGTTCGCACATGCTCGACCTCTCGGAAGAGCCGATCGAGGAGAACATCGAAATCTGCAAGCGCTATCTGGAGCGCATGAGCAAGATGGGGATGACGCTGGAAATCGAACTCGGCGTCACCGGCGGCGAGGAAGACGGTGTCGACAATACCGGCGTCGACAGCTCGCGCCTCTACACCCAGCCCGAGGACGTCGCCTACGCCTACGAGGAGCTGTCGAAGGTCAGCGACCGCTTCACCATCGCCGCCTCGTTCGGCAACGTGCACGGCGTGTACAAGCCGGGCAACGTCAAGTTGCAGCCGATCATCCTGAAGAACTCGCAGGAATTCGTGCAGAAGAAGTTCGGCACCGGCGCGCAGCCGATCAACTTCGTCTTCCACGGCGGATCCGGGTCGACCCTCGAGGAGATCCGCGAGGCGATTTCCTACGGCGTCGTCAAGATGAACATCGACACCGACCTGCAGTGGGCCTTCTGGGATGGCGTCATGGGCTTCTACAAGAAGAACGAGGGCTACCTGCAGGGCCAGATTGGCAACCCCGAAGGCGACGACAAGCCGAACAAGAAGTTCTATGACCCGCGCGCTTGGCTGCGCAAGGGCGAGGACGCTTTCCGCGCGCGCCTGAAGCAGGCTTTTGCCGACCTGAACAACGTCGGCACGCTCGGATAAGCGGCTGCAGGGCAGAACAGCGGGCTGGTCCAGAGGTGGGCTGGCCCGTTTTTGTGTCTGCCCCCTTCCCCACCCGCAATCCGCAATCCGCAATCACCGCCATCGGGCCCGCTGCGCCGCCCCGACGCAGGTAAGCACGTAACCACACAACGTGACATAGAGGTCAAAGCATGAGTACCCTCGTAGAACAACTCCTCAACACCGAAGCGCACCGCTCGATTTTCGAGACGGCCGTGCGCCAGAACCCGCTGCCGGTCTGTGCCGCCTTCGGCTCGTCCGACCACCCGCAGCCGGTCCGCTTCAGCAACACCAGCCAGGTTCTTGGCACCAAGGATGCAGACGGCGTTCGCGCGCAGTTCCCGCAGACCGTCGCCGCTTCCGGCAACGTCGTCCTCAGCTCGGCTGGCGCCAGTACCGCGGGCGTCACCGGCAAGCGGGTCGCCGTCCTCTTTTCCGGCGGACCGGCGGCCGGTGGCCACAACGTCGTCTGCGGCCTCAAGCGCGTTCTCGGCGCCGGCAACACGCTGTTCGGCGTCAAGGCCGGGCCGAAGGGCCTGCTCAAGGGCTCGCTGTTCGAGATCACCGACGCCAACGTCGACTTCATCCTCAACACCGGCGGCTTCGACTTCCTTGGCTCGGACCGGACGAAGATCAAGTCGGCAGAGCAGTTCGCGCAGGTGCGCGAGACCTGCATCAAGCACAATCTCGACGCGATCGTCGTCGTTGGGGGTGACGACTCGAACACCAACGCGGCGGTGCTCGCCGAATCGTTGTTCACCGGCGTCAAGGCCGACGGTTCCGGCGTCCAGGTGATCGGCGTGCCGAAGACGATCGACGGTGACCTGCAGATCCCGGGCCTGCTGTCGATCTCCTTCGGTTTCGACACCGCGACGCGGATCTACAGCGAGATGGTCGGCAACATCCTGCAGGACACCAGTTCGTCGCTGAAATACTGGCACTTCGTCAAGCTGATGGGCCGCTCGGCCTCGCACGTCGCGCTCGAGGTGGCGCTGCAGACGAAACCGGCGATCGCGCTGATCTCCGAGGAGATCGCCAGCAAGCAGGAGTCGCTGGCCAGCATCATCGACCGCGTCGCCCGGGTCATCGTCGACCGTTCGCACAAGGGGATGAACTACGGCGTCCTGCTCGCGCCCGAGGGCCTGATCGAGTTCATCCCGGAGATGAATGCGATGATCGCCGAACTCAACGACGTCCTGGCACATCACGCCGCCGAGTTTGCAGCGCTCGCCGACGACGCCAAGGCGGACTTCGTCGGCAGCAAGCTGAGCGCCGACAACGCCGCCCTCCTCGCCTCGCTGCCGCACTACATCGTCAACATGCTGCTCGCCGAACGTGACTCGCACGGCAACCTGCAGGTCTCGCTGATCCCCACCGAGCAGTTGCTGATCGACATGGCGAAGAAGCGGGTCAAGGAACTCGACCCCACCGTTCCCTTTGCCGCGCACAACCACTTCCTGGGCTACGAGGGCCGCTGCGGCGCGCCGACGCTGTTCGATGCCGCCTACACTTTCAATCTTGGGCTCACCGCCGGCTCGCTGATCCTCGACGGCCGCACCGGCTACATGGCGACGATCACCGGCCTGAGCAACGGCGGCACGCCGCAGGCGATCCCGCTCGCCGGGCTGCTGAACATCGAGCGGCGGCACGGCAAGGACGAATTCGTGATCGAGAAGGCTCTGGTGAAGATGGACTCGCCAGCGATGAAGTTCTTCGCTTCCCGGCGTGACGAGTGGGCGGCGGGCGACCTCTTCGCCTCACCGGGCCCGCGCCAGTTCTGGGGCCCGACGACGCACCAGTTGCCGATCAGCGTCGCGCTCAACTCGGGCGCCGATTCGCTGATGTTCCGCATCGGCTGAGAAGCACCGCCGGCAGTCCGCGGGAGCGCCCGGCCAGCAGCCGGGCGCTCCCGTTTTTTCACTTGCGTCCGCCGAGCAGGCCGAGCAGCCCCTCGGCAAGGCGTTGCACCGTCTGCGGATCGGGAACCGGCAGCTTGAGGAAGCGCTCGCCGGTCGCCGGATCGGTCTGCACCCACGGCGATGGGCGCTCGCCGTTCGACGCGGCGGCGAGTTCGCCCAGCAGTTGCACGCCGGCGGAGAGCAGCGGCGACCACGGGTCGACCGACGGCGCCGCTGTGGTCGCGGCCGGGGTAGCCGCTGCAGCCGCAGCCGATGCCGCACCCACTTCGCCCGCTTGCGGCGCGGCGGCCGCTGCGGGAGCGTCAGCAAGCGCTGCTGCCGGCGGCTCGCCAGCCTGCGGCACCACCTCGACCTGCACCGGCGACCCAGCCCCCTGGTACTCCTCTTCGCCATCGGCGGCAGCGGCAGCGCCGGCTTCGCGGGTTGCCTCGAGTGGCGGGGTATCGTGCCGCTCGTCTTCGTTGGCGGTCGTTTCGCCAGCCATCTGGCCGGTCACCCGGTCGACCGTCTCCATGAACTTGGACAGCCGCGTTCCCTGCAGCACGACCTCGTCGTCGCCGCCGTCGAGGACGCCGGAAAACAGCGACTGCTTGAACGCCAGCACCGACAGCATGCCTTCCTCGATCGTTCCGCGGGCGACGAAGTTGACCACCTGCACGCCGCGCGTCTGGCCGAGGCGATGGACACGGCCGATCCGCTGCTCGAGAACCGCCGGATTCCACGGCAGATCCATATTGACGACGACCGCCGCCGCATGCTGCAGGTTGAGGCCGACGCCACCGGCGTCGGTGCTGAGGAAGACGCGGCAGTCGGCATCGCTGTGGAAGCGATCGACGAGAGCGCCACGCTTGTCGGCGGCGACGCCGCCGTGGAACAGCACATGCTCCCAGCCACGTGGCCGCAAGCGGCGGATGATCAGTTCGTGGGTGCGCAGCCACTGGCTGAAGACGACGACCTTGGCCTGCGGGTCTTCGAAGAGGACCTCGAGCAGCGCGACCAGTTCGTCCGCCTTGTAGCCGTCGTCTGTTTCCTTGTCGATCAGGAAGCTGCTGTTGCACGCCATGCGCATGTTCTGCAGCGAGCAGTGCAGGCGGAGTTGCTCCTTTTCCGAGAGGAAGCCGGTGCGCCGCCAGCGCTGCACGATGCGCGCGACGGCCTCGCGGTTCTCCTCGTGATGCTGCGCCTGCAGGGCGCTCATCGGCATCAGCAGGGTGTTGTCGACGCGCTCCGGCAGTTGCTCGAGCACTTCCGCCTTGCGCCGGCGCAGCATGATCGGCGCCAGCGTCTCGCCGATGCGATGCAGCTCGCGATAACCGACCACACGACCATGCTCGTCGCGCTGCTGATGCTCGTGCAACAGCCGCCAAGTCGGCCCGAGCCGGTGCTGGTCGACGAACTGGACGATCGAGATCAGTTCCTCGAGCCGGTTCTCGAGCGGCGTTCCGGTGAGGACGACGGCGTAGGGGCTGTCGATCTGCTTCAGCGCGCGGGCAGCGATCGTGTTCCAGTTCTTGATCCGCTGTGCTTCGTCGACGACCACCACGTCCGGCGCCCAGGACTGGATCAGGTCGAGGTCGCGGCTCAGCGTTTCGTAATTGGTGATCTTGCAGAAGTCGGGCTGCGCATAACGCGCCTGGCGGACCGCGCGCAGGCCGCCGATCACCGTCGCCTGGCGCTCGCTGAAGCGGGCGATCTCGCGCTGCCACTGGTGCTTGAGCGAGGTCGGGCAGACAACCAGGACGCGCTCGGCGCCGAAATGGCGGGCGAAGATCTCCATCGCGGCGATCGCCTGCACCGTCTTGCCGAGGCCCATCTCGTCACCGATCAGTACCCGCCCGGCACGCGCCGCAAAGAGCGCCCCCTGGCGCTGATAGGGGTAGAGGCCGACCTTGAGCAGGGCGCCGAGCTCGGGGCTGTCGCTGCCCAGCGGATAGGCGGCGGCAAGGGCCTGCTGGCGGATGTCGCGATCGCGCAGTTCGGCGATGAAGGCCAGCGCATCGTCGTCGCAGCGCAGGTCGTGACCGGCGGCACGAACGCGGTCGATGAAAGCCGGCAGATCGACGAAACGCTCGCTCGGCAATTGCCACCCCGCATCGCGGTCGAACAGCTCGCAGGCCGCCGGCAGCAAGTCGGCCGGCAACTCGTGGCCGGGGCGCAGGCGCACGCGACGCTGCCCGGCGTAATCGAGGAAGAGTTCGCTGAATGCACGCTGGAAACCCGCGGCGAGCGCCCGCCTGCCGTCCGCTCGGTTGCCGATCTGTGCGAGGGTGAATTCGATGTGCTTGCACGTTCCCAGGTCGTTGGTCGAGAAGTCGGGACACGAGCAGCGGTTGTCGCCGGGTTGGTCGCCACGGATGACGACGCGGTAGCGCCGCCGGCTGTCCGGGTTGTACACCGCGAACTCGGAAAACACCGGGTCGTCACCGAGATTCTCGAAACCGAAGCGCTGCTCGCGGCCGAACTGCCGGCGCAGTTCGCGTTGCCAATCGTCGACCGGCAGATCGGCAGGTTGGCGTTGCCGCGACAGGCGCGGCGGCGGCGTGCTGCGCTGGCTGTTCTTGCGGCCCTTGCGGTTCGCCCTGTCGTTCGTCTGGTTCATGTTGTCTCGTGGCATTGTTGCTCCGCTGGCCGGGTTTGCAGGTGTCGCCGGTACTGCTTGCCGGGCGGCGAACGGCGGCAGGAGCGGCAGGAGCGGCAGGAGCGGCAGGAGCGGCAGCCGGCAACGGCGCCCAAGGAGATCGCCGGGCGCCGCGGGCAAAGCCGCCACTATGCGCAAGCGATGCCGAAAACTCAAGCCCTCGCGACACCCGCGACAACACCGTGGCAACGCGGGAAGGAGCCGTCAATCCTTCACGGCTGCCGGCGAGCGGTGCGCGTAGGTCGGCCAATCCGGAACGTAGGCGTCCGCCTGGCTGCCCCAGGTCTGCCAGCCGGCGCGCGATCCACGCGCGAACAGCTCGAGGAAGGGGCCGGGCGAGCACGACTCGATCAGTTCGTAGGCCTCGTCCGGTTTGCGCGAGTGCTCCCGCTTGCGGCTCTTGATGATGTTCACCTGGCGGCGGCCAGGCGCCAGCGTGCGGGCATTCCTGCCGCGCACGCCAAAGAGGATCAGCTCGGTCGTGTTGCGGAAGTAGAAACCGACACCGCGCCCGTCCGGGCCACCATCCTTGCGCACCTTGTGCCAGACGATGTTGCTCTTGTAGTCGAATCCCCAGGCGGCAAGCACGCGCAAGCCCTCCGGCAAGAGCGCATTCGGCACCCACAGGTAGAGGTGCGCGGTAGCCTCGACGATGCTCGCCACCGGCAGTTGCACAATCTCGTCCAGGGTCAGCGTCGCGTAGCGGTTCAGGCGCTTGTGCTCGGGCGCCATCTTGCCGGTACGGTTCTCGAACTGCCACGGCGGATCGGCAAGGACGGTGCGAAACTTGCGTCCACCGACCCGTTGCAGCAGATCGGCAGCGGCATCGCACGACTGCACGTCCATTTCTTCTCGCCCTCTCATCAGCCTGCCCGGTGGACTCCGGCCGCCGATCCGGCGCCGCCGCGAGTACGGCTGTCCGTCCGCCGCCCGATCAGGATACCATCGCGCATCGCCTTCGGGATCCTCGAAACCATGTGTGCACGAACAGCGGCAGAGCAGCCGACCACATCACTCCATCCGCGCCGGCCCGCCGGCGCAGACGGACGGCGAGACCGACATGCTTAGGCGCGAGCTCGAATACTTCTTCGGTGCGCTGCGCTTTTTCACGCGGCTGCCGGTACCGGCCTGGGTGGGTCACGGCAGCATCGCCCTCGACCACTCGGCGCGCTACTTCCCGGCAGTCGGCGTCCTCGTCGGCGCGCTGGCGGCGCTGGTGTACCTGCTGGCCTCGTCCTTCTGGCCGACGACTCTCGCGGTTCTCGCCGCCATGGCGAGCGCGCTCTACTTGACCGGAGCCTTTCACGAGGACGGCTGGAGCGACATGGTCGACGGCTTCGGCGGCGGCTGGGAGAAGGCGCAGATCCTGAACATCATGAAGGATTCGCGGATCGGCAGCTTCGGCGCGATCGCCCTCGTCATGCTGCTGCTCGCGCGCTTCTGCGCGCTGATCGAGATCGATCCGCTGCTGATCCCGGCAACGCTGATCGCCGGCCACAGCCTGTCGCGCTTCGCCGCGACGACGCTGCTGCACGGCCTCGATTACGTGCGCGACGAGGGCAAGGCGAAGCCGCTGGCAACGCGCATCGGCAGCGGCGAACTCGCCATTGCCGGTGGCACGGCACTGCTGCCGCTGCTGCTTCTGCCTGCTCTGCCGGCAGCCTTCGGCTGCCTGCTGGCGGCACTGGCAACCGTCTGGCTGGCCCGCCTCTACCGGCGACGGATCGGTGGCTACACCGGCGACTGCCTCGGTGCGACCCAGCAACTGGCTGAGGTCGCTTTCTACTGCGGACTGCTGTGCGACTTTTCCTGATCCGCCATCCGCGCCCACTGCTCGACGACGGCATCTGCTACGGCCGGCTCGACGTCGAGGCCGAGGACCCGCAGCCGGTCGCCGCACGCCTGCGGCCGCTGCTGCCCGACGCCACGCCGGTGATCAGCAGTCCACTGCAGAGGGCCTGCCGCCTGGCAAGCGCACTGCACCCGCAGCCATCCTGCGATGCGCGTCTGCAGGAGATCGACTTCGGCGACTGGGAGGGCCTCCGCTGGGAGTGCATCGAGCGCCGGCTGCTCGACGCCTGGGCTGCCGATGTGCTGCACTTCGTGCCACCCGGAGGCGAGTCGGTCGCCATGGTGCGGGCGCGCGCGATCGATTGCATCGGCGACCTGCCGCCGCGCGATTGTGCCCTCGTCACCCACGCCGGCGTCATCCGCGTGCTGCTCGGCCACTGGCTGCGCCTGCCGATCGATGAGTGGAGCCGGCTGGCGCTCGACTTCGGCAGCATCACTCTGCTCGAACTCGGCGCCGGCAATGGCGACGCGCTGCTGTCCGCTGGCGCCGTCCTGCACTACCTCAACCGCGGTGGCGCCAACGACGATGCCTGATCAGCCGCGTGGGTGGTGCTGCGCGTGCAGCTGCTTCAGTCGTTCGCGCGCGACATGGGTATAGATCTGCGTCGTCGAGATGTCGGCATGACCGAGCAGCAACTGGACGACGCGCAGGTCGGCGCCGTGGTTGATGAGATGCGTGGCGAAGGCGTGGCGCAGGACATGCGGCGACAGCCGGGCGGGGTCGATCCCGGCGACGACCGCGTAGCGCTTGATCAACTGCCAGAACGCCTGCCGCGTCATCGCCGCCGCGCGGGCGGTGACGAAGAGGTCGTCGCTTTGTCTGCCGTCGAGCAGCGCCCGCCGCCCCTCGGCAAGGTAGCGCCGCAGCCAGTCGGCCGCCTCCTCGCCCAGCGGCACCAGGCGCTCCTTGCTGCCCTTGCCGAACACGCGCAACACGCCCATGTCGAGGCTGAGCTCGTGCAGCCGCAGGCCGACGAGTTCGCTGACGCGCAGGCCGGTGGCGTAGAGCGTTTCGAGCATCGCGCGATCGCGCTGGCCGAGCGTCGTCTCGCTCACCGGCGCGGCGAGCAGGGCTTCGACCTGCGCCTCGGACAGCACCTTCGGCAAGCGTGAGGGCTTCGCCGGCATGGCGATGCGCGACGTCGGATCGTCTGGGCGCATTCCACGCGCAAGCCGATGGCGATAGAAGCGGCGCAGGGTCGACAGGTAACGCGCCTGCGATGAAGCACGCAGGCTTTGCAAGCGTGTCGCGACGAAGGCCAGCAGCGTCGCCTCGTCCAAGTCGCAGAGGCTGCCGCGCTGCTCGCCGGCAAGCCAGCCGGCGAGCTGCAGGAGGTCGCTGCGATAACTGGCGAGCGAAGCTCGCGCCAGCCCATCCTCGAGCCAGAGCGTATCGCAGAACAAATCGATCGCGGCGAGGTCGGCCGGAGCGGGCTCAGCGGGCTTCATGCGCCAGCAGCCAGCGCTTGACGTCGAGCAGGTGGCCGTCGCGCTGCCGGGCGAAGCCGCCGAGGCCACCGGCGGCAGCGAGGACGCGGTGACAGGGAACGACCACCGGGTAGGGATTGCGACCGCAGGCCTGGCCGACGGCGCGCGCCGCACTGCAGAGTTCGCGGGCGATGTCGCCATAGCTGCGCGTCTGGTGCACTGGAATGTCGGCAATCTCGCGCCAGACGCGGCGCTGGAACGACGTCCCCGTCGGCTGCAAAGGCAGGGCAAAGGCATACTCCGCGTCCGCCAGGTAGGCCGCGAGCTGCCGCGCCGCCTCCGCGGCCAGCGCGTTGGCCGGCGCCTGTGCAGGACCCGGCGGCAGGAAGACGATGCCGTGCAGCGCCACTTCGTCGCAGCGTACGCCGAGCCTGAAACCCGGCGCCGCAATCACCGCCTGCCACGGCGACGGGCCGGCGGTGCTCATCGCGCTCAGGATGCCTTGCCGAGCAGCGCCTGCTTGAGATCGTCCTGCACCGGCTTGCTGCCGAGCCAGACCTTCAGCAGCGCGCGGTAGAAATCCTCGCCGGCGATGTCCTTGCCCTTGACCTGTCCATTGACCGTCAGCCGTGTGCCGCTCTCCGGCAACCAGTCGATCAGGACGACGGTGCCGGTCTTCGGTTCACCGGCCGCCAGCATGCTGTCCGAGAACTGCTTCAGGCGATCCTTGAGACCGGCCATCTCGGCTTCCGAATGATTGCTCGCCATGCCTTCCTGCAGCGCTTCGACGAACTGCTGTGCCGAGAGATCGCGCAGCAGCGTGATCGCCACCCGCTTGCCGCCCTTGGCGGCAAGCACCGCCTCGGCGTCACCGCGCTTCTCGGGCAGGTAGAGCGCCATCGCATAGACCTTGAACACCGCCTTCTTGCGCAGGCCGGCGCCATTGACCACGAGATCGGCAGCGCCGACGTGCGACTTGTCCTCGAACTTGACGCCAGCGACTTCGACGGCGCTGGCAAGGTTGAACGCAAGGGCGGCAACGGCCGCCAGAAGCAGGTGTTTCATGTCGTCTCCTTGGCCTTCAAGAGGCTGAACAGGCTGATTTGGCGGTCAGGGGAAGAAGCAGTGGCAGCGCCCGCCTGCCGCCACTGCGTCGTCGCCGGCAGGCTCTGCCAGCGACAGGAAAGGCTTCGCATCGGCTTCAGCCACGCACCTCGCCCTGGCCCAGGACGATCCACTTCTGGCTGGTCAGTCCCTCGAGACCGACCGGACCGCGGGCGTGAATCTTGTCGGTCGAAATGCCGATCTCGGCGCCGAGACCGTACTCGAAGCCGTCGGCAAAACGCGTCGAGGCATTGACCATCACCGAGGCCGAATCGACCTCGCGCAGGAAGCGCATCGCCGCACTGTAATTCTCGGTGACGATGGCGTCGGTGTGATGCGAGCCGTAGTGATTGATGTGCTCGATCGCCTGCCCGATGCCGTCGACCACCCGTACCGAGATGATCGGCGCCAGGAACTCGCTGGCGTAGTCCTCTTCGCTTGCCGCCGACGCCTCGCTGACCAGTGCCCTGGTCTCCGGGCAGCCGCGGATCTCGACCCCCTTGCGCGTCAGCATGGCGGCGATCGGCGGCAGCAGCCGGCCGGCCACCGCGCGCGCGACCAGCAGCGACTCGGCAGTGTTGCAGGTACCGTAGCGCTGCGTCTTGGCATTCTCGACGATGCGCAGCGCCTGCCCGAGGTCGGCCTCGTCATCGACATAGACATGGCAGTTGCCGTCCAGATGCTGGATCATCGGCACCCTGGCTTCGGCCAGCAGACGCGCGACCAGTCCCTTGCCGCCGCGCGGCACGATCACGTCCACATGCTCGCGCATGCGGATCAGGTGACCGACGACGGCGCGGTCGGTGGTCGAGATGACCTGCACCACGCTGCCCGGAAGGCCGGCGCTGGCGAGGCCCTCGTGGACCAGCGCGGCGATCGCCTGGTTGCAGTGGATCGCTTCCGAGCCGCCACGCAGGATCGAGGCGTTGCCCGACTTGAGGCACAACGCGGCGGCATCGGCGGTGACGTTCGGCCGCGCCTCGTAGATGATGCCGATGACGCCCAGTGGCACGCGCATGCGGCCGACCTGGATGCCACTCGGCCGCCGGCGCAAGTCGCTGATCTCGCCGACCGGATCGGGCAATGCGGCAACCTGCTCGACCCCCTCCGCCATCGCCGCCACACCCTGCGCTGAGAGCGTCAGCCGGTCGAGCAGTGCCGCATCCAGGCCGGCGGATCGGGCGGCGTCCACGTCGCGCCGGTTGGCGGCGACGAGCGCCTCGCTCTCGCGGCGGATCGCTGCGGCGATCGCGCGCAGTGCGTGGTTCTTGGCATTGCTGTCGGCACGTGCGATGATGCGCGACGCCGCACGCGCCTCACGGCCCACCTGCTGCACATAGTTCTCGATATCCATCTGGCCCTCTGTCATCGGCAAGGATCGATTATAGCCAGCGCACGTCGGCAAACGTCAACGGAACCTCTGGTGCCAGGCGCACTCTCAGGACCATCGTCGCCGTCACCTGCCGCCCCCTCTTGCCCGGACCGACCATGAAGAAAAAGCTGATCCTGCCCGCCGAGGCCAAAGTCTGTGCCACCTGCAGCTACTGGGACGGCGAGCGACGGGTCGATACCGAACTGCGACTGGTGGTCATTGCCGATGATTGCGCCGGCGAGTGTCTGGTCCGGGGCGAGGACAGCCACGGCCTCAGTGATGTCCGGCAGCACAGCCGTGAGGATTGCGTCTGGGAACACTTGGCCCCGGATGCTGCCGGCACCGATCCGTCTCCCGGCGAACCGCCGGCCGGCGGCTGAGAAGCGCCGCCTCGCCGGCAGGCTGCGAACGACCGCAGCTGCTTGCCGCTCACGCTGCGACGAACCGCAGTGCCAGTTGCCGGAATTCGTCCCACACGTCTCCCCGCGCGGCCCCCTTGATCATCAGGTCGATGCGCGCGGCGTGCTCCAGGGCGGCGCTTGCCTGCGCCGCCGGCAGCCGCTGCAGCGCCCGCCGGAACGGCGCCTGTCGCGGCCCCCAGACACGCGCTGCGCGCAGCAGCCCGTCGAGCGGCTGGCCCCGTTCGAGACCGGCGCACACCTGCGCCAGAGCCCGCACCTCCTCGGTGAAGGCCCAGAGGATCAGCGGCGGCGCCTCGCCTTCCTGCTGCAAGCCATCAAGGGTGCGCGTCAGGCGTGCCACATCGCCACTCAAGAGTGCTTCGCGCAGGGCGTCGAGGTCATAGCGGGCGACATCGAGCACGGCGTCGCGAATCTGTTCCAGGCTCAGCCGGCCTTCCGGGTAGAGCACGCCGAGCTTGAGGATCTCCTGATGGGCCGCCAGCAGGTTGCCCTCGACCCGCTCGGCAATGAAACGCAGGCCTGCGGCATCAGCGCTCTGCTGCTGCCGGCCAAGGCGGCCGGCAAGCCAGCCGGGCAGCTCGGCAAGACCAGGCGCGAGCAGCTTGACGACGACGCCGGCAGCGGCGACGGCAGACATCCAGGCGGACTTCTCCTCCCGCCATTCGACGCCGATCATGCTCACGAGCAACAGCGAATCGGGTGACGGACGAGCGCAATACTCCTGCAGCGCCAGGCTGCCCTCGCGCCCCGGCTTGCCGCCCGGGATGCGCAGGTCGAGCAGCGTCCGGCCGCCGAACAGCGACATGCTGCCAGCCGCGTGATGCAGCTCGTTCCAGTTGAAGCCGGCGATGGCGACGAGCACCTGGCGCTCGTCGAAGCCCTGACGACGGGCGGCGGCACGGACCGCGTCCGACGCCTCGATGACCAGCAGGGGTTCGTCGCCGTGGACGAGATAGACGGGCTGCAGCTCGCGGGCGAGGTGTGCAGCCAGTTGTTCGCCCTTGAGCAGCACGCCGCCAGCCCTACGTGCCGGCGTCCGCGAACACCGGCTTGGCCGCCGCCAGGCGACGCATCAGCTGTTGCACCAGATCCAGCTCCATGTCGCGCCAGAGCAGCGACTCTTCCTGCTGCTTCGCAAGCACCTGCGAATCGTCGTAGGTGAGGTCACGCACCAGCTCGACGCTGGCCGGCGGCACGACGTCGCGCCCCTTGTTGTCGGTCAACCGGTAGGGAAACAGATAGCGCAGGCGCAGCTCACTGACCCGGCCGGTACCCGAGACGGTCAGGATCACACGGTCACGGTACTCGTTGCCGGGAACGAAGATGACCTGCGCTTCGCTCGCGGTCGCCACCAGCAGGTTCGGGTTCGACGCCTTGATCGATCGCCTGAGCTGGGCGCCGATCACCGAGTAGTCGGCAACCGACAGATACAGGCTTTCAAAGGGAAACGAGTAGGAACCGCGCAACTGAAAGCCGCAGGCGGCAACGAGCAGCGTGCCGGCGGCAAAGAGGACGAGAGAGCGCAGGGCGGCGGGCATGGCAGGTTTCCTCGCGGTCTCAGACGACGATGTTGACCAGGCGACCGGGGACGACGACCAGCTTCCGCGGCGGGGCGCCGGCGAGATGCTTGCGTGCGACCTCGCAGGCCAGCGCGGCGGCTTCGATCGTCGCCCGGTCGGCAGCGGCGGCAACGCGCAGGCTGCCACGCAGCTTGCCGTTGATCTGCAGCACGAGCTCGATTTCGTCCTGCTCGAGAGCGCCGGCATCGGCCTGCGGAAACGCCTGCTCGGACGCGGATTGGCCCGGCCTGAGCGAGTCGTAGAGCGCTTCGCACACATGCGGGACGATCGGGCTGAGCAGCAGTGTCACCGCCTCGAGCGTCTCCTGGCGGACGGCACGCGCGGCAGGCGAATCCTCACTGATCCGGCTGCAGGCGTTGAGCAGTTCCATCACCGCAGCGATGGCCGTATTGAACTGCTTGCGCCGGCCGTAATCGTCGGCGACCTTGCCGATCGTCTGGTGCAACTGGCGGCGCAGCGCCTTCAGCTCGCCGGTCAGATCGGCCGGCGCAGACGGTGGCAGCGGGCCGGCGGCGACATGCTCCCAGACCATTCGCCAGAGGCGCTTGAGAAAACGGAAGGCTCCCTCGACGCCGGCATCCGACCACTCGAGCGACTGATCGGGCGGACTCGCGAACATGATGAACAGTCGAGCGGTGTCAGCGCCAAACTGGTCGATCAGCGCCTGCGGGTCGACGCCGTTGTTCTTCGACTTCGACATCTTCTCGATGCCGCCGACGACGACCGGCAGGCCATCGGCACGCAGGCTGGCGCCGATCGCACGCCCGCGCTCGTCATGCACCGCGTCGACCTCGGCCGGGTTGATCCATTGCTTCTTGCCGTGCGCGTCCTCGCGGTAGAAGGTCGGCGCGACGACCATTCCCTGCGTCAGCAGGTTGGCGAAGGGTTCATCGAGCGGCGCATCGCCGAACAGTCCGAGGTCGCGCATCAGCTTCGTCCAGAAGCGCGAATACAGCAGGTGCAGGATGGCGTGCTCGATGCCGCCAATGTACTGATCGATGCCACCGCGACACCAGTAGGCCACCCGCTGGTCGACCATCGCCTGCTCGTTGTCCGGGCAACAGTAGCGCAGGAAGTACCACGAGGACTCGACGAAGGTGTCCATCGTATCGGTTTCGCGTCGCGCCGGCTGGCCGCACTTCGGGCAGGCGCATTCGTGGAACTCGGGCAGCCGCGCCAATGGCGAGCCGGCGCCGGTGATCGTCACGTCCTCCGGCAGGACGACGGGCAGGTCGGCATCCGGCACCGGCACGTCGCCGCAGGTAGCGCAGTGGACGATCGGGATCGGGCAGCCCCAGTAACGCTGCCGCGAGATTCCCCAGTCGCGCAGGCGGAACTGGACCTTCTTCTCGCCGAGGCCCCTGGCGGCCAGGTCGGCAGCGATCGCGTCGACCGCGGCGGCGTGGCCGAGGCCATCGTAACGGCCGGAGTTGACGCAGACGCCCCCCTGCTTGTCGGCATACCAGTCCTGCCAGGCATCGGTCGAGAAACGCTCGCCGGCCAGCGCGATCACCTGCCTGATCGGCAACCCGTACTTGCGGGCAAAGGCGAAGTCCCGTTCGTCGTGCGCCGGCACCGCCATCACCGCGCCATCGCCATAACCCATCAGGACATAGTTGCCGACCCAAACCTCCACCTGCTCACCACTCAACGGATGGGTCACGAAGATGCCCGTGGCGATGCCCTTCTTCTCCATCGTCGCCAGGTCGGCCTCGGCGACGCCGCCGCGCTTGCACTCGTCGACGAAAGCCGCCACCCGTGGATCGCGCGCGGCCGCGTGCGTCGCCAGCGGGTGCTCGGCGGCGACGGCGCAGAAGGTGACACCCATGATGGTATCGACGCGGGTGGTGAACACCCAGAGCTGTCCGGGCCGGCCATCGAGTTCGTAGGGAAAGGCAAAACGGACCCCGGTGCTCTTGCCGATCCAGTTCTTCTGCATCAGGCGAACCTGCTCCGGCCAACCCGGCAGCCGGTCGAGATCCGCCAGCAGTTCCTCGGCGTAGGCGGTGATCTTCATGTAGTACATGGGGATCTCGCGCTTCTCGATCAGCGCCCCCGAACGCCAGCCGCGGCCATCGATCACCTGTTCGTTGGCGAGCACCGTCTGGTCGACCGGATCCCAGTTCACGCTCCCCAGACGCTTGTAGATCAGACCCTTTTCGTACAGGCGGGTGAACAGCCACTGTTCCCAGCGATAGTATTCCGGCCGGCAGGTGGCCAGTTCGCGCTCCCAGTCGAGGGCGAAACCGAGGCGCTGCAGCTGCGCCTTCATGTAGCCGATGTTGGCATAGGTCCATTCGGCCGGCGGAACGTTGTTCTGCATTGCCGCGTTTTCCGCTGGCATGCCGAAAGCGTCCCAGCCCATCGGTTGCAGGACGTTGTAGCCGAGCATGCGGTGGAAGCGCGCCAGCACATCGCCGATCGTGTAGTTGCGCACGTGCCCCATGTGCAGCTTGCCCGACGGATACGGAAACATCGACAGGCAGTAATACTTCGGCCGTTCCGCATCCTCGACGGCGCGCGCTGCGCCGCTGCGTTGCCAGAGATCCTGGGCGGCGACTTCAACTTCCGCGGGCTGGTACTTTTCCTGCATGGCCGGCTGCGATCCCGAAAGTGGCTGAGGGGCGAATTATACGCGCATCGCCCTCCTCCTCCCCCGCTGCCCGGCGCGCCACCGATCTGCAGGCTGGCTGGCCGCCGGGTGGGACGGGACGCCTCAGCTTCGCGGATCCGGAGCAAAGCCCCCCGGGAAGGGGTTCGGCTGCGGCGACTGGCGTGGCCGCGGGATGACGCCCTGGGCGAGCAGGCGCGCACGGCTGTCGTAGTGGATGCTGACGATCTCGACCGGATGGTCACTGGCTCGACGGAAATCGGTGTACTGCGTCGGCGCGCTGAGGCGCTCGCCGTGCCCCGTGCCGAGACGACTGGCCGCCTGCTGCCTGGCACGCGCCGCCTCGTTGGCGGACGCTTCGGCAGCCGGCGCTGCTTTCGCTGCCGCAGCCGCCGACGGACTCTCGCCGGCGGCTTCAGCCTCGCTGTCGCGCGACGACCGCGCCACCGCCGGCGCCGGCGCGACGCCCTCGCGGAACACGGCGACGGCAATCACGCCGACGTTGCGTGGCCGATCGGTACGAGCGGCGTAACTGTCGGCGAGGCTGGTGAAGTAGAAGGCAGCGACCTCGTCCATGCTCTTGCGCCAGCCGGCAACCTCGGCCGACTGGCCCGCTGGCAGAACATAGCCTGACTGCGATGTCGCGGCGGTCTCGCCGCTGATGGCGTTGATGCCGTCGACCGAGAGCACCGTCAGCAGCCGCCCGGCGCTCCGGTTGTGCAGCCGTACGACATAGCCGCTGCCTGGCGTGCCGGCAACGTAAAGGCGGCCCTGATGGCGATGGACCTCGAGCCGCTCGCCGGTCTGGCGATCGACGACGCTGACGTCAACCAGTGCGCCGGCGTCGGCGATACTCAGGCAGCCTGCCAGTGGCAGGGCGGCGAGCAGGGTGGCGAATCTGTTCATGACGGTCTCCTGGGTGGGTTTGGTGACCGTGTAAACGTCGCCGACCACTGAACGGGGTCAAGTCACTGGCGAAATTCTTCGGGTAGCGGGTAGTCGGGGTGGGCAAGGCGAAAGTCGGCAAGCTGCTTCGCGGCTTCGGCGCTGCGACCCGCGCGACGCAAGGCGCGGATCTCGTCGAGCCAGTCGTCGGCACTGCGCGCAATCTCGGCGCGCGACGGGGCCACTGTCCTCGCCTGCTTGCGAGCGGCCGGCGCCTGTCCGACGGCGGCGGCCTCCTGCTCTGCGCTCGCCCCTGCCGGTGCCGCGGCGGTGGCGGTGGTGCCCGCAACCGCATTGCCTTGCCTCGCCCTCGGTGGCGCCGATCCGGGAGCCTCTTCCCGGGCGATGGCCGGGCTGCCGGCCTGGCCCGGCGTGTCGCCAAATGCGGGAAGCCGCCCGCCTTCGCCAGCCGCCGGCGCCACGCGTGGCCCAGCAACGCGATCCTCCTTGGCCGGCAACTTCGGCAGCGCGCCCGCTGCTGCCTTTCCGGCGGCAGCCACGGCGTCGCCACTGAGGGGCGTCGGCGGGGCTGCGGGCACAGCAGTGTCGCGCGCGACGGATGCCGGCGTGACACCCGGCGCCACCGGCGGCGGTGCGACCGCGGCCTCCGGCTGCGAGTCTCCGGGCTGCCGCTCGTGCAGCAGCGCCAGCGTCAGGGTCAATGCCAGGGTCGTCGTCAGCGCCAGCGTCGTTCGCCAGCGCTGCCACCAGCTGCGCCGCGCGGCGCTCACCGGCGCAGTCACCGCCGCCCGCGCAGCCGCGAGAATGCGCTCGTCGATCGCTACCGAGGGCTCATCGCGGACATGCTCCCGGTAGAGTGCCGAGAGTTGCGGGTCGCCCGGCAAATCCTTTGGCAGTTCGCTCATAACAGATCCTGCAGGCTCTTCCGGAGTTTGACAAGAGCATAGCGCATGCGACTCTTGGTCGTTTCGCGCCCGCAACCAGTGGCGACGGCAATCTCTTCCAGCGTCAGCTGCCCCTCCTCGGCGAGCAGAAAGACCTCACGCTGCAGCGGTGGCAGCTCGGCCAGCGCCAGGCTGATCCGGCGGGCCGTATCGTGCCGCTCGTGCAGGACATGCGGCATTTCCTCGCTCGCTGCCGGCAACCGTTCGATCCACTCCTCACCCCCCTCGGCATCCTCGTCGGCGGCGGACTCGTGATGCGCCAGCAGATGCCGGGCATGCTGGCGATAGTGGTCGATCAGGCGGTGACGGGCGATGCGGAAAAGCCAGGTCGGGAATCGCGCCAACGGTTCGTACTGGCGGCGCGCATGGACCACCTTCAACCAGACGTCCTGATGCAACTCATCGGCCTCGGCGGCGCTGCCGCACTGCCGCGCCAGATAGCGGTAGAGCGGGCCGCGATGGCGGCGATAGAGGATGGTGAAGGCATCGGCATCGCCTGCGCGGTAGGCCAGCATCAATCGTTCGTCGCTCCAGTCGGTCCGCATGGCGCAAGTCTAGCCACTGCGGCGGCAAACGCAAGCCACCGCCGCGTCGCGGCGGAGTCGCTGCGGGCAGTGCTAGAATCGCCGCTTCATTGTCGCGAGGAGCAGCTCATGAACCGGAGTCGCCTACACGCTCTCGTCGCTTGCGGCCTGCTTGCCGGCGCCGTGACGTCGATCGCCGCGCCGTCAGTGCCCGGCTCGGGCGCCGACGCCGTCGTCGCCGGCGTCCTCATGCCGGCCTGGCTCGAGCGTCAGGGCTCACGGCAGGAGCTGACGGCAGGTATCGCGCTGCAGAACCGGGACCGGCTGCTCACCGGCACCAATGCGCGCGTCGAGATCCGCCTGCGCGACGGCAGCGTGCTGCGCCTGGCCGGTGACACGCACTGCGAACTGAATGCGCTCGGCGTACGCGAACCGGAGGTATTCACCGCCGCGATCGACGTGCCGCAGGGCGCAGTCCGCTTCACCACCGGCCCTCAGGCGCGCAGCCTGCGGCAACGGGCGGTCAATCTGCGCGTCGGCACGCTCACGGCCAGCGTCCGTGGCACCGACATCTGGGGCACGGCCGACGGCGCCGGCGACCGCATCTGCCTGCTCGAGGGCAGCATCACGCTGCTCCAGCCGGATCGCGACGCGCGACAGGTCAGCGAAGAAGGCAGTTGCTATCTGGCGGCAAAGGATGGCAGCCCGGCCGTTCTGCAAACGGTCACCGCGGCGCAGCTGGCGTGGTCGGCGGCACAGACGGCCATGCCGCCCGCGGCAGCGGCTGCCAGCCCGGCAGAGACGGCGAGAATGTCGAGGCCCGGGCGCACGACGCGCACCGTACGTCCCGGTAGCTGGTCGGTCGAAGTGGCTGCCGTCGATGGCGAAGCAGACGCGCTCTCGATCCACGACCGCGCGCGCGCTGCCGGCTACGGCGTCCGCATCAGGCCCGTGCCCGCAGCCGGTGGTGGCTACCGCTACGCGCTCCGCCTCGGACCGTTGTCCTCCGAAGCCGAGGCAGCGGCCCTCGCCGCGGAAATCGGCAACGCACTGCCGGCGGCGCCGCTGAGCCTCGTTGGCAACTGAGTCCCGCTCGCCACTGCCGACCGGCGCAGCAGCGACGGCCCCTGCGGATCGAGACCGGAAGAAGGGAGCCGCTGCGCTCGCGCCTTGCCGGCCGGGCAGGGCGCGACGCCTGCTCGGCGACTGCGGCTAGAAGGCGTGCCGCTGCGGGCCGAAGAACTCCACCCACTGCGACTGCCACAGGCGAACGAGGCTGTGCGCCGTGATCAGGTTGAGTTTCGAGATGCGGTTCTGGTGGCGCAGCAGCCAGGAGACGCAGGTTCTCGAAGCGACCGCATCCCGGGCCACCGAACGGTCGCCCTCTGCCTCCGCGTAGTCGATGAAACGTTCCACCGCCAGGCGATGGTATTCGGAACTGGTGCAGCAACCGGCGATCACTTCGGCCTCGCCGGCAGCCCGGCGCCACAGCTTGAGCGCCAGCTCTTCGCTGATACGGGTGCGGTGCGCGATCCACGGCAGGATTTTCGGTGCTTTCATCAAGGTACTCCTGAAGTTCGGGTACTGCTCGACCCCGGGGGCGGATCGTCCGCCCCGCCGCGGGGCTCTGTTGCAGTGCAGCATGATTATAGCGAATGTCCACTGGAAAAGTGAGTAATTTCCTCTAGACTGCTGGTCACGCGACCGGCTTCAGGCCATTGGCGGGATCTCCTCGCAAGTGCCGAACTGAACGTGCCCGACAGGGCCCCTGAACCATTCTCCAGCCGGCCGATCCGGGAGGCTGCGCTGTCATTTTCCTGACACCATGACCTCCCGATCTGTCTGCAGCATAGCCCGTGACAACCACGCCAGCCGTGAAGTAATCCACCTTTCAAGCGAGGTTGTCCGCCCCGGTCGCCTGCTCCCTGCAGCCGATCGGCGGCGGCCGTGCGAGCGCGCTGCCGCCTCAGCCGGCGACGAACGCCGAATACGCCTGATAGGCGGCGAATACCGCCAAAGCGACGAAAAAGGCGCCGCTGATGCGGTGCAGCAACTGCAGCGGAATCTTCTGCAGGATCGTCCTGCCAGCAAGAATGCCGAGCGCCGACGTCGTCGCCAGCGCGAGCGTCGCCCCGAGCCAGACGCCGGCCGGGACGTGCGTGCTGCTCATGGCGACGACGGCGAGCTGTGTCTTGTCGCCGAACTCCGCCACCGTCAGCAGCAGGAAGGTGGTGAAGAAGATGCCGTGCCCGCTTCTTTCCTCGACCTCGTCGTCGTCGTCCTCGGCTGTCGCGCGCAGGGCGTGCAAGCCGAAGGCGAAGAACAGCAAGGCGACGACGGCGCTGACGACCCATTCCGGCAACCAGCTGGCGATGGCGACGCCGAAGACGACGGCCAGCGTGTTGAGCAGCGCGAAGGCCGCCAGGGCACCGAGCATCACCGGCAGTGGCCGATGCCGCGAGGCCAGGGTCATGCAGACCAGCTGGCTCTTGTCACCGATCTCGGCGGCAGCGATGAGCGCGAAACTGGTTGCCGCAGCAGCCGAAATCTCGATGACATTGCCGGCGCCAAGGAGTGAGGAGAGGTGGGGTAGCAGGCCTGTCGCGTCTTCCAAGCGGGTCTCCCGGCGAACGATCAGAGAAAGTGGAGCGTCCGCTGCCGCTCAGCGATCCGGCAGCGAAACCGGCCGATCATAGCGCGCGCGCCGTTGCCCGCTCAAGTCAATCGGCAGCCGCGTGATCTGTCGCGGCAGTTCCGTCTGATTGCCACCACAAGGCTCGCTTGCGGCGCCGCAGCAGATTCGACCGAAGCACTGCGTGGGACGGCAACGCCTGGCGACACCTGCGCTGGCACCAGACGAAAAAGCCGCGCTCGCGGCGCGGCTTCGGCCATCGCGTGGCGTGCAGCGATCGGGTACGGACACCCGGTCGCTGCACGCCGCGCCAGCGACCTAGTGGAACTGTTCTTCCTCGGTCGATCCGGTCAACGCGGTGACCGATGAGGTGCCACCCTGGATGACCGTCGTCACCTCGTCGAAGTAACCGGTACCCACCTCCTGCTGGTGCGAAACGAAGGTATAGCCGCGATCACGGGCGGCGAACTCGGGTTCCTGCACCTTCTCGACGTAGGCCGTCATGCCGCGCGCGACGTAGTCCTGTGCCAGGTCGAACATGTGGTACCACATGTTGTGGATGCCGGCGAGGGTGATGAACTGATACTTGTAGCCCATGGCGCCGAGTTCCCGCTGGAACCTGGCGATCGTCGCGTCGTCGAGGTTTTTCTTCCAGTTGAACGACGGCGAGCAGTTGTAGGCCAGCAGCTTGCCCGGGTGCTTGCCGCGCACCGCCTCGGCGAACTGGCGGGCGAACTCGAGATCCGGCGTACCGGTCTCGCACCACACGAGGTCAGCATAATCGGCATAGGCGACGGCACGCGAGATCGCCTGCTGCAGACCCTTGCGGGTCTTGTAGAAGCCTTCCGAGGTCCGCTCGCCGGTGACGAAGGGCTTGTCGTTGTCGTCACAGTCGGAAGTCAGCAGGTCGGCCGCCTCGGCGTCGGTACGCGCGATCACCAGCGTCGGCACACCGCAGACGTCGGCGGCGAAACGGGCGGCGATCAGCTTCTGCACCGCTTCCTGCGTCGGCACCAGCACCTTGCCGCCCATGTGGCCGCATTTCTTGACGGACGCCAGCTGGTCTTCCCAGTGTACGCCGCCCGCCCCGGCCCGGATCATCGCCTTCATCAGTTCAAACGCGTTCAACACGCCGCCGAAGCCAGCCTCGGCGTCCGCCACGATCGGGGCGAAGTAATCGATGTAGCCCTGGTCGCCGGGGTTAACGCCCTTCGAGAACTGGATTTCGTCGGCGCGGCGGAAGGAGTTGTTGATGCGCTCGACGACCTTCGGTACCGAGTCGACCGGGTACAGCGACTGGTCGGGATACATCGCGGCGTAGGAGTTGTTGTCGGCGGCAACCTGCCAGCCCGACAGGTAGATCGCCTTGACGCCGGCCTTGACCTGTTGCATCGCCTGACCGCCGGTCAGCGCGCCGAGGCAGTTGACATAGGGTTCGCTATTCACCAGCTTCCAGAGCTTCTCCGCGCCGCGCCGGGCGACCGTGTACTCGATCGGGAACGAGCCGCGCAGGCGGACGACATCGGCCGCCGAATAGCCACGCTTGATACCCTTCCAGCGGGGGTTCTCGGCCCAGTCCTTCTCAAGTTCGGCGATCTGTTGCTCTCTAGTGCTCATGATTGTCCTCACGAAAAATTGGCAAGTGCAGAGGGGGCTATGGCGACGCCCGCGGCTTGGCTGGGGAAGCGTTGCATGCCAAAGCCGGAGCGGCCAATGGGGAGAAGTATAGAGATCTTTTGCCACGCCGGCAACAGTCTTATATAAGACATAAGATATATTTTTTTGCGAACCGAAACAGCCGCTTGGCTGGCGCCTTCCGCAATGCGAAAGGCGATTCTCGTCGGTGAAATGGACCAGCCTATGCCCGGTGGTGCGCCGGGGCGAACACCAGCTCCGGCAAGACGACCTCCCAGCGTTCGCAGCGGATTCGGTGCGCGTGTTCGGTCGAGCGGTCATCGCTGCGCCAGCGAACCACGATCGCCGCAACGCGCGCGGCGACGCAGTCCATCCCGGCCGGCGGCGCGTAGCTGGCGGCGAGACGGCCGACCAGCCGGTCCTTCCCGTCCAGCAGCAGCCAGCGCCGGCCCTCATGGCGCAAGTGCAGCGGGTCTCCGGGTTGCAGCGCGGCAATCGCTCGCTGCACCGGATGGCCCGCTGCCTGGCGCCCGGCGAAACCGATGTCCACCTCGCCCGGGTGGAGCTGCCGGTACTGCCAGGACAGCTCGGGCGGCGGCACCGGCAGCGCCACCGGCGGTCGGCGCAGCAGGGCGGCAGACGTGGGCAGTGCGTCGAGCAGTGGCGCACGCCGGGCGAACTGCGCCAGCAGCAGTGTCAGCCGGGCGCGGGTCATCGCCACGTAGTACAGGCGCCGTTCGGCGTCGGCCTCCGCCTGAGCCTCGTGCCGGCTGCCCGGTCCCCAGCCGCCATCGAGGACCGCGACATGATCGAACTCGAGCCCCTTCGCCCGGTGCGCCGTGAGCAACAACAACCCGCTCTGCCGACGCCGGGCTTCACGGCCCCAGTCGACCAGCCATTCGATGAAATGCTGCCGCGGCAGTTCGGCATCACCGGTTTCATCGCGGTATTCGGCAACCGCTTCCGCAAGCATCGCCCAAACCGATGTCGACGCCTGCCCGGCAACCCACTCGGCGACCGTTCGCCCGGTGAGCAGGGAACCCGTGTCGTGCAGCCAATCGAGCAATTGCTGCGTTTCCCGTAGCCGCCAGAAGCGCAGGCCTTCCTCACGCGCGACCTGGACAGGCAGTCCCTGCTGCTCGCAGTGGCTGCGCACCGGCTCCAGCCATTGCCACTCGCGCGCGATCACGGCGCAGCGTGCCCAGTCCCATGCCGCCGTCAGGCCGGCCAGGCGCTGCAGTTCGCCGATCACCGCCAGCGCCTGCGTTCGCGCGTCCTCTCCCGCCGGCAGGATCTGCACGCGACCCTGCGCCACGGAGTCGATGCGCGCCCACTCGCCGCCCGCCGGCTGCTGCCGGCGCGCACGGTCGATGCGGATCGGCTGGGCGGCCTTCATGCGCTGCGCTGCTGGCGCGATCACGTGGTTGGCGATCTCGATCAGGTGTGCCGTCGAGCGGTAGTTGTCCACCAGGTGCAGCGTCCGGGCGCCGTAGTCGGCCGCGAAGCGGCGGATGAACTCGACCGATGCACCACTGAAGGCGTAGATGTTCTGATCGTCATCGCCGACGGCAAAAAGGTTCAGCCGTGCATCCCCGGCGGCCAGGTTGCGCCCGGCCAGCGCGGCGATCAACTCATACTGCCGGGGACCGATGTCCTGGTACTCGTCCACCAGGATCCAGCGCAGACCGCACAGCAGTCGCTCGCGCTGCTCGTCGGCTTCCTCGGGCGGCCCTTCGTCGCCGCGCAGCAGGGCGATGGCACGTTGCCGGATGGTCTGCAACGCGGCCTCCAGACCGCCGTCGGCAAGCTCCCGTTCGCGCCCGGCGAAGCTGGCGCCGACCAGCCGCATCGCCAGGGCGTCACAGGTCAGGACGCTGACCGCCCGCCCGTCGTCACCGACCAGCGCAGCCAGCCGCTGACGAATCTGCGCCGCGGCGTGGCGATTGTAGGCCAGCGCCAGAATGCCGCGCGGATTCTCGCGCCGCACCCGCAGCAGATAGGCGATGCGATGGACAAGGACGCGCGTCTTGCCCGAACCGGGACCGGCGAGAACGAGCACATTGCCGCTCTCGCGCTCGTCGGCGACGATCGGCTGCTGCCCCGGACTCGCCAGGACCTCGACGATCTGGCGCCAGGACTGCGCCGTCGTCTGCCGCGCCACCTCCTGCTGCCGCGCCGGCAGCCAGCGCTGCATGAACTCGGTCCGTGACAGCCGGAAGTAGTCCAGCGCCAGTTGCAGGGCATCCGCCATCGCCTGCAAGCCGCGCTGCACGTACTCCGCCATGACGTGAATCTGCAGCACCTGCTCCTCGTAGTGCAGCTGCAGCGGCGCGAAGTCCGGTTGCCGGAACTGGCGCTTCCAGTCCGCATCGAGGCGGATGGTCATCGCCGGCCGAAAGACCGCGAGCCCCTTGTTGAGACGGATCACCTCCTGCTCGTGCAGCCACAGCAGCGCCCGGTCGAGCAGGCGGGTGCACTCCCGGACCTCCGACCGGAGCAGCAGGTCGCCCTCGATCGCCGCAAGCAGCCGGCCGAGCGTCGTCTCGGCCAGCAGGTCGGCGCCGCGGGCACCTGGTGGCAGGCAGGCCAGCAGGTGGTCGAGCAGCTGCCTCGCAGCCGCCCGGCGCAGTTCGGCCGTTCGCGCCAGCGTCGACCACTCGCGCTGCAGGACGATGCTCACCGTCTCGGCATCGAGTCGCCGCACCGCGAGGCTGCCGACGCCTCCCTCGTCGCCGCGACCGTCGGCGGCGAGGCTGGCCAACAGCTGCCGCAACCTCGCCGGCAGCGCCTGCCGGTGGCCATCGTCCTGCAGGCGCTGGCTGAGTCGTCGCAGGTGGAGCAGAGACGACTCGCCGCGGGCGAGATCGGGTGCCTGCTCGCGCAACAGGTCGATCAGCGCCTGCTCGAGCTGCGCGGCGCTGGCCAGTCGCTGCGCCGACGGCTTGTCGACGCCGACCTGCAGGTAGGCAGTCAGCGCCGTGTCGTTGCTCGCGATCCCCAGCCGCTCGAGATCGTACAGGGCGGCCCGCAGCCGTTCCGGGGCGAGACCACTGACGGCCATCAGTTCGTCGGTCGACAACCCCTCGTCCGGCGACGCGCCGATCAGCGCCTCGATCAGCGCCAGCAACTGTCGTTGATATTCGGCTTGCAGCCTGGCGCGCGCCAGCCGCTGCCGCGCCTGGTCGAGCGAGGCAACGCGCAGCGACGACGGGAAGACCTGCACCCGGTTCTCCTCGCGCGTCAGCAGCTGCGCTTCCTCGAGCCAGCAGACCGCGGTGCGGACACGTGTGTCGTCGGTCGTGGCGTCACGCTCGAACTCGCCCTCGTCTTCCTCGGCCAGGATCTCGCCGGCGGTGGCAATGACTTCGCCACCCCGGCGCTGGCGACGATCGAGCTGCCGCAGGGCGCGCAGGATCGCCTGGATTTCCCGGCGGCTCAGCCGCGAGCGCGCCGACATGCCGAACTGCCGCTCGACGTCATCGGTCGTGTACAGGAGGACGCAGCGTGCCGCCTGCTGATCGCGGCCGGCACGGCCCGCCTCCTGCAGGTAGTTCTCGAGCGATCCCGGAATGTCGGCGTGCACCACCAGACGCACGTCCGGCTTGTCGATGCCCATGCCGAAGGCGTTGGTCGCGGCGATCACCGGCAGATCGCCACGAATGAACGCCTCCTGGACGTTCTTCCTGCTTTCGGGCGGCAGCCTGGCATGGAAATGGGCCGCCGCCATGCCTTTCTGGCGCAGGAAGGCAGCCACCTCCTCGCTGTTGCCACGCGTCGCGCAATAGACGATGGCGCCGCCACCCGATCCGTCGCGCGGCAACTCGGCGGCCAGCAACTCATGGATGTGCGCCAGCTTCTCGGCCGGCGTCGTCGGCAGCACCGCGAAGTCGAGGTTGTGCCGACTCGCGCCGCCGTCGAACAGGCGCAGCTCGATGCCGACCCTGTCAGCGAAGTGGGCAACGATGTCGGCGACGACGTCGGGCTTGGCGGTTGCCGTCAGGCACATCACCGGCGGCAGCGGAGCATCGCCGGCGTGCTCGCGGATGAAGCGCGCGACGTAGCGGTAGTCGGGCCGGAAGTCGTGACCCCATTTCGACAGGCAGTGCGCCTCGTCGAGAATCCAGGCGCCGATCTCCCGTTGCGCCAGCACCTTGCGCAGCATCGGGCTGCGCAGCTGTTCCGGCGAAACGATGACGATGCCGACATCGCCGAGGCGCACACGGTCGAGCGCGTCGGCCCGTTCGGGCATCGACAGCAGGCCGTTGATGGCGACGCAGGCATCGATGCCGCGACTGCGCAAGCCGGCCACCTGATCGGCCATCAGCGCCACCAGCGGCGAGATCACGACGCTCAGTGCCCCGATCCGGGTGAAGCGCGACAGCGCCGGAATCTGGTAACACAGCGACTTGCCCGTGCCGGTCGGCAGGATCGCCAGCAGGTGCTCGCCACGCAGCGCCGCCTCGACGATGCTCTGCTGCAACGAACTCCCGTCGGCCGCAGCCGGTTCTGCCCGGAAGTCGGAAAAGCCGAACCAGCGCCGCAGTTCCCGGCGTGCGTCGTGGTGTTCGCGGCACCAGCAGCAGTCGGCCCGGGCACAGGCCGCGTCGCGCAGATGGCGGATGAGCTTGCCGGCAGCGGGAAACTGGTGGCGCACCCACGGCGGCAGCACCGAGTTGCCGCCGGCAACCGACAGCCAGGCGAGCGCGTAGGCCAGCGACCAGCCGCTCGCCGCAGCCTCGTCCACGACCGCCAGGGCATGCTGCGCACAGCCCCGGCCGGCGAGCAGGCGGGCGATCGCCTGTCGCGCCGCGGCGTCGTCCGGGCGCGGTCGCCGGCGCAGCGTCGCGAACAGGCTGTGCACCGCGTCCGACGGCTGCTCCGACGTCGTCAGCCAGTGCCAGGCGAGCATCAGGTCGGGTTCCTCGCGCTGCCGTTGCTGCAGCGCGAGCATCTGATCGTGGAACAGGTCGAGGGTCAGCTGCGCATCGAGCAGCGGGTCGTTCACTTGCGCACGCCTGAGCCCGCCGTCCTGGTAGTGCTTGACGAGGTGGTGATAGGGGTGGCGCGGAAAGGCCAGCGGATTCAGCCACAGCGTATCGACGACCGGCAGTTCGAGGAGTCGCAGGCGCGGCGCGACCGCGGCGAGATGCGGGCGGTCGAAGGCGAGCAGATTGTGCCCGAGGACGAAGCTGCAACCCTCGGCCAGCGCATCGAGACGGGCCAGCGCCACTGCCAGGTCGCCGATGCGGCAGTGCAAGCGCTCGCCGCTGTCGCCGCGCACCGCAGCCAGTTGCCGGATGCGTCCACTGCGCAGCCCGACCTCCAGATCGATCGACAGGCAGCGTGGCCTGAACGGCCGTTCGCCGCTGCCCCGTGGAGAAGTATCGCTCATGGACGCGATGATAACCGGCGGCAGCGGCAGCCATCCGGCAGCAGCATGCGCCGCACGCGATGCGGCTCGGCGCATGCCGGTGGACAGCCGCCAATTCCCCGTGTCTGGCACCGGAATGAGGCCGATTTGCCCGCCACCCGCAAGGGTTTGCACCCGCCCAGCCGGACAAGGACTTGGCCGGGTCGTATCGTGCCCGCACGGGCACCCTTAACCACAGCGCAAAACGGGATGGAAGATCTCGGACAACGATAATCTCGTCTTCATCGACGAGCCACCCCCAGCACCAATCACGGTGACCGCGCAGGCCGTTGCAGGTTAGCATTACGGCACTTCAACGCCCCGACCGCGGGCACACCGACCGACGACACCGACAAGGACCGGCATGACCTCCCTTCCCCGCCGCAACGGCATTCTCCTGCACCCGACCTCACTCCCTGGCAGCCACGGCTGTGGCGATCTCGGCCCGGCAGCCTACCATTTCGTCGACTGGCTGCGCACCGCCGGTCAGGCGCTGTGGCAGGTGCTGCCACTCGGCAGTGTGGGACCCGGCAACTCGCCCTACATCAGCCCATCTGCCTTCGCCGGCAACGAACTGCTGATCGACCTCGGCCAGCTGCGCGACCTCGGCTGGCTGAGTGAGGCCGATCTCCGGCCGTTGCCGGCCTTCCCCGCCGGGCGGGTCGATTACGACGCCTGCCGACGCTATCGCCTGCCGCGGCTGCGACAGGCGGCGAAGCGTTTTCGCGAACGGCGTGACGCAGCCCAGGACAAGGCCTTTGCCCGTTTCTGCGGCGCAGCCGACGCGTGGCTGGACGACTACGCGTTGTTCATGGCGCTCGACCGCGCGCACGGCGGCGACGGCAGGATGTGGCAGGACTGGCCGTCGGCGCTGGCCGGCCGGCAGCCCGCCGCACTGCGCAAGGCGCAGGCCGAACATGCCGACGAGATCGCCTTCTGGAAGTTCTGCCAGTGGCGCTTCGCCGAACAATGGGCGGCCGTGAAGCGCTATGCCAATTCGCACCGCATCGAGATCGTCGGTGACCTGCCGATCTTCGTCGCCGCGCACAGCGCCGATGTGTGGGCGAATCCGGGCCTCTTCGACCTCGATCTGCAGGGTCGTCCGCGCGTCGTCGCCGGCGTGCCGCCCGACTATTTCAGCGCCACCGGCCAGCGCTGGGGCAATCCGCTCTACCGCTGGTCGGCGCATGCCGCCGAAGGCTACCGCTGGTGGGTCGCCCGCATGCGCCAGACGATGAGCCTGTGCGATATCGTTCGCATCGATCACTTCCGCGGCTTCGAATCGTTCTGGGAGATTCCCGCCGCTGCCGAGACGGCGATCGACGGCCAGTGGCGGCCCGGACCGGGCGAAGCGGTCTTCGCCGCCATGCGCCGCGAGCTGGCTGACAGCCAGGGGCGGCTGCCGATCATTGCCGAGGACCTCGGCATCATCACGCCGGAAGTGAATGCCCTGCGGCAGGCGATCGGCCTGCCGGGAATGCGCATCCTGCAGTTCGCCTTCGACGGCGATGCCCGCAACCCCTACCTGCCGCACAACTACGAAGTCGATACCGTCGTCTACACCGGCACGCACGACAACGACACGACGCGCGGCTGGTGGGAGTCGCTCGGCCATCCCGAGCAGGCCTACGTGCGCTCCTATCTGGGCGTCGATGAGGACACGGACAGCGAGATGCACTGGCAACTGATCCGCCTCGCCTGCGCTTCGGTGGCAACGCTCTGCGTCATCCCGATGCAGGACGTCCTCGGCCTCGACTCGGCACACCGGATGAACGAACCGAGCCAGAGTGAGGGATCCTGGGAGTGGCGCTTCGACTGGCAACAGGTGCAGGACGGGCACGCCCGGCGGCTCGCCGAACTGGCGCGGATCTACGGCCGTCGCCGGCGTTGAGGTGGCGGCACCTGCGTCCCGAGCTGCGACGCGCTGTCCTTCTTCATCCGGCGCATCCCGGGATCGTGCGTTGCGCGATCAGCCAGTGCGGCAGGCGGCCTGAGCCGCCTTCAGCTCAGGCCGCTCGGCGCGCCCGCTGCACCCGCGCCCCCACCACCGCGAGCAGCGCCAGGCCAGTCAGTGCGAGGCTGCCGGGCTCCGGCACCGCCGACAGCCGGAAGACCGAAGTCGTGCTCGAGCCTTCATTCGAAAAGGCCAGGTAATACTGCCCGTCGAGAACATAGCCCTCGAGGCCCTCGGGCGCGCGATCGCCATTGGCAATCATCAGTCCGATGAAGGTCGAGTGGGCCGGGTCGGTGATGTCGAACGCGGCAATGGCCGCCTGCAGCGTCCGTTCCAGACCGATGAAGGCGAAGACGCGGCCATCGATTTCCATCAACTCGACGCCTTCGGGCTCGACGCCCTTGTCCCGGCTGCGAGCGTCGTCGTAGATGCCGGCGGCGATCGCTTCGCGGTCGAGGATCTCGCCACTGTCGTAAACCAGCACGCCGTTGACGTCGCGAATCGAGAACGAACGTGCGCCGGCAGTGAACAGGTTGCCCGCTGACGAGTCGGTGTTCGACACGCGCAGCTCGTTCAGTGGTGCCGCGGCATTCAGGCCTGCAGAGCCCGCTCGCGAGCGGTCGCCATCATCTTCGCGGAAATCGCCTTCGTTGGCCATCACCACGAAGGTCTGGCCACCACGTTCGAAGGTGGCCAAGGCATCAGGCTGGTACAGGCCCTTGGCATTGACGCTGATCAGGCTCGCGTTACCGTCGTTCAGGGGATCGATGCGGTTCCCCGGCAGGCTGAAGTCCTTTACGCCGAGGCCGACGATCCGTTCGAAGGACCCGTTCTGAATGTCCAGCACGCCCATGGCGTTGGCCTCCTGCAACGAGACGTAGGCCTTTGTGCCGGCGGCATTGACGGCGATGTACTCCGGCTCGAAATCCATGCCCGTGTTCGAGCGAATGTGTGTACCTGTGCTGGCCACGCCGGTCAGCGTAGCCGTGGCGCTGACGCTGCGGGTAGCCAGGTCGATGATGCTGACGCTGCCCGCCGGGTCCAGCGCAGCGGCGCCGTAGGTACGTGGAAAGGCACCCGGCGCCGACGTGATGGCGCCATAGGTACTGGGTGTGCCTTCGTTGGCGACCAGGATCTTGCTGCCATCGGGCGTGAAGGTCAGCATGTCGGGCAAGGCGCCGACGGCAAAGGTATTCGTGCCGGCCAGGAGACTGCGCGTGGCGGTGTCGAACAGCCGGACATTGCCCGGGTCGGTGCGCACCGGTGCCTCAAAGGCCATGGCCGCGATGCCTCCGTGTATCGCCACGCTGTTGATGCTGCCGTAGGCGCGGGTGTCGATGCGCTGCACCAGCGCGCCAGTGCGGGCATTCAGCACGTCCACGCCACTGACGCCGGCCACCCACAGGGTCTGGCTGGAACTGTCGAAAGAGACGATCTCGGACAGGTAACCATGGGCGGGGTCGTGTGTGTAGGTCCAGGCCTTGCTGTTCAGCGTCGGCGCGGCCAGCGCAGAGACGCTGACCACGGGCATCAGGATGGCGCAAGCCAGGGCGGGTGTCGTCAAGCGGAAGGGTCGGGGCATGTCGGGATTCCAGTGTTGGTTGCAATGGTGCCGCGCGCCCGGCGTGAAGCGACGGGACGAGTGGCATGCGTGGCGGGGTGAGGCCAAGGGCAGGACTGTGCTTCATGGGTGACGGTCGACGGCGCGAGCGCAAGGGCGATGCTGCGGCTGGCGTGTGACAGACATGTGACGGAGCGCCTCTGCATCGCGGATGGGGCAGCAGTGCATCGCACGCTTCCGAGCGCGCCAAGGCCTGCTCGGCGCACGGCGCCGCCTGACCCCCGCCCACGGTCGACTCCTGCGCAGCGCAACTGACCCTTGCCAGAGCGGCCGCGACACCCAGTCAGGTGACGGTTCCGGTGTGTCGTCAGCGATCCACGCATCGTTGCTTTCCTCGAAACGGTTTGCCGGTCAGGCAAGCTGGCAACAAAGAGGCGATACGACAGGGGACACGTACTGCTTGGCATCATCTTGAAGCACGATGTGTGCCATATGTCACAGATGACCAAATTTGGTATTGATTCAATGTCTTTTCTCCTGCTCGATCGGCTGTCATCACGATCTGCCAGAGAACCATCTGTAAGATTTTTCGACACCTGTTTGCCATGGAACTCCGCGTTCACCACCCCCTGACCTGATCTCTGCCGGCCACCGCTTTCTCGACCGCACCGCCGCAGTCAAACGCCACCCCCTGAAGCACCCGCCGCGGAACCGCCCCCTCGTTGACGAGGCAGTGGAAGGGCTCATGCGGATTGAGCAGCGCCCCAAAGCGGTGGATGAAGGCCACTGCGCCGATCCGGGAATAGGGACACCCGCAGCCGGGGAGCGCGGCGCAAACCCTGGCGGATTGCCGTCTTTACCCGCAACGGTGCGACCTGAATAGGCTGCCAGCGGCCGACTGCACAAGCTCGGCGCACTGGCTGAGGATCCTGCTGGCGGTTGCTTCAGATTGCGAACGAATGCCGTTGAGCGTCGCAAATGCCATGAAGAAAGGCAGCTACTGCTGCCCCCGGGTTGATGCCTGTCGTGTCAATTCGCCTTCCTGCGGCGCATCGTGCCGCCAAGCACGCCGATGCCGCCAAGGAGTAGCGCGATGGACCCGGGTTCCGGGACTGCACTGATACGGATCAGCATGTCGTCGCCGCTGCTGGGATGCTGGACGTTCACGTAGGCGACATTCGGATCGAACGGGTCAAAATACAGACCGGTCGGTTCTGCACCCGTGGTCGATAGTGAAGCCCATTTGCCGACTTCATCGGCGATTCCGTCGTCGTTGATGTCACGGATGAACCAGATGTCTGCCTTGCCGCCATCCTGATCTTCGATGACATAGATATTGCCTTTGGCATCGATTGCCAGATTGTCCGGATTGCTCCACGAGGCACCGACAGCAAGCTTGGTCGCCATGTCCCCGGTGGTGTTGTCAGCGCCAAGTTGAACCGCTCCGGTTGCAAGGTTGAGGACATACACCCGGCCGCGGCCATCGGCGCTGTTGCCGTTGTTATCTGAGTCTGTCGTGGTGAAATAGATGACTTGCTGCCCGCTGGCCAGCGTCTTGATTTCGAGATCTTCAGGACGATTGAAGCCGGTCCCATTGATGCTGACGTGATCGGCAGTTGCGCGCCCGTCGATGGTGCCATCCGCGAGCACGGTGGAAATCCCCGGCAGTGCACTGCCCTGAGCGTCGGTAATGGCAACCCAGGTGCTGTTGCCAGTGATGGCCGGGCCGTTGTTTCCCTCGTTTTGCCCGCCATTGCCGACTTTGAGGACGAATGTTTGCCCGGCAGCGAAGAAGTCGTTTCCGTTGTTGGCATTCGGCTTTGCTGAAACGTATTTGTAAACGGAACCGCCATTCAGTTCGTCGATGAAGTAGAGCGTGTTGTTCTTGTCGAACGTCAGACCTTCGTGCGAGACGCGGGGAATGACGCTGCGCTGGACGAAGTCGCCGCCATTGACGGTTGCGGTTGTCGGATTGGTTACTTCGAACAGACGCCCCTTGTTGCTTCCGGTGCCCCAGGACTCCTCGGCAGTGAGGTAGGTTCCCCATGGCGTCCAGCGCGAAGCATCGCCGGAGACGAAGCCCTGGGTGCCCGGCGCAACGATGGTGACCGTCCGGGTGTTGTAGTCTTGGTCACGCAGGTCGACACGCTGGACCCCGGCGGTGCTGGTTTCAAAGGGCATGAAGAGATAGCGCCCGGCGTTGGGGCCCGTTTCGTTGGCGGAAATCATGTCCCAGCCACCGCTGTTGGAGCCCGGCACCAGCGCGTTCTGGTTCTTGCGGTTTGCCAACGCAGTTTGTGAGAAGTTCGGAGAAGAGAGTTGGAACGGCGCGGTTTCCGGTAGCGATCCGGCAGCGACATTCCCAATCAGCGGGGTGAAGTTTTCAAAGGCCGTATTGGCAGCATGGGCCTGTGATGTCAGGAGGGCCGTGGTAGCCACGATGCTCATGGCAATTACTGATTGACGCATGGGGAGCTCCAATTTTGGGGTTGATCGTCCGGCCCGGTTGTGAAGCAAGCGGCCGCAGGATCAATCCTACAGGCATCCTGTGACAGGCTCATGTCGTCGCTATTGTTGCGTCCCGCCCTGTCCGAGCCTGCGGTGGGCTTCCTCAGCCGCGGCCGCGGCACGGCACCCTGGCCAAACCGGCCAAGCCGGCGACAGCGGCGGCCCACAGCATCAGGGATGAGGGCTCGGGCACCACAAAGACCGACACCGCCGTGCTCTCGGCCCACGTCAGTTCGGTCCAGGCGGCGTCTTCCCACAGTTCATCATGGAACGACCATGAGTCGCACTGCACGGAGTTCTCGAAGCCCACGCATTCCCGCGTGCCCACCGTTGCGCCGCGGCGCAGATCCTTGTCCTGGGTGATCTGTGCACCAGCCCGAACGGTGTAGCTGCCCGGCTGACTGAACGGCACGCTGACCAGCCAGGTGGTGCTGTAGTCGGTGCCCGGCAGTGCGCCGGGCTGCAATGAGTGCTCCAGCGGTACACCGCCAACCGGGCCGACCTGCAGCTTCAGCGCCGTCAACGTATCGTGCCAGGACTCGTAGAAGTACGACTGCCAGGTCTGGAAGCCGATGTCCGGCGAGGGTTCGCCAGCCCCGTTGTCGAAACTCCAGTTCTCCTGGTACTGGCGGAACTCGACCAGAAAGCTGACCGTGCCACCAACAGGCACCGTCGTGGGCGATTGCGGACTGAGATCAAGGTAGGCCGTGCCAGCCTGAGCGCCCATGGCGGCCAGACTGAGCAGGGTCAGTGAGAGGATGCGCATGCGAGTCTCCCTGCGTGGGGATGCCTGCCGCAGTGGCCGCCGGCGGCACGATTCGAACGTCGTCCGGCGAGTATCCGGATTCTCCTGGCCCACTGTCAACCGGGGCTTTCGGTGCAGGCCCGTCGCAAGATGGCCGGCCGTTTCGTCGCGTGGCGAGTCGATCGGTTGACGGGGAAGCCACATCGTGAGGTGAGCGCCCTGCCAGCAGATCCTCCGCGCAGCCGCGTCTTCCAACCAACGCTTCGAACGAAGCATTCAGCACCTGTCGCGCTCAGGCGAGTCCGCTCCCGTGCGCTGCGCTCCGGCCACCGCTCCCGGTGGCGCGCTCTCCTCGCCATGGAATACCGCCAGCCAGATGGTCCGGCGATCGGGCGCCGTCCACTCGACGCGGTGACGGCGGTACGCGGGAATGTCCAGCCAGTCACCCGGGCGCAGCCGGCGGGCCTCGTCCTCGCCGGCGAAGCGCAGCAGCGCCTCGCCCTGCAGCAGCACCCATTCCGCCTGTGGCTGCTCGTACCAGAAGCCCGGCGGGCTCGCCTGACCGCTCGCGACGATGCGCTCGATGACCAGACCGGGTCGCCGCAGGAGCTGCACGAACTGCTCCTCGGCCTCGCCTGTCGGCGGCAGCGCGGAGAAGCGGTTGGCCACGCCACTGTCCGGCGGCGGCATCACAGATAGCCCTCCTGCTCGCCCTTCTCGCCGAGTTCGTCGAGCACCGCGGCGAGTCCGGCGAGCGTCGGCGGCAGCGATGCCGGCGAGGAGAAGCAGCTCGCGGACGCTCGTCGCGGATCCTTGCCGGTGCTCAACAGCAGCCCCCGTTGTCGTCGGCGCGCCGAACCGGCTGCCCGGCGCTGCCGAATGGCATGGCGCTGCCGCAGCCGGCGAAGATGCCGAAGTGCTGCGCGCGGTTGCCGATGAAGTCGAAGTGCGGCGCGAAGCGGCTTTCGGCGAGCATGCGGAAGGTGTTGCCGCAGACCGGGAAGACGCGGCCGGCCTCGATGGCGTGGTGCTTGTCGAGGATGAAGACCGGCCCCGCTTCGGGCAAGCTGCCGCGATAGATCACCGCCTGGCCGTAGTCCTCGCAGTCCGCTTCCAGGCCGGCGATGCGGAACAGCCGCCAGGTGGCGGAGAAGAAGCGCAGCGAGCCGACGCGGGACTGCAGCGCGGCGTCGGTGATCGCCAGCGGCCGGTCGTCGACCAGGCGCGGATCGCCGAAACCCACCTGCCTGGCGAGGTTCTGGAAATCGTTCCAGTAGAGCGCGCCGCCGAGGCATTCGCCGTAGAGCACCGGGTCGTTGCGCAGTTCGTCCGGCACGCGGCGGTCGGCATAGACGTCGGCGAAATAGAACTCGCCGCCGGGCTTGAGCAGGCGCAGCGCGCCGCGCAGGACGGCCTCCTTGTCGGGCGAGAGATTGACGACGCAGTTGGAGACGATGACGTCGAAATGGCCCGCTGCGAGGCCGAGTTCATCCAGGCGCTCGATGTAACCGTGCAGGAAGCGCACGTTGTCGTAGCCGAAGGCGTCGCGGTGGTAGACGCGGTGGCGCTCGGCGACCGCCAGCTGCTCCTCGGTCATGTCGACGCCGACGACCTCGCCCTCGGCGCCGACCAGTTGCGCCAGCGCATAGACGTCGCGCCCCGAGCCGCTGCCGAGATCGAGCACGCGACAGCCGGCCAGCGCCGGCGGGCAGACGAGCCCGCAACCGTAGTAGCGCGACAGCACCTCGGGGTGGATGCGGGCGAGCAGCGGCTTCAGCCAGGCCGGCACGCTGGCGGCGTCGCAGCAGGCGGAAGTCTTGAGGTCCGCCGATGACTGCAGTTGGCGACCGTAGTAGTCCTTGACGATTTCGTGCATGGGGTTCTCCAGGAAAAGCCGGGGACCGGCCGGATCAGGCGGCGATGGCCGCCGCGGCTGGCTGCCGAAGCAACGGACCGGCAGGCTGGCCGGCGCGCAGGGTCTGTTGAAGACGACATGGTAGCTGCTGTCGGGCTCTTCCTTGCAGGCTGGCGGCGGCTGCGTCGGCTCCGGCGGTAACATGGGACCGGCCGGGCCGTCGAAGCGGCGACCGATCCTCGCGCCCCGCCGCGGCGCTCCAGCGTCGGCGGTTGCTGGCGGCGGGACTGCGCGGGCCGCAGCGCCATGGTCTCCCGGGCGATCTCCGCGTTGCTCTACGGACTGGCGGCGATGGGGCATTGCCGGCAGGACGGGCGGCGCGCGGGACGAGGGAAGCCGAGGAGGCAAGGAGGAGAAGGCGGTGGAGCAAGAGGGCGGGAGAACGGACGGTCATCGCTTCCCGGCTGTCAGCGTTCCGCCGCGAAAAACGTCTCGCGCCAGCGCGATCTCCCGCGGGTGGCGCCTGCCAAGGGACGACGACAAGGCCGCGAGGCGCCAAACCACGGGACCACCGTGTCTCGGTTCATATGCGGTAGCGGCGCCAGCAAATCGCTGCGCGAAGCGGGTCCAGCGGCCGGGTTGCCGGGTGTCAACATCCGGTCGGGTGGGTGTCCATTCCGCCGCAGCGGGTGGTTTGGCCGGATCGACAGGGGGTGTGGCTGTCTGGCAGGTGGTCAAGAAACCGCGGACCTCCCGGAGCCTCCTCCTCGGCGCCAAGCGGACCACTCGCTTCAGGGACGTGCGAGTTGAACCCAGGAGGGTGCGCGTTGAAGCCAGGGGCGTGCGAGCTGAACCGAGGAGCGTGCGAGGTGAAGCCAGGGGCGTGCGAGGTGAAGCCAGGGGCGTGCGAGGTGAAGCCAGGGGCGTGCGAGGTGAAGCCAGGGGCGTGCGAGGTGAAGCCAGGGGCGTGCGAGTTGGAGCGCGGAGCGTGCGAGCCCGATCCTGGAGCCGGCGGGCCGAGGGCTGGCAGGGGACGCGCGGGAGAAGGGCCAGGGATGACCACGACGGTCACGAGCCTCACCACTCATGACCGTCGCGAGCAACTCTGCGGACGCGGGTGCGCGGCTGGCCACCCCGCGGCCGTCGACGCGCCGGGTGGCGGCGGCGATGGCGGGATCGACGGCTGCGGGGCGCGCCAGGGCCGGCTGAAGCGAACGTCGCCGGCCGCCGCCAAGTGTTGATCACGCAACGCAATGGCCCCCGCCCGGGCGCCGAGGGTGCCTCGATGCGGCCAGGAGATCAGTGCAGGTCGTCGAGCGGGCTGCGCACGCCCAGCCCGCCACGATTGAGCACATGCGTGTAGATCATCGTCGTCGACACATCCGCATGCCCCAACAGCTCCTGCACGGTGCGGATGTCGCGGCCGCTTTCCAGGAGCGAGGTCGCGAACGAATGGCGCAGGGTGTGCGGCGTGGCCGGCTTGCTGATCCCCGCCTGGCGCAGCGCCGCGCGCATCGCTCGCTGGATGCTCTGCGCTTCGACGTGGTGCCGACGAATCGCTCCCGAGCGTGGGTCGAGCGATCGCCTGGCGGCGACGAAGACATACTGCCAGGCCCACTCGCGCGCCGCATGCGGATACTTGCGTGCCAGCGCAAACGGCAGAAAGACTTCTCCGAAGCCCTCGGCAAGGTCCGCCTCGTGCAGCGCCCCGACGCGCCCGAGGTGGGCCTGCAGCGGGTCGGCCAGCGTCCGCGGCAGCATCGTGACGCGGTCTTTGGCGCCTTTGCCCTCGCGAACCACGATCTCGCCACGCGCGAAGTCGAGGTCCTTCACGCGCAAGCGGAGACATTCCATGATGCGCATGCCCGTGCCGTAGAGCAGCCGCAGGATCAGACCCGTCGTTCCCTCGCACAGCACCAGCAAGCGCTGCACTTCTTCCGGAGTGAGGACGACCGGCAAGCGCCGCGAAGCTTTCGCCGACTCGACCTCGTCGAGCCAGGGCAGCTCGCTGCCGAGCACCTCCTTGTAGAGGAAGAGCAGCGCACTCTTCGCCTGGTTCTGCGTCGACGCCGCAACGAGCCCCGTGACGGCAAGGTGCGTGAGGAAGGATTCGACTTCCCGCGCGCCCATTTCACGCGGATGTCGCTTGTTGTGGAAGAGGATGAAGCGCCGCACCCAGTCGCAGTAGGCTTGCTCGGTGCGCATGCTATAGTGCTTGAAGCGGATGCGGTCGGCGAGCTGGTCGAGCAGCCGACGCGGCGGCGGGGCGGACGGCGCATTGACGCAATTGCCGGAGCTTTTAGTGGACGGGCCCATGGCGTACCTCACTGTTCTGTCGGGAGATTTCGCGCTTGCTGTACATGCGTACAGTATAGTGACGCAAAGCTTTGCGTCAAGTAGGATTGCTACTTCACGTTGGGCGTCTAGGAGGCCGGCATGATCGCTGATGGACCAACCCTTTATATTTTCTCCGGCCTACCTGGAAGCGGGAAAACTACTCTTGCGCAGTTGGTCGCGCAGAGGCTACATAGTGCCTATCTGCGGATCGACACCATCGAGCAAGGGTTGAGAGATTTGTGTTCTGTCGATGTACAGGGTGAAGGCTATCGATTGGCGTACCGAATTGCGGCTGACAATCTACGCTTAGGAGTGAGCGTAATCGCAGACTCGTGTAATCCAATCGAATTGACTCGCCGTGAGTGGGAGCAAGTCGCACTGGAAACACAGGCTCGCCATATTAATATCGAAGTCGTTTGCTCCGATGCCCAAGAGCATCGTCGGAGGGTTGAGACCCGCACGTGTACTGTGCCGGGTATGAAACTACCGACGTGGAGCCAAGTGAAGAATCGCGAGTGTCACGACTGGATCGTGGATCGGATCGTTATTGATACATCAAGAAGTGTGGAGGATTGTATAGATGAACTATTATCCAAACTATCCCGCATAGACGCCCAACCCATCATTCCACCGGACCTTGCGCATAAAGCCGCGCAAGGCCGGTGAATTCAGACGTTGGGCATCACCGACTCGCCGATGACTGTTCAGTCCCTATTCAAGTACGGAAGGCTTAATGAGTATTCCGAGGCGGCTGTTTCAACGCCGACGGTTTGGTTTTCACCTCCGGCACAATTGAACGATCCCTTCGAGTGTCGCCCATGGTTCACCTTCAATGGCAGCCGTGAGGAGATCGTCGAATCAATCGCGCGTGGGCTACTGCAATACCGTCCAGACCTGACACCTGATAACGCGAAGGCTCACGCTGTTGGCATCTTCCTTGAGGGACGTCATCGCGACCCCAATACCTGGGAGGGTTTGAGGCAAGACGTGGTCGCCACCCTTGGCCAGGGAATTGGACTCTACTGCCTGTCCGAACATAACGACAGCATTCTCATGTGGTCGCACTATGCCGCTGACCACAGTGGCTACTGTTTGGAATTCGAAGCCACTGACCACACACCTTTCTTCGGGGCCGCCCAACAGGTCAAGTACGGTACCGAGTTTCCCGTCGTTGATTTCTTCACCACGCCCAAGGAAGAGCAGGTCGATCTCATCTTCCTTACAAAATTCGAGGGCTGGTCGTACGAGGGCGAGTGGCGGATTGTCGATCACGACAAAGGCCCTGGCATACGAGAGTACCCCCCTGAGCTTCTGCGAAGTGTGACGTTTGGGCTACGAATGCCAGAAGCAAACCGCGAGACAATGCGAGCATGGGTTAAGCGACGGGGGCATGCCGTTAAGTTTTTCGAGGCACAGCGCCACGATCAGGAGTTCAAGCTCGTCGTGAAGGAGATCAACTGATGCCCAACCCATCATTCGAGCGGACCTCGCGCATAAAGCCGCGCGAGGTCCGCTCAATTCAAACGTTGGGGCGCGTTGCCCCGCCTCCCGAAGCAACTGGAGTCGAGAAATGAGTGAAAACAAAGATGCCTTCTTTGCTGCGTTGATGGATCAATATATCCATCAGAACGAATTGTTGTGGAGTCGCGCACAAACCCTATATGCCATTCAGACAGCAGCAATTGCGGGGGCCTTTGCGAAACCAGCATATTTCACTGACCTAATCGTGTTATCCATCTTATTGACCGTCATGCTAATTCCGATAATTCGGCGTGATATCCAGTGCCGGGAGTGCAATCGGCCTATTTTGGAAAAATTGGGTAAGGCGTTTGATTCTGAGTTCGTCTTAAATCCTGAGGCGCCAAAGTGTTTTCCACTGAAAGGAGATCACATCATTTTTGCCACAATCGTTCTTCTCCTTGTTGTTGATATTGGTCTCCTCACCTGCATTCCACGCCCTACGTAACAATGAGTTTCCGCTCCCCAACCCGCCGCTCCAGGGGACGCCCGAGAAGCTGCGCTTCTCGGTTCCCTCCGGCCTTCGGCCTCCGGTCGCCCCTGAGCTAGCACGTTAGGCGTCACTCCCTTCGCACCGATATGAACACTGCAGACTGGATATCCGCAATCGCGGCGATCGGATCCTGTGCCGCCGCCTTGTTTGCTTGGCAATCATCAAGAACCTCACACCGAGTTGCCGAGGTTCAACTGCTTCACAGCTTTTTGACCGATTACTCAAGCGAGAGAATGAGGGACTCCCTAAGAACACTTAGGAACTGGCATGCGTTACACGGGAGTTCATTTGCAGAGCGATGGATAATTGCCTTTGCAGCTGGCGATCGTGCGGCCTTGGAAGTTGACTCTGCCAGAAGACTCGTGCACTACTACTACGTAAATGCCTATAAACTGCACGCCGCAGGATACTGCTCAAGTTCCTTCTTGAAAGCAGTTACTGACAATGCAGGATATTCAATTTTCGCAGAGATCGTCACTCATTTGGATTTGGCCAATGACCCAAATACAAATGTCGATCCGCATCGACACCTTCACGCAATCTTCCAATCAAAGGCGAGGCATTTCGTACCACCCAGGCCAACTCGACAAGATGCTTCGACGCACGCAAAGTGACGCCTAACCATTCATGATTCGGCTTACTCGCCCCCGAGCATGAAAGCCCTGATCGGGTGCACCATGTGAGGTGGCACGCAGG
>WBZM01000546.1_pt1 | contig 50991 bp, 37 predicted proteins | sample 5204271 | NCBI WGS metagenome assembly WBZM01 (sample SAMN12344346, study PRJNA552823) | activated sludge metagenome | biome: Activated sludge suspended growth; feature: Nitrification reactor; material: Wastewater; isolation source: activated sludge from nitrification reactor of wastewater... | reverse complement strand
TTTTGTTTGACGATTTTCATCACCTCTGCCATTTCTTCAAACGACATTTGAAGCTCGTATTCTTCTTCTATTTCTTTTTCAATAATTGTGTTTTGCTCTATGGCTGCTTCTGCAGCACTTCTGTAGGCCTGTATCAACCCGGGGACACCAAGTAAAGTGCCACCAAAGTAACGGACTACAACAATAAGAATATTTGTTAAGTCGTTAGATTGAATGACTGCGTAAATGGGGCGACCGGCAGTGTTGGATGGCTCCCTGTCATCATACCAGCGGAAAATATTTTTATAAGGCCCTAAGCGATAAGCATAACAGTGATGATTTGCTTTAGGATGCTCTTTTTTTATTCGTTCAAGAACAGATTTACATTCATTTTCCGTTTCAACATAGTAGGCAAAAGCCAGAAACCTGCTGCCTTTATCTCTGAAAACACCTTCAGAGTGACCAATAATTGATTTATAGTTTGTTTCAAACATTTATTGTGACAATATAATGATTGCTGCTACTGCAAGGGTAACACCAACACGGCTTTGTGTATTTTTCTTTTCTTGAAATAAAATAACAGAAAGTAAAAAGTTCAACAGCACAACACCTGAGTTTATTATGATAAATGCTTTACCACTGTCCTCATGAAATTCCTGAAGTGCTGCAATCATATAGTAAAGAGAAATAAAATTAAAGAAACCTAAAATAATTCCTGCAATGATATTGCTGAATTTGTTTCCTCCTATGGATTTGTTTTTTTTAAATAAAAGAACAAAACTGCCAATAATTGCAGCAGAGAAAAATACTAACGATAGGAAACCACTACTGCCTGCATTGTCAGTAAAGACATGCTGTGTATATTTGATTGAAGCATCAACTAAACCTGCACCTGCAAAAACCAATAGCGGTAGTTTCCAACCGGATTCTGATGATTCAGGGTTACTTCCCCTAGCTGATAAATAAACTGCTGAAAGTGCCATTAACAACCCTATTGTTTTAAGCAGAGAGAAAGTTTCATTGTACAGGTAAACAGCAAGCAAAGCGGGAATTACTAACGACATTTTGCTGGCAATGGTTGTTGAAGCAACTCCATTCTTTTGTGATGATAAAGCAGTGAGATAAAATACGCCAATAAACAAGCATCCACTCAGAAGATAATAAGGGAAATAGCTTGCCACAAATCCGGCAATTGAGCTGAAGGTTTGCTTTGAATACAAGGTATAACAAATACCTGCTGTAAAATAATTATATGTTAATGCATGGATATTGCTGATTTTATAACGAGCGAATAATTTAAGTATGACAAAGAGAAGAGAGGCAAACAGTACTGCCATGAAAACGGTAACTGTCATACGTTGTAAAATATTTTTAATGTATCGTCTGCAATAGTTGTTATTTCGGAAGGTGAAATTGAAAATTCAGGTGCCTTGATTCCACGGATTAATTGTTTCTTAGCAGTAAACACTCTTCCTTCATCCCACAAATTATTTTGAATAAATAATTGAAGTGTTTTTGTTCCACCTTCAATTATTACTGATTGGATGTTAAGCTGATATAATACATTTAGAATTTGAGTTGCAGGATTTTCCTGAAAGTTAATTTTTATGTAATTAATGTTGTTCTCACTAATTTCTTTCTTCTGATTTATTAAAATAGTTTTAACAGAACCATCAAACAAATGATGTGATGTGGGAATAGCTAAGTTTTTGTCGATGACAACTCTTATTGGAGCATTTCCCTCCCATAGTCTGCTATTCAGTTGAGGGTTGTCAATGATAGCAGTTTTTGTTCCTACCAATATAGCCTGCTCTTCTGTCCGCCATTTATGTGATAGTGTTTTACTAAAGGTGTTACTTATAGAATATTGTTGTTGGGTATTTTCAGGAGCAATAAAACCATCAGCACTTTCTGCCCATTTTAATATGATATAAGGTCTGTGCTTTTCATGATAGGTAAAAAATCTTCTGTTTGAAAAACGACATGCATCATTTAGCATTGGTGTAAGGACTTCCACATTGTTTTGCTGAAGATAGCTAATTCCTTTACCATTAACTTTAGTGGTTGTATCGAGGGTGCCAACAATAACTTTTTTAATTCCTTCCTGAACAATTCGCTCACAGCAGGGCGGTGTTTTACCGTAATGTGAACAGGGTTCTAATGAAACATAAAGTGTTGAAAGCGGAATTAGAGATTTATTTTCTACACTGTTTATTGCATTGACTTCTGCATGTGCTTCTCCTGCGCGTTGATGATAGCCTTCTCCAATAATTTTATTTTCAAAAACAAGAACACTGCCCACCATGGGATTTGGTATCGTTTGTCCTGATGCCATTTTAGCTAATTCAAGACAGCGATGCATTATTGTTTCGTCAAAAGTCATAAACATTCGTTGTGGCAAAATTAAAATAAATGATGCGTTTAATTAGCTTTGCAACAATGACATTAAAAGAAATTATCAGTTCTTTTCAGGCAGAGGTTGATTTAATCTATGACAAAAGCGAAAGTGTTGCTATCACCAGGTTGGTTATAGAACATGTTTTCGGTTCAGACTACCAGACAAGCAATACTGTAATAGTAAATGTGTCACAGGAAACCTTAATTCATCAATATCTGGAACGTTTACGCAATTACGAACCAATACAATATATTTTAGGTCAGGCATGGTTCTGTAATCATATTTATAAAGTTAACTCAAGTGTGCTTATCCCACGACCGGAAACAGAAGAATTGATTCTGCTTATGAAACAGAATCTGAAATCAGAACATGTTGGATCAATAATTGAAATAGGTACAGGTTCGGGTTGCATTGCTATTGAGTTGTCATTGCTGTTTCCAAAAGCTTTGGTGAAGGCAACAGATATTTCAGCAGAAGCTATAAACGTTGCAATTAAGAATGCTTCTGATTTGGGTGCTTCGGTTACGTTTGTTAACGAATCGGTGTTTGATTCAGGCACAGAAACACTACAGTCGAAGGTAGATATAATTGTTTCAAATCCACCATATATTGCGCAGCATGAAGCCAAGGAGATGCATCCCAATGTATTGAAGTGGGAGCCACACACAGCCTTGTTTGTAAAGGAGCATCCACTTGAGTTTTATATTACAATAGCCGCCCTGGCAACGAAAATACTGAATGAAAACGGCTATGTATTTTTAGAGCTCAATCCAACTTATGCCAATCAGATAGCACAGTGTTTTAAAGATAAAGGTTTTAATCAAGTTGAAATAATAAAGGATATTTCAGGCAAGGAGCGTTTTTTAAAAGTGCAGTGATTTAGTAATAAATAATATCAGACTTCTGCACTAACTTTATTATGCCATTCCATTTCTTTTTTCAGAAAAGTTCCTGTAATGCTGTTGGTATTTTTACTGATTTGTAATGGTGTGCCCTCTGCAACAATATTTCCACCTTTTTTTCCGCCTTCAGGACCAAGGTCAAGAATATAATCTGCTGCTTTAATAATATCCATGTTATGCTCAATCACAACAACGGTATTACCTTTGTCAACTAACTGCTGCAAAACCAAGAGTAAAATTCTTACATCTTCAAAATGCAGACCTGTTGTTGGTTCATCAAGTATATAAAAAGTATTGCCTGTATCTTTTTTTGAAAGTTCTGAAGCTAATTTCACTCGTTGTGCTTCACCACCTGATAGGGTAGTAGATGATTGTCCTAATGTTATGTAACCCAAACCTACGTCCTGCAAGGTTTTAATTTTATGTAAAATGGCAGGAATGTTACTAAAAAAATCAACTGCTTCATTGATACTCAGATTCAGTACATCGCTGATGGATTTACCACGATAGCGGACTTCAAGAATTTCGCGTTTGTAGCGTTTGCCATTACAAGTCTCACAATGTACATGCACATCGGGCAAAAAGTTCATCTGTATAATTTTCAAGCCTGCACCCAGACAGGTATCACATCGGCCACTGCTAACATTGAATGAAAAAACTCCGGGAGCATAACCTCTGATTTTTGCTTCAGGTAATTGCGCAAATAAGTTTCTTATGTCGGTAAAAACTCCTGTGTATGTTGCAGGATTACTGCGAGGTGTCCGACCAATTGGCGATTGGTCAATCTCAATAACTTTATCAATATGACTTAGGCCATTTATCTTTTCATATGGTAAAGGTTTTTGCGAACTGTTATAAAAATGCTTGTTCAGTGCAGGATAAATAGTTTCATTGACTAAGGTTGACTTGCCGCTTCCTGAAACACCTGTCACACAAATTAATGTTCCTAGTGGAAAGTGTGCAGTCACATTTTTAAGATTGTTCCCTTTAGCACCTGTGATGGTTAATTTTTTTCCATTTCCTTTTCTGTTTTCTGAAGAAGGCATTTTAATGCCGCCACTCATATAATTTGCTGTGAGTGATTGTTGAAATTTTAATTCCTCGGGCTTACCTATTGCTACAATATTACCACCGTTGATGCCGGCACCCGGGCCAAGGTCAACAACAAAATCAGCAGCTTCAATAGTTTCTCTGTCATGCTCAACAACAATAACTGTATTGCCAATATCGCGAAGGTCTTTCAATGCTTTTATCAATCGTTCATTATCGCGTTGATGCAGTCCTATAGAAGGTTCATCAAGAATATACAGCACGCCCACTAACTGCGAACCAATTTGTGTAGCCAAACGAATACGTTGCGATTCGCCACCGGATAAGCTTCGTGTGCTACGATTTAAGGTTATATAATCAAGCCCGACATCAAGCAGAAAACCTAGACGTTTTACTATTTCTTTCAGTACTTCTGTAGCAATGATATTTTGTTTTTCACTCAGTGAGGCAGGTAGTTGCTGAAACCATTGCTGCAGTTCACTAAGGTCCATCAGAGATAGTTCAGCAATATTTTTATTGTTGAGTTTAAATGCAAGCGATTCTTTTTTTAGTCGTGTGCCTTCACATTCGGGGCAGGTAATTGTCTGCATAAAATTCAGTGCCCACTTTTTGATGGAATACGTTGCATTCTCTTCCATCTGATTGACAATAAAGTTTACAATACCTTCAAACGTAATTCCATGATTGCTGCCCGGAGTTGCATTGAGCGAAACATCATCTGTGCCATATAGGATTATGTTGAGTGCTTCATGCGGAATATCATGAATTGGTGTGTTCAGGTTGAAGCCAAACCTCCTGCCTATATATTCCAACTCTCCAAATATCCAGTTGTTTTTATATTCACCTAATGGTAAAATACCACCTTTGCGGATTGATTTTTTATTGTCGGGAATGATGGATGATAAGTCAGCTTCAGGTATTGTGCCAAGTCCGTTGCAACGCGAACAGGCACCATAAGGCGAGTTAAAAGAAAATGTGTTTGGTGCAGGTTCATCATAAGAGATTCCTGAAGTAGGACACATCAGGTTACGGCTGAAAAAACGAATTCTTTTTTGATCATCAGCAGTAATCATCATTGTGTTCTTACCAAAACGCATGGCGGTTTTTACTGTGTCAGCAATTCTTTTTGCTGCAGTTTCGTTAACTTCAATTTTGTCCACTACAATTTCAATGTCATGAGTTTTGTAGCGATCGGTTTGCATACCTTTTTTTATCTCGGTAATCACACCATCAATTCGAACACGAATAAAGCCGGAGACTCTGATTTGTTCAAACAATTCACGGTAATGTCCTTTACGTGCTTTGACAACCGGTGCAAGTACAATAATATTTTTCTTATCAAAGTCACGAAGAATTATTTCTATGATTTGATCATCACTAAGCCTAACCATTTTTTCACCTGTCATGTAGGAGAAAGCTTCACCGGCACGCGCAAACAGCAAGCGCATGAAGTCATAAATTTCAGTAACTGTTCCTACTGTTGAGCGTGGATTTTGATTGGTAGTTTTTTGTTCAATGCTGATAACTGGAGAGAGGCCATTTATTTTATCTACATCAGGGCGTTCCAGACTACCAAGAAATTGTCTGGCATAGGCACTGAAACTTTCCATATAACGTCTTTGTCCTTCAGCATAAATAGTGTCGAATGCTAAAGACGACTTACCACTACCGCTGAGACCTGTAAAGACAATCAGCTTTTCGCGCGGTAAAACGAGGTCTATATTTTTGAGATTATGTTCCCTTGCTCCGTAAATTTCAATGCTCTCGTGCTCTGTTTGCATATAGTAATAACCTGCAAAGTTAACCTATTGCATGCTTTTATTTGAACTTGTTAATAAAAATCAAGGTGCTGTTTTTCTTAAAGCTAAATCCTCAGCATAGATTCATTGTAAGAAAATATTACAGCTTAAAAAAACTTATTGAGTGAGGAACTTTGCTTGAAAAAGTAAAATAATAACAATGGCAGTCCGATATTTAGATTTATCAGATACAACAACTCACTGTTATGCGTCAGCTTCCAAAACCTTGCAATGTATTGTGTAGGGAACCATTCTTCAACATGAAACACCGGAACAAAGCCTTCCTGCTGTGTAAAGCCAACTCGCTCTACATAACCGGACAAGACAAAGTCGTATGAAAACATGAGTGCACTCTTCGACTTCCTGAAAGGTGAACTGCCCACGAGAAGTGCACAATCCTTTCGCAACTCGGGATACAATTTTTTTAAGCTGTCAGGAATAATTAAAGCTCCTCTTTTAATAATGATATCAGCACATTGCGGTTCACAAAATTGTTGTGTTGCTAAAATAGTATTAGGCTCGCTGTCTTCGCGATATGCTTTAGGTTTTTTCAAAGGAAGCAACCAATATCCTGTAAATACAACCCATATCAAAACCAATAATTTCAAACCCCAAATCTTCATCACTACAAAATTACTAAAACTGATACCTAACCTGTAACTTTATTTCACTTCTTTTATTATTATTTATTTCATCAAGCCCCGACCCAAATGTTTTTTGATTGGTATAAACCGTTTGTGCAAAACGGAACCACAGATCTACACCTTTTGTAACTTTATAGCGAAGTGTTACATAATAACGAAACCCGCGATTGTAAAATGATGGAATAGAATAGGAATAGAGAATGTCGTTTTCAAAGGCATATATCCTCGAATCATAGCTGTCTGTATCAAATAATCCATAGCGTACAGAGCCTGAAATAGGAGAGCTAAGCGGTTTAAATAAAATATCCTGATAAATCATGAATCCTTTCTCATCGGGTTTTTCTTCATAATTGATTCTTACCCATTCAATACGATTTCTGATAGCAACAGCTTTTGAAATTCTGTAAGTAAGATTGAAGCGATAGTTATCCTGTATTTTAAATACAAGATAATCTGCAATTGCTGCTGCGCTGCTGTTTTCTTCCTTATGTGTGCGTCTGTTTCGGAAATAAATTTCAAATTGCCTTGACGGATTCCATGATATCTGCCATAAATATTCATAACCTTTAGAAGGTGCATCGGCACCAAATCTTAGCCATGGAAAGGTAAAACGATCTAAATATCCGTTGAAACCCCAGTAGCGATTTGGCCTGATTACAATTCCTGCATAGGTTCCTTTTTCATTTCTTGTAGTACTTGATTCGCCAAATCCACTTGCATAAAGAAAATTAAAGTCACGAGGATAGTTTCTGTTCACCACAGAAATACTTACGGTAGTTCCCAAACTGATGATTGCACCATTAACAAAAGCAATTGCACCGTTATCACTTCTTGAAAATTCTCCAAAGAAATTGATGTTGCGATATAACCAGCTATAATCAATACCCACTTTGGTAAATTGTTTTCCGCTGAAATCAAAACGATTGTATAGCTGAAAAGAGCGTTGCAAAGGTCTGTCGTAATCTACATGAAGGGCTGTTATTCCTGCAGAAAAGTTGCGCACATTATATCCTGCATTAACGCCATACATTTTTTCGCGAATGGTATTTTTGTTTTCAAGTTCGCTTGTGGTGCGATGATAACCTGATTCGATAAACGAAGTAAAAATATCTTGCTGTTCAAGGGTAGAATCTAAAATACTATTCAGGTTAGCATCTAACTTTCTGTTACTATAAAAAGCATCGGCATTCCATTTTTTTTTACCAACAGATACGGCAACCCCTCTTTTAAAACTGGATTCGTTTAGCGATGTATAAGGTCTAATGCCTGTTGAAAATTTGCGTACTGCAGCAACGTCAGGCGACTTGCCGAATGACAAACCCGTACATAGTGTTAATCCTTGCCCATAAAATAAATCGTAGTCACCAATAACGGCACGTTTAATAATTCCAAAATCACGAATAGCTAAATGCGCAGAGTAATAGTCGAAGCCATTTTTTTGCGAACCTTTAAAAAACTCTTCGCCCTGATCTTTTTCTGCTGTTAAATTAAAGCTGAATCTTTGTTTGTAGCGATATTGATATTGTGTATAAAGTTTCCATGGGCTGCCGGGATACGCAGGATGAACTTTGTCTGTTGCTGTGCTGTCGCGAAAGCCTTTTTGCTTTTCAAGATAACGTTGACCACGAACAATGAGTCTGCTGTTACCATCAGAAAATATTTTTTTTAACGTTGCTTTAATATCTTCCGTATTTCCAACAGTTACATAAGGTAAAATTTCTTCAATGTCCTCTAATGAAAGATAGTCTATGGACTGAAGCTCATAAAGAGAAATAAATTTTCCTGAAATTTCACGGTGTTCGATAATAGCATCAGCTTGCACTTCGCTAAACAATCCTGTCTGCAACAAATCTTCACGTGTTGCTTTATTTAAATTTATTGGGTTGGCAGCTAATTGCTGAAGTTGCTCTGTCAGTTCAGTCAGGTCAGCAGACTCATCTGCTGTATTGGCAATATTTTCAATTTTCTCTTCAATTTTACTGTCATCTTGTGGTGGCACCACCTGTGCAAATGTTAGGTTGCAGACTAAAAATGAAATAAAAAACAGTTGAATTGTTTTCATGATTAAAACGCATAACGCAAAGCCAAACCCGGACTATAGCCTAATGGTTCAAAATAACCTGAAGTAAAGTCAGCATAAAATTGTGAAAACTTTAATCCGAAACCAAATGTAAGCTGAACAGGTTCTGTGCTCACACCGCCACGAACATATAATGCCTTAACTGGATGATATTCCAGCGCAATTTTAAAATTTTCTTTGCTGTCAATTGATTTAAAAATTTCTGCTGCTGCCAGAACTTTTTCAGAAAAGGAGTAGCTGATACCTGCTTTGATGATTACAGGAATTCGCTCATCATCATAATCGGTAATTTTTACATGTAGTGGATTAAAAATATGTACTCCTGCTTTAAGTTTATTAAACTCTGCCAGCACACCACCTTCAATGGTGAAAGATGATTTGTTTCCATAGCCTTCGTCAATGTGTGTGTTCAGATAATCAACCTGCACACCTGCACTGAAAACGGGACTTAGTTTTTTTGCAAAAGCCAAACCTATTTTATTCTGATTAAAAAGCTTGTAGCCATAACGGTTGACGCTGAGCGCAAACACACCTTTGTTGGATGCTAGCGGCAAAGCAAAAGCGGCAGATAATGTGTTGAGTTCTTTCATGCCAAAACGGTTCTGCAAGGCAAGACCTGCTTCCGGTTTTTCTATCATTGAAAGGCAGGCCTGATTGTTAAATGCTGCAAATACATCGTTAATGGTGACAGCAGCATCGCTCAATGCCGATGCACGTGCTCCTCCGGAAGTAAGATAAGTCTGGGCAGATATATTGCTGAAACAGAAAAGAAAAATGGCCAGTATTGTTGGCTTCATAAGCTTGATTTGACGAACTCAAACATAGGGCAAATAAAATGATTATGCAACAAATTGTTTTTATTCAAAAGAATCAATTTATTGAATCATTTTAAATATGTTAGATTTTTAGTAGGGCATAATATTTGTTTCTGGGTAATAAATTGTGCTTTTGAAAATAGAATTTGTAAACTATGAAAAAGGTTGTTTTGAACTTGATTTGTGCAATGCTTTTTAGCAACTTCAAATCATTTTCACAGAATTGCGAATTACTTTGTAATGGTGATTTTGAAAACCCATTAGTGATTTCAACACCTCATTTTGTCAATAATAATGCAATGCGTTGTTGGCAAACAACTGCCACAGATAGTTTGATGGAGTTGTGGGAGTCGGGTTATAATGGTGTAACAGCCTATAGCGGTAATCAGTTTATGGAAATTAATGCAAATCAAGTAGCAGCAGTTTATCAGGATGTTTCTTTAATAGCCGGAGATTCTCTGACAATTAGTTTTGCTCACAGAGCAAGATTTGGTATTGATACCATGAGCGTTTCTTTAGGAACTCAAAATAATCTTCCTACAGTTTTAGGATATTTTGCCGATAGCACTTCCTCATGGGGGCATTATGTAATCAACTACACAATACCAGTATCAGGTTATTATAGGATTAGTTTTAATTCTGTTTATTCAGGAGGAAATTTGGCAAGTTTGGGGAATTTTATTGATGCCGTTTCCGTTTGTGGATCATCAGTTGGATTTGATGACTATAAACAAACGGGAACATTTTTTATTTACCCAAATTTAAGTACTAAGGGCGTAACAATTAAACTAAATGATGATGGAAAAGGCGTTTTAACCATTTGTGATATTTTGGGCAAGACTTTGTATAGTGCTACTTTAAATCTTACAGAAAATCAAATAGAAACAGGTCCTTTAGAAAGAGGTGTTTATGTAGTTAGTTTGTTAAAAAATAATAAAATAGTCAGCAAAAGATTTTTGGTCAATTAACGTTGTTTTTCAGCAACTATGATAACTGAACCGGCAATTTCTTTTAATAAAGGTGTTTTCTCTACAATTTTTCCAATTGAGTTAACGGTTGTAATCAGGAAGCCAGGCACAACAGGATGTAAGAAATCATAAGGAAAAATATTGACGTTGGTAAACCCTTTTTGTCTTAACAATTTGGTGAAAGACCAACGTACAATGGCTGTTTCATCCGGTGAATCACCAAGCCATTTTTTTATAAATGGAATATTTTTTTGAATAAATATTTGTGGATTTAACATGTTTGGCTCTGCAAAAACCATACGACCTCCCGGTTTTAGTACTCTGAAAATTTCATTCAGCGAGCGTTCAAACTCTAAATGATGTAAAACGGAACTTCCGAAAACAACATCAAAAGTATTTGCATCAAATTGTATTTGCATGGCATCCGCCAACACAAACTCTACTTCCGGATATTTTTCTTTTGCAACATTTAGTAATTCCGGTGAAATGTCAGTAGCAATAATTTTTGCACCTGTGCGCTGATAAAATTTACCTGAAAAAAGTCCTGTTCCACAACCTATTTCTAATACAGTGCTGCTTTTATCTGCAAGTGAGTATTGGGCTATTAAATCTGCACGTCTGTCAGCTCTTACTTTCCCCGCAGGACTGTCCCAGTTCCATATTGCTTCTGCGCCACCTTCCAGAAGTTTTTTACCATGTTCTAATTCGTTTGAAATTCTATCGCTCATCAATATTTTATTTCATATAAGTAAGAAGGCTCACTTGTTCCAACCTGCTTCACTAATTTTAATTTATCAGGATATTTTTGTCCTACAGGCCCCATCATTCTATGCAATGTGTTGATAACATAGCCATCATTCTTCTTCGGGTTTCGCCTTAAACTTGCAATCAACACATGAGTTACTTTATTTTCTTTTAACAATGCAAGTACAGAATCCGGGTCAGTGCTCGGTACTGTATAAATAGGATAAAATGATTTTCCATTGGAATAGATAAACGACATAGGTGCTTTTCGTGAAACTACATAGGCCGTTTCAGGAAGACTGTCACCACAATAACGACTCAATTTTAAAAAGTTTGTCCAGTCTTCTGTATAACCATAATAAATATCGCCACCCATATTCTTTTTTAATATCGGTAAATTGGCAACAGACTTATCAGCTGTTTTTATCAGGCTACTCATTATTATAATGATGCTAACAATAAGAAAAACAAAGCTGCGCAGTGCAGGAGTGTTTTGAAAAGCATAATATAGCCCATAAAAAATAATCATCATAATAAATGGTACGTAAACTAAAACCATGCGCGGTTGATCCCATGAAGTTTGTAAAACAAAAAAGGTTAATCCTGCCATCAATAGTACATACAGAAAAGTAAATTGCATGATTCTGGCTTTATTTTTAAAAATGAAATACAAACCAATGCCAACAAAAAGAAATGTAATCAACACTAGCCCTGAATTGGTTTTTGTATTTTCCGGTGAAACAAATCCCAAAATCTGATAAAGCCTTTTACCAATATAAATACTTGTATTTGAAAAAAGTCTGTCAACAAATCCTCCAAAATCATCTACACCTTTTGATGCATTGTATGGGTCTTTCTGAATCAGAATCTGATACTGGTTACTGAACTGATTTTGTGAACCCCAGATAAAAGATTTAATAACTTCAAAAATACCACGCACTACAACAAATGAACCAAAAGCATAAGCTAATTTTTTAAAGTCACGATTAAAGACAAAATACAATGCTACTGCAGCAATTGCTCCCACAGTGATATTTTTTGTTAATGATAACAAGGTAAGAGTAATTCCAAAAACTAAATACTTAGCAATAGGTATGTTGTCTTCTTTAGAGGCAATAAGAATAGGCCGTATAGTAATAAATAACAATGCTTGTAAAAAACAAAAGAATGCCTCAGAATAGGTTTGGCTTGCAAAGTATAAAAAGTAACTGTTTATTCCGGTGAAAATTAGGACAGCAAACAAGATTGAGTAAGGTATTAATTTGCGAAATGCATAATACATTGCAGTTAAGTTCAATAGACTAAATAAAATAGAAAGTGATTTTAGAATTGGAAGATTAATGCCCCAAATGCTAACCGGCAAACTTAAAAATATAGGATAGAGTGGTGCTTTGGTACTGTAATAACTACTAAAATCTTTGGTAAGTTTAAATGCACCTTCAATATAATCAGAGTCATCATTTCCTTCACTCATCTTTATGTCAAAAAGCAAAACGGAAAATATCAATGATACAAGCAGAATTGAAAAAAATATTATTGTCTCATTCTTCAATAAAAAGTTCTCAAGTTTTACTAAAGTTGTCTCGCTGGAAGATTTATTGGCAGTTTTTGTGTTACTTTTTTTAGCAACAACTTCTTTGTTTTTTTTCATTACAATAAAAGTTAATTCGCAAACTTCTTTGCGTCAGCAAGAAACTTTTCAAGTCCGATGTCTGTCAGTGGATGTTTCAGTAAATCGGTAATGGCATTCAATGGGCAAGTGGCTACATCAGCACCTAACTTAGCACAGTTTATAATATGCATTGCATGGCGAATGCTGGCTGCGAGAATTTGTGTCTGAAAACCATAGTTGTCATAAATCTGACGGATTTCACTTATCAGTTGCAAACCATCTGTACTCACATCATCTAAGCGGCCAATAAATGGCGAAACATAGGTGGCTCCTGCTTTGGCAGCAAGCAATGCCTGTCCTGCTGAAAAAACTAAAGTGCAATTGGTCTTTATTCCTTTTGAAGCAAAATAGTGAATGGCTTTTATTCCTTCTTTTATCATAGGTACTTTAACAACTATCTGTTCGTGCAACTTAGCTAATTCTTCGCCTTCTGCAACAATGCCGTCATAGTCGGTGGCAATAACTTCAGCACTGATGTCGCCTTTTACAATGTTACAGATATCAACGTAATGTTTCATCACTGCAGCTTTGCCTTTTATTCCTTCCTTAGCCATCAATGATGGATTGGTTGTTACACCATCGAGTACACCTAAGTCATTTGCTTCTTTTATTTGTGCCAGATTGGCTGTGTCAATAAAAAATTTCATTTTGTTTTTTTGTTTAATAATAATGTTACTTATCTATTGCTTTGCACAACAGATTAAAAATTTCATCAATGCTTCCAATGCCATTGATGCCGTAATATTTATTCTGTTTACGATAATAATCAGCTACCGGAGCAGTCTTATTGTTGTATTCGTTAATGCGCTTTTTAATAACTTCAGGATTCTGATCATCAGGGCGACCGGAATCTTTGCCACGTAGCAATAGTCGCTTCGATAATTCAACTTCTGTTACTTCTAAAGCAAGCATCATTTTGATTGTAGTATTTTTTTGTAGCAACAAATTATCGAGTGCTGCTGCTTGTGCAGTAGTGCGTGGGAAGCCATCAAAAATAAATCCTTTGGCTGTTGGGTTGGCATCAAGTTTTGATTCAATCATTCCTATAACAACTTCATCGGGAACTAATACACCCTGATCCATCAATTTTTTTGCTTCAAGACCTAATTTAGTTTGCCCTGCAATTTCGTTTCGCAACAAATCACCGGTTGATAAATGGATGAGGCCATAATGCTGAATAAGTTTTTCGGACTGTGTTCCTTTGCCTGCACCCGGAGGACCAAATAGTACAATGTTGAGCATAATAATAAATTAAAAAGGTTCTGGTAATAAATTTCTCATTTCGTTTTTATCCGATATTATGATTTAAGTACATAAATGTCCTGAAGATTTCGTCCGTAGCCATCATAGTCTAAGCCATAACCTACAACAAAAGCAGGTGGAATTTCAAACCCTGCATAATCAACAGTAACCGGTTTCTTCAATGCCTCTGGTTTAAAAAGCAATGTAGCTAATTTGACTGATGCCGGTTGATGCTTGGATATTTCCTGCATCAGATATGAAACTGTCTCACCGGTATCAACAATATCTTCAACAATGATGACATGTCTATTGTTTATATTTCCTGAAAGACCGACTACATTTTTCATTTGCCCGGTAGATTCAGTACCGCTATAAGATGATACTCTGATAAAAGAAATTTCACAGGGAGTCTCAATGTTGCGGAATAAATCGGCCATAAAAAGAAAAGCACCGTTAAGCACACCAATAAACACAGGATTTTTGTCTTTGTATTCAGAATTCAAGTCGCGAGCAATCTCCAGAATTCTGGTTTCGATTTTCTTTCGCGGAATCATGATAGTGAATGTTTTATCAAGTATGGTAACTTCGTTCATTGCCACTTTTTTGGGTGCGGCTAAAGTAAAAATAAATTCCCTATGGCTGACGGAGTTTCTATTCTTAGCTTATTTTGTTTTCATTGCCACAGGTTCTTTATTTTTGTTTAATAAATAGCGTTAATTATGAATACATTCAATCCCAATATAGTTATCGGAGTTTTAGGTGGTGGTCAGCTAGGCAAAATGTTGTTGCAAAAAGCTGCCGATTACAATCTTTCAATTCATGTACTTGATCCTGATGAATCTGCACCTTGTCGCTATATGTGCAAAACATTTGAACATGGCGATTTTCGCGATTATCAGGCTGTCATGGCCTTTGGTAATGATTGTGATATTATTACCATTGAAATAGAACATGTCAATATTGAAGCTTTGTACGAACTGGAAAAGTTAGGTAAAAGGGTGTATCCTCAACCACATATTCTTGAAATGGTTCAGGATAAAGGACTTCAGAAAGAATTTTATCAGAAGAATAATTTACCCACAGCCCCATTTTATTTAGTAGATAAGCCTGAACAGATAAAGCCGGAGTTTCCATTTGTTCAAAAACTTCGCAAAGGAGGTTATGACGGAAAAGGTGTGCTGGTTGTTAAAGATGCTGATGGCATGAGTAAGATGTTTCAGGCACCAAGTGTAATAGAAAGTAAAGTAGCTATTGCAGCAGAAATTGCAGTTATTACAGCAAGAAATAATTCGGGAGAAATAAAATCATATCCTGTTGTTGAAATGCAGTTTAATGCAGAAGCTAATTTAGTTGAATTACTTTTTTCTCCATCAAAAACTTCGGCAAGCATACAACATAAGGCAATTTCAATAGCAGAAGATTTAATCAATAAGCTGAACATGGTTGGGCTTCTTGCTGTAGAAATGTTTGTTACAAAAGAAGGACAAGTGCTGATTAATGAAATTGCACCACGACCACACAACAGCGGACATCATACCATTGAAGCAAATCATACCTCTCAGTTCGAGCAACATTTAAGAGCTATACTTAATCTTCCGTTAGGTAATACAGCATCTGTTTTGCCTGCTGCAATGATTAACCTGTTAGGTGATAAAGATTCTAATGGCAAGGCAATTTATTCTGGCGTGCAAGAAGCGTTAAACGCTGGTGATGTCCACATCCATTTATATGGTAAGAAAATTACTAAGCCTTTTCGTAAAATGGGACATGTAACTGTAACGGCAGCTACCGTTGATGAGGCAATTGTAAAAGCCCAAAAAATTCAGTCGCAGTTAAAAGTTATCAGTTAAAATAAAGTGTCCGTAAGCCAATATCCTTACCAGTAATTTTTTTATACTCCTTTAATAATTGCTGGTGAATAGCAGAGTCTGCTTCCTGTCCTTCTATCAGCAACATGTCGTTGCTGAGTTTGATTACTGCAAGATTATTTTTTATGAGACCATTTTCTTTTAAGGTCGTAAACATATAATCAACAAATTTCTTGTTTGCAGCATTCTCTTTGTTTATTCCCAAAGTGCTTTTTGCTGCCATAGCTTCGGCTATTTCATCCTGATAGTTTGACCAGTTGGATTTCTCCACCTCTTTGCCATTTAAAACAATTCGTTCAACATTATCACCACTGATTGAAATTTTAAAAGCACCATTTTCATTATTAATATTCACGGTTTGAGTTTCAACAATGTATGCATCATTTGCGCCAACAGCATGTGTAACTTTATTTTTTATAGGAGCAGGATTTGTGATTTCTGTTTTTGTTGAAGATGTTCCTGCTTCTATGTTTTCGTCTTTTGACTGAGGTTGTTCAATATCAGCATCAGGTTGTGTTTCTGTTGCCTGTAAAGTTGGTTCTGCTGTCTGTGCTGTATTCTCCGGTGATTGTTGCGCGTTTTGCTGGTCTTGATTCTGAACTAAAAAATAAATTCCTCCTACGACAACGGCAATTGTTGCAACGGCAATGACAGGCTTTAGCCATTTTAAGTAAACCGAAGTGGTTTCTTTCCCTTCAACTTCTTTGTTAAATTGTTCTAAGCTTTCATCCAGCGAGACTACAGGATCTGCATTTCTTGCTGCATCAAACAATTTATTCAACTTATTATTTTCCATGGTGAAAAAAGTAATTTACAATTATACAATTTCTTCTTCTAATATTTTCTTAAGTGACTCACGTGCCCGGGCAATCCTGCTTTTTACAGCAGAAAGACTATCTCCCTGAATCTGCTGTATTTCTGCTAACGATAGCCCTGAGATTTCAAACAACACTATGGCTTCTTTCTGTTTTAGCGGCAATTGATCTAATGCATTATACAACTCTTTTAACTGAACTTTACTATCGGCACCGGTATGTTCATCACTCACTTGTTCAGCTTGTTCCGGGTCAATGGCTGTATAGATTTGCTTTTTTTTATCCTGAAGCTTATACACCAACCTGCTTGAAACGGTAAACAAATAACTCAATAATGCATCTTTATGGCGAATGGTTTCAAACTTTTCATAAGCTACCAACATTGTTTCAGCAACAATATCTTTAACATCCTCCCGGTTATAAACCATAGACTGCACAAAGCGAACCAGCTTTTCATGTAATTGCTGATAGGCATCTGTGAAGGCTTTCTGCTTTCCCGAAATTTTCTCCTGGCCGCTCATCCATTTAATGTTAGGTAAGTGCGTTTTTTCTTCAAAAAGTCGCACTCCTGATAAAATAATTTTAATGGTCTAAAAATAAGAATAATTTTACGGCCACAAATCGTGGTGTATGCAAGCTTTATCATCAACAAATTTTATATTTCAGGGACAGACGGCTTTTTATAAAGGCAAGGTCAGGGATGTCTATTCTATTGATAACAAATGGCTTGTGATGGTCGTTACCGACCGTGTTTCGGCATTTGATGTGGTTTTGCCAAGACCGATTCCTTATAAAGGAGCCGTTTTAAATCAGATAGCAGCACATTTTATGCAGGCAACTGCCGATTTAGTACCTAATTGGATTGTAAATACACCGGATGTGCAGGTGTCTATAGGCATTCCATGTCAGCCGTTGAAAGTAGAAATGGTTATCAGGGGATATCTTTCCGGTCATGCCTGGCGCGAGTACAAACAGGGAAAAAGAATGTTATGTGGTGTTAAATTGCCTGACGGGTTGAATGAAAGTGATGTCTTGCCGGAGCCAATAATTACGCCTACTACTAAAGCTGCACATGGTCACGACCAGGACATAAGCAAGGAAGAAATAATTAAGCAGGGAATAGTAGATGCAGCAATTTATGAGCAGGCAGAAACATATACAAAACAACTGTTTAGAAGAGGCTCGGAGATGGCCGCACAGCGTGGGTTGATTTTAGTAGATACTAAATATGAGTTTGGTGTGCATCAGGGCAAGGTTTATCTTATTGATGAAATTCACACGCCTGATTCGTCAAGGTATTTCTATGCAGAGGGTTATGCAGAAAGACAAAAATCAAAACAACCTCAAAAGCAATTGTCAAAAGAATTTTTGAGACAATGGTTGATTGAAAATAATTTTCAGGGATTGGCAGGACAAACGGTTCCTGAAATGTCCGATGAAATTGTTCAGATGGTGTCGGATCGTTATATTGAATTGTTTGAAAATATTACAGGGAAATCTTTTGTAAAACCGGCAGACGAAAATATAGAACAGCGTATTTATACTAACATTGTAAAAGCGTTAGAAAAACTTTTCTGAATTTTATTTGACTTAAGCGGAAAGAGTTATCAAATTGAAGAATAATGACAATGACTAAGTAATAAAACTTTAACATTATTATATAATATTTAACATATAAATTTCATCAATAACGTTTTACCTTTGTTAAAAATAATATGTTATGAAAAAACAAATTGTGTTATTACTATTTATTGCAGCAGTTGTGGGCACAGCTTCTGCTCAGAAAATTAATATCATGACGGTAGTTTGGCCGGACTAAAAGGAGAAACTAAACTGAATGTTGTCTATGATTATAGTAATATGGGTGTAGGCTCTTTTGCGAAGGAAGAAGAATATGTAGCTAAAAAAACAAGAGAGTATAATGCAAATGAACCGGGTCGTGGAGACAGTTGGGCAAAAAGCTGGGTAGCAGATCGTAAAAACAGATTTGAACCAAGTTTTGTAGAGTTATTCAATAAAAAATCTCCGATTTTAATTGGTGAATTTCCTGATGCAAAATATACAATGAAAGTGAGTACAACTTTTACAGAGCCTGGTTTTAATGTTTATGTCACCAGAAAGAATGCATCAATCAATCTTGAAATAACGGTGTATGAAACAGCCAATCCCGATAAGCCAATTTGCAAAATGCAAGGGTTAAGATTTCCAGGTCGTACCTTCGGTGGCTATGATTATGATACCGGCACACGTCTATCTGAGTCTTATGCTAAAGCAGGAAAAGATTTAGCTGCATTTATTGGAAAAAATTTAAAGAAGTAAAAAGATAAATTAAAGTTTATAAGAGCGGGGCTGGTCAGCATGACCAGCCCCGCTCTTATTTTATAGAGGGAATAAGTGATAAAAAGAAAATTTTCTTGAGTAATCTTTCTTATTGCCAACGTAATATTTAAATTTTTTTCTTATACTTGCCATACTATTCACAGCTTGGTAATGAAAACAATACAATATAAAGTAGCATTAATTGAAGTTATGCATGAAAGTATTCAATTAATACAGCCAAGATAAATTTTGGCAAGCTGAACTAAAGCATTTTATCTTTTTGTCAAGTTCACACTTTTTAGGAGGTGTGGTTTTATTATTTATACCTGAAACTCTTTTCTTAAAAAGAGCAGTAAAACCTTATCCACTTCAGATTCGATACTTCTAAAATATTGATAAAATAGGAGGAAGCTGAAAATCCTGAAAAGAGTAGGCTATTTTAAAAATCCAATTAATATGAAAAAAAGTAATCTCATTGCAAGTCTGATGGCAACCATCACATTTGTATTATTAGTTCAATGGCACCAAAGTTATGGGCAATCGTTTTATCCTGCCAATAATGCTGATGTTAGCTCACGTTGTTATGTAAGCGGAACGGTAAATACCAACAACGACTACATTGAATCGCCATTAGGCAGCACCAAACGCTCAGTCATTGTATATGATGGTGCTCATCCCGGACTTTTTTGGGACGATGGTAACGGAAATACCGGTTGTACCCTACTTGGTGCCGGCATACCTAATTGCATTGTCGTGAACCCTGATGTCAGCCTGATGTCAACAGGTGAATGGGCAATTGCTGTATATCAAGATACATACAACGATTATATTATGGCAGAATTATTTGAATGGAGGAGTTCAACTAACTCATTTAATTCGTATTCTACGATTAAAATCTACCAAGGAGGCATCAACGTTAAAATTGATGGTTTTTGGGATAGCAGCACTGGCGATCGTTGGATGCTGGTGTGGAATAAAGATGATCAGTTGGCAGTGTTTGCTACTGCAGGATACTATGATTTTAATTTATCGAAGCCTGTAATTGATATTAGTAAAAATGTGATTCTTCAGGGCAATGGAACAAGTATCTACTCAGCTCCGGATGTAACAATACTGAGAAATAATGTTTATTTTACTTACAATGAATTTGACGGCACCAATAATATTCTTACGGTGGAGAAACAGAATTGGCTTGTAATTAAGTTGGGACAGATTACCACACCGACTAATTATGTGTTAAATTATTCAAACACTGATTATGCATACGACCTTCCCCGCATTTCATCTTTTTTTGACACCTATTACAACTATGATAACTGGGCTGTTGTGGCACAAACCATCAATGCTACAACAGGTGGAACAGAAATACATGGATTTGCTACAAGTTGGTATCATCCACTCAACAGCACACCCTATGTGTACAATGATGGCTCCTTGGCATCACCATTTAATAATAATGATATTACTATTTATCAAAACAGCTATCCTGTTATAAGCTATGTAGGCGATTATATTTTTATTTTATGGCAGGTTGACCCCATAGGCTACGCTGTATCAGTGCCCGACCAACAAGACATCATAGGTATTCGCATGAATATGGATGGGCAAACCTTTTCATACCAGTCAGAGTATTATTTTGTGGTTAACCGTTCCACCAAAAAGAATCAATTAGCACCTTCCATATCAGGGAGGCGTTCACTACAATTCAGCAACTTTCTGGCTGCTTTTTATAATGATGATACCGGTGCTCCCGGTGGGCAAGATGTGTATTTCAAACAAAATATTTACAGTGCCTCATTCAACACATTGTTCAGGGTTGCAGCAACTGAAAATCAGAGCCCATCAGAGGTGTCTCCCAATCCTTTCAATGATAAGGTTGTTCTTAACTTAGAAGGATCAGAACTTGACATTTATTCCATTTTAATTATAGATGGAAAGGGTAAGGTGATTGAAAAAATTGAAAATGTGCACAATAAAGAGTATATTTGGAGTCCGTCAAAAGAAATAGCCTCAGGTCTGTATTTGCTACAAATTACTAATACTACTACAGGAAAAACACAAACTCAAAAAATCAATAAGTTATGAAAACAAATCTATTTGAGTGGAAAGGCATGTTGCCCTTTAAAGTTAGTATCATTTTGTTTTTAGGTACATGCATTCAAAATATAGCACAAGGGCAGCCAGCCATTTCATGGCAGCATTGTTTTGGAAGTGTACTAAATGAAATCGCCTGGGATGTACGTCAGACTTCCGATGGGGGTTATGTGCTATTGGGCGAAACCACCGTAGGTAATGGTGGTGATGTTTCAGGCAATCATGGTAATGATATATGGGTGGTAAAGACAGATACTGTAGGAGTCCTGCAATGGCAGAAATGTCTGGGCGGTTCGGGATTTGATAGAGCGCGCAAGATAAAACAGACCTTAGATGGAGGCTATATAATAGCCGGTACGACAGATACGCCCAATGATGGCGATGTTTCAGGCTATCATGATTCATTAGGTTATGGTGATGCCTGGATAGTTAAATTAGATGCATCAGGCACTATACAATGGCAGCACTGCTATGGTGGTACGGATCATGATATTGCTTTGGATATAGTTCAAAGCAGTGATGGCAGCTACTGTTTTGTGGGCACAACAGGCTCTGTTGATGGAGATGTCAGCGGACTGCATGGTGGCGTGTCATCAGATGTTTGGTTGGTTAAAATCAGTAATACAGGCTCGCTGTTATGGCAAAAGTGTTTGGGAGGAACCCGCGGTGAGCAAGGAACATCGGTGATACAAACAACAGATGGAGGCTACATTTTGACAGGCAGTACATACAGTATTGATGGCGATGTAAGTGGCTGGCATGTTGATACCATAGCCGGTAATTGGTGGGATGATGCCTGGGTAGTTAAAACAGATGCTTCCGGCAACATACAGTGGCAAGGTTGTTATGGAGGCAGTTGGCAAGATGGAGGGAACCAAATCATTCAAGCCGCTGATGGGGGCTATTTGGTTGCCGGTGCAACCAATTCTGATGATGGCGATGTAGTGGGCTTTCATTCTAATTTTTATAGGTATTTTGATGCGTGGGCATTCAAACTTAATGCTACAGGTACTTTGCAATGGCAGCGCTGTTATGGTGGTACTGATACAGATGACTTTTTCAGTGCAGAGCAAACTGCTGATGGGGGTTATATCTTGGCCGGCTTGGTTAAATCTATAGATGGTGATGTTGTGGGCAATCATTACTATGATTTATGGGTAATAAAGACAGATACAGTTGGCAATATAGAATGGCAAAGATGTTTAGGCGGTTCGGATGGAGAGTCTAATGGCATTATCAGAGTAACCAACGACAAGGGTTATATTGGAGCAGCGAGAACCGATTCTAACGATGGCGATGTAAGCGGTAATCATATTACCACACAACCTTCCAGCGATTGTTGGTTGGTAAAGTTAGGAACGGATACAACAGTTTCTATTGCAGCAATAGCTCACACCATAAATTTCACTGTCAATCCCAATCCTTCAAAAGATTATTTTACAATTACAGGGCTACATGCACAAAAGCAATATCAGTTAAACATAGTCAATATAACAGGTATTAAAGTCTATAAAGAAACTGTCAAAAACCAAGCAACATGGATGGTGCATCATAGATTGCCTCCCGGTGTGTATTTAATAACCCTTAGCAATGAAGAAACAAAAACCATCAGAAAATTGATAGTTCAGTAAAATCAGTAATGTTTAATCAAAGGCTGTTTTAAAAGTAGCATAAAATCAGACGCAAATTGTGCTTTTATGGTTAAAAGAAACTTTTAAAGCAGCCTGATTTTTCTATTGGAAATAGATAGCGTGGGTATTTTCTTTCTTGGGAGAATTTTAAAAACTGTTACTCAATTCCAAAAAATGGTTGGTTATTTCACTTCCTTTTCAATATAAACAGAAGTGCTGGGAAATGCAAAGTCACTTTTATTGGCTGCCACAATTTTCATAATGGCAAAATTGACTTCTTGTCTTGTGTTTTCGAAATCGCTCAACTCTTGAGTTTTTACGAAATAAATAACCTCAATCTCTAAAGCACTTGCCCCAAAATTGGTAAAGTAAACATTTGGATTTTCATTAACCAATGGGTGCTCGTTAAGCATATCCAGAATTTGTTGCGTGATGGTTTGAATCTGATCGGCTGTTGTAGAATATACCAAACCAATAACAAACCTATGGCGGTAAAAAGTTCTTTCAGTTTGGTTTTCTAATTCAGCATCCATCATTTTTTTATTCGGAACTATCACCAATGTTTTTTCAATGGTACGTACTTTTGTTGATCGAAATCCAACCTCTTCAATATGGCCACGAAGATTATCGGTTTTAACTAAATCGCCTACCACAAAAGGCTTGTCCATAAAAATTAAGAAAGAACCTAACAGATTTTCTAATGTATCTTTTGATGCCAAAGCAATGGCCAAACCACCAATGCCTAAACCGGCAATTATGCTGGCTACATTGAGTTTAAACACAACGCCCAAAATAAAAAACAGACTGATGATAACTGTTAAAGCTTTAATGGAGGATACAAAAAAAGGAACAAACAAATCGTCCATTTTCGATTCTGTTTTGTTGGCACGTGCACGCATTACCAAACCGATGTAATCAATTATCCGAAGCAATGTCCAGGTGATAAAAAAAACTGTAGCAATCTGAAAAATCAATTTAATTGTCATTCTCACACCAAACTCACTCTCTGAAGCAAGTTTCCATTCATCAGGAAAATGCACATAACGACAGGCAATGTAAATGAAAATCAGAAAAAGTGTTGTAGAGAAAGGTTTTTGTGTCAGTTCTACAAATTTTTTTACACCAATGGTTTTAAAATATTTTCTTAAAACATTGAAGAGTAAAAAAGTCAGAATTCTGGAAATAAGATTCTTGAAAATAAGTCCTGCCAGAATAAGTCCTGCAAACCACAGATAATCCTCAACGGTGTTTCCTAATATCCTTTGTTGCAGAACATCTATAAACATTACAGCAGTTTTTTAAGAGCTATTTCAAAAGCAGCAGAAGCAATACCTTTTTTATCTTTATGTGTTGCAATCACTTCCTGCAATGCATTTTTGATAGTGTTTGCTGCATCATCAAAAATCAATCTGTCATCAATAACGGCATTTGCATTGTGCAAGTAAGCAAAAACTCTAGCCATACCACAATTAGCAATAAAGTCGGGAATAACGCTTACATGCTTGTCGCAGTACATTCCAATGGGACCGAAGAAAATCTCTTTATCGGCAAATGGTACGTTGGCACCACATGAAATGACTTCAAGTTTTTTGCTGATGAGCGATTGCATTTGTTCTTGCGTTACCAATCGCGAAGCGGCACCGGGAATAAAAATTTCTGCATCAAGGTTCCACACTTTTTCTGCCATCTGTTGTGGTGATAGCATATTATCAGCATGCAATTTGTTTCCCTTACGATTGTTGAATAAAGTTTTTATTTCTTCAAAGGAATATCCTTTTTCGTTGATTAAACCGCCATCTCTGTCAATGATTCCAACAATTTTTACACCCATTTGTGCAAGATAAAAACCGGCAGCAGCTGCAACATTACCCCATCCCTGTATGATAGCTCTTTTCTCAGAAATTTTTCCACCCCACAATTCATAGTAATATTTTACAGCATAAGCTACACCATAGCCTGTAATCATATCGGCTACTCTGTATTTGTTGTCTAAATCAGGTGACAAGTTCGAATCTTTCAATTCAAGAGATACACCTTTTTGCAGATTGCTGATACGTTTTTTAATATTTTCTTCTCCATCGTTAAAATGACCTACAGCAGTGCCTTCCTGCGGATGTAATATTCCTAATTTATTGCAGATTGGAATCACGTCATGAATTTCGTCAATGTTTAAATCACCACCGGTTCCATAATATGATTTCAGCAATGGCTTGATAGCTTTAAACCAGCGTTCAAGAACCTGATTTTTTCTGGGGTCAGCAGGGTCGAAGTTAATACCCGACTTAGCACCGCCAATCGGTGGACCTGAAACTGTAAATTTTACTTCCATTGTTTTGGCTAACGACTCGACTTCTCTCTTATCACATCCTTTACGCATACGAGTGCCGCCTCCGGCAGAGCCATTACGCAGACTGTTTATAACCAGCCACCCTTCAGCGCCTGTTTCAGCATCACTCCATTCAAAAACGATTTCAGGACGCTTTTCTTCAAATTTCTTTAGTAGATCCAGCATTATGTTTAAAAAATTTGCACGAAAATATTAAAATTTTCCGCTTAAAACCTTTGAAAAAAACTTCTGTTTCATGAAACCTCAACAACAGTTTTGCAGTAAAATAGTTTATTATTCTAATTTTTATTTTCAATGACATGAGAAATCAAAGAGTTGAACAAAAAAAGTCAATAAAAGACAATTGGGAAACGGACAACTATCATGCAAAAAAGCATAAGATGTCTAACCATCGTGAAGAAAAAAACTGGAAGAACAAAATCTTGAAGGAAGAGGAAGAGGTTCCTGATGAAGATTTTTTCAGGTTTGATGATGAGGAATAATCCCAACGGATAAGATTCTTAATTATAGTTTGTGGTTTAAGCCATTAAGTAAACGGCACCTCCAACAGAATCTTTTTTTGCACCTGTTACAGTGGCAAGTGTGTTTTTATGGTTGTTTATTCTCAAATATCCTAAAAGTGCAAAAATCAATGCTTCTTTAAAATCAATTATTTTTTCGTCAGGAATAATAATTTGTACTGATGTATTCTCCTGAATTTTTTGTACAAGAAATTTATTCTTTGATCCACCACCGGTAACTAGTAAAGTAGATTTTAACTTATTGTCCGAAATGGTTAATGAATCACCAATTTGTTTTGCTATATGATGTGTTACTGTTGTTGTTTTATCAGTCAATGAAGCAGTAGATGCATTTAACACAGGTAGAAAATATTCATTAAACCACTCTACACCTAAAGAACGCGGATAAGGTGTGCGATAAAATTCTAATGCATTAAGCTTATCCAATAGTGTTGTATTCAATTTCCCTGAAGCAGCAATTTTTCCTTCAGCGTCATAATTTTGCCCACATGCATTTGCCAAATAATTTAATGCCATATTAACAGGACAGATATCAAAGGCTATGCGGTTGAGGTTTTTTCTGAAGGAAATGTTTGCAATGCCCCCGAGGTTTAGACAATAATCATACATCCCAAAAAACAGTTCATCACCAATAGGGACCAATGGTGCACCCTGACCTCCAAGAGCAACATCTATACTTCTGAAATCGCAAACAGTAGTAATGCCTGTCACTGCTGCAATAGCTGCACCATGACCAATTTGTGTAGTAAAGCCATTGGCAGGTTGATGAAAAACAGTGTGACCATGCGATGCAATCAAGTCGCAGGAAAGTTGATGTTTTTGTAAAAATTTCAAAGAGCTTTCTCCTAAAAAAACACCAAATTTGTGATGTAACTCAAAAAGTCTTTCGCCCGAAAGCATTTTTGCATTTGTTAATTCATCTCTTTGCTTTTGGTCATATTCAATTGTCTCTGCAGCTGCTATTTCATAATGCATGCCATCATTTGCTTCGGTGATATTGACCAATGCAAGGTCTAATCCGTCTAAGGAAGTGCCCGACATTAAACCCAGCACTTTTTTGATTTCTGCCATGACGGCAAATGTAAGATTATGACAAAATATTATTGGGTATTTGCAACAATTCATTCCACTTTAAAAAAATCAATTTCAAGGTTAACCAAATACCTATTTTTGCGTATAAGAAATGATGGCTTCTACCGGAAATAAGCAGAATACAGACAACCTTACCACTGAATCGGAAGTGTTGTATAACCGCATACTATTTGCAGTTATAGCATTATGTTATTTGCTTTTCGGTATTTTTTTTAGCGAAAAAGTTATTGATGTGCTGCTGCCTCTGACATGGATGGCACTTGTTCCTTTAGCGCTATTAGCAGTCAGTTTTTTTCTTCCTGTTGCAAAAAAATATTCAGGAGAACAACTGTCCGGAATGTTTTTACTACTAACAATTCACCTGATGTTTTTTCTTTTCAGGAATAAGTTTTCAGGACATCCGGAGTTTTTATTAGTAACGGTCATTTTGTTTTCCAACCTGCATATACGTAATGTCATTTACCTTTTATTGTACAATGTAATTGTACTTGGTTCATTAGAATATATTCTCATTTCGGGCACTTCAGGAAGTTCCGATCCGGTAAGACTGTTTTTTATCATTGTTATTGCAATGGTGTTAAGTTTCCTTTATCAATGGTTTAACCTTCGCAGGCAGGGTATGAATAAAGATGGAGAAAAATCGTTGGAAAATAATCTTGAGAAACTTCCTTTTGCTGCAATGATTTTCGATAGAGATAATTTGGGACTATTGTATTGCAATCGCGAAGCACAGAATCTACTCGGTATTGATTCACAGGCCGAAATGGATATTCGTACTGTTTTTAAATTAGATGACTTTTCCGATACAGAACTTCTTGCAAAGTCAAAAGCAGGAAACTTTAATAACATAGTGGTTGAAACATTTCAGCAATTGAAGGTTTTGTTAACCATCAAACAAAGTGAAGAAGAGTTGTTGGTGTTTGCTGAACGCGAAAAGATAAAAGAAAAGGAATCTGTTTCACTACCCGGACAATATTTTGTTACCACAACTGATGGTAAAATCATTGACCTGAGCAAAGAAGCAGAAGATTTTATTACCGTTGACCTTGGCGTACTTCAGCATTTGTTTCAGAATTTTATTATTGAGAACAAACCATTGCATAATTTTTCTGTTCTGAAAATTAATGAGCAGGATCCTTTTGCATTGCAAATGCAGACAGGAACTTTGGATAATATCCAGGTTTATTATTGGACGCCAATTAGAAATTTGAGACCTGTTGAATCTATTAACGCTGAAGTTGTATTGCCCGATGAAGGATGGAGTCAGTTGGTAATAGATTCAGGAAATGAGTTAATTTCTTTTAGTCCATCATTTATCAATACTATTGGTTATGATGAAATGGAACTAGGCCGTATTCCTGTTATTCAACTCATCCACCCGGCCGATACTTTGCGTTGGCAGCAACTGATTGCTGAATGTCGCAAAAAAGAAAGAGTAAATGCAACAGTAAGGTTTATTCATAAAGATGGTAAAGTGCATTTTCTTAAATCTTTCTTTAGCAGTAATGATAAAGATGAAGTAAAAATCTATGCAGAAGATATTACTGAATCAATTCTTTTGCAGCAAGAGTTAACAAATGCCCGTGCCAATGTCAGTGCAGTTATTGAAAATACAAATGATTTGATTCTGTCAACAGACATGAATCATCTCATTACAGTAATCAATCATTCTTGTCAGCATTATTTAAATACTTTAACAGGAAAGATGCTGAATGTTGGTGATGATTTTCGTGCTGCAATGAAGGAAGAAGATCAAAGGTTGTGGTCACAACGACATAGTGAGGTTATGAGGGGAAAAAGAGTGACCTATAATGACGAAGTTAGCAAAAACGGCACAGAGCGTTATTTTGAATTTTCACTTCAACCTGTTGTTGACGAACATAATATTGTTGCAGGAGTGTCTTTGTTTGCTCGTGATGTAACACAAAGAGTTCATTTTGAAAATGAACTGGTGAAAGCAAAAGAAACTGCTGAGACTGCCACTGCTGCCAAATCTCAGTTTCTTGCCACCATGAGTCATGAAATCCGCACACCTCTTAATGGTATTGTTGGAATGCTGGAGTTGTTACGCATGACAACACTTAATGATAAACAAAGAGAGTATGTGAGTACCTTACAACTGAGCAGTGAGAATATGCTTAGTATTATTAATGATGTTCTCGACTTTTCTAAGATTGAGTCAGATAAGATGGAGCTCGAGTATGAGCCATTTGAACTGAAGAAAGTTATTGAAGAGACGTTTGACTTGCTCTATTATCGCGCACTTGGTAAAAGACTTGAGTTGTTTTATAATATTGAAAGCACTATACCTGCCTATGTGATGGGTGACAGCATGCGATTGAAACAAGTACTTGTCAATCTTGTTGGTAATGCCATTAAGTTTACAGAGAAGGGACACATTCTCATTACTGCGCAATTAATTCCATCGGTGTCAGAAAAGTTAAACATCAAGTTTTCTGTAAAAGACACCGGTGCCGGCATTAGCGAAGAACAAAGACAGAGATTGTTTCAATCATTCCAACAGGCAGATACTTCAACCTACAGAAAGTTTGGCGGTACCGGACTTGGTCTCACCATCAGTGCCAAGTTAGTTGCTTTGATGGGTGGCACCATTGAATTGATGAGTGAACCGGGTGCAGGTTCAGAATTTTATTTTACAGTTGTAACGCAGCCTGCACCAATTGCTGCTGCACGTAATGTTCGCTCTAACCTCAGGATTTTAAGAGGTAAAAAGATTTTAATTTTTTCAACCAGCACTGATTTTGATTTGCATCTGAGCGATTTGTTTAATGACTGGCATATATTACATCAGTCGGTGACACAGCTTGAACAGGCAAAAAAAGAACTTACACCTGAAGCAAATTACGATGCTTTGATACTTGATGCACAGATGCAGGATTATCTCCTTTTTGCAGAAGAACTGAAAGAGCAGATACGGTCGTCAAATATTCCTGTATTTGCTTTTAATGCAAGATTTTCCGGTGGCGATATCATTTATGGAAATAAACTTTTTGAAGCAGTGTTGCCTGCAGGAGTTGATGCAATAAAAATTTCTTCAGTATTAACCAAGTCATTTATTGACAGTGCAACATCATTCGCCCGAGGTGATGATGCTGTTCCGGTGTTTGATAGCCAGGTAGCGTTAAAGTATCCACTACAAATTCTGATTGCTGAAGACAATCCAATCAATCAAACGCTTGCAGTTACAGTGCTGGAAAAATTGGGCTACAAACCAGATGTTGTAGAGAACGGTAAATTAGTGCTTGAGAAAGTTACCACCAGGAAATATGATCTTATTTTTATGGATGTTCAAATGCCTGAAATGGATGGCATGGAAGCAACAGCGGCTTTACGTAGGTTAAACAACAGCAGTATTATTATTGCCATGACAGCTTTTGCATTGGAAGATGATAAAAAGCAATGTCTTGATGCAGGCATGAACGACTACACTACCAAGCCAATAAGAATTGAAGTGGTGCAGTCATTGCTGGAAAAATGGGGTGAGGTGATTTTAAAAAGTAAGGCATCGCGAAATGATGAGCCTTTAATAGACAAGCAAACTATTGAAAGACTGAAGGCAATGGCCGTAGGAGATGATACCTCTTTTGTAAAAAATATATTTGAACTTTTTCTTAAACAGATGGATAACCTACATGCTGATATGAGTAATTTTTTCAGTGAAGATAATTCCGATGGACTGTATAAAGCTTCGCATAAATTAAAGGGAAGCGCCCTCAATATTGGTGCTAAAAGACTCTCTGAAGTTTGTCGTATTATTGAGGAAAAAGGAAAGCTTGCAGACCTAACCGGAATGAATGAATTACTTCAGAAGTTGGCAGAAGTTATTTCATTAACAAAAAATGAAATCAGGACTTTAAGTTTAGCTTGATTTTTAAATCTTTTTGTTGATGTAACCAAGGATACAAAAGCCCTTATTTCATTTTCGTACCTTTGTACATTATTAAATTAATTAAGGTATGACAAACGCAGTTTATAATATTCCTCCGGCCTATAATGAGCCGGTATTGAATTATGCACAAGGAAGTCCGGAGAAAACAGCATTAAAAGCAGCACTTGCAGAAGCACGCTCCAAACAAATGGATATCCCCATGTATATTGATGGACAAGAGGTGCGCACAGGAAACACTTCAGCCCTTCGCCCTCCACACGACCATACGCATGTTTTGGGCATGTATCATAAAGGAGAAAAGAAGCATGTGCAGTTAGCAATAGATGCAGCATTAAAAGCAAAAAAGCAATGGGCAGAAATGCCTTGGGAGCAGCGTGCAGCCATTTTTCTGAAAGCAGCTGACTTGCTTGCAGGTCCTTATCGCTATAAGATGAATGCTGCGACTATGCTTGGACAGTCAAAAAATGCTTATCAGGCAGAAATTGATTCAGCATGTGAGTTGATTGACTTCTTACGTTTCAACGTACAGTATATGCGTGAGATATATACACAACAACCACCGGTTGTAGGTAAGGGTGTATGGAATCGCACAGAACAACGTCCGCTTGAAGGATTTGTTTTTGCTTTAACACCATTCAATTTTACAGCAATTTCAGGAAATTTACCTACAGCACCTGCCATGATGGGTAACACTGTTGTTTGGAAACCTGCCAATACACAAATCTATGCAGCTAATGTGGTAATGCAGTTGCTGATTGAAGCAGGTTTACCTGCAGGAGTAATCAATCTTGTTTATGTTTCCGGCCCTGATGCAGGGGATGTAATTTTTAAACATCCTGATTTTGGTGGTATTCACTTTACCGGATCAACAGAAGTGTTTAAGGGAATCTGGAAAACTATCGGAGAAAATATGCCTTTGTATAAGTCTTATCCTCGTATTGTTGGCGAAACAGGAGGAAAAGATTTTATAATAGCTCACAAGAGTGCAGATATTGATGTGCTTGTGACCGCTTTGGCACGTGGGGCTTTTGAATATCAAGGTCAGAAATGCAGTGCCGCATCCCGTTGTTATATTCCAAAATCAATTTTTGAAGAAGTAAAAAGTAAGTTGGTTAAGGAAGTAAAGTCCATGCAATTGGGGCCGGTTGAAGATTTCCGCAACTTCGTAAATGCTGTTATAGACGAAAAATCTTTTGATAAAATTTCTGCTTACATTGAAAATGCAAAGAAGAGTAAGAATGCAGAGATTATTGTAGGTGGAAGCTTTGATAAGAGTAAAGGATATTTTATTGAGCCAACCATTATTCTTACAACTGATCCAAAATATACTACTATGTGTGAAGAAATTTTCGGCCCGGTATTGACAATGTATGTTTACGAGGATGAGAAGTTTGAAGAGACATTGCATTTAGTTGACAGCACCAGTGAGTATGCACTTACAGGAGCAATTATTTCTCAAGACCGATATGCAGTTGACGTTGCAACACGAGCATTGGTAAATTCGGCAGGTAACTTCTATATAAATGATAAATGTACCGGTGCAGTTGTTGGGCAGCAGCCTTTTGGTGGTGCCAGAGGTTCGGGAACTAATGACAAGGCAGGTGCTATGGTAAATTTGTTACGTTGGGTATCACCGCGAACAATAAAGGAAACTTTTGTTCCGGCAAAAGATTACCGTTATCCTTTTATGGAATCGGAATAAAAATTTATTTAGAAACGACAGTAGTAGATTCGTCAAGGGTTATTCTTCCTCCTTTGGCGAATCTTTTTTTATAGTAAGGCTCATTAAGGTCACTTACAATTACACCACTTGATGAGCTGGAGTGAACAAATTTATCCTGACCTAAATACATACCAACATGCGAAATTCTTCGCCCACGGGTTTTAAAAAATACCAAGTCACCCGGATTTAAATTTTTAAGTGACACATGTGGTAGTTTGTTATACATGTCAACAGAACTGCAACCAAATGAAGAGCCATACACAGCCTTGATGATAACATTAACAAATCCGGAACAATCAATTCCATTTTCGTTTTTACCGGCATATTTATAAGGTGTATTCAGCCAAGTATCTATCAGGTCAAAAACTTTAGTGTTAAATACTTCCTTAACCTGATAACCCAAAATCTGACTGTAATAATTACGCAGGTTGTCTTCAATAATATTTTCAGATTCTTGTGCTTTGGCTTTTTGTCCAAAACATAAAAATGTAAAAAGCATTATGCTGAATATGCGAAATTTCATTGGGCGAAGATAACATTTTAATAAACGTATTCATTTATCAGGTATTGTACAAAATGAAAAAGAGCCGTCATCAATCTGATGCCGGCTCTTAACACTTATGATAATAAAAACCAATTATTCAAGAACAACTTTTTTCATCACAGTTTTTCCATCAAAAACTAATTGAATCATATAAACGCCTCGTGCATAATTGCTGACATCAATTTTGCCGTTGTTAAGTCCTTCGTTAAATTGATAGTTTTCTTTGTTTAGTGTACGACCCGACAAGTCTAAAAGCGTTAATGTTGCTGTGTTCTTTTCAGATGCAGTTACATTAAACACTACAAATGAAGTTGCAGGATTTGGGAAGAAAGTAACGCTTGCGTCATCCGATTCAAGGCGAAGTGGATTTTCTTCAAACTCTGATGGCATTTGCGTAGTTAATGGAGTAATATTTAAACCTTCATTACTGTTGCCTTCACCCATTCTTGCAGCAGGAGTTGTAAACTGATTGTATGCACTCCATGTTGAATATGTGCTGCCACACAATGCACGTACTGCCCAACGATAAGGAGTTGAAGGTGAGGTTCCAATTGTAATTGAATTTACACCACTTGATAATGCATTAGAATAATAAACATATCCTGTATTTAAATTTTCAACTTTAAAATAATAGTTATTAGCTGAAGTCAGATTCCAATTCATCTCTGCAGATGATGGTCTGAGGTTTGTCACATGTAAATTTCCAGGTGTTGGGCAAGATGAGCCACAATTGTTAACTACAACTGTAGTTGCTGCTGATGTCTTAGTACAGCCATTACTTCCGGTTACTGTAACAATATAATTACCGGCAGTTGTTGCTGTAATTGAATTTGATATAGAACCGTTGCTCCAAAGATAATTAGCACCATTGCTTGATGTTAATGTAACACTTGAACCCTGACAAATAGTTGTACTTCCATTAGCTGTGATTGTAGCTGCTGGTGCTGGTAATACATTTACATTTACAGTTGAAGAGGTTCCCACATAGCCTGTAGTAAACTGTGTTACTGTTACGGCATAATTGCCTGCTGATGTTACAGAAATTTTACGTGTTGTCGCGCCAGTACTCCATAAATATGATGAACCTTTTGTTGCTGTTAGTTTAACACTGCCACCAGAGCAAAAGCTTAATGATCCACTGACAGTAATGGTAGGCTGGAAAGATGAATTTACAGTTACTGTCATTGCTGATGAGGTATTACTACAACCATTGCTGTTTGTTACTTTAACCGTATAATTTCCCGGTGTTGAAACAGTGATTGATTGTGTAGTTGCACCGGTACTCCATAAATAGCTTCCACCACTTCCGGCACTTGAAGAGGTTAGCTGAACGCTTCCACCTTGCTGTAGGTTTGTTGAACCATTTGCTGTTATTGTTGCAGTTGGTAATGCATAAACAGTAACTACTTTATTGGTTGTTGACTGACAGCCATTGTTAGTTATAGTTACAGTATATGTACCTGGAGATGATGTAGTAATTGAATTAGTAGTTGCACCTGTACTCCACAGGTAAGAAGTTCCTGAACTGGCATTAAGTGTCACACTACCTCCCGAACAGAATGATGTACTACCTGATGCTGTAATAGTTGCCTGTGTAGGTGTTGTTACAATCACATTCACTGCTGCTGCAGTGGCTGAACCACCTGCTGTGGTTGCAGTACAAGTATAACTGCCTGCAGTGGTAACTGTAATTGATTGTGTAGTTGCACCATTACTCCATAAGTATGAATTGGCTGCACTACAAGTTAAAACCACGCTTCCGCCCTGACAAAATGTTGTAGGGCCATTTGCTGTTATTTTGGGTGTTGGTGCTCCTGAGGTAACCGTAACAGATAGTGGAGCTGATGTTGCTGAACATCCACTGTTGTTGGTAACGGTCACAACATAATTTCCTGTTGTGCTGACTGTAACTGCTTGAGTTGTCATACCACCTGGTGACCATTTGTAACTTCCACCTGTACCTGCTGAAGAAGATGTTAATGTAACACTACCTCCGGAAGCAAAAGTGGTTGGACCACTAGGCGAAATGGTAGCAGTAGGAACGGGTTTAACTGTTACCGCTGTTGAAGCAGACATTGCAGAACATCCATTAGAATTTGTTACGATAACATTATAATTTCCTCCTCCAATAGCAGTAATAGACTGTGTTGTTGCACCACTGCTCCAAAGATAAGTTGAGCCACTGCTTGCAGTGAGTGTAACACTGCCACCAACACAAAAAGAAGTTGAGCCATTTGCAGTTATTGTTGCATTCGGCAGCGAATAAACCGTTACTGTTACCGGTGATGATGTTGCAGTTCCTGCTGCTGTGGTAACAGTAACAACATAAGAACCAGCACTAGTTACATTGATATAAGGATCTGTTGAACCATTGCTCCACAGATAGGAGAGACCAGTGCTTGCAATAAGATTTACATTTCCTCCTGCACAAAATGCAACAGGTCCACTTGCAGTAATTGTTGGCACTGCAACACCTGAACATGGGGCAGGGCTTGTATAAATAGCATTGCTGCTGGTAGATAAATGAATCTGATCTATCTCAAGATTGGTATTTGTTGGAGTGATTTTCAAAATGTGATCAGCTAATGATGTTACAGATGAAAATGAAATGGCAGCGCCTGAGTTTACATCATATTTATACCACTGCCAGTTTGCATCAGTAATACAACCTATTTGTTTGCTGTTGCTTCCATCTAAAGAAATGGTCATTCCTGTAGTTTGTGAATTTTTAGAACGTGCTCTCACCCAAACGTAGTAAGTGTAATTGGTTGTGGATCTTGGCTGGAAATTAAATGTTAAATCACTAACAGAATTAAAACCTACAGCAGTAGTGTAATCTGTAAAGTCGCCAGCCGCTGCTCCTGAAGGACGGGTGGTTTTCAGATACACATTATTGTTGCTGTTGTCATAAAGCTCTGCTTCAAATTTAAAATCTTTTGACCAGTAATATGGATAGGTGTTTTCATGCCATCCATCTAACTGATAGAATATTGGTGCAGAAGTGTTGGTGTTATCATAAATATATGTACTACCTTGTCTTCTGATTTTAAACTTAATTCTACTGCCATCTAAATTAATTTGTGCAACAGCTTCATCAGGTGCAGCGCCAGCCATATTAGACATTGGTTGTGATGAACCTGTTATGGCATATTTATTCTGTGAATTGTGTTTACGTACAACAACTAATTTTCCAGGGTCACCTGTATTAAATGAGTAAGCCATATAGGTTGGACTGGTTGTACTGTTAGGCACATCACCTGACATAAGAAATCCATTTCTAAACAAGTCTTCATAGCGGCTTGTGATTGCCTGTGCATAAGGTGGAATAACCAATTGCCAGATATAATTTTTTGGATTCTGATAGGGTTGCGATGTTACAAAATAGCCTGTAGTGAAAAATTCAGCACCTGTCATAGAAACGGCCTTGAGGAAACCTAACCATTGTGCAGGACGAACGTTTTGTGTTTCATCATTGTCCCATCCCGGTGAAACCGCAGGTGAAAAATATTTGTCGCCAGCCAAAAGTTGTTCTCTTCTGGACTCAACTACCCATTGCCATCCTTTCCATGCGCCACTCCAATAACGCCAGTTTGATGGCCAACGCATATAAATATCACCGGTTGCATAATTTGAGCCATTCATGGCACTGTTTACAGTACGAACTTCAGACCATTTTAAATTCCATGTAGGTTGACCATCCAACTGATAATACGCAAATTTTGTATTTGATAAACCGCTTAATCCCATGAACTGATCACGGTAAGCTTTTATTTTTGTTGCAGCTCTGCGACCTTCATATGTGAACCAATCAAGACCTGATGAATTTTTATCTGCCACCACACTCGGGTCAGATTGCATAACGTTAGTATAATATAGGAATGGAATAACTTCACCATTATCTAATATATAATCAATAGGTCTGCTCAATTTTGTAAGTAGTTGTTGCATGTAAAATTTCTGTGTAAGTCCATCTTTAACTAAAGAATCAGGTGCTCCTGCAGGACTCAGATATTTTGTTGAACCGGTTCCTCCGTTAGGGTTCAGATATTGATTAGAACTGTTTTTAAGATAATACTTATCGGGCAAACATCCACATGTTGCATAAGCAGTATTGCTTTTATAGCCTGCATCTGTCGGACGCAATTGTGGCCAATATGATAAAGCAGATACTTTGTATTGTGGATAGCTGTTTGCCAGATTAATCCATGCATATGAAAATGTAGTTGGGTTCGAGTAATCACTATAGGCACCTGTATTTTCGGCAGCCATAATGGTGTAGTTAAAGTTTTTTGCAAAATCTGTTTGTAGTGTAACACTGTTTGCTACAGCTTTTGAATAAACAGTCTCATAAGTCTGATATCCTGAAAGATAATAGTAGCCAACAAATGGATTGTTAGGAAACAATGTATGCCCGGGCTTATATCTTGGTGTAGGAAAGTTTTTTAATTGCTCTATGGGTGTAAGTGATGGTGAGGGATGACCCGGAGCAAAGTCGTTAATATTGATACCTGCTGTTACGGGACTTGGTGTTGGTGCAGGAACCGTAGGGTTTGCGAATGAATAATGCTTGCCTGCCATAAAATTTAAATAGTGTGCATAGATTGAATTTCCTCCAAGTGAGTTGTAGTAAACAGCAATTTCATCTATTGCACCCTGATATTTATAGTAATCTGCCTGAGAGTTGAGCATATAGTCTCTATTACCACTTTGGGCGAAACTACCACCGGCTATAGTTTTTGAAAAACCAGCAGGCAGTTGCCCGTCAACCCAGACTTCTTTGATGCCGGCTTTTGCATTATATTTAAATACAATGTGATGCCAATTGTCATCCACATAATAACTATAAGATGCACGACCAATACCATTAAGGTCTATTTCAAAATCATCATAAATAGGAGAGCCGTTAGCGGCTTTAACTTCTGTCATGAAGTTAATTGCCGGATAGGTCATGCGCAATTCAAGAGCACCATCCATTCTTTTTGCAAATACTGTTGTGCCAAAGTTCATACCGGGTTTAAAAATAAATTCGAATGTTACGGCAGAGTCAATAGCCAACACACCACCTCTGATGATGGTACTGCTAGAGTCTAACTTCATGTACTTGCCAACACCACCGGATGTGTTGGTTAGTATTTGATAGTTTGACTGGTAATAGTTTGGATCAAGATTAAAAGTTCCCATCGAATCTTTCATTGGCGATGAGCCTTCGAAAGTATAATACGATTTTGGCAGATAATTTTGAGCAACCAAACAAGTAGGAACTGCTAACAAGAACGCTGCAACAATGCTTCTTGTAATTGAGATTAAAGTTGATTTAATCATGTGAAATGGTAATTAGAAATTAAACATAATAAGCCCGCTGCGATTAACCGAAGTTTTTTCGCATTAATAAATTTTGTTGTTAAACGGAATAGAATAATTGGTTAACGCGTCCAAAAATAAATTGAATTTTCACCCAAAAAAGAGGTGATTGGCAATTGTACTATAAGTCAATGATAATCAATATATAACGTTATTAACAGGTGTTAATAACGTTATATTCGCCATTAAAAAAAGGACTTTCACCCAAAAAAATCAACCTTTCGCCCATTAAAATTTGGTAAAAATACCGGCTGAAAACTGAAAAACATCAACAGGTTGTGAGTATGCACCGGTGGATCTTTTTTCTCCGGTTTCGGAATAAATTAAATACACATCATCATAGTTAAATTCAGTGCGGAAATAGTCGCCTGCAAACATTACTCCTATGTTTTTGTGAAAACAATATTTCACTTCAAAGCCTAAGTTGAGTGCTATATCTAAAACAGATGAAGCATTTTCTGTAACCTGCAATGTTTTTACGCCATCAAAAGACTGATAAATCCGTTTTGAATATTTTCCATTTGCAAAACCAAGCATTCCTCTTAATGTAGCATCTGTTTGTTCGTTAAAATTTAAGGTTGTACCAAGACCTAAAAGTAGGCTGTTTACTTTCCACGGATAAGTAGTGGTTTTGTAACGTGGTCCCGGAGGGTTTGTTTCAACAAGACTGTTTAGTAATTCAGTTGCATTAACCGGGTTATAGAACCACACATAATCGGCAGCAATATAGAGTTTGCTGTTTGGGTGGTAAGAAGCTCTCAGTCGAGAGGTAGCACCAAGTATGGCATAGCCAGATTTAAAGTTTTCGTCCAGCTTATCAGCAAAATCACTCAGTGGAATGTTTATCCCTGCTGTTAGACCAATCTGCCAGCGCGATATTTCTTCTTCAGTTTCCTGTGCAGAGGCTGTTGACGATAAAAGAGGAATAAGATAAATAAGCCATAATAATTTTGCGATGTGCTTCATGTAGCCAGAAAGTTTGCTCTAAAGTAGCAACTTTACAGGAATCACAAGCCAAGCATGGCAATTTTAGTTTTCAGCTTATGTATTTGCGAAACTACTATTCCCTTTTTGTCGAAGTGCCTGATGAGATATTTTAGTAGTATGATTGACAATGTTCTTAGTTTTTAATGTGAAACATTATTATCTTTTTTTCGCTTTTACATGATAAGGTTTACGGTACCTTTCTTGGTTAATATTCTGCCGTTGATAGCTTTTGCCTGTATTTTATATACATAACTTCCCTGTTGGGCTATCTGACCTTTATACATGCCATCCCAGCGTTTATTGATATTGCTTGATTCAAAAATCATTGCTCCCCAGCGGTCAAATACCTGCATGGTAAAGTCTTTAACTCCTTCGCTGTAGGCTCCAAATGTTTCGTTTATACCATCGCCATTAGGAGTAAAGGAGTTGGGCACATAAATAGCCATATTAGGTGTCACCGTAGTTTCATTCGACATACTGGTGATTTCATTGGCTCCCTGCTTGTAAGCAATGACCCTGTACTTGCGCTCTGCAATGTTACTTTGTGCATTTACAAATGTGCATTTACACACACTAAGGACACACATAGACATTAAGGCAATTTCTGCAATTCTTTTCATATTATTTATTATTTGTACAGTGAATTGCAAATTGCTTTCCCGAATGTGGTTTAATTGTTTGAAAAGCGCAGCGATATCACATCTGTAAGATTTTATTATCCTGAGTAAAGGATTTTGCATTGTTTTGTGAATTCTCCTCTGAAAGAAAATACCCGAAACAGAAAGACCTGAGTTTTTCAGGTGAAAGAAATATGGCTTTAGCAGCCATTATCAGAGCGAATAAGCATTGAAAAGCATATAAAAAACATGTCTTTCTGATAAGGTAGGGTTGAAGGTTGTTGATAACCCTAAAAAACACATGAATGTGTGAACGTTTTCAGGAGTTTTTGAACAATATGCTTGTTTAATGATAAAAAGTATTACTTTTAGGAAAAATTTAGTCTGTTTGAGAATGAAAAATTATAGTTACAGTATTTATTTTTCATCATTATTCTTTTCAGGCAAGATATTTTTCTTTCTTGTGGCTTCTCATTCCAAAGAAGCGTGTTGTATAGATAAACCGCAATTATTTCGTTCACTCTAAATCTTAATAACATGCACACCATCGAACAACTTGAAGAAATGCTTGCCGAGCACAAAGAGTGGCAAGGTAAAATTAACTTCTATCGTGCAGAGATTGACCGGATGAAAACCGATCTTGCCTCTGCAGTTATGACTGATAGAAATCATTACAACATGCCCAATGTGGAGCATTACCAGAATCAGTTTATCCTGCAAAGAGATATTCTGGATATCATGCGACATGATTTTAAACAGCATGAAAATAAAATTGAAGCACACTCTTCAAATCCGGTAACAAATCTTGCAGCTGCACATCAGAGTGAACGTGAAAAACTTGGTTCTTTTGAAAGATATTTTAAAGAACTGCGTAACGAGTTTCAGGCTTTTATACATAAAGAAGCTTTTAGTTAAAATAAGAGTAGCCAACGCTTACTGCCAATAGGTATAAAATGTGAAATAGCCGTCATCGCTAATGGAGTGGTGTTATTTGACATTACTTAACAATCCTTATATTTACATTCGAATTTTAAAATCCTCTGCCAAATGAAAAAGTTTTTTCCCCCCCCCCCCCCCCCGCAACAACAGTTGCCCTTGTTGCGCTAACACTTTTTGTTAGCTCTTTTGCACATGCACAAATGCAGGCCACACTACAAGCATCGAGTTACAATGGTTACAACATTAGTTGCTATGGCATGCAAGACGGAACACTTGCCGTCAACATCAGCAATGGTACTGCTCCATACAACTACACCTGGAGCAATGGCGACACCTTAGCCACAGTGAGTTCTTTAGCTGCCGGCTACTATGCCGTGCGGGTGCGCGATGCTGCCGGTGGCGACACCACGCTGCAGATAACACTCACACAGCCCGAGCAGCTGGCCATTGCAGAAATGACACCCTACTACTATGCCAACGATTTTAATGTAAGCACCTATGGTGCCTGCAATGGCAGTGTAACAACGCTCATCAACGGAGGTGTGTTGCCCTTGACTTATCATTGGGAGCCCGGACAGCAAAACATCCTTGCACCATCCAACCTTTGCGGGCGAGAAAATACACTAACAGTAACCGACCTCAACGGCTGCAAAGCCAGCAGCAGCATCAACCTCAAAGAGCCGCAGCGTGACGACTGGACTATGACGGGAAACTGGGGCAGCAACGCTACTGATAATTTTATTGGCACTAACGATAATAAAGATTTGGTTTTTAAAACCAATAACAGTGAACGATTGAGGTTGTTGGGTAATGGTGATATAAAAATCAACTCTTTTACAGGAACAGGAAATCGTATTTTAACCTCGGATGCCAATGGGAAATTAATACCGGGACCTATAGTTGTAAATCCGACTCAATCCTGTACAGACCCATATACATTTGCATGGCAGATTAAAACTAACATATTGCCCAATATTGCTTACACTTGCTGGAATCAGGTAGGCATAGGGACGGATGACCCACAGAAAAACTTAGGTGTAAAAGGGGGCACACGTTTTTTTAATTTTAATGACCACACAAAATATTTAGATGTGGAGCACGATGGCGCTAATGCAAGTATTAACTCAACGGATAATGTACTGATTAACTATTACAGTGGTAAAAACATTTACCTAAATACCGGAACAACTAAAGGCGATGTAGAAACAGGTGGTAATACTTTTTTAGCTACTGCAACAGGAAGAGTAGGCATAGGAAGTACAAGTCCTTCACAGGCTTTGGAAATTACTCATAGTGACCAATATGGCGGTATTGCAATTAATCAGGTTTCAAACCAATATTATACCAGTGAAATAAAATTTAATTATCAGGGTGTACAAAAGTGGGCAACGGGATGTTATTTAGGAAGCATTAATAATCAGTCATATTTTATTTGGAATCATGGGCTGGCTATACAGCGTACTGCATTTTTTATAGATGGAACCAGCAATAATACCGGAATTGATACGGATGTGCCTACTGCTAAATTAGATGTAAATGGTGATTTGCGGGTAAGAAGTTTATCGGGCAATAACGGAAAATTAATTGAACTGGATGCTAACGGAAATTTAGTAGCAAGTAACATTGCCTCAGGCAATGCCGGCTTGTGGGCTACCGATGCCAATGGAATTTATAATATAGGCAAAGTCTTTGTTGGGTTTAATAATTGCAGCGATTGCTCCATTTCGCCCTACAAATTATATGTAGAGGGCGGCATAATGACACGCGATGTGAAAGTAACAGCCTTGCCCTTCCCAGATTATGTTTTTGCAAAGGATTATAAGTTGATGAGCATTTATGAACTTGAGGAATATTTGCAGTTGAACAAACATTTACCTGAAATACCGAGTGCAAAGGAAATTGAAAGTAATGATGGTTTTGAATTGGGTGATATGCAGACCAAGTTGCTGAAAAAAGTTGAAGAGCAAACTTTGTACATTATTAGTTTGCAAAAACAAGTGGATGAATTGAAGGAGTTAGTTTATAGAACTAAAAAATAAATAAGCCATGAAAAAGATTTGCTTATTTATTATGGTGTTATCAATAGCCTGTTGCTATATTAGTATTGGGCAAGGCACAGGATATGTAACGCTAAAAGGACGGCAATTTTATGATACTGCTGGTTTACCTTTCTTTCCAATGGTTATGAATTATCATGTTGATATTGTTCATGACCAAACTTCTAACCCTACAACATTCAAAGTTACAAGGTCTTCTGCTTACGGCACAATGGGCTGTGCCTTAGAAGGAGGTTATACGTATGCCGATTGCGAAAACAGTCTTACTCAAGATTTTGCCAAATTACATCAAATGGGATTTAATTCCATCCGGTTGCTTTTATCTCCTCACCGGAAAAACGGTTCACTTGGCTTTACTTACAAATCAAATTACTTTGCCGATATGTGTAACGAAAACATGCAATATACTTTTGATTTTAATTCGCCTTACAACAGCGCAAGCAATCAAACTTTTTTTAATTTAGTTGCTCATGTGCTCGACATTGCTGAAAACAATAATATTAAAGTTATATTTCTTTGCTCTGACGGCTCATCAGTAGGAGAAAATGACAGAGGCACATCAGATATTGATGCATTGGACTATGCACAATATTTGCATGTTCTTGCCTCATATCTTCAAAACAAACCCGCTCTACTTGCTTATGATTTGTATAATGAGCCGCACTGGAATGTTTATGACCATAATTTAACTCAAAGCAAACAGAAAGTATGCGAATACACAGGCTGGTGGTACGATGCCATTAAAACATCTGACCAGAACCATTTGGTAACAATTGGCGGAACGGATATGGGAGATGTGATGGACTGGGACGGCAGCATGATGAAAGTTGATTTTATTTCCATGCACCTGTACCCTGTATATCCTGATTATGAAAATAAAGACCAGGCTAAAGCTACAGCACGGGTGCTTGATTTAATTTCATGGTGCAGCAGCGCGCTGCAACGCCCTTGGATTATAGGCGAAACAGGACTCAGCACCTCCCCCGATGCGTGTATTAACAGCTATCCCGAAGCTGCTGACGGTGAATATACCGACCAGTATAATTACATAGCAAGCATTTTGCCTGCTGTGCGCGACTGTGGCGGTTCGGGTTTCAGTTGGTGGGAATTCATGGATGTGCACTGGTACTGTATTCCTTCTGCTATCTGCTCGACCTGCACGTATTGCAATACTTGTGGAGGCATACCTTCAACACCGAAGGAAATACATGGCAACTACTGGGGCTTGCTGCAATATGCCGACCCTGTAAATTATTACTCAACTGCCGATAAACCTGCTGTTAATTTCACAATAGCATTTGATGAAGGCAATGGCACACCTGCACCTGCGCCCTGTGCTGCGCCAACGGCTAATTACCTTGACCCCTACAACTGCGGCTTGTTTAACACCACACACCACAATGCCGTTACAGGAACACTTAAAGATGCTAACGCAAACCCCATTAAAGGCGGTGTGGTGCAGGCGTTGAGTTGGTTGTATTTGGACGATAACCAAACTCCAAGTAATCCTAATGATGATGAATATGTTCATACATGGTTTTATTATTATGCAGATGATAACGGTGATTTTGAAGCCATACCATATAATGAAATAAATATTGGTGATGATAGAATTATATATATAAGAGGTTCTGCGCCTGTGGCTGAAAAGTTTGAAAGAGGGGAAGCATGGGGATCTATTAATCCCGATGGATGGACAGATGCTCAAATTCAACCCGCTATACTTGGCAACATTACGCTTGACAAGATTAACTTTCAGTATGATGGTGTTTTTGACAATGAAAACATTCCTGTAAGCACTCAAAAAAATATAAAAGGCTGGAACAGCATAACAGTAAGCAATACCACCATTGACGGCATCAGTGACATTACAGCACGGGAAGAGATAAACATTAATACTGAGTTTCATGCAAGCGCTACAAGCGAGGTGCATATTTTTCCGTCAGATGCATTCATTGATTGCGATGCCACATCAACTTATTCTCGTTTTGCATCAAATAATTCAGTTCATGAAGAAAATCAACTGACTAATCATAATGAAATTGAGATACGATTTTCAAAGAATAAGAATTGCGATTTCTCTATAATTCCAAATCCTAATAACGGTACATTTTCTTTGGAAATTTATTGTAATGAAAATAATGTTGCCACCGTTTCAATAAAATCAATTCTTGGCAAAGAACTACAGAAATTTAGCTCAACAAAAGATTTTATTTCTTTAAATTTACATGACTTTCCTAAAGGAATTTATTTTGTTGAGGCTATAATTGATAATAACAAAATTGTAAAAAAAATAATCATCAACTAAAAATAAAACAAGATGAAAAAGTATTTTATATTTTTAATTTTACTTGTTAGCACTAAGTTAACATCAGCACAAAATTGGCAGTGGGCAAAGCATATTGGTAGTGATTGTGGTTCTTACAACGAAAAGATAAACAGTGTCATTTCAGATGGCAGTAATATTTATGTTATTGGTAAATTCTACGGTTGTTTATACTTGCCTAACGATACACTTTTTAGTAATGGTTTTGACGATATATTTATTTCTAAATTTGATGGGGGGGGGGGAGAAATTTGGTCTAAACAAATAGGTAGCTCTAATACTAATATTACTTATCATGAAAATGCCAATGCTGTATTTGATCCTGTTAATAATTGCATCTATCTTTCAGGTACCTTTATTAACACAATTGATTTTGGGAATGGCATCATCCTAAATTCTTACTCTACATCTAATGTTGATAATTTTATTGCAAGAATGGATTTAAATGGAAATTTTATTTGGGCAAAAAAATGTACGGGAAATGGGATTAAACGAGAGCCTAACATTTATGTAGATTCTTCAGGGAACATATATTTATTAACACAAACAGCCGACTCTGTTTACTTTGATGGTTTTCATGTGGGGCCTGGGGGAACTATCGCCAAGTATGATCCTAACGGTATTTGCTATTATGCACAAAATAAATTCACTGCACCGGTTTTAGGCAATACAAATGCTGTTTTCCTTAATTTTATTGGTTCAGATATTTTTCTTTACGGTGCTTTCCGATCAATCCCATTTCAAATTGATACTGCACTTTTAATACCCCAAGGTAATTATGATGCTTTTATTGCAAGAGCAGATAGCAATGGAGGCATAAAGTGGATTAAAACATTTGGTAATGCTGGCTTAGATTACATACAATCACTTTCTATTGACAATTTTAATAATATTTATATAATTGGTGGATTTCAAGATTCTATTGATTTTGGAAATGGGAATCTATATAATACAGGAAAAGATATAGTTATTGCCAAATTTGATGTGAACGGCAACCTTATTTGGAATAAGCAATTATTTGTTACCGGAAATTTACAATCTGGCAATCAAATATTATCAGATTTAGATGGAAATAGTTATATAGCAGGGCTATTTTCTGGTTTTGCATCATTCGGTGCATTTAACTTATTTACCTCAAACGCCAGTGATATGTTTTTAGCCAGATATGATCAAAATGGGAATTGCATGGGCGTTAGAAACTTTGGTGAGGCAAGTTGTCAAAGCATTTCGATTGATAGTAACAATAATGTAATTTGTGGAGGTTTTTTTAAAAACACTGTTAATATAGGAGGGAATACATTTACTAGTTATTTATCTAATGATTTATTTTTAGCTAAGATTGATGCCATAACAGGCATAGGCGGCAGAGAAACTAATCCAAACAATCAATTAATTATATACGCCAACCCCAATGCAGGCAAATGCAACATAACCGTGCCTGATGATTTTGTGAATGAGAAAAATTTGGTTTTATCCATTTATGACAACACAGGGAAATTGATACAGCAAACAACATTGGAGATGAATGAGGGTAAAATAAAAGTAAACCTTGAGGCAGAGGCAAAAGGAGTGTATAATGTAACATTAAGCAGTAAAAAGAAAAGCTATAACGGTAAGATAGTGTTTGAATGAAAACAGAAACAGAAATAAAGGCAGCTAACGCTGCCTTTTTAGTAGACGGGGAAAACATACCTGTGAGCATGGTAAAAAATATAAAAGGCTGGAACAGTGTTACCGTTAGCAATACAATAATTGATGGAGTAAGTAATATTACAGCAAGAAAGGAAATAAATATAAATACAGAATTTCATGCAAGCAGCACAAGCGAAGTACATATTTATACCGGTGAAACCTTTGCCGAATGTCCGGATTATACAGGTTTTGCGCGGGTGGCTCAAAACCCTGCAAACGATAACAGCAGCAGCAAAATTACTACCAACAAAGGCATTGAGCTTACCTTTGTCAAAAACAATAAAACAAAACCCAATGCTGAAATAATACCCAACCCTGCTAAAGGTTTATTTGTGATAAAAATGTTGAATGTGGATGATGCAAGCCAAACCACCGTAAGCATTAAAAATATGGTGGGCAGGCAAGTTAGGCAAGTAACATTTGCAGGCAGTGAATATAAAATGGACATGAGCCATGAAGCCCGTGGAATTTATATGGTTGAAATAACCACCGGTAAAAACAGAATACTTAAAAAATTAATCATCAATTAAAAAAACTCAAAAAAATGAAACGATTAATAACATGGTGCATTTTACTGACTAATTATGTATGCAATGCACAACAATGGCAATGGGCTAAACACATAGGAAGCGGCTACCAGTTTTATGGAGAACAAGCCGAAGCAATTACAGATGGAACAAATATTTATCTTGTGGGGTCGTATGGGGGAACGCTATATTTACCAGGCGATACACTTTATAGCAATGGGAATAACGATATTTTTATATCTAAGTTTGATGCATCAGGAAATCTTATTTGGGCAAAAACGTTAGGCGGTAATTATTTACAGCCTAATAACCACGAGGATGCAAGAGGAGTTTTTGATCCAACATGTAATTGCATTTACGTAGCAGGTAACTTTAAAAATACTGCAAACTTTGGTAATGGAATAACATTAACTTCATTAGGCTCTGAAACAGATAATTTCTTAGCACGCATGGACACCAGCGGTAATTTTGTTTGGGCAAGATGGATGGGAGGAAAAGGAAAAGAAAGAAATCCTAAAATAAATGTTAACCCAACTGGTAGAATATACCTTATAACCCAGACAGAAGACTCTGCTCATTTTGGTAATTTTTTTATTCCCCCGGGGGGAGGTATTGTGCAATATGACTCACTTGGAAATTGCCTTTCGGCCGAAATAAAATTTACTGCCCCGATTACAGGAAATACCAACGGAGTTTTTTTAGATTTTATGGGTACGGATTTAATTATATATGGCTTGTACCGTTCAACTCCATTTCAATTAGATACAGTAACGTTAATTACGCAGGGGAATTATGATGGTTTTATTGCAAGGGCAGATAGTAATGGAAATGTAAAATGGATAAAAACCTATGGCAATGCAGGGGTTGATTATATTCAAAGTATTACAATTGATAATCAAAATAATATTTATGCAACAGGAGGTTTTAAGGATTCAATAAATTTAGGAGGAATTAACCTATATAATAATGGAATAGACATTTTATTCGCAAAGTTTGATGGAAATGGCAACACTATTTGGGCTAAACAGGCTTTTGCTACGGGAGCTTCTTCATTTGGTAATAATATTAACGGTGATGTTGATGGCAATTGCTATGTGGTTGGAAACTTTGCCGGTGATATAACCTTAGATGGGTTTCATATTTCAACAGCAAATAGTAATGATATGTTTTTAACTCGTTTCAGCAACAATGGGGACTTTTTAGGTGTTCGTCATTTTGGTCAGGCAGGAGGATTTAATTCAGTAGTAGATAATGCTGGTTCAGTTTATAATGCCGGAGTCTTTTACAATACAATAGCTATTGGTAGCACGAGCATGACAGCCCTTTTAGGGCAGGATATTTACTTGGCAAAGATAGATGCCATAACCGGCATTGGAGGCGGAGAAGGCAGAATGGCAAATAATCAACTGCTTATTTATGCTAACCCCAACCAAGGCAAATGCAACATAACCGTGCCTGATGATTTTGTGAATGAGACAAACCTTATTTTAAGCATTTATGATAACAGCGGAAAATTGATACAGCAGAAAACATCGGAGATGAATGAAGGTAATATAAAATTGAATTTGGAGCAGGAGGCAAAGGGAGTTTATAATGTTGTGCTGAGTAATAAGAAGAAAAGTTATAATGGGAAGATAGTGTTTGAGTAGGTTATCTGCGAGTTACGAATCTTTAAGATTATACGAACGAATCTGTTGTAAAGAAAAAATGAAACGATTAATAACATGGTGCATTTTACTGACAAGTTATGTATGCAATGCACAACAATGGCAGTGGGCAAAACACATAGGCAGTGGTTACCAGTTTTATGGTGAACGGGCTAATAGTGCAGTAACAGACGGTACGAATACATATATCATCGGTTCGTATGGAGGTACATTATATTTGCCGGGGGACACCCTTTACAGCAATGGAAATGATGATATTTTTATTGCAAAATTTGATGCAGCCGGTAATAACGTATGGGCGCGAACAATAGGAGGAAATTACATGCAGCCTGATCATCATGAGGGTGGAAATGGCGTATTTGACCCAGTAAATAACTGCCTATATATATCGGGCAATGTAATAGGTTTCGTAAATTTTGGAAATGGAATAACATTGAATGGTTTTCCAAACAGTGAAGATGCGTTTGTGGCTAAATATGATTTGAACGGGAATTGCCTTTGGGCAAAAGGAATTGGAAGCGTGGGCAGCGATAACGCTTATTGCTTTGCACAGCCTGATGGCAATGTATTATTGGCGGGTAAATTAGAAAATAATGGATTTGCCGGTACTGCAGCTATTGATTCAGGAGGTTTTTTTGCAAGATATGATACCAATGGAAATTTGTTATGGGCAGAACATAAATTTTCTGGACCCGAACAATATGTAATTAGTATTGCATTTATTGGAAGCGATATAATAATGGGGGCCTACTTTAGTGTCAATAATTCAACCATAGACACCGTTACACTTTCTTTAACAGGCACTATTAATGGTTTTGTTACAAGGATGGACTCATTGGGTAATGTTAAATGGCTGCAAGCGTTCGCAGGTCCCGGTACTAACGGAATAAGCGGAGTAGGTATTGATGCGCTTGATAATATATATGCAACCGGAGGGTTTGAGGATTCCTTATTATTAAATGGAACCACTTTGTATAATTCTTCCGGCAGGGATTTCTTGCTTGCAAAGTTTACGCCTAACGGTTCTATTGTTTGGACTCGGCAACTAAATGCAACCGGAGGAACGATTAGTGGAGGAATTTCACTATCCTCAGATACAGATGGCAATTGTTATGTGTCGGGTATTTTTTCGGGTACGGCTTCTTTCGGAACATTCAATGTTAACACAAGCAATACCTATGATATGTTTATTTCAAGATTTAATAATAACGGGGATTGTTTGGGTGTAAGGCATTTTGGACAGGCGGCAGGTTCAACTTTCACGGTTGATAATTTAGGTTCTGTTTACTGTGCCGGTGCATTTTTCAATACAGTAAACATTGGCAGTACAAGCATGACAGCGCTTTTGGGGCAGGATATTTATTTGGCAAAGATAGATGCCATAACCGGCATTGGAGGCGGAGAAGGCAGAATGGCAAACAACCAACTGCTTATTTATGCCAACCCCAATGCAGGCAAATGCAACATAACCGTGCCTGATGATTTTTTACATGAGAAAAATTTAACTTTATCAATTTATGACAATACGGGCAAGCTCATTCAGCAAAAAACATTAGAGATGAATGACGGTAATATAAAATTGAATTTGGAGCAGGAAGCAAAAGGAGTGTATAACGTAACGCTTGCCAACAAAAAGAAAAGTTACAGTGGTAAAATTGTGT
>WBZM01000409.1_pt3 | contig 51033 bp, 41 predicted proteins | sample 5204271 | NCBI WGS metagenome assembly WBZM01 (sample SAMN12344346, study PRJNA552823) | activated sludge metagenome | biome: Activated sludge suspended growth; feature: Nitrification reactor; material: Wastewater; isolation source: activated sludge from nitrification reactor of wastewater... | reverse complement strand
CAGCGAAGTCAGCGGCTATGGCCGGCAGAAGGGCCACACCGAGGTCTATCGCGGTGCCGAATATGACATCGCCCTCGTCCCCAAGGTCAAGTTGGAGATCGTGGTCGATGACATGGATGTCGACGCTGTCGCAGACCTGATCGTGAAGGCCGCTCAGACCGGTCGTATCGGTGATGGCAAGGTCTGGATCTCACCGATTGATGGCGTGATTCGGGTGCGGACTGGCGACCGAGACGAATCCGCAATCTGAGGTCAATGCATCATGACAGCACCAGATCGAGTTGAGCGCACAGCGCAAGCAGATCAGCTCAGCCAACGGGCCTATGGGGTCGCGGGTTGCCCTGACTCAGGCGCTGCGCTCATCGCGGTAGGAGGCTATGGGCGAGGTCAACTTGCTCCCTACAGCGATCTCGATCTGGTGCTTGTCCATGATGACGACCTCCCGCTAGGAGGCTGGGCCAGTCAGATCTGGTATCCCCTCTGGGACTCGGGATTCCGGATCGATCATGCGGTGCGATCGCTCTCCCAGATGTTGCAGAGTGTCACTGACCCAAAGGTCGCCCTTGGGCTTCTCGACATCCGTCATGTCGCCGGTGATCCGAGCCTGACCCTGCGGTTACGCACCGCTGCCTTGGCTGATTGGCGCAAACAAGCCCGCACCAGATTGCCTGAGTTGCACCAACTGGTGGTTGATCGGGAGAGCCGGTACGGCGAGTTGGCGCACGCCTCTGTGCCTGACCTCAAAGAGGCAATCGGGGGTCTGCGTGATGCCATGATGCTGAAGGCGCTGGTCGCCAGCTGGCTGATCGACATTCCTCATCGAGAGCTCGAAAGCTGCCGAGATGCCTTGCTCGATGTGCGCGATGCCTTGCACACCGTGGCCGGCAGAGCGACAGACCGTGTGGCTCCTGAGCATTGGGATGATTTGGCGCGGGAGCTGGGCCTTCCCGACGCATTGTCGGCCCAAAGGCACGTGCGTGGGCTGGGCCGTCGAATGACCCATCTGACGCGCCTGTCCTGGCGCCGTGCTGAGGCCGTGCTTCGGCGTACGCCCTCGACCGGCGTACGACGACCGCAGCTCACCCCGATCGGGCATGGTCTCGCCGTGGCCTACGAAGAGGTCGTCTTGGACTCCACTCGAGGCAAGGTGGATGATCCGTTCTTGATCCTCCGGGCAGCAGCTGAAGCGGCCGAACGCTCCTTGGTGCTCGACCCGCGCAGCGCGGCCCGCATGATCGGTGAGCCCGGCGAACTCCCGACGCCGTGGCCCGAATCTGCCCGGGAGAGTCTGGTCAGGTTGCTTGCGGCCGGGGATGGGCTCCGCGGAGTCTGGGAGACCTTGGAGGAGACCGGCGCGATCGCGAAACTGTTGCCCGAATGGGAGCAGGTCACCTTGTTGCCGCACGAGTCGGTTGTGCACAAGTACACCGTCGACCGACATCTGGTCGAGACCTGTGTCGAGGCTTCTTCCTTGATCAGGAAGGTGGCCCGCCCTGACCTGTTGGTTGTGGCTGCCCTATTGCACGACCTGGGCAAGGGGCAGGGCCGGGATCACTCGATCGCAGGCGAGCCCATCGCCATTGAGGTCGCAAGGCGGATTGGCTTCCCTGCCGCAGATGTCAAAGTGATCGGCACGCTCGTGCGCTGGCACTTGCTCCTGGCTCAGACCGCCACTACTAGAGACTTGGACGATCCAGCCACGATCGCCATGGTGACCGACTCGATCTCGACCCGTGAAGAGCTGGACTTGCTGACAGCACTGACGCAGGCAGACGCCAAAGCCACCGGCGACAAGGCGTGGACAAACTGGCGGGCCAATCTGATCTCGGAGTTGGCTCGTAGGGCGCATCAGCAGCTTGAGGTGGGAGAGTTGCCGGCCCGGGTCCCGGAGCCCGTGGTCATCCCCCAAGCTGTCTTGAGTGATCCGACAAAGGTGATTGTGGACCTCCGGGCTGTAGCAGACGGCTCTCAAATGCGAGTGATCTCGGGTGAACGGTTGGGTCTGCTCGCTGATGTCGCGGGGATGCTCGGTCTGGCCAAGATCTCCATCCGTACGGCGCGTGCCTGGCCTCAGACCGTGGACGGCATGCCTGTCGCAGTATCCGAGTGGCACACCGACGCCCATGCCTTTGACGCAGCGGAGTTGCGTCAACGCTTGGAGGCAGTGGCGCAACGCAGGGTGCAGGCAGATGACCGACTCAGACGCTCCGAACCTGCAGGCCTCGAGCCATTCGCGATGCTGCACCCACGGGCCTCTGAGCATGCCACCGTGCTGGAAGTGCGTGCCACCGATCGACCGGGGCTGGTCTATCAAATCTGTGCTGCTTTGGCTGGAGTGCAGGTGTCTGTCACCTCAGCCCACCTGGACACGGTCGGCCCCCAAGCCGTCGACTTCTTCTACCTCCAGGACAAGGACCGAGCGCCTCTGTCGTCCGGCCATGCCCAGCAGGCCGTTGAGGCCGTACTTGTTGCGCTGTCGTGAAGGGTCACCGCTGATTGCGCAGGTAGCGGCCGAAGTGAGGCACGGTGAAGGCGACGGTGCCCCGCTCGGCTGAAAACACCAGCCCCTTCTTGATCAACCCATCTCGCGCCGGCGACAGTGACTGGGGTTTGCGCCCCAAATGGCTGGCGATCTGACTGGTCGGGATCGTTGGCCCGGAGTCTTCCAAGTCGGCCATGGCCAGCATGTATTCGCGCTCCGCAGGGGTGGCCCGGTCATAGCGGGCACCGAAGAACCCGATGGCCAACTCGGCCTCTGCCTCAGGTGCAGCCTGGATGACATCTGCCCAAGTGATCGGACTGGTCGGAGCGACATCCCAGGTGGCCTTGCCATAGGCCTGCACGAAGTACGGATATCCATCAGTGAGCCGGAACAGCTCATCGAGTGCCTTGGACTCAAAATCGACTTCTTCGGTGGCAGCAGGCAAACGCCAGGCCCGCTCAGCCATTTCCCGAGGAAGGCGATCGACGCTGACATAGCGGAAGAGCCGCTCGGCGTATGAGCGCGAGGCAGCCAACGCGACCGGTAGATGGGGAAGCCCTGCCCCGACCACGATCAAGGCGGCGCGCTGCTGGCTCATCTCATGACAAGCGCCGCAAAGTGCTCCCAACTCGGCTGGAGAGATGTCCTGCATCTCGTCGATGAACAAAGCAATTCCGACATTCAAATCGCCCGCCAAGGCTGCGATGTCGGAGAAGAGCTCGTTGAGATCAAGCTCGAAGTCACCGGAGTCGGCGCGGCCCCTCGTCGCCGGTACGTCGATGGGTGGCTGCCAACTCCGGGCTGCGCGGTCTTTGTGCGGCGTACGCAATGCAAAGGCTTTGAGGGCGCCGAGAGTGCGCTCCACGGCCTCTTCGTCGCGATGGCGATGGGCGATGTCACGAATTGCCTGGTGAGTGGCTTGGGCGATGCCGATCCGGATCGACTGCTCAGGGCGAGCCTCAAGCTTGCCGGTGCCCCATGCGCGATTGACTGCCATTGACCGCAGACTGTTGAGCAGTACGGTCTTGCCGACGCCGCGGAGTCCACTGAGCACCATGCTGCGGTCGGGTCGTCCGGCCGCGATCCGCTCCAAGGTGATCTCAAATTGCGCCAACTCCTGATCACGCCCGGCCAGCTCAGGTGGGCGTTGCCCGGCGCCTGGGGCATAGGGGTTGCGGATCGGGTCCATCTGCTCAGACTATTTGAGGGTCTAGCGATATCCCTAGATTTGACTAGCGAGTTGCAGAAACGCCGTACGCCGGCTGCATTGGCCGAACCGATGACGTAATGCAAGGATGTGGCATGCAGTCAGTCTCGGTCGTTGCCCTTCCTCTTGATGCCATGAGTGCCTTGATCGGGCCGGAGCGCTCTGCGCGCTTCATGCAGGCTGCAGACAGAGCCCGTGAGATGTTGTCGGGCCGCAGGGTCTGGAATGTCAACGCCACCGCTCAAGGTGGCGGGGTGGCCGAAATGCTGCAGACCATCTTGGCCGGAGCGATCAGCTTGGGCATCGACACTCGATGGGTCGTGCTCGACGGCGACCCCGAGTTCTTCGAGATCACCAAGCGCATGCACAACATGCTTCACGGTGATCCGGGTGACGGAGGTGACCTCGGTCCAGATCAGCATGCTCACTACGAGCAGATCCTGAGCGCCAACACAGCCAGCATCGCCGACCAGATCAAACCCGGTGACATAGTGTTGCTCCATGACCCGCAGACCGCTGGGATGATCAAGCCTTTGCGCGACTTGGGTGCACATGTGATCTGGCGCAGTCACATCGGCAAAGACGAAACCAATGAGATCGCCCAGCGGGCGTGGGCCTTCCTGCGCCCCTATGTCGAGCATGCCGAGGCCGTCGTGGTCTCTCGCCCGACCTACGCGCCACCCTTCACCAATCCAGATCAGATCTTCATCGTGCCGCCCTCGATCGACCCTTTCGCAGGCAAGAATGTCGAGATCGATCCAGACACAGTGGCCGATGTCTTGGCCAGGGTCGGGGTCAGCGATGGTGTCGACTCGGGCAATGAGATCACCTTCCCCCGACGCGACGGGGGAGCTGGCGTCGTACGCCGACATGACGACCTGATCGTTGCTGGTGGTCTGCTCCCGGCAGGTGCTGACTATGTCTTGCAGGTCAGCCGCTGGGACCGGCTCAAAGACATGGAGGGAGTGATGACTGCCTTCACCGAACATGTGGTGGGGCACACCGACGTGCACCTGTTGCTTGTCGGTCCGGCTACCGCAGGGGTGTCAGACGATCCCGAGGGTGCCGAAGTGCTGGCGCAATGCCAAGCGGCTTGGGCGAGGTTGCCAGAGGCCATGCAGGAGCGGGTGCACCTGGTGTGTGTGCCCATGGACGACATCGACGAAAACGCCTACATCATCAATGCGCTTCAGCGGGCCGCGACCGTCGTACTCCAAAAGAGTCTGGTGGAGGGCTTCGGGCTGACCGTCACCGAGGCAATGTGGAAGGCCCGGCCGGTCTTGGCCAGCGACGTCGGCGGCATCGCAGATCAGATCGAAGACGGAGTCAGCGGCTTGCTACTGGCTGATCCGACGGATCTGGCTGGCTGCGGCGAGTTGATCACCCGGGTGCTTGATGACCCTGAGTTGGCTGCCCGGCTGGCTCGAGCCGGACGCGCACGAGTGCTAGAGCTCTTCTTGGGTGACCGGCATCTGCTTCAGTACGGCGAGTTGTTTGCCCACCTGCTTGGGGCCCCACCCCTGGTGGAGCCTTCGGCGTCCTGATTTGGACTAGCTGACGACCCGGAGTCTGTGCTCGCGGATTGACATCACCAAGGCCACAATCCAGCCGACGACAGTCCAACCAAGCAGCAGATTGATCCAGAAGACGCTCCAAGCGTTGGCATTGCCACGCACTGCCGCGATTGCCCACGGCAGCATGTAACCCCCGCTGAAGATCGCCACGAGGATCGCGACCACGCTGCTTACTGGTCGGGATTTTTGGTCAGTGATGATCGTCATGAGACAAGCATAGTTGGGGCACCCAGACGCTGCCAGTTTCCCGTTGACCGTGCGGGATTTGTACGACGTTAGGGCCCCACGAGGGCGGTGGGGAGCGGGATGTCGAGCACCGTCGGCAAGAGGTCGAGGTACGCCGACCGCTCCATCTCAATGACGCCAAGGGTGGCAAGGTGGGGGGTTTGCCACTGTACGTCGATCAGTCGCTGCGCGGCGTACTCGTCGCTGAGCAGGCCGACCAGGCCAACGAGTGCGACCTTGGAGGCGTCCCGTTGGCGATGGAACATGGACTCCCCAGCAAACAGGCCCCCGATCGCGACGCCGTACAGGCCGCCGGCCAACTCGTCTCCACGCCAGGCTTCGATCGAGTGGGCCCAGCCCAGTTCGTGCAAGGCCACATAGGCGTCGCGGATCTCCTGGTTGATCCAGGCGCCATCGCGGGACGGGTCACCACAGGCGGTGATGACCTCGGCAAAGGCAGTGTTGACTCGGATCTCGTATTTGTTGAGCGACTGCCGCAATGATCGACTGACCTTGAGCGAGCGTGGAACCAGGACGCCGCGGGGGTCAGGTGACCACCAGGTGATGCCCCGCTTCCTGCCTTTGGGCATCGGGAAGAGACCAGATCGATAGGCCGCCAGCAGGGTGCCGGGTTTCAAGTCGGCACCGAAGGCCACGGCATCGCCCATTCCCGGGCTTGGCTGCGGGAAGTCGTATGCACAAGGTGGCGGCTCGGTCGGCGTCACGATCAGCGACTCTAGGGGATCACCAGCGCCCATCTACCATGTGGTCATGAGTGAATCCAAAGGTGCCGCCGAGCGGATCAGCGAAGCCGCGCCGGAGTTCACCGCGACTGCAGTGCATCGTGCGCTTGATGCTGCGATCTCCGGGATCGGTCCCTTCCCTGGCGCCGCGGAGATGGCGACCAAGGCCCACGATGCCCATCATGGTGACGAGGTGGCCAGTGTGCGCACCGTCATTGAGACCCATGTGCGGCTGGCGGCCGCGCAGGGGCTGATGACAAATCTCGGCGGCCTGCTCACTGCAACCTTGGCCGTGCCCGCCAATATCGCCGTGCTTGCCTTCCTGCAATGTCGGATGGCCGCGGCGATCCTGCACCTGCGCGGCTATGACCTTGCCGATCCTCGGGTGCACAACGCGATCCTCGCCGCACTACTGGGCGAGGAAAGGCTCATGGAGTTGCTCAGCGAGCTCAAGGTGCCGACCACCCCAATGGCGATGGCCACCGCTCCGGTGGCTGACCCCCGACTTGGATTTGTGATGGCCAATGAGGTTGCTGCGGAGTTGGTGACCAAGGTGGCAGGCAAACGATTGGCCACGACGGCAGCCCGGCGTACGCCTCTGGTTGGGGGAGTCTTCGGAGCTGGCGCAGATGGCTATCTGACCTGGCGTGCGGGCCGTTATGTCGACCGTGAGTTTCTCTCTCGCAGGCGCCGATAAGCGCCCAGACCCATCCGAGCGGCGTAGTTCGTCTGCGCGATTTCGACGAGACGCTCCTTTGCCTTGTAGGTGGGGGTGGCGTGCAGGGCATCGATCTGCCGCATCAGGTCGGTATTGTCGTGATGCACCCGCTCCAGTTCGTCGGTCAGGCGCGCGGTTTCACCGATGATCTCGGCCAGTGAGCGCAGGGCGGCATCGCTGACCTCACGCTCGTCGGGCTGGTCTGGATCGGAGTACGACGAATCAACCGGCCCCGGGATCAGTTCGTCAAGCGCCCCGACCACCTGATAGCCGCGCTGCGCCAGCTCAGCGACCCATGAGCGACTCAGGCTCGCTGCCCATTCGTGGATGTCTGGGGGGAGAGTGAGTTTGGTGCGCGCTGGGGTCTGGGCGAGGAAGCGATGCACCAGCCCTTCGCGGACGAGCTCGCGGAAGTAGTGATTTGGCAGTGCGTCATTGAGGAGCTCATTGAGGCGTCGCAGCATGGCCACTTCGGGTACGCCGAGTGAGAGATTGGTGCGTTCGACGTGTGGGCGCAGCTCCCGGGAGACACCGAAGGTGTCGGCGAAGCGATGCCACAGGGCATCGCGTGGGCCACCCGCAGGCGGCACCGTGATCAGGTGCACGTGCTCGGGTGTGATGCTGCCCGCCCAACGGTCAAGGATCTCGGGGATCTCCTGGACCCCCCAGAACCATTGGGCGATCTTGCCGGCGCGGTGTTCGTCGCAGATCTGGTCGAGGAAGGCGTTGTAGGTCAGGGTGCGCCGGTGCTTTACGTTTTCCTGCCACTCGGCGGGCAGTTGCCGAGCGAGGTCTCGCGCCGACACCACGATGTGCACTTCTGCGTCGCCGAGCGAGTCGAGGGCGCGGTGCACGTGGGCGCGCGATGCGGTGCCGAAGATCTCGTGGCTGATGATCGCGGTGCCTTCCCACGAGCGCACTTCTTCGGCCAGGCGATCCCAGCGGCCGGTGGCCTGGTCTTCCAGTCCGCCCCACGGCAGTTGCATCAGATCGAGGGCGGCGAGGAAATGCGCGTCGTGGCGGTCAGCTGGGTAGAGCACGCCTTGCTGGGCAATCTCATCCTGGTTGGCCAGCAATACGTCTTGCACATAAGAGGTGCCCGTCTTGGGGGTGCCCACATGGAAGATCACGCGTTTGGCCACGGAGACTCCTTCCAAGTCTTGATGATCGCATCGAGCACGACCGGCAGAGTGCGGGCGGCGGCTATCCGCCGTGGGGTCGACTCATCGTGATCGGGGATGAGGTCAGACAGGTCGCCCACAACAGGGTAGCCAGCATCGGAGATTGCCTCCACCTGGCGGTGGGCCTGGTCGTTGGCCCAATCCGCGAGATCGTTGGGTGCCCCTAGGCGTTGGTGGTCGGGCAGCCGCAGCGCTGCGTTGATTTGTGCCTGCCGCTGGGTCAGTGCAGCTGCACCATAGGTCTGCGACACCAGACGGTTGATCCGGCGTCGGGCATCGGTCGCGGCTGGATTGAGGGGAGGCACCGGGATCCGGGGTTGTCGACCGAGGAGACGCACGGCCGCCACATGGGCACTCTCGCTGTCGCGGCCCACGACCACCACGACCTCTTGGCCCTGTGCGTGAAGATCGGCGGCGATGGCAGCGAGGTCGAGCGCTCTTGGCAAGTGCCCGCGTCGGTAGCACTGATGCCACAAGCTCCGCCACTTGACGATGCCACCGCGGTTGATGCGTTCCTGCCAAAGCTCGCCCATCATCATGTCGAGTGGGCAGCCCAAGATCAGTCGCACAGACCTGAAGTCGGTCTCTGCGTGACGCTGTGCGATCAACTCCTGGCGTACGACGCCAGCCGTGACGGGAGCGCCGTACGCCATGAATCGCTTGCGCCAGGGCAGTGGGGTTGGGGCGGGAGTCGGGACATCTGTGGCTGCGGGTGGTGCTCCATGCAGGAGTACGGCGAGCACCCCCACGGCCTGTCGCAGCACCTCGTCTGCGGGCACATCAACGGGTGCGTGCGCAGGAGTGCCGATCGGACTCTCGCTGGCCCAGGTCAATGGGATGTCGACCAGTCCACGACCTGGGGCAGGGGTGTTGGTGACGAGGTCGGTCAGCAGGTCGGGGCGATCTGTCATGGGGAGTAGCAGTTGCAGCAGCCTTAGTTGGGTGGCGGTTGGCAGCTGCTCATGGTGACGATGGTCGGTGGAAGTGCGATCGGTGAGGGCAGCTTGGGCGGTGAAGTCATCCCAGCCTGAGGTGCCGCCGCCACGAAGGTGCTCGAGCCAGGCGGTGACCGCCTCGGCGTATCCGCTCATGAGCCGGCCCAGCGACGGAAGGGGTTGCGGCTGCCCGATGAGTTGTTGGAGTTGCTCTGATCGATGTCGATCACGAGCGCGGCCATTGCCTCGAGGGCTGCATCGAAGACTTCGTTTGAGTCGGGTTGGTCAGGATCGGCCCACGGGCCGGGTTGTACTTGGCTCATCAACTCGTCAATCTCTCCGACGACATGGATGCCTGAGCCGAGGATCCAGTCACGCCACTCGATGTTGACCTCATCGAAGAAGGGCTGCATGCTCGGCGGCGAAGTAGCTGCCTGGCTGCCACTTCGATTTGCGAACACCTCCCTGACGATGAGCTCGCGCACCTTCTCGACATATGTCGGTCGTGACACCTCTGCTTGGTGGAGCAGGTTGTTGAGTCGCCTGAGCACCCTGATCTCCGCGATCCCCAAGGAGGTGTTGGCCTGGGTTGCTGGCGCATCATCAGGCTTGGGAGCCAGCCCAGCCACGCTGAGGAAACGCCGCCAGAGCTCTTCGCTCTCGCTGCCCGGGCCAGGCAGGGCCACGAGGTGCACTCGATCCGGGGTCAGATTGGTGCTCCAACGGCCAAGTACGTCGGGCAGGTGCTGCACCTTCCAGAACCAGGTTTCGGCTGGCATGCGTTGCGCGTTGGTCACTCGCCGTTGCCAGTCTGCGAAGCCGACCCATCCCCGGTGCTTGACCTTCTCCTGCCACTCAGCGGGCACCTGTCGGGCGAGGTCTCGGGCAGTGACGATCACGTGGATCTCGAAGCCGTCGAGAGAGTCGAAGGCCTGCTTGACCTGACTGGTGGTTGCGGCCGCCAGCACTTCATGGCTGATCAGCACGTCGCCCGGAGTTGACTGAGCGGTCTTCGCCAGCGCGGCCCAAGAGCCTCTGGCCGCCTCCAACTCGCCGGCCCAATGCTTTTGGAGTAGGTCGATGGCGGCCCGGAAGTGATCTCCGCTGGAGGTCTCAAGGTAGGTGAGGCCGTCTTGGGCCAGTCGGGTGCGATTGGCTGCGAGACGGTCTTGGAGATAGCTGGTGCCGCTCTTGGGAGTGCCTACATGCAGGAAAGCGCGGCGGGTCATGTTGGGATTATCTCGAATAGCACTGCGCCGATGGGCACCTGTGCCCCCAATGCTGCGTGCACCGACTCAACCCTGCCGCGCAGATCCGATCTCAATACCAACTCCATCTTCATTGCCTCCATCACGCCGAGGCGAGTTTCAGCCTCCACGAGATCGCCGGGCGTGACCTCGATGGCCAAGATCGTGCCTGGCATCGGTGCCTTGACGATGCCATCTGCACCCAGGTTGTCGTCAAGGTCTGCCAGTCCGGCGCCTGTCGCAAAGACGAAGCGTTGTCCAAGGTAGGCAACCTCAATGTGATCGCGAGAGACATGGGCGTGACCATCGTGGTCTTGGGGGGTGACCAGTCGCCTCTGACCCTCCACCAGCATCGCCACACGTGGCGGTGTGCTCGGGCCACCCATGCGCCAGCCATCATTCTGGCCGAAGGCCTCCGCTGCGACGGTGCTGGCGTTGCGGAGTGCTGCGTACGCCGCGAGCTCGGCGGCAGCATCGACATCGGGAGGTGCAATCACCTCAAGGTTGTGGTCGAGCCAAGTGGTGTCGATCTGGCCGTCGGCGAACGCAGAAGATGCGGCCAGGGCTCGCAGGAAGCCGGTATTGGTGGTGAGTCCGAAGATCACGGTTTGATCCAGAGCTGCAATCAAACGAGAGATTGCAACCTGTCGATCTGAGCCTGCAGCAATCACCTTGCCCAACATCGGGTCATAGGCTGCGCTGACCGTCTGGTTGCTCACCAGCGCGTGATCGACCCTCACTGCGTCGGGCCAGGAGACCTCGGTGGCGGTGCCGGCCTGCGGCAAGAAGCCACCGAAGGCATCTTCGGCGTAGACCCTCGCCTCGATTGCGTGGCCGACGGTAGTGACAACTTGCTGGTCGAACCACAGCGAGTCACCGCGCGCGATCCGCAACTGCAACTCGACGAGATCGATGCGGCTGCCATCGACCCTGACCACTTCTTCGGTGACCGGATGCTCCACCTGGAGGCGGGTGTTCATCTCCAGGAAGTAGACGCCGTCATGCCCTCGGGAGGGGTCATACAAGAACTCCACTGTGCCAGCGCCGACATAGCTGACCTCCCCGGCCAGTGAGACAGCGGCAGTGGTCAGGCGTTCTCTGACCGAGGGAGGCAGATCGGGAGCGGGGGCTTCCTCGAGCACTTTCTGGTGGCGACGTTGAGCAGAGCAGTCGCGCTCGAAGAAGTGCACGACCTTGCCGTCGTGGTCGCCGAAGACCTGCACCTCAACGTGTCGACCCTTGCTCACATAGGTCTCGATCAAGATCGTGTCATCGCCGAAGGCCTTGGCTGCTTCTCGCTTGGCGGCTGCGATCGCTTCGTCGAGATCTGTTGGCTTCTCAACGATCCGGATGCCCTTGCCGCCTCCGCCAGCGGCAGCCTTGACCAGCACGGGGTAGTCCGCTGGCAATGGTGGGTGGTCGACCGTGAACCCTGGTACGACGGGCACGCCAGCGGCCAGCGCAACGACACGAGCATGGTCCTTGCGCCCGAGTTGGTCCATCACCTCAGCGCTCGGCCCGACGAAGATCAACCCCGCGTCCTCGACCGCACGCACGAACTCTGCCCGTTCGCTCAAGAAGCCATAACCGGGATGGATGGCGTCGGCCCCGGTCTGTTTGGCGGCGTCGATGATCGCCTCGATGTTCAAGTACGACGCACTTGCAGCGGCCGGACCGATCCGCACGGCCTGGTCGACGGCGTGCACGTGGGGCGCGCCGGCGTCGGCATCGGAGTACACGCCGATCGTGCGGATGCCCATCTGCTTGGCGGTGCGGGCGATCCGGATGACGATCTCGCCGCGATTGGCGATCAATAGGTTCTGCACGATCACATCCTGAAGATGCCGTAGTTGGGGTCAGGGATGGGCGCTTGCGCGGCGGCCTCCAAGCCCAGGGCCAAGACGCGGCGGGTGTCCAAGGGGTCGATAACTCCGTCATCCCAGAGTCGCGCCGTCGCATAGTACGGCGACCCAGCGCGCTCGTAGTCGGCGCGGATCGGCTCCTTGAAGGCTTCTTCCTCTGTGTCAGTCCAGGAGCCACCTCGCGCTTCGATGCCGTCACGTTTCACGGTCGCGAGCACACTCGCCGCCTGTTCGCCGCCCATCACCGAGATCCGGGCGTTGGGCCACATCCACATGAACCGCGGGTCATAGGCGCGGCCGCACATGCCGTAGTTGCCGGCGCCGAATGAGCCGCCGATCACGACGGTGAATTTTGGCACCACCGAGCAGGCCACCGCCGTCACGAGCTTGGCGCCATCACGGGCGATGCCGTTGTGCTCGTATTCCTTGCCGACCATGAAGCCAGAGATGTTCTGCAAGAAGACCAGAGGGATCTTGCGCTGATTGCAAAGCTCGATGAAATGGGCGCCCTTGCGGGCTGATTCGGAAAACAAGATTCCGTTGTTCGCCACGATGCCGACCCGGTGTCCCCAGATCTCGGCGAAGCCGGTGACGAGCGTCTCGGCGTACAGCTTCTTGAACTCCTGGAGTCGACCCCCATCGACGATCCGGGTGATCACTTCGCGTACGTCGTAGGGCGTGCGGGTGTCGACCGGAACGACGTCGTAGAGGCCCTCGGGGTCGATCGGATCATCGGGGCGCTCGGCGGTTGTCGGCGTCACCTCGGCTGGTGGCAGGGTGTCGACGATCGACCTGATGATGGCCAGGGCGTGTGCGTCATCATTGGCCAGGTGGTCGGCCACCCCTGACTGCTTGGCGTGCACGAGGCCGCCACCCAACTCTTCGGCGGTGACGTCTTCGCCTGTGGCTGCCTTCACCAAGGGCGGGCCTCCGAGGAAGATCGTGCCTTGATCCTTGACGATCACGGTCTCGTCAGACATCGCCGGCACATAGGCGCCGCCGGCCGTGCACGACCCCATGACCGCAGCGATCTGCGGGATTCCTTGGGCGGAGAGATTGGCCTGGTTGAAGAAGATCCGGCCGAAGTGCTCTTTGTCTGGGAAGACTTCGTCTTGCATGGGCAAGAAGGCGCCGCCTGAGTCAACCAAGTAGATGCATGGCAAGCGGTTGGCCCGGGCGATCTCTTGGGCACGTAGGTGCTTCTTGACGGTGATCGGATAGTAGGTGCCGCCCTTGACGGTTGCGTCGTTGGCGGCGATCACACAAAGTCGGCCCTGCACTCTGCCAATCCCGGTGATGATGCTTGCGCTGGGTACGGCGTAGTCGTCGCCGGGTTCGCCGTACATCCCGAAGGCAGCTAGTGGGCTGAGCTCGAGGAAAGGGCTGCCGGGGTCAAGCAGTTGGTCGACCCGCTCACGGGCCAGCAGCTTGCCTCGGCCTTGGTGCCGCTCGCGTGAGGCTGCCGAGCCACCCTCACGCACTCGGGCCAATCGTTGGCGTAGTTGGGCGGAGATGTCCAACATGCTGATTTGCCCGGAGGCTTGCTGCCCAGAGTCCATTTGGGCACTCTAACCATTGAGGAGTCGATCGCGGGGCGCGCCCGAAGCGACAGATCCGGCAAAAGCGCGACATGCAGCCAGTGGATCGTGAATCATTGGGCTGCGGGGGCCAGAGTCGGGAGGAGGTACATGTCCAAGGCTTTGCGCATGCTCTTGATGACCATCCTGGTGCTGTTGGCCACGGTTGGCGCTTGGTTGTATGCCGAAGTTGCCCGACTCGACACCGCAGACTCGGTCTGGGTCTTCGGTGGGGTGGCTCAAGCCGGGGTCATGGTGATGGGTTACAGGCGCCGCCTTCCCGTAGCCGCTCTGTTGTCGGTGTTCGTGGGGCTCAGTGTCTGGTTGGGGGGATTCAACCCGCTTCTCAGTGCGGCACTGGCTCTGGGCACCTTTGCCCAAGCCGTGCTCAGTTTGTCGGTCTACTGGCGTGACAAGACCAGGTCTGCTCCCCGGCTGAAGAGTGACTCCGACATCACGGCCTTGTGTCTGGGCCAGTTGTACGGCATCGGGGTCAGCATGATCCCTTATGCCGCGGCGCTGTGGGTCCTGGACTATGACCAACTCGCGCCGCGTTTGGTCACCTTTTTCCTGGTCTCATTTGCCGCCTTGACCTCTGCTGCCTCGGCGTTGTCTTCGGCCTATCAAGTCACCTCGTTGGCCTCGGTCTGGGAGCGGGCGGCGATCTACACGGTACTCCCCATCTACGCCCTCCTCGTCTACATACCGGGCCTTTATCCGGAGATCAGTTTTGGTCTGGTGACCTTGTGTGTCTGGGGTGGTGGCCGGGCCGCTATGAAGCCCATGATGGGCATCTGCAGTGGCATCAGCACGGCTTCTGCGATCACGTCGGTGCTGGCGGTCGGTCCCTTGGACACCATAATGCGCCTTGGCTACTACGACGCCGCTTGGTCAGCTGCATTCATGGGTTTGTTCGTGAATGCCTGCATCTTGGCCACGATGCCGGTCAGCCTCTATGTCAACCTGACCTTGAAGAACTCCATGGATGCCGCAGCCGAGCGCAGCACCTTGCGTGACGTACTCCGTGCCGCAAGCACCACCGCCATCTTTTCCGTTGACCCGCGGGGCCTGATCTGGTTGTTCAACTCCGGAGCTGAGACTCTGCTTGGCTATCGCTCTGAAGAAGTGATCGGGCGTTCACCTCGCGGATTGTTCTGCCAGTCAGATGTGGAGGCCAAGGCTGAGCAGTTGGGTTGCCGCCCTGATCTGCGCAGCGTCGTGGAGGCTATTGCCAGCAAGGCCGACCTTGAGCCGACGGACTGGCGGTTGACCCGCAAGGATGGCACCAAGCGCAGCCTGTCGATCACGATGACCAAGATCTATGCAGCAGACAAGGTCTTCTCCGGCTATCTCTTCGCAGCCCATGACATGACCCATCGGGTGGAGGCAGAGAATGCCTTGCAAGCCGCCCTCGACCACGAGCGGCGTGCCTTCCGACAGATGGAGGAGATCGACACCTTCAAGGGCAATTTCGTGGCGACTGCCAGCCATGAGTTGCGTACACCAATGACCAATATCGTGGGCTACGCCGAGTTGCTGCAGGATGGGCTTGATGCGGATGCGCCGAGGGTGCTGTTGTCTGATTACATCGAACGCCTGGGCACCAACTCCGAGCGGATGATCACCTTGATCGAGGAGTTGTTGACCTTCTCCCGGGTGGAGTCCAGCGAGTTGGAGATGAAGTTCGCGGCCACGGACGCCGTGGCCCTGGTCAACGGAGCGGTCCATGCGCTTGAGAGCGTGATCACCCGAAGTGAAGTCAACCTGACCCTGGATTTGCCGAGTGCGGGAGTGTCAGTGCTGGTGGACCCATTCCACTTCGAGCGGGTGCTGATCAACTTGCTGGGCAATGCGGTCAAGTTCACGCCCGCGGGTGGGCAGGTGAAGGTGGTCGTAAGGGCCGTCGGCGACAAGGTCGACTTCCGGATCGAAGACACCGGGATGGGCATGTCTCCAGAGGTGGTCAGTCAGATCTTCACCCCCTTCTATCGCGCCCCCGAAGCGACTCGGCGTCAGATCCAGGGCACCGGCCTGGGCATGCCGATCGTGCAGGGCATCGTGCGGGCACACTCCGGCACTGTCGCCATCGAGTCTGAGGAGGGTGTCGGCACCAAGTGTCAGGTCAGCATCCCGCGACTTGATGACGCGGAGTTGCCGACCCTCTTCGACGTCGATGCCCAGGCCGTGTCGGCCGCAGGGTCACTGCGTCGGCTGACCCGTGACCACAACGGCTCCAATGTTGGTGACGACCCCAGTTAGAGCGCCGTCTGCCGTCAAGGCCAACTGATAGGGCCAGTAGGTCGTGCTGATTCCGTCTGTGGGCAGGGCAAAAGCCTTGCCTTTCCCCGAGTCGACGTCGAGCGCCACCAAGGCATCGGTGGCGCCCAGCAGGATCTGCCCGTCAGGCAGCGATGGCGCGCCAGCCAGGTCATAACCATAGGGGAAGTACTGCGGTTGGCTCCGGATCGGCAACTCCCACCGGACTTCCCCGCTGATCGCATCGCGACCAACCAGGTGTTCGGATGGCAACTGCTCACGAGTGATGATCACGCCGAAGCGCACCGTCGCCTGCACGTCCTGGCCCGGCAGGGAAAACAACATCTTGGCCTGGCCTTGTGCATTGAGGCGGTAGAAGTGCACGCGGTTGGGGGTGATGGCAGCCAGGAGTGCGGTCTCGCGATCCAGGCCAACCAAGTGCAAGGTCCCTGGATGGGGAGAGGTCCATTGCCAAGGGGTTGTCCCATCGGCGAGATTGATTGCTCGCACGGATGGATGGTTGGTTTGTGCCTGGTTGTCGGCGTCGAAGGCCTCACCGAAGCTCATCCCACCCGCAAGCAGCAAACTCTCGTCCAACTGGGTCAGCCGGGGATGACTGGTGGGCCCGGGCACCTTCCAAAGGGCCGCGCCACTTCGGCCCGAGAGTCTTTGGATCTGGTAGCCATTGCCGCTCGGGGTGGCAATCACCAAGCCGTTGTCATGGGTGACTGCGGTGGCGATCTGGATGATCGTGGCGCGGCCACTGATCGGCGTACACCAGATGGCCTTGCCATCGCTCATCTGTCTGGCCACGACACGGGTTTGGTTGCCTAGGTCGATTTCGAAGAATCGATCTGCAGAGGCGTCCCAGGTCATGCCCGCCTTCGGTGCTCGGGCGCCCCAGCGGGGACTCAGGTCGGTGCCGTCGAGCAGCGTCCAAGTTGAGTTGCGCTTTGTCCACGCGACCAGGTCGTGTTGCAGTGCGACGAGATTGAGCCAACGGTCGTAGTCATAGCCGACGCCGGCGATCGGCGTACCGAAGGCGCTCAGACTCTCGGCGAGCCTGCCCACCCGTGGGTCGGTGAATGGGGGGCCAGACTCAATGGGGCTGCGGAGTTGGTCTTTGGGCACCACCGTGGCGGCACAGTCGGTTGTGGTCGACCCTTCGGGCCACAGGAGAAATCCCACGCCAGCGACCAGCATGACCACTGCCAGTCCGGTGGCCCAAGCCTTGGTCGGCCAGCTCCCTACAAACCGCCTCCCACCGAGCCAGCGCCCACTGAGCCAGCGCCCACTGAGCCAGCGCCCACTGAGCCAGCGCCCAGTTGCCTGGTGCTCCGACTCCGGGCTCACCAGATCCGGACGCGATCCTCGTGCCCTAGCCACAGTCCATCGCCAGGTGTGGTGGCAAAGGCTTCGTGGAATTCGTCCAAATTGCGCACGATATTGGCCCTGAACTCAGCCGGGCTGTGTGGATCGGTCGCTAGATACTGCTGGGCCAACTCATCGCGCACCTTGGTGCGCCAGGCATAGGCCCAGTTCATGAAGAGACGTTGATGACCCGAGAGTCCGTCACGCTCCGGCACGGGTTGATCACCCAAGGAGATCTCATAGGCCTTGTAGGCGATGGTGAGGCCTCCCAGGTCGCCGATATTCTCACCGACGGTCAGGGCGCCGTTGACCTTTTCGCCGGGCAGATTGCGCGGCTCGAATCCGTCGTATTGTTCGATCAAGGCCTTGCTCTTCACCTCGAAGGCTGCCTTGTCGTCGGCGGTCCACCAGTCGTTGAGGTTGCCGGCTCCGTCGTACTGCGCACCTTGGTCGTCGAAGCCGTGCCCGATTTCGTGGCCGATCACCGCGCCGATACCGCCGTAGTTTTCGGCGGGGTCAGCCTCGGGGTCGAAGAAGGGTTTTTGCAGGATGCCTGCCGGGAAGCAGATCTCGTTGGTGCCGGGGTTGTAGTAGGCGTTGACGGTCTGAGGGAGCATGAACCACTCGTCGCGGTCTACGGGTGAGCCGATCTTGGCGAGTTCGCGGTCGGTCTCAAAGGCAGTGGTCGCCCAGACATTGCCGATCAAGTCGCCCGAGTCGACCTTGAGTTTGGAGTAGTCACGGAACTTGTCGGGATAGCCGATCTTGGGGCGGAAGGTGTCGAGCTTGTCGTAGGCGCGTTGTTTGGTCTCCTCGCCCATCCAGTCCAGGGCACTGATTGAGACCCGGTATGCCTCAAGCAGGTTGGCGACTAGCTCGTCCATCATCGCCTTCGACTTCGGCGGGAAGTGCCGGGCGACGTATTCCTTGCCGACAGCCTCACCGATCGCGCCCTGCACGAAGCCGACGCCACGCTTCCAGCGGGCCCGCATCTGCGGAGTCCCCGCCAGAGTGCGGCCGTAGAAGTCGAAATTGGCCTCCACGAAAGGCTCAGACAGGTACGCCGCCGCGCTGCGGATCGTGCGGATGCTCAGGAAGGACTGCCAATCAGCCAGATCGGAGTCTTCAAGCACAGTCTGAAGATGGGTGAGATATGACGGCTGCCGCACGATCACCTCAGCCAGGGTGGTGGTGTTTCCGCCGATCGTGGCGACGTACTCGTCGAAATTGAAGGCGGGCAGCAGTGCCTTCAACTCGTCGTAGGAGTGCAGGTTGTAGGTCTTGATCACATCGCGGGTCTCGGCCCGTTCCCAGTGACCTGCTGCGAGTCGGGTCTCCAAGTCGAAGACTCGTTTGGCTTGTGCAGCGGGCTCGGCGAGCCCGGCGAGGTCGAACATCTTCTCGAGGTAGGCGAGGTACTTGTCGCGAATCTCGGCGAATTTGTCATCGCGGTAGTAGGACTCATCCGGCAGGCCGATGCCGCCCTGCAGCACGTTGACCAGATAGCGATCGGAGTTGCGGTCGTCGGTGTCGATATAGGAGCCGAAGATGCCGCCGCCACCGTCGCGCTCGAAGGCGCCGAGGAAGGCCCCCAACTCGCCCTTGCTGGTGAGTGCTTCGATCTGTGCCAGCCGCGGCCGGACCGGGTCGGCGCCCAGTGCGTTTACGCGATCCTCGTCCATGAAACTGGCGAACAGGTCGCCGATCTTGACCGCATCGTCACCGGTGATCTCGCCGGAGGCGCAGGCCTCGATGATCTCTTTGACCTGCTTCTCGGCCTCATCGGCAAGGGTCACGAAGGGGCCCCAACTGGAGCGATCGCTGGGGATTTCGCAAGTCTTGAGCCAAGTTCCATTGACGTGGCCGAATAGGTCATCTTGTGGGCGGATATTGGTGTCCATGCCCTCACGAGCATCATCGAGAATCGTCACACGGAGCAATCTACCCAACTGCCAATGGGGAGACTCGCCCATCACAAAAACAAACAAGCAGTCTTGACTGTTTGTTGTGGGTCGGCCATGCTGGGCCGGTGCCAGCCGCCGTACGCGTGTCTCAAGAGGAACGCAGCCGCGCCATGCGCGAGCGACTCTTGGACGCCACGATCGAGTGTTTGATCACCAACGGCTGGTCGGGCACTTCGACCACCTTGGTCTCCCAACGGGCCGGAGTTAGCCGGGGAGCCCAACTGCATCACTTCCCGACGAAGAACGCTCTGGTGCTGGCAGCGGTGGCCCACCTGTCGGAGCGTAGGGCCGATGAGTTGGAGCAGGCAGCCGCTGCTCTGCCGAGAGGTAAACGGCGTACCCGGGCGTTGTTGGAGATGTTCGCCGAGCACTACACCGGCGATGTTTTCACCGCCGCCCTTGAGCTCTGGGTGGCAGCCCGCACTGACCCAGAACTGCTAGGCCCGGTCGCTGATCTTGAAGCCCAAATCGGTAGGGGTGCCCATCGGATCGCGATCAAGGCACTCGACATCGAGGCAACAGCCGGGGGCTCTCGCGAGTTGGTGCAGGCCACGCTCGACCTGATCAGGGGCCTCGGACTCGCCAACCAACTCACCGACGACAGTGCCCGGCGCAAACGAGTACTCGATGCCTGGGCGATCACCTTGGATGACCAACTCTCGCGAGTGAAGGAGAAGAGATGAACGCCGTACTCGAAGGAGTGCTTGCGGATCTGGCTGCAGAGGGAGACCAGCTCGACTCCCTCGTCGCTGACCTGTCCCCTGATGCCTGGCGCCAGGCGACCCCGGCACAAGGCTGGGATATCGCCACCACTATCGCGCACTTGGCCTGGACAGATGAGACAGCTGTCAAGGCAGCCGTCGACGAGACTGCCTGGGATGGTGTCGTACTCGAAGCGCTCGGCGACCCGGAGGGTTTCGTTGATGCGATGGCCTTCAAGGTGGCCGCGCTCGACTCCGTGTTGCTGCTTGAGCGTTGGCGGGCCGCCCGGCCGATCTTGGCCGAAGTGCTCCGCGGAGTGCCTGAGGGTGAGAAGTTGCCTTGGTTTGGCCCACCGATGAGTCCGACCTCGATGGCCACGGCCAGGTTCATGGAGACCTGGGCACATGGCCTTGATGTTGCCGACGCGTTGGGAGTGGTGCTGGCCCCTACCGACCGGGTCAAGCACGTGTGCCACCTAGGAGTACGCACCCGCAACTACTCATTTGCCTCCCGCGAACTGCCAGTGCCACAAGGTGAGTTTCACGTCGTACTCACCTCGCCAAGCGGCGAGAAGTGGGCATGGGGACCCGAGGATGTCGACCAGAGCGTGACCGGGTCTGCCCAAGACTTCGCGATGCTCGTAACCCATAGAGTCCACCGATCCGACACCGACCTTGTCGCCAAGGGCGAGGAAGCGTCTAGATGGCTCGAGATCGCCCAAGCATTCGCCGGGCCGTCAGGATCGGGGCGCCAACCGAAGGAAGGATCGCAATGAGTGACCAGCCAATCTCGGGGAGCAGGCCCCCGGTGATCATCGGCAACTGCAGCGGCTTCTACGGAGACCGGATCAGCGCCATGGCCGAGATGCTCAAAGGAGGCAAACTCGACTACCTCACCGGTGACTATCTCGCCGAACTGACCATGCTCATCCTCGGCAAGGACCGGATGAAAGACCCGTCACTCGGCTATGCGAAGACCTTCCTGAGGCAGATGGAAGGCTCGATGGGCACCGCCCTCGACAAGGGCGTCAAGATCGTCAGCAATGCTGGGGGGCTCAACCCGGCGGGCCTGGCCGAGCGGCTCCAGTCGGTCGCCGATGAGCTGGGCTTGGCCCCCAAGATCGCCTATGTCGATGGCGATGACGTCTTGGCCAGGGCAGCTGAGCTCGGCTTCCCCAATGCCCTCACCGCCAATGCCTATCTGGGTGGCTTCGGCATCGCCCGCGCTCTAGATGCGGGCGCCGACATCGTCGTCACCGGCCGGGTCACCGATGCATCGGTCGTGGTCGGGCCGGCTATCCACCACCACGGCTGGGGGCGCACGTCGTACGACGAACTCGCTGGCGCCGTGATCGCCGGGCACATCATCGAATGCGGCACCCAAGCCTGTGGCGGCAACTTCTCCGGCTTCATGCAATTGCCACGCGATGGGCAGCCGCTGGGCTTCCCGATCGCGGAGATCGCAGCCAATGGTGCCTGCGTGATCACCAAGCACGAAGGCACCGGCGGCCTGGTCAGCGTCGACACGTTGAGCGCCCAACTCCTCTACGAAGTGCAGTCAGCGCTCTATCTTGGCCCTGATGTGACCGTCGATCTGACTTCGGTGGAGTTGGCCCAGCAGGGGCCAGATCGGGTGTTGGTCTCAGGTGTGATCGGCGCGGCGCCGCCCGAACGACTCAAGGTCTGCACCAACGAGTTGGGTGGCTTCCGCAATGCCATGGAGTTCATCTTGACCGGGCTCAATATCGCCGAGAAGGCCGACTGGGTCAGGGCGCAACTGGAGCAGAGCCTCTCTGCCGACCCGCCCGAGTCATTGACCTGGAGCTTGGGCGGCAATCCGATCGCCGATGCTGACACCGAACAAGGCGCCTCAGCGATCTTGCGGGTGGTCGCCAAGGACTCAGACGCCAACAAGGTCGGGCGTGCCTTCAGCTCAGCCTGTGTGGAGTTGGCGTTGGCCAGCTATCCGGGCTTCAGCATGACCAGCCCCCCGACCAATGCGGCGCCATATGGCATCTACCGTCCTGAATACATCGACCGCGGCGAGGTCGTTGAGTCAGTGCACCTGCCCGATGGCTCGGTGGAGGTCATCGAGACCGCCGCCTTCGCGGAGCAGGACGAGCCGGTGCTGCCGCCGCCAGCAGGCGTGATCGATGAGTTTGGCGGGCCCACCAACTGGGTGCCGCTGGGCACCATCGTGCAAGCCCGATCCGGTGACAAGGGCGGCGACGCCAATATCGGTCTGTGGGTGGGGCAGGGCGACAAGCAGGCAGAGCGGGCCGCTTGGTTGCGCGAGTTCATGACCGTCGAGCGGGTGCGCCAACTTGTGCCTGAGGCCAAGGGCCTCGACATCGAGATCTTCGCGTTGCCCAATCTGTGTGGAGTCAATGTCTTGATCCGCCGCCTCTTGGGCGACGGTGTGGCCGCAACCACTCGCTTCGACCCTCAAGCCAAGGGCCTGGGGGAGTGGGTGCGGGCCCGCAAGGTTGACATCCCGGAGGAGTTGCTTTGATCACTGACGAACAACGAGCACTGCAGGAGACCACCCGAGAGTTCGTACGACGTCATGTCGCGGGCCACCTCGACCAGTGGGAGCGCGACGAGATGGTGCCGCGCAGTCTGCACGGCGAGGCGGCCGCGGCTGGCCTGCTCGGGCTGGGATTCCCCGAAGAAGTCGGTGGCAGCGGTGGTAGTGGGCTCGACGTCGTACTCATGCAGGAAGCCTTCTTCGAGGCGGGTGCCTCCTCGGGTCTAGGTGCGGCTTTGTTCACCAGCGGCATCGCACTGCCACACATCGTGGCCAACGGCTCCGCAGAGCAGATCGACAACTACGTCAAGCCGACGCTGTCGGGGGAGAAGATCGGGGCACTGAGCATCACCGAGCCAGGTGGTGGGTCAGATGTTGCCGGCATCACCACGACTGCCGTGCGTGACGGCGACCACTATGTCGTCAACGGCGCCAAGATGTTCATCACCAGCGGCATCCGGGCCGACTTCGTGACCACGGCTGTGCGCACTGGCGAGCCCGGGCACAAGGGCCTCTCACTGCTGATCATCGACAAGGACACACCCGGCTTCAATGTCGATCGCTCTTTGGAGAAGATGGGTTGGCGTTGCTCCGACACGGCCGCCCTGTCCTTCACCGACTGCCGGGTGCCGGTCACGAATCTCGTGGGCCAAGAAGGCAATGGCTTCGTGATGATCGCCGAACAATTCGTGATCGAAAGGATCGCCCTCGCCGTACACGGCTATGGCATCGCCACCCGGGCGCTGGCCACGACCACGGCGTACGCCCGCGAACGCAAGACCTTCGGCGAACCGCTGATCACCCGCCCGGTCGTGCAACAAAAACTGGTTGAGATGCACCGTCAGATCGAGGTGGCTCGAACTTATACCCGCGAAGTGATGCGCCGCCACGATGCCGGCGAAATGGTGATCGCCGAGGCCTGCTTGGCCAAGCAGACAGCGGTCAATGCCTGTTCTTATGTGGTCGACCAGGCCGTGCAACTGCACGGCGGTACCGGCTACATGCTCGGCACCGAGGTGGAGCGTGACTATCGCGACGCCCGACTGCTGCCCATCGGGGGCGGCGCCGACGAAGTACTCGCAGACCTGGCCGCACGACTATTGGGGTACGCCGCATGAGTAGACGAGAATCCATGCTCGCCAAGATCGACGAGCTTGATGAGCAGCACGCGTTGGCGGTCGCCGGAGGCGGTGAGAAATACATCGAACGGCACCGCAAGCGCGGCAAACTCTTGGCTCGCGAGCGGATCGAACTGCTGCTCGACCCCGGCACTGCCTTCCTCGAACTCTCCCCGCTGGCCGGATGGGGTTCCGACTTCACCGTCGGCGCATCGGTCGTCACCGGCATCGGTGTGGTCGAGGGAGTCGAGTGCCTGATCACCGCCAATGACCCCACGGTCAAGGGCGGCGCCTCCAATCCCTGGACGGTCAAGAAGGTCTTCCGGGCAGCGCAGATTGCCACCGAAAACAACCTTCCCACGATCGCGCTTGTTGAGTCTGGGGGTGCCGATCTGCCCACTCAAAAGGAGATCTTCATCCCCGGCGGCAAACTTTTCCGCGATCTCACCAGAGCCTCTGCCGCCAAGCAGCCCACGATCGCTTTGGTCTTCGGCAACTCCACCGCCGGTGGCGCCTACATCCCCGGCATGAGCGACTACACGGTGATGGTCAAAGAGGGCGCCAAGGTCTTCCTCGGCGGCCCGCCGCTGGTCAAGATGGCCACTGGCGAGGAGTCCGATGATGAGGAGCTCGGCGGTGCCGAGATGCACGCCCGCACCTCCGGGTTGGCCGACTATCTCGCAGAGGATGAGTACGACGCGCTGCGGATCGGGCGAAGGATCATCGCCCGCCTCAACCGCGACCGGGTCGCACCCAAGCCTGAGCCGGTGGCTTACGCCGAACCCGCCGGCGATGTCGAAGAGCTCCTCGACCTGATCCCTGAAGACCTCAAGGAGCCTTTCGACCCACGCGAGGTGATCTCCCTTATCGCTGACGGAGTCAGTGAGCACAACGGAGCGGTTTTTGATGAGTTCAAGCCGCTCTACGGCAGCTCGCTGGTCACCGGGTGGGCCAAGATCCACGGCCACCAAGTCGGCATCTTGGCCAACGCCCAAGGGGTGCTGTTCAGCGAAGAAGCCCAAAAGGCCACGCAGTTCATCCAGTTGGCCAACCAGATTGACTGTCCGCTGCTCTTCTTGCACAACACCACCGGCTACATGGTCGGCAAGGAATACGAGCAGGGCGGGATCATCAAGCACGGCGCCCAGATGATCAACGCGGTCAGCAACTCCGCCGTACCCCACATCTCGGTGATCATGGGTGCCTCCTACGGGGCCGGCAACTACGGCATGAACGGCCGCGCCTATGACCCCCGCTTCTTGTTCACCTGGCCCAGCGCCAAATCCGCAGTGATGGGGCCAGCGCAGTTGGCCGGCGTACTCAGCATCGTGGCCCGGGCCGCAGCAGAGTCCAAGGGCAAGGAGTACGACGAGGAAGGCGACGCCTCGATGCGGGCCTTCATCGAGCAGGCTGTCGAGGAGCAGTCGCTGCCCTTCTTCCTGTCCGGCATGTTGTACGACGATGGCGTGATCGACCCGCGAGACACCCGCACCATCCTCGGCATCTGCCTTTCAGTCATCAACAATGTGCCGGTCAAGGGCACCGAACGATTCGGGGTGTTCCGCACATGAGCCTGATCAACCGACTCCTGGTCGCCAACCGCGGCGAGATTGCGGCCCGGGTTTTTGCGACCTGTCACCGACTGGGCATCGAAACTGTCGCGGTGTACTCCGAGGCTGACGCCGGGCTGCCCTTCGTGGCGGCAGCTGATTTCGCCGTACCCCTTGAAGGCAATGCTCCGGCCGAGACCTATCTGCGTGGCGATCTGATCATCGAGGCGGCGCGTCGCTCTGGTGCCGACGCGATCCACCCCGGCTATGGCTTCTTGAGCGAAAATGCCGACTTCGCCCGGATGGTCGCCGAGGCAGGCCTCACCTGGATCGGGCCCACACCGGAGTCGATCGAGGAGATGGGCTCGAAGATCGAGGCCAAGGGGTTGATGAAGGCCGCTGGGGTGCCGATATTGGAGGCTCCCGAGCAGCCCACACAGGGTGACCTGCCGCTGCTGATCAAGGCCAGCGCCGGTGGTGGAGGGCGCGGGATGCGCGTCGTACGCGACCTGGCCGAGCTCGCCGCCGAGCATGAGCGGGCCATCAAGGAGGCCGAGAGTGCGTTTGGTGATGGCACCGTCTTCGTTGAGCCATATGTGGAGCGCTCCCGCCATGTCGAAGTGCAGATCGTGGCCGACCAGCAAGGCTCGGTGCGGGTCTTCGGCACTCGTGACTGCTCCCTGCAGCGGCGCCACCAAAAGGTCGTCGAAGAAGCACCGGCGCCGAGCATCAGCGCCGAGACCCGCGAGCAGATGCACACTGCCGCGGCAGCAGCTGCCCGTAGTTGTGGCTATGTCGGCGCTGGCACTGTGGAGTTGCTCTATGACGCAACCAAGGACTCCTTCTACTTCCTGGAGATGAACACCCGGCTGCAGGTCGAGCATCCGGTCACTGAGCTGGTGTACGGCGTCGACCTGGTCGAGTTGCAGATCGGGGTCGCTGAGGGGCGCAGCCTGGATGAGTTGCTGCCAACTGATCCCGAGCCTCATGGTCACGCGATCGAAGCCAGGCTCTACGCGGAAGACCCCGCCAACGACTACCAACCCCAATCTGGCCTGCTCGACACCTTTGAGTTCGGTGTGGCAGTGGCCTTCGGGCCCAGTGCTGGCCTGCGTGTCGATGCGGGCTATGGCTCTGGTGACACGGTGTCGACCTTCTACGACGCGATGCTCGCCAAGGTGATTGTGTGGGCGCCCACCCGCGACCAGGCCAACCGTCGCTTGGGCGCTGCCCTACGACAGGCCCGGATCCATGGTCTGGTGACCAACCGCGACCAGGTAGCGGCAGCCTTGCAGCACCCAGACTTTGTGTCCGCCCAGATGAGCACGGCCTTGCTGGACGAACCGCTGGGGGAGGCCACTGGTGGGATGCGGTTGGCTTCGTTTGCGGCAGCGATCGCGCTGGCCGAGCACGATCGGGCGCGACGCCAGGTGCAACACCAGATCCCGGTTGCCTGGCGCAATGTCGCCTCTCAACCCCAGCGCACCGAGCTGCTCCCGCAAGGAGCCGAGAGCCCGATCGTGGTCAGTTGGTATGGCGGCCGCGACGGCTACCGTCTCGACGATGTCACCGTGGTTGCCGCTTCTCCCGATCAGGTCACCTTGGTCAGCGATGGATTGGCGGGAGTCTTCAAGGTGCGCCAAGTTGGCGACCGGATCCACGTAGACGGGCCAGATGAGTCGGCGAGCTTCACCGTCGTACCCCGCTTCGCCGACCCCGCAGATCAAGTGGCTGCAGGCTCGTTGTTGGCGCCTATGCCCGGTGTGGTGATCGAGGTCGCCAAACAGGTCGGAGCAGAGGCCGCCACCGGCGAGGTGGTCGTCGTACTCGAAGCAATGAAGATGCAGCACGCCATCAAGGCACCAACAGACGGGATGGTCACGGCCCTGCCGGTGGCCGTCGGCACCCAAGTAGCGGCAGGCGAGGTCTTGGCCGTCATCGAAGAAGGAGAAACCAAATGACCGGCAATGCATTCCAAGAGTCCGAAGAGCGTCAGATCCTGCGCCAAGAGGTCGCCAAACTGGCCAGCACCTTTGGTCGCGAATACATCTCCAAGAAGATCGAGGCTGGAGAGAAGACCACCGAGTTGTGGGAGGCGATCGGCAAGGCCGGCTATCTCGGCGTCAACCTGCCTGAGGAGTACGGCGGCGGTGGTGGCGGCATTGGTGACGTCGCCGCAGTCTGCGAAGAGCTCGCTGCTGCCGGCTGCCCGTTGTTGTTGATGGTGGTCTCACCCGCCATCTGCGGCAGCGTGATCGCCAGATTCGGCAGCGAAGAGCAGAAGCGCAAATGGCTCCCCGGCATCTGTGATGGCTCATCGACGATGGCTTTCGCGATCACCGAGCCCGACGCCGGCACCAACTCCCACAACATCACCACGACGGCTCGCCGTGATGGGGATGAGTGGGTGCTGAAGGGGCAGAAGATCTTCATCTCTGGTGTCGATGAGGCCGACAACGTGCTCGTGGTCAGCCGCACCGAAGACGCCAAGACCGGCAAGCTCAAGCCATGCCTGTTCGTCGTACCCACTGACTCAAAGGGCTTCAGCTACACCCACATCCCGATGGAGTTTGGTGCACCCGAGCTGCAATTCCAGGTCTTCATCGACGACGTGCGGCTGCCGGCCGACGCGCTAGTTGGTGATGAGGACGCCGGCCTGATCCAGTTGTTTGCCGGACTCAACCCCGAGCGGATCATGGCCGCATCCTTCTCCACGGGTCTGGGCCGTTTCGCTCTCGAGCGCACTGTCTCCTATGTCAAGCAGCGGGAGGTCTTTGGTGCTCCGATTGCGACCCACCAGGCGATTGCGCACCCGTTGGCAGAGGTCAAGATCGAGATCGAAATGTCGCGATTGATGACCCAGAAGGCAGCGGCCCTGTACGACGCTGGCGACGACATGGGAGCCGGTGAGGCGGCCAACATGGCCAAGTACGCCGCAGCCGAGGCCGCCTGCCATGCAGCCGACGTGGCGGTGCAATCACACGGTGGCATGGGAATGACCAAGGAATACGCCGTCGCCAACGTGCTGATGGCTGCCCGAGTCGGTCGGATCGCTCCGGTGAGCCGTGAGATGGTGCTCAACTTCGTGGGCATGCATTCGCTCGGTCTACCGAAGTCCTACTGATGGGTGAGCTCGTCCGCCTGGAGGTGAGCGAGGGGGTCGCCACGATCACCCTTGACTCACCCCATAATCGCAATGCTCTGTCGCGACAGTTGGTCACCGAACTCATTGCCGCGATCAGCGACGCGGAGGCTGATGAAGGGGCCAAGATCGTCGTACTCCGCTCAGCTGAGCGGGTGTTCTGCTCTGGCGCGGACCTCTCGGAAGCCGCCGATGGTGCGATGGAGGAGGGCGCCAAGGCGCTGGTCGACCTGCAACGCACCATTGCATCCTCGCGCAAGCCCTATGTGGCTCGGCTGGCCGGGCCGGTTCGTGCCGGTGGCCTGGGCCTGGTTGGTGTCTGTGACGTGGTCTTGTGTGTCGAGGAGGTCACCTTCGCCTTCACCGAATCTCGACTCGGCTTGGCCCCAGCGGTGATCTCATTGTCATTGCTGCCGCGGATGACGTCGAGGGGAGCGGCCGACACTTTCCTGTCTGGGCGCACCTTCACTGCTGCCGAGGCAGTCGAGATGGGGCTGGTCACCAAGGTGGTGCCCTCAGCAGAGCTGGATGGGGCTGTGACGCAGGTGTGTGCAGATCTCGGCGAGGCCCACCCGCAGGGCTTGGCCGAGACCAAGGCCCTACTCAACACCCAACTCATCGAGCACATCGACAAGTACGGCGACCAAGTCGCCGCGCAGAGCGCCCGGCTCTTCGGGTCCGACGCGGCTCGTGAGGCGATGCTCGCCTTCTTGTCCAAACCCAAGAAGTAGCCCTACAAGAGCGCGGGGAGGGTCTGCCATCCTCTCGTGAAGGGTGACAGGTGTCGCTGGCCGTTGGTGACATCCGCGCGCACCTGTGGATAGCGGGTGAGGAGCTCTTCGAGCGCGACTCTGGCCTGGAGTTTGGCCAGATGGCTGCCGATGCAGAAGTGCGGGCCGCTGGAGAAGGCGAGCATGCGGGTGAACTCGCGTCGGATATCGAGTTCGTCGGCATTGGGGCCGTATTCGTCCTCGTCGCGGTTGGCGCAGCCGTAGAGCATCATCACCTTCTCCCCGGCTGGGATCACCTGTCCGTGGATTTCCACTTCGCGGGTTGTGGTGCGGCCCAGGGTCTGCACCGATGACTCCAGGCGCAAGAACTCCGGGATTGCGGTCTGTAACAGACTCAGGTCTGCCAACAACTCCGCGCGTTGCTCGGGGTTGTCTTGCAGGAGGCAGACCGAGTGACTGATCAAGGCGCCGGTGGTGTCATTGCCCCCGGCCACCATCACGAAGCAAAAACCCATGATGTCCCAGTCGGTGAGCCGCTCGCCGTCGAGCTCGGCAGCGATCAGTGCACTGATCAGGTCATCACCAGGGTTGGCACGGCGAGCCTTGATCAGGCCGTCAAAGTAGCCGAACATCTCCGTCACTGCAGTGTCGGCGCCGAGAGCACCGGGGTCGAAGCCAGCATTTTGTACGCGGGTCAACGCCGAGACCCAAGGATCAAAGAGTGGCCAGTCAGCTTCGGGTACGGCGAGCAGTTTGGCCACCACGAAGGTGGGGATCTTGGTGGCGAAGTCGCGGTGCAGGTCGACCAGCCCATCGAGCAGCGATCGCGCATAGGTGCGGATGTCATCTTCTAGTGCTGCTACGCGCTTGGGGGTGAAACCTCGCCCGATCAGACCTCTGAGTTGGGTGTGTCTAGGTGGATCGAGCATCACGATCGTCGGTGGCAGCCCGAGTTGCCCGATCTCATCGGGGAAGAAGGTCAGCCCCGATGCCGAAGAAAAGGTGGCTGGGTCACGCACTGCATCCCAAACGTCGTCAAAGCGGGTCAGGGCCCAATATCCGTTGTGACCTTCACCCTCAGGCACGTGTACGACGGATGGGCCGCTCCGAAGTGCGGCGTACGTCGGATAGGGGTCGGCCTGGAAGGTCTGGTCGAGCAGGTCAAGCGAAGCCCCAGGCGCGGACGGGGCGCTGTGCAGAGACATTCCGATACCCTTTTCTCAATATTTGATACTAAATGTCCGATTCATTACATCTTGTAACCATTTTGTGGCCTAATGGATACCAAGCAGTTTCTTTCTCCCAGATGATGGATCGGATCTACGACGGTGATCAATCTTCGCAAAATCCTCGGATCAGCAACAGTCGCCATCTTGGCTGCCGGGGCGATTACCATTTCCAGTCCAACCGCAGCCTCGGCAGCGAATGGGTGCGTCCCCGTGGCGATGATGGCCATGCGAGGCTCAAGCGAAAACTCGATCGGCACCACGACATACAGCCCCAACAGTGTGTCCAATGGCTTCGAGGGCGCGATCGTGACCAGGCTCCTGTGGGGCTTGACCTGGCACTATGGGTCAGATCCGGTCTTGAAGGATGTGCCGATCGTCGGGCTGACGACCGATGATGGTTATCGGGCCGACGCGCTTGACAGTGGCGGGTTCAGCGCAGCGACCAAGCCCGGCTCGCAGTTCTGGAGTTCGGCGGTCAGTGGCGGGGCAGCAGCAATCAATCGGATGGACAGCTTCCAGGCCGAACAACCCGCCAACTGCGCGCCCACCAAGTGGATCCTGATCGGCTATTCGCAAGGTGCGATGGTGGCTCGCTGGGCCTATGCCGAAGCCGCTGACCGCGTCGCCTCCCTCTATGTCATGGGAGATCCCTTCCAGATGGCCAACAAGCCGGGCAACACGGGCAATGGTTCGGCTGGCACTGGGGTCGTGAGCGCGATGTTCACCGGCGACTACAGCCCGCTCAGCAAGTACTACGCCAATCGTCCCGGAAACTCAGTGTCCATGTGTGTTTCTGGCGACATCATCTGTGACAACACCACCCCGGGCACGAATTGGCTGGCCCACATCACCTATCTGCTCAATCCCTTCGACGCAGCCGGAGCGGCGGTGCCACTCAAGGACATGATCTTGGCCGCACGGGCACAGGCCTCAGGTGCATACACCCAGGCTCCAGTGGCATCGGTCAGTGTGAATGTGTCAGTGGACGGGATGCCTGCCCTGGTGTCAGCCGGGGCCAGCAAGATCGCTGGCACGCCGACCTATGACTACGACCTCGACGGCAATGGCACCTACGAGCGCACCAATGCCAAGGCAGCATTGACGCATTCGTTCTCCACGGGAGCACACACCGTTGGAGTGCGGGTCACCGACGGAAGCGGTCGGATCTCCCAGGCGTCGTACTCATTCGTGACGATGAGCAATGCTGCCGCCTTTGGCGGCGTACCAGATCCGATCCCAACGCCAACCCCAACACCTGAACCAACCCCAACGCCGGATCCGACCCCAACACCGGATCCGACGCCCACACCGACGCCCACGCCCACGCCGACACCGGATCCGACCCCGACACCGGATCCGACGCCCACGCCGACTGATCCGATCCCGGACGGGCCGATTGCGCCTCGCTTGCCGGGCACGACCACTCCGACTGCAACCCAACCGACAGCGAGCACACCGAAGAGCAAGCGCCAGGCCAAGCGCAAGACGACTAAGCCAAAGTCAGCCAAGAGCCGCGCCAAAGCGCAGGCTCGCAAGGCGGCTAAGCGGAAGGCAGTGCGCGCGGCCCATCGCCATCATCGACGCTGACAAGTGAGATGGGCCACGATCCACGATGGGGTGGTCGCGGTGCTTTGAATGAGGTGGGAGGATGCTCCCTATGCGTTCGCAGCATTCCCAGGCAAGGATCCTCCGTCGGAGTGTGCTCGTTGCCTGCTTGATGTTGCTGCCGCTGCTCATGGTGGAGACCTTTGCGGCGAGTGATTTGACTGCGGCTGATCTCTCCACAGCAGGGGCCACTACCGGTGTGTCGAAGCTCGCCGCCAAACCGGTGGGTCAACCCTTGCTCGACGTGATTGGCACGCCTGATTCAGATCGAGTGCCACAGACCGCGATGGTGTCGGACTGTCGTAAGGGCTATGTGGCCTTGACCTTTGACGATGGGCCATCCATCTTCACTCCCAAACTCGTTAATACCCTTGAGCGACTTGAAATCCCCGCGGCCTTCTTCATCGTGGGCTATCGGGTGAAGGGGCACCGCAAGATCGTGCAGCAGGTGCGAGATGCCGGATTCACGATCGGCTCGCACACTTGGGATCATGCCAATCTCTTGGCAGTGGGGCCCAAGAGGGTCATGCGGGAGTTGCGTAGCACCAATCGCGCCCTGGCCGCGGTCGGCGTGGAGAAGATCTCGTTGTTTCGTCCGCCGTACGGGCTGACCAACAAGCGCATCCGCAAGCAGGCACGCTCCCTTCAAATGAGCCATGTGATGTGGACTGCCGACTCCAATGACTGGCGAGGGGGAGGGCCTCACCAGATCGCCAACCGGGTGCTTGCTCAGTTGCGTCCGCACACACCCAATATCGTGCTGCAGCACGATGGCCTGTCTCGGTCGATGTTTTCGATCAGGGCCGTGCCGATCATCGTCAAGCGAGCTGCGCAGCGGGGCTATTGCTTCACCTCTCTTGACCAGCGCGGCAACCTAGTGATCCCTGAATCGGATGCGCCGGCTCCCGGACCGACCCCGACTCCTTCGGCCTTGCCCGTCCCAACAACCACCGTGGTGCCAGCGCCCTGACCCAGCGCTGGTGCCAGCGCCATGACTCAGCGCGGGAGCCAGTCTCCCAGCCTGGCCAGAGCAGCCCTGATGTCTGCTGCGCTGCCGGCAAATGACAGCCTGACAAACTCATTGCCCCTCTGGGTGTCGAAGTCGATGCCGGGGGCGACCGCGACACCAGTGTCACCAAGCAGCTTCAGACACCAGGCATAGGAGTCGTTGGTCAACTCGCTGATGTCGGCATAGACATAGAAGGCTCCATCTGCGGGGGCCAGCTTGGTCAGCCCCAACTTCGCCAACCCGTCAAGGAGGAGTTCGCGATTAGCGGCATATCGGGCCACGTGCCCATCGAGCTCTCGTCGAGACTCAGGGGTGAAGGCAGCAATGGCGGCGTGCTGGCTCAAGGCTGGGGGGCAAATCGTGAAATTGCCGGTGAGTACGTCGACGGGTCGCCGCAGATCTTCGGGCACCAACATCCAGCCCAGTCTCCACCCGGTCATGCAGAAATACTTCGAGAACGAGCCAAACAAAATGCCGGAGCGCGAAGTCTGCCAACTGCTCGATGTCGAAGGCCCGTAACTGATGCCGTGATAGATCTCGTCGCTGATCAGCCGCGCTCCAGTGGCTTCACACCAAGCTGCAATCCGGGCGAGCTCGTGGGCATCGATCATGGTGCCGGTCGGATTGGCTGGTGAGGCGATCAGAACCCCACTGATCGGGCCTTCCACCTGCTGCAGTTGCTCCAGGGTGGGCTGAAAACGAGTGTCTGCGCCGCATTGGATTTCCACGACTTCGCACCCCAAAGCTGCCAAGACATTGCGATAGCACGGGTAGCCGGGGTTGGCCATCACGACGCGATCGCCCGCTTCGAATGCACTCAGGAAGGCCAACAGAAAGCCGCCGCTCGAGCCAGTGGTGACCACCACGTCGTCTGAGGTGATATCGAGGCCATTTGTCTCGTTGTGATGCCTGGCGATTGCTTCGCGTAGTGGGAGCACCCCACTGGCCACGGTATAGCCCAGCAGGTCGGCATCAAGCAGCCGCTTTGCCTCCTCGATCACCGGCCCAGGAGCGCCAGTCGAGGGTTGCCCGGCAACCAGATTCAACAGATCTGCGTGAGTCTCTTGCCGCCTGTTTGAGGCAGCCAAGAGGTCCATGACATGGAAGGGCGGCACATTGGCCCGAGCCGCCACCTTGAGTCTGGCTGCGCTATCCACCATGAAGAAGATCCTATGGCCGGATGGGGGTAGGTGGCTGTTAGCGTCCGGGAGGTCAGCTGCACGAATCGAAAAGACGGAGGGATGCTTCATGGGCGAGCCGAGGAGGATGCTCCGTCGGGGCATGATCGTCGTACTCTCTGGTGTGCTGACTGGGGCCATGCTCGTGGCCATGCCCAGCTCCCAGGCGGCCAAACGGGACCGCTTCTACGTCTACAAGAACAAGTCCAAACTGGCCAGGGCGCAACCTGGCGACATCTTGCGCTCACGCACTCTCCCCTATCACTTCATGGGATTGCCCACTCAAGGCAAGGCGATCCAACTCGTCTTCCGCACCACCGATGCCCTCGGTCGCCCTGCAGCCGAAGTCACCACTGTGCTCGTGCCTGATGGGGCCCACGACACCGCAAAGGCGCTGGTTTATGGGTCGGCCTATGACTCGTTGAATCCAGAGGACGGCCCATCACGCACTCTCACCGGGCAGACCCAAGACACCGGCGCCAATATCTTGGGCAAGGTCGAAGACGTCTTCTTCGGCAGCTCATTGGGCAACGGACATGTTGTGATCGTCCCCGACGTTGAAGGGCAAGACCCAGCCTTCGGCGCGGGCCCGCTCTACGGTCGACTCACCCTCGATGCGATCCGAGCGGCCAGCAACTCCCCGCTCACTGGGCTCAACCAGCAGACCCGCGTCGGGCTGGTCGGCTATTCCGGTGGTGCGATTGCGACGGCCTGGGCCGCGGCGCTTGCTCCGTCGTACGCGCCTGATGTGAACTCCCGCATCGTCGGTGTCGCAGAAGGAGGAGTGCTGGTCGACCCAGCTCACAACCTGCGCTATGTCAGCGGCAGTGTCGGTTGGTCGGCAGTCATCCCGCTGGCGCTGATCGGCATCGCTCGTGGATATGGCATCTCGATGAAGCCATACTTGAGCAAGTACGGCGCGCGTCTGGAGCGCAAACTCCAGACGGCCGACTTCACTGATGCGTGGTTCCGCTATCCGGGGCTGACTTGGCGCAAACTGGTCAAGCCGAAATACGCCGACCCCAACTCAGTGAAGCCCTTCATCGAGACCGCCAACAAGATAAACCTCGCCTCAGCGCCGACACCGAGCGCTCCGATGTTCATTGGGCAGGGCATCGGTGGCTGGTTGGAGGGCACTTCAGGTGAAGCGGCCCCAGACCTAGGTCCTGGTGATGGTGTGATGCTCGCGGGCGATGTGCGTTCGTTGGCGCGTCAGTACTGCTCCGCAGGCACCAAGGTGCTTTACCGACAGTACGAGCTCAGCCACCTCAGCGCCCTGCCGATGTGGTCACAAGAAGCGGTTGCCTGGCTTGATCGACGCTTCAAAGGGGAGCCCGTGCCCAGCAACTGCGGATCGATCGCTCCCGGCAATGACCTGAGCCCGGAGGTCTACAGGCCAGCAGCGTGACGGCCGCACCGGCGACCGAAATACGAGCCCTCGCCGAGCTGGGTGCCTGACGAATAGCCCTTACCGTCCTGCACGATATTGACCGCGCAGGCGCCAGCGGCATACAACCCTGGGATCACCGAGAGATCCTCGCGCTGAGCCTGGCCGTCGAGATTGACCCTCATCCCACCTAGGGTGAAGCCCGCATAGAGCGCCTTGCCCAAGGTCAGGTCATAGGCTCCCCACGGGCCGGTGTCTTGGGCCTCGAGCCAGTCGGGGTGCTTGTGGAAGTCCGGGTCTTCCTTGTTTGCAGCGTGCTCGTTATACGCCGTGAGCGTGGCTACGAGATTGCCCTCGGGGATGCCGAGGTCGGACTCCATCTCCTCCACCGTCTCCCAGCCGTCGATGAAGGGGCACAGGCGGAAGTCCTGACGCTCCATGTGCTCGGAGTCAACGATCAAATAGGCGGCTTGGTCTGGTTGGTCCATCACGTATGCCGAAGTCCGCGCATGGTAGCTGTCTTCAGCGACGATCCGCTTCCCGTCCTGGTTGACCACAATGCCGGTGACCAAGACGCTCGGCGGATAGAACGGCGCGGTGATGAAAGCCTGTTCCATGAAGCGCCACTCGGCTCCGACCGACTTGCCCAACTTCAGGCCCATGCCGTCGTCATAAGTCGATGCCAACGGATAGAGCTTCTTGCCCAGTTGCGGGGTGTATTCGGCAACCATCTTGTCGTTGCCGACATAGCCCCCAGCTGCGATGACCACCGCCTTCGCCCTGATCGCGCCGCTCTCGTCGTACTTTCGCCACCTGACACCTACGACTGCGTCACCGTCGACGATCAGATTTGTGGCACCGGTCTCATAGCGCACATCAGCGGAGGTCTTCTCGATCTGATTGTTGAGGGCGTCCAGCACGATCTTGGCGCCGCCCGTGTCGCCGGGCTTGGGCACTTTGTGGCCGCGAGGTGCGGGCTTGGCTTGGTTGATGAAGGGCCAGACCTTCTCATTGCCGGTGTACATCAGCCCTTGGGTGCCGGGCTGGATGACGGCCTTCTCGGTGTAGAGGGAGCGTTCGAACTCCATGCCCAACGCTTCAATCCAATTGAAATGCTCCACGCTGTCAGTGGCGTAGGCATGGATCTTGTCTGCATCCGGGTCGATCGACTGGGTGGTCAGGTATTTCTCCATCTCTTCGGCAGAGTCCTCCACCCCGACCGCAACCTGCACGGCAGTCCCGCCACCGAGATAGAAGTGGCCACCGGCCATGGCGCTGGTGCCGCCGTACTCCGCAGCGCGCTCCAACAGGATCACCCTGGCTCCTGCCCTGGCTGCCTCAAGCGCAGCAGAGCCGCCGGCGATGCCGAAGCCGATCACGAGCACATCGGTCTCATCAGACCACTCGGTGACCTCGGCGGCTGGGATTACTTCGGGCAGTTCTGTCGTCATGTGCGCGATCTTATGTGAGTTGGTAGAACCAGTTCTACTTCGGCTTGGGCACGCCCGAGTAGATGGCGGTGCTGCGAAGTCTCAGGGATCGCTATCATGGGGCCTCCCGACCACTGCCGAGGTGCCGCGTGACGCTCGATCTGGAGAGCATGAATACAGCGATCTTGGTGGGGGCTGCTGTCTTGATGATCGCCGTACTGGCCGTGCGCGCCAGCGTCGGGATGGGCTTCCCGAGCCTCTTGATCTACCTGCTCATCGGCGTGCTCATGGGCAGTTCGGGCCTTGGCATCGACTTCTCAGACCCAGATATTGCGGCTGCGTTGGGCATGACCGCGCTGGCGATCATCCTGGGTGAGGGCGGTCTGACGACCAACTGGAAGGAGATCAAACCCGTACTCCGAATGGGTTTAGCCCTCTCAACAATCGGGATCACAGTCAGTGTCTTGGTCGTGGCTTTGTCGACCCACTATCTCTTGGGCATGAGCTGGCAGCAATCGATGCTGCTGGGGGCAATCATCTCCTCGACGGATGCAGCCGCGGTCTTCTCGGTGCTCCGCAGGGTGCCCGTCGTACGCCGGCTCGGCTCCGTGCTGGAGGCGGAGTCGGGCTTCAACGACGCTCCTGCGGTCGTCCTGGTCACCCTGATCAGCGCCGAGCACACCAGCAGTCCGCTCGTTTTCGTGGGCGAAATGGTGTGGGAGATGGCGGCGGGTGTTGCGGTGGGCTTGGTCGTGGGCTTTTGTGGGGCCTGGCTCCTGAGCCATATCGCCCTACCGAGCTCTGGGCTCTACCCGATCGCGATGATGGCCTTGTCATTGGGCGCTTATGCAGGGGCGGCGCAGTTCGCATCTGGATTCGCCGCGGTCTTCGTGGCTGCGTTGATCCTTGGCAACTCCGACCTGCCACACCGGGCGGCGACGCGATCTTTTGCCGAGGGCCTTGCTTGGCTGGCGCAGATTGGGCTCTTCGTGATGTTGGGGTTGCTGGTCAGTCCTTCACTGATCAAGAGCCATGAGGTGATCTATGCGTTGATTGCCGCTGTGATCGTTACCTTCGTGGCCCGGCCCTTGTCGGTGTTGGCTTCGGCGATCTTCCAGCCGATGAAGCTCACGGAGCTGTCCTTCATCTCGATGGCCGGCCTTCGCGGTGCCGTGCCCATCGTCTTGGCCACGATCCCGTTGTCGATGGATGTGCCGAGATCCAAAGAGCTCTTCGACATCGTCTTCGTGCTGGTGGTCGTCCTGACTCTGCTCACTGCCCCGGCGCTGCCCCCAATTGCGAAGATATTGGGGGTCAGCAGGCCCAATGAGCCTCGCGACCTCGATGTGGAAGCTGCTCCCTTGGAGCGGATTGCCGCCGACCTTCTCCAGGTGACGGTCACTGAGCAGTCCTTGATGCATGGGGTTGAGGTCGGTGAGCTACGTCTGCCAAAGGGTGCGTCGGTCTCCTTGATCGTGCGTGACGGCGCGCCCAAGGTGCCTGAGCTGAGCACCCCCTTGCGGCGCGGAGACGACGTACTCATCGTCACCCCTCGCAAACTCCGCGAAGAGACCGAAAACCGCCTCAACCAGGTCAGCCGCGGCGGCCGCCTCGGCCGTTGGCTCGGACCCCTCACACGAGATTAGATGTTCCGCCTCAAGGCGGGTACGTGGCCAAATCGCGGGGTCAGTCAACCTTCACGCAGGTGATGATGGGCTCGGGGAGTTCGAGTTCGCGGGGGGCGGCAGGGTCGAGGCGTTTGAACTGGTCGCCAACTACGACGTTAATGCCGGGCCCCATGTCTTGGTTTTGTACGACGATCTGCGTGTCTGGCCCGAAGGCGGCTGCGACGAGCTTGGCGGAGGTGGAACTCGTGTCCTGTGCGTAGACGACGGCCACCTCGGTCGCAAGCTCAGCGGGCGCATTGCCTACTGCTCCGGGGCGGAAGCCACCTCTCTCCAGTTTGGTCAGCACACTGGTGGCCAAGCCTTTGCGTTTCCCGGAGTTGTACACACTGACGGTGACGTCATTGCGCTTGATGTGTGTCTTCACGGTCTTCTCGGCGTCACTGCATTGAGTGGCATTGGACGCTGCCTGTTGGGTGTTGGCGACGGGAGCGGTGGCGGCCGTGATCCCCCAAAAGGCCATCACCACGAAGGCAACCAGTGCGCCGATCAAGGTGATCGCCGCAACCCGGGGTGCTGGTCGCTCGCCGGTCATTGGGCCACGTGCACGCGGGCGTGGAGCACCTGGCGCTGCTGCAGGGCAGCGCGCAGCGCTCGGTGGAGTCCGTCTTCGAGATAGAGCTCGCCTTGCCACTGCACCACATGGGCGAAGAGGTCGCCGAAGAAGGTGGAGTCCTCGTCCAACAGGGTTGCCAGTTGCAGGGTGTCCTTGGTGGTGATCAGCTCATCAAGGCGCACCGGCCTTGGAGGCAGCGCAGCCCAATCCCGAGGAGCAAGGTCATGCTCGGGATAGGGGCGCTCATTGCCCACCCGCTTGAAGATCACGGAGCCAACTATAGGTAGCACGTGGTGAGTCACGGAATGTAGGCGTCTGGTTAGGGTGCTCAGGTGACTGACCAAGCGGCCATCTCCCAAGCAATCGCGCCCGGCTACACATTTGAAGGCCCTGCCCTTGAGTTGGGCGGACTACTGGCTGATGCCGTGACCTTGACTGGTGATCACATCAAGATCCCGCTTGCGATGCTCAACCGTCACGGTCTCGTTGCAGGGGCTACGGGCACTGGCAAGACCAAGACCCTGCAGTTGCTTGCAGAGCAGTTGTCGGCCAGCGGCGTACCCGTCTTTGCGGCTGACATCAAGGGGGACTTGTCTGGGTTGTCGGTGGCTGGTGAGTCCAACCCGAAGATCGTTGAACGTACGTCGTCAATCGGGCAGGACTGGCAGGCCCAGGGCTTCCCAGTGGAGTATTTCGCGATCGGTGGTCAGGGCATTGGGATCCCACTTCGGGTGACGATGTCTGCTTTTGGTCCGACCTTGCTGTCAAAGGTCTTGGGTCTCAATGACACCCAGGAGTCATCCCTTGGTCTGATCTTCCATTACGCCGACAAGGCTGGCCTTCCACTCCTTGACCTCTCTGATCTGCGAGCGGTTGTCAATCATCTCGTGTCCGATGAGGGCAAGGGTGACCTCAAGGGACTCGGCGGACTGTCCTCAGCGACGGCTGGAGTGATCCTGCGCGAACTGATCGCCTTCGAATCCCAGGGGGCTGACGCCTTCTTCGGTGAGCCGGAGTTTGACACCAGTGATTTCCTCAGGGTTACTGCGGAAGGCAAAGGGCTCATCTCCCTTGTTGAGTTGCCAAACCTGCAGGACCGCCCCGCGGTCTTCTCCACCTTCTTGATGTGGCTCCTGGCTGACCTCTTTCATGATCTCCCTGAGGTCGGAGACATCGACAAACCCAAGTTGGTCTTCTTCTTCGACGAGGCCCACTTGCTGTTCAAGGACGCATCCAAGGCTTTCCTCGAAGCGATCGCGCAAACCGTGCGCCTGATCCGATCCAAGGGCGTGGGGGTCTTCTTCGTGACTCAGGCGCCAACCGACGTACCCAGTGACGTGCTGGCCCAACTCGGCTCCAGGGTCCAACACCAGTTGCGCGCCGCCACGCCAAATGACGCCAAGGCACTCAAGCAGACTGTCAACACCTATCCCACCAGCGCCTACGACGATCTGGGCAAGGTGATCACCTCGCTCGGCATCGGCGAGGCGATCGTGACAGTGATGAGCGAACGTGGCGCCCCCACGCCGGTGGCGTGGACTCTGTTGCGCGCGCCGCAGTCTTTGATGGGTACGGCGCAGCCCGAGGCGATGACTGCCGCCGTACAGGCATCACCTCTGCAGGCGAAGTACGCCACCGCGATCGACCGCGAGTCAGCGCGCGAAATGCTCGCCAAGAGGCTTGAGCAGGGTGCTGAGCAGGCTCAGCGAGAAGCCGCCCGGCCCACGAGTGGCCCGAGCAAGGCGGCGCCCAAACCGCGTGCGAAGCAGGAGAAGGGCGTGGTTGAGCAGGTGGTGCAGTCGACTGTGTTTCGTCAGGCAGTTCGCACCGCCGCCCGAGAAATCGTGCGCGGGGTCTTCGGCACCGCGCGCCGTCGCAGGTGAGTGGGCACAGTTCGATAACTATCCGCAGATGAAGACAAGAAAACTCTGTCTCAAATGTGCTTCTTCACTCTAGTGTGAGCTAGAGCACTGGCCCGCCCAGTGTTATCGCCTACCAGGGATGAGGTCGTGTATGTCACCGTCACGTCGTAACCAACGGCCAGCGGACCCTCAAGTCGCAGCAATTGTTGAAGCTGCCCAGAGCACCGCCTTCACTCGGCGCAACTTGATGCGCTGGGGCATCGGTGCTGGTGTAGTCGGAGCCGCAGGATTGGGCACCGCCGGTTGCGCGCCACCAAAACCCCCTGCAGGTGGCATCAACAGCCTCAAACTGCCCAAGGATCTCTCCGCAGAGCAGAAGATCGTCAACTGGGCCAACTGGACTGCCTATCTCGACTTCGACGAGAAGACCAAGAGCTATCCCACTCTCAACGAGTTCTACAAGCGCACCGGCATCAAGGTGTCCTATTCAGAGGACATCGAGGACAACGACGCGTACTACGCCAAGATCGCGCCGCAGTTGCGCGCCGGTCAGTCGATCGATCGCGATCTGTTTGTCTTCACCGACTGGATGGCGGCCCGAGTGATCCGAGATCGGTTGTGTCAGCCGATGCAGTTGATCAACATGCCCAATGTCGCCAAGAACATGCTCGATCCGCTCCGGATGGTTTCCTTCGATCCCGGACGCAACGAGTCGATCACCTGGCAGAGCGGTTTTGCCGGCATCGGCTACAACCGCAAGAAGGTCGGTCGTGAGATCAAGTCGCTTGATGATCTGTGGACAGATGACCTCAAGGGCAAGATCACGGTGCTCTCGGAGTTCCGCGACACGATTGGCATCGTGATGCAGTCCCAAGGCGTCGACATCACCAGCGATTGGGGCAAGTCTGAGTTTGAGAAGGCAGTGGCTTTCGTGGAGGAGAAGATCAAACAGGGCTACATCCGCAAGGTGAAGGGCAACTCCTACATGGAGGACCTCACCTCCGGCAACGCTTGGGCTGGCATCACTTGGAGTGGCGACATCTTCATCTTGGCCGCCGACACCAAGGACCCCAACTGGGAGTTCGTGATCCCCGAGACCGGCGGCACTTTGTGGAGTGACAACTTCATGGTGCCGATCACTTCGCAACACCGAGCCAATGCCACCAAGATGATGGACTTCTACTACGAGCCAGCGATCGCGGCCCAGGTCGCGGCGTATGTCAACTATGTGTGTCCGGTAAAGGGTGCCCAGGCCGAGATGGAGAAGATCGATCCCGAGTTGGCGGCGAGTTGGTTGATCTTCCCGACTGCGGAGTTCATCAAGGAGAAGAACATCCAGGGCTTCCGGGTGCTGACACCTGAGGAAGACACGGAGTACTCAGACATGTGGTCCAAACGAGTGATGGGTAACTGAGATGGCTGGTTTTCGTGGTGCCCAAGGCAACTTGCGCTTGGAAAATGTGACCAAGGAGTTCACCGACTTCTTGGCTGTTGATGATCTGTCGCTGGAGGTGCCTCGCGGCTCATTCTTCGCGCTGCTCGGACCCTCAGGCTGTGGCAAGACCACGACCCTTCGGATGGTCGCTGGCTTGGAGCAGCCCACAACCGGCAGGGTCTTCATCGGTGACACCGATCTCACCGGATCGCGTCCCTACGAGCGCCCGGTCAACACCGTCTTCCAGTCCTACGCGCTCTTCCCGCACCTGACGATCAGGGAAAATGTGGCCTTCGGGCCCAAGCGGCGCAAACAAAAGGACGCTTTGAAGTTGGCCGATGAGGCCCTTGAGTTGGTGCAGATGACCCAGTTCGCGGGTCGCAAACCGGCGCAACTTTCCGGTGGTCAGCAACAGCGTGTTGCTTGTGCCAGAGCCTTGGTCAACCATCCCGAGGTGCTGTTGCTCGATGAGCCCTTGGGTGCTCTCGATCTGAAGTTGCGTCGCGAGATGCAGGTGGAGCTCAAGCGGATCCAGACCGAGGTTGGACTCACCTTCGTCCACGTCACCCACGATCAAGAAGAAGCCATGACCATGGCCGACACGGTTGCGGTGATGAACCAAGGCCGGATCGAGCAGATGGGCCCGCCCGAAGTGCTCTACGACCTCCCAAAGACCAAGTTCGTGGCCAACTTCGTGGGCCAGTCCAACATGGGCGAGGGCAAGATCACCGGCACCGACGGCGATTTCTTGGTCGCTGAGGTCTACGGCAGCACAGTGCGGATCCGCAAGGATCGCACCACCGTGCAGAGCGGCAATCTCGTCTTCGGGGTCCGCCCCGAGAAGGTGAAGGTCTCTCGCAACAAGCCTGAAGGCATCGGCAACGACGTACGCGGCATCGTCAAAGATGTCTCCTTCATCGGCGTGGCCACTAGCTATCTCCTTGAGATGCCCAGTGGCACGACCTGGAGTGTCTACGAGCAAAACCTCGACCTTGACCGGATTGATCTCAAGCCGGGTGACGAAGCCTGGATGATCTGGGATGCCGGTCACGCATTTGGTGTGGAGATCGAAGGTGAGCAGTCGTGAGTGCGCTTGCGGCTCACACTCCAACGCCAGCTCCGGCTGGCGGAGATGAGTTTCACACTCGCCGCAATGGCAAGATGGCCTTCTTGCTCATGCTGCCAGGCTTGTTGTGGCTGGGCCTCTTCTTCGTGCTTCCGCTCTACCAACTATTCGAGGTCAGCCTCCAGTCTCGCTATCCCGACTATCCCGGCTACTACTATCGCGACCTCAATTTCCACAACTACGTGCAGGCGCTCACCGACTACGCGCCTCACTTCGCCAGGTCATTCCTGTACGCCGGTTTGGCCACCTTCTTCGCCTTCGTCTTGGCCTACCCACTGGCCTATGCGATGGCTTTCAAGGCGGGCAAGTGGCGTGGCTTGATGATGATCTGCGTGATCGCGCCCTTCTTCACGTCCTTCATCTTGCGCACCTTCGCATGGTCGCAGATCTTGGCCGATGAAGGCTTCGTGGTCCGCTTCCTCAACTTCTTCCACCTCTTGCCGAGCGAGCACATAATCAACACACCAGTCGCTGTGATTGCAGGCTTGACCTACAACTTCTTGCCGTTCATGGTGCTGCCGATCTATGCATCCTTGGAGAGAGCAGATGCACGCGTGATTGAGGCGGGCGGCGACCTGTATGCCAATGGCTTCACCACCTTCCGCACCGTCACCTTGCCGATGTCAATGCCAGGCGTCTTGGCCGGCACCTTGCTGACCTTCATCCCGGCGGCAGGTGACTTCGTCAACATGGAGTTGCTTGGCCCCCAACGCGGCAAGATGGTCGGCAACGTGATCAATGACCAGTTCTTGACTGTGCCGGGCGGCTATCCGATCGCGGCAGCGCTGTCGTTCACCTTGATGGCGGCGATCTTGATCTTGGTCTTCCTCTACGTACGACGATTTGGCACGGAGGAACTCGTATGAGCACCGTCCAGAGCACGCCGCCAACCCAGAGCACTTCATCGGCGGGTTACAAACCCTCCTTCCTCAAACGCTCACAGTTGTGGCTGGCCAGTCACTTCTCGATATTCGCAGCAGTGGCAGTGCTGCTGTATTTGTTCTTGCCGGTCGCCTATGTGTTCGTTTTCTCGTTCAACGATCACGGCAAGACGAATATCGTGTGGCGGAGCTTCACCTGGAAGCACTGGCAAGACCCATGCCGGGTGCCCGGTGCCTGTGACTCCCTGGTGGTGTCTTTGGAAGTCGCCATCATCGCCACGGTTGTCTCCTGCATCATCGGCACTTTGATGGCGCTGGCCCTGGTGCGCTACCAATTCCGGGGCAAGGACGCCAGCAACATGTTGATCTTCGTGCCGATGGCCACACCAGAGATCGTGATGGGCGCTTCGCTGCTGACGATCTTCGTGCAGGGCTTCGCCAATATCGGTCTCGACCTGGGTTTCTGGACGATCGTGATCGCCCACATCATGTTCTGTATCAGCTTTGTGGTGGTCACCGTGCGCGCCCGGATCCTGTCGCTTGATCCAAAGATCGAAGAGGCTGCCCAAGATCTGTACGCCGGCCCCCTGGGCACCTTTTGGCGGGTCACCTTCCCGCTGATCCTGCCCGGCGTACTCGGTGCGGCGATGTTGGCATTCTCGTTGTCCTTCGACGACTTCATCATCACCAACTTCGTCTCCGGCAACGAGTCGACCTTCCCGAAGTTCGTCTACGTCTCGGCCAAGCGCGGCATCCCGGCTGAAGCCAACGTGATCGGCTTCTCGATGTTTGTGATCGCCGTACTCTTGGTGGTCGGGTCTCAGGGCATCAGCGCTTGGCGGAAGAGCAAGACGGCCTGATGACTTCGATCGATCGTCTCAAGCTGGCTCGCCTGCACGCCGTCGAAGAGCAACGCTTCATCGACACCCACCCGGAGTCGGCTCGCTTGGCTTCGCAGGCGGCTGAGTCACTCTTGGCTGGGGTGCCGATGCCGTGGATGACTCGGTGGCCCGGGGCCTTCCCGATCTTCGTCGACGAAGCAGTCGGGGGGCGCTTCACCGATGTCGATGGGCAGACCTATGTCGACCTTTGCCTGGGCGACACCGGGTCAATGACCGGCCACTGTCTGCCTGCTGTGGCTGAGGCAGTCAATGAGCGCACCCGCCGAGGCATCACCACAATGCTGCCCAGTGATGATGCGATCTGGGTGGGCCAGGAGTTGGCCCGGCGCTTCGGCGTACCCCGGTGGCAGATGGCGATGACTGCGACCGATGCCAATCGCTTTGTCTTGCGCTTTTCGCGCTATCTCACCGGCCGGCCCAAGATCGCGGTGATGGACTGGTGCTATCACGGCACGGTCGATGAGACCTTGGCGATCCTCGACGAGTCAGGGCGGGTGGTGTCGCGTCCGGGGGCTCTTGGCCCACAAGTTGACGTGGCCGAGACGACGGCGGTCGTGCCCTTCAACGATCTCGACGCCCTTGATCGTCGCCTGGCTGAGGGTGATGTGGCTTGCCTGTTGATGGAGCCGGCGCTGACCAATATCGGCATCGTCTTGCCAGATGAGGGCTATCTGGCGGGGGTCCGCGAGATCACCCGCAAGTACGACGTGTTGCTGATCAACGACGAGACCCACACGATCTGCGCAGGGCCGGGTGGGGCGACCAAAGCTTGGGGGCTGGACCCCGACTTCGTGGTCATCGGCAAGCCGATCGGTGGCGGCATCCCGGTGGCGGCCTATGGCATGAGCCAGACAGTCGCTGATCGGCTCAACAAGCCGATGCTGGGTCATGAGATCGACGTGGCCGGGGTTGGCGGCACCCTGTCGGGCAGTGCGTTGGCGATGGCCGCCGTACGCGCCACTTTGAGCACCGCGCTGCGTGAGGAGGACTTCGCGATCACCATCCCGATGGCAGAGAGCTTCACAGCCGGCGTTAGCGATGTGATCGCCGCCAACAATCTGCCCTGGCATGTGCAACGACTTGGCTGCCGTGCGGAGTACTGGTTTTGCCCGCCGCCGCGCAATGGTGCCCAGGCCGCTGCGGCAGTGGATGAAGATCTTGACGCCTTCATGCACCTTTGGACTGTCAACCGGGGCGTGCTTCTGGCGCCCTTCCACAACATGTCATTGTTTGCTCCTATGCACACCCAAGCCGACGTCGATGCGCACACGGCCGCCTTTGCCGGCGCTGTCTCGGCCTTGCTGAACTGAGGAAACGATGCACAATCAATTGGTGGACATTGAGGCAATCAAGCAGCTCAAATATCGCTACCTGCGCAATCTTGACCTGCGGCAATGGGAGGACTTCGCGGAGTGCTTCGTGCCCGACGCGACTGGCGCCTACGACGGTCGCGAGTTCACCGATCGTGACTCCCTGGTGGCCTTCATGCGCGAAAACATGACCGACGGCCTGATCTCGATGCATCATGCACACCATCCTGAGATCGAGGTGAGCGGCGATGAGGCCACCGGCACCTGGTATCTCCACGACAAAGTGATGGTGCCGGAGTTTGAATATCTGCTCGAAGGCGCGGCCTTCTACAGCGACACCTACGTGCGCACCCCGGCTGGCTGGCGGATCAAACGCACCGGCTACCGGCGTACTTTTGAAATGTCTTGGTCGAGCAAAGACCTACCCAGCCTGCGGATCAAGAACCAGCGCCTGGAGGGGTGAGCGCGCGGTGCAGGTTTCCCAAGCGCCCTTGGTAAACCTGCACGTTCAATGGGTTGCAACCCATTGAACGTGACAGTTTCCCGTTGACCGTGACGCCCCAGATGTACGCCGATCACCTCGCGGCAGGCTTGCGAGGAGAGCAATTGGCGGAGGATGCGGGATTCGAACCCGCGAGGGCGTTAACCCAACCCGCTTTCCAAGCGAGCGCCATAGGCCACTAGGCGAATCCTCCGCCGATGAGGTTACCCGAAACATCGGTCGGGCCGCGATTCGGTCTCGGATTGGTCGATGATCTACAGTTGGGACAACCCCCCGTGCGGCGGTATCTCACCGAATCCCCCAGGGCCGGAAGGCAGCAAGGGCAAGTGGGCTCTTCCGGGTGCGCGGGGGGCCTTGCTGTCCCCAAGCTACTTTTCGGTTGCCCAATGTGCTTTGGACCCACGTAACTGGAGCTGGATTCGGCCTAGGCTGCAGGGGTGAGCTTCGCGGTCTTGGCGCTGATCTGCCTGGTGGCCTTGCTTGGTCCGTTGCTGGCCAGTCGGCAAGCTTGGCATCTTCCGGTGGTTCTGGGCGAGTTGCTGGCCGGGCTTGTGTTGGGACGCAGCGGCCTGGAGATCATCGACGCTAGCGACCAGACACTTGGCTTCTTGGCTCAGATCGGTTTTGCCATGGTGATGTTCGTGGCCGGGAGCCATGTGCCCATGCGAGATGACCGGATCCGGCCGGCCTTGCGCGGTGGCCTAGCCAGAGTCGGTTTGATCGTGCTGACCGCTGTCGGCCTTGGCCTTGGTTTCGCGAGGATCTTCTCCGACGAACACTGGATGCTGTACGCCGTCATCATGGCGTCATCTTCGGCGGCCATCGTGTTGCCGATGCTTGATTCGTTGCGTTTGGGCGGGCCCAAAGTGATTGCGCTCTTGCCGGTGATCGCGATGGTTGATGTGCTTTGCATCGTCACTTTGCCGCTGGCTCTTGACCCGGGTGCAGCCTTGCGGGCCCTCATCGGGGTTTTGGCAGTTATTGGTGGGGGATTGGTGGCTTATCTGTTGCTAGCCCGGATTGAAGCCACTGGTTTGCGGCGACGGATCCATGTCATTTCTGAAGATCGTCTCTTCGCGGTGGAGCTGCGAGTCAGCCTGGTGATCTTGTTTGCGCTATCAGCCTTGGCAGTCTTGTTGGGGGTGTCGGTGATGCTGGCGGGCTTTGTGCTTGGGCTCGCCGTGGCGCGAGTGGGTGAGCCGCGGCGGGTGGCCAACCAGGTGTTCGCCATTACCGAAGGTTTCTTTGCGCCGGTCTTCTTCGTGTGGCTGGGGTCTTCACTTGATCTGGGCGACTTGGCTGCCCACCCGATGATGATCTTGCTCGGGGTTGCGTTGGCGGCAGGATCGCTGCTCGCCCACCTGACGCCCATGGGTCTTGGTCAGCCCCTGAGCTTGAGTGTGCTTTCTGCAGCACAGATGGGGGTGCCAATTGCGGCGACAACGATCGGCACGCAGATGGGTGTGCTGAGTCCGGGTGAAGGGTCGGCCCTGATCTTGAGTGTCTTGCTCACTTTGGCTGCAGCGATGGCTGGCGGTGCTGCTGCGTCAAGCCACCGGGTCGACAAGTTGGTGAGCGAGGGCTAGGAGCATCCCTTCATTGCTGCCAAAGGACATCAGTTGGGCGCCGATCGGCAGCCCAGAGCGATCTACGCCGGCTGGCACTGACATCGCCGGATGACCGGTCACGTTCGCGAGCGTCGTAAACGCAATCATCGGCATCGACCTGAGCAATGAGTGCACACTGCCCGTAGCGTCGAGTTGCCCGAGTCGGGGCACCGTGCGGGCCAGGGTCGGGGTGAGCACGACGTCGTACGCCGAAAAGCGCCGCTCGACCTTGGCGGTGAGGCGCTCACCATCCCGGATCGCCGCCTTCAGCACGCGCGGCCCCACCCAAGCGCCCAGGCGCGCCGTTGAGCGGGTGCGCCACTCGAGTCGCTCCGGATGCTCCATGTGTCTGGCTTCGTCACGGATCGCGTTGAAGAATTGCGGCACAAAGGCCGCGGTTGCGTCTGGCCAAGGCTCATCGATCTCGTCGACTTCGTGGCCCAAGCGACTCAACTTTTCGGCAAGGTCTTGGACCGCGGCGATGACTTGCGGGTCAACTCTCACTGGCCCCGGTGCGGGTCGGGTGATCACGCCGATGCGGAGTTTGCCCGGCCCCGCCGCCACCTGATCTTGATAGCTGCTCAGGGGAGTCGGGGCGTGGAAGTCGTCGGTCGCAGTGGTGTCGCTGATCACGTCGTACACCAAGGCGGAGTCGGCGGCTGTGCGAGTGAGCGGGCCGATCGTGCCGAGGGTGCCCCACAGGTTGGCGTTGGGGGCAGTGGAGACTCGGCCACGGGTGGGCTTTAGGCCGATGAGCCCACAGCAGGCGGCTGGGATCCTGATCGAGCCGCCTCCGTCACCCCCGATCGCGATGCGTACGACGTCCGCCGCCACCGCCGCGGCCGACCCGCCGCTGCTCCCACCGGTTGAGTGGGTGTCTTTGTGGGGATTGCGAACTTGGCCGTTTGCGGCACTTTCGGAGAAGGGAAATTGTCCGAACTCTGGCATCACGGTCGTGCCCAAGATGATCGCTCCTGCCGCACGCAGTCGGCGTACGACTTCAGAGTCAGCGGGTGCTGGGGTGGAGTTGCTCCGCCCGCCGTAGGTCGTGACCAAGCCGGCCACGGCATTTTCGGCCTTGATCGCGATCGGCACCCCAGCCAAGGGGCCGTCATGCCCCGGCCCGCCGGCATCGAGGGCATCGGCTTCGGCAAGCGCTTGCTCGGCCCGAACTTGCTCGAAGGCATTGAGATGGGCATGTTCGTGGAGACGCCGAATCGCGTCTTCGACGTTTTGCCGTGCTGTGGTGTGTTGGGTCAGGTCGGCCATTGCCCCAAGCTAGATCAAGCCGGCCAGTCAAACCAGCGCAGATGCTCGAAGTGCTCGGAGACATGGCCTGCAGGGCGTGAGAGATCAGGCTCGCTTGCTTGGGTAAGTAGTCGCCCAGCTTGCGCGAGCTGTTCACCCAGCATGGTGTCGTCGCCGGTGTCGCGGGCGCTCGGGGAGCGCATGGTGCCGTCTGCATAACTGATCTGGCTCAGTGACAGTGGAGGGTCAATGAGGCCTTCGCGATGTCGCCAAAGTCCGGTGGCTGGCTCGAAGTGATAGTCGGGCAGCATCTTCCAGCCAGACTCGGCGATCAACTTGATCGCCTCGATGAGGTAATCAGCCACCGCATCATTGATGAAGTAGTTGAAGTTGATCCGCACCCAACCTGGCTTGATCCCCTCGCAGCCCCCAACGATTTCGGCCTCGAACTCGTGTGACTGCTCGATGTCGATGCCGAGTAGACGATGACCATAGGGGCCAGCACACGAGCATCCTCCGCGAGCTTGGATCCCGAACATGTCATTGAGCAGGGCGACCACAAAGTTGTGGTGGAGATAGCGTCCGCTTGGTGAGCGGAGCACGAATGACACGATCGAGAGCCGCTCGTGGTCGGTGTTTCCCAAGATTTCGATGCGGTCATCCTTGGCCCAGCTGGTGATTGCCCGATCGAGGAGACGCCTCTCGCAAGCTTGGATGGTCTCCACTCCCACCGCCTGCTTGAGTTGGAAAACGAGGCCCGCGCGGATTGACTCAATGATCGCAGGAGTGCCGCCTTCTTCGCGCACTTCGGGGTCATCGAGATAGACGTGCTCGTTGGGATTGACATAGGCGACCGTGCCGCCGCCCGGCACTGCTGGCACCCGATTGTGGAATAGCTCGCGCCGAGCCACGAGTACGCCGGGAGTGGACGGGCCGCCGATGAACTTGTGTGGTGACAAAAAGATCGCAT
>WBZM01000545.1_pt1 | contig 51050 bp, 54 predicted proteins | sample 5204271 | NCBI WGS metagenome assembly WBZM01 (sample SAMN12344346, study PRJNA552823) | activated sludge metagenome | biome: Activated sludge suspended growth; feature: Nitrification reactor; material: Wastewater; isolation source: activated sludge from nitrification reactor of wastewater... | reverse complement strand
CCTGTGTTTGCGCTCGTCGCGCTGTTGTTCTTACTGCTCGCCCGCACGGCGCTCACCCGTGTCGCCTCGATCCGCGCCGGCCAGGTGAAGATGAAGGACATCGCGCTCGGGCAAAACGCCTGGCCCGACGCCGTGGCGCAAGCCGGCAACGCCTATTCCAACAACCTGCAACTGCCGCTTCTGTTCTATGCGCTGGTCGCCTTCGCCATGCTGACGAAGAAGGACGATCTTCTCTTCGTGGTCATGTCCTGGCTCTTCGTCGCCGCGCGCTACGCCCACGCATGGATCCACATCACCTCCAACCATGTGCCGACGCGTTTCAACATGTTTGCGGCGGGCGTGCTGATTCTCGGCCTGATGTGGATCGTATTCGCGGCGCGAATCCTGCTGGCGATCTAGCGATCGTACATGCGCCCGCTTTCCAGATAGGTCTTGGCGTCCGTGCGCCGGCGCGGCCGCGGCGGGTAATAGTCCTGCGGCGCCGGTTCATAGCCCCGGTCGGCCACGGCGAAGCGGTCGCTGGAACAGCCGGCTGCGGCGAGAAGCATCGCGAGCGGCAGAAGGCTTCGGGCAAGACGCGTCATGTGCGGTCCTTTCGATCGCCGCAGGACGCGGCAACGAAAGGGTCGCGAGACGCAATGGCGGCGCAATGTCCGCTTTGCGGCCGAGTTGCGGCTCGCGAGTCTATGGTTAATGCGCGTGCGCGGTGAGAATGCGCGCGACTTCCGCCAGCGCAGCGTTGCGCTCGTCCGCGCGTCGCGCGCATTGCGTGAGATAGGCCGCCACAAGGATCGGCTTTCCGCCCGGCGGCCATAGAATGGCGATGTCGTTGGTCGTGCCGTTTTCGCCCGAGCCCGTCTTGTCGCCGACGCGCCAGTCTTTCGGCGCGCCCGCGCGCAAACGCGCGTCGCCGGTCTTGTTGGCGACCATCCAGGCGGTCAGGCGCTGGCGCGACGCGGACGACAGCGCCTCCCCCGCAAGCAGCTTTTCGAGATTGCCGAGCATGGCGGCGGGCGACGTGGTGTCCCTGACGTCTCCGGGACGGGCTTCGTTGAGGTCCGTCTCAAAGCGATCGAGCCGCGTGACCTCGTCGCCAAGCGATCGCGCGTACCGTGTGAGGCCTTCGGGGCCGCCGAGCGCGGCGAGCAGCAGATTGCCGGCCGTATTGTCGCTGAGCGTGATCGCCGCATCGCAGATCTCGGCGAGCGTCATGCCGTCCCGGCCCGCATGTTCGCCGGTCGCAGGCGAGTAGGTCACGAGAACGGTCTTCTCGAAATGGAGTCGCCGGTCGAGAGCGTCGCGGCCGGCGTCCACCTTCGCCAGGACAGCGGCCGCCGCGAGAAACTTGAAGGTGCTGGTGATCGGAAAGCGCTCGTCGGCGCGGTAGAGGATCTGCTCGCCGCTCCCCGTATCGCGCAGCGCCACGCCGAGCCGCGCGCCAAGGCTGCGCTCGAGATCTGCGAGCGCCTCCGCCGCGTCATGCGCCTGCGCCGGCGTCGCGAGAATGGCGCTGGTCGCCAGCGCGCCGCCGACGAAGTCGCGGCGGTCGATCAAATGGAGAAGCTCGTTCCGCAGCCGCAAGACGCCGTGGCGTTGGGATTGGCAATCTTGAAGGACTGGCCGATCAGGTCGTCGACGAAGTCGATCTGGCAACCCTTCATGTATTCGAGGCTGACGGGATCGATCAGGACGGTCGCGCCATCGCGCTCGAGCGCCAGATCGTCGGCGGCGCGCTCTTGCACGATGTCGAAAGCGTACTGGAATCCCGAGCATCCCCCGCCGTTCACGGCGATGCGCAGGGCCGAGCCAGGCTGCTCCGATTGCAAAATGTTGGCGACGCGCCGTGCGGCGCGCTCGGTCAGGACGACGTCCTGCGTCTCCTGTGTCGCGATATCCATCAGTCCATCCAGCTCGGGTTCAAGGTCCGGCTTGCCTCGCAAGGCTCCCACAAGATAAGCCGCTGGGGCCCGGCTTTCAACGTCGCCGGCCGGAGTTCGCCCGATCGCCATGCCTGTCGCCGCGCCCGCCCTCGCTCCCTACGCCTGTCACGCGGCGCAGAGCCGGGGCCGGCTCGTGGCCGAGCCTGCCTCGCCGACGCGCACGGAATTCCAGCGCGACCGCGACCGCATCGTCCATTCCACCGCTTTCCGGCGTCTCGCCCACAAGACCCAGGTCTTCGTGCCGCTCGGCGGCGATCATTTCAGAACGCGCCTGACACACACGATCGAGGTCGCCCAGATAGCGCGCGCCCTGTCGCGGGGTCTCGGCCTCGACGACGATCTCGCCGAGGCGCTGGCGCTGGCGCATGATCTCGGCCACACGCCCTTCGGCCATGTCGGCGAGGACGCGCTCGACGCATTGATGCGCGACTTCGGCGGGTTCGACCACAACGCCCAGGCGTTGCGCCTGCTCACGCGGCTCGAGCGGCGCTATGCGCGCTTCGACGGACTGAACCTGACGTGGGAGACGCTGGAAGGTCTGGTCAAGCACAACGGGCCCTTGCTGACGAGCGACGGCCGCCCCGCCCGGAAATTCGCCGCGCGTGGCGTGCCGCGCCCGATTCTGGAGTTCGAGGCCGAATGCGCCGCCGCGATCGGTTCGCTCGGTCTCGCCACGCACGCCAGCGCCGAGGCGCAGGCGGCGGCGATTGCCGACGACATTGCTTACGACGCGCACGACATCGACGACGGTCTTCGCGCGGGACTGTTCGAACTCAGCGATCTGCGGGCGGCCTCGCGGTTTGTCGACAGCCTGCTTCAGGAAATCGAGACGACCTATGGCGCGCTCGAACGCGCGCGCCTCATACACGAACTCGGGCGTCGCATCATCACGCGCTTCATCGAGGATGCGCTCCGGGAAGGCGCGCAGCGGATCGTAGCGTCGGGCGCCGAGAGCGCCGACGAAATCCGCGCCGCAGGCCGGCAGGTCGTCGCCTTCTCCGAGGCGATGACGGAGGCTGACCGGTCGATCAAGACGTTCCTGTTCACGGCCATGTACCGCCACCCTGATGTCATGCGCGTGCGCGCAAAGGCGACGCAGGTTGTCGACAAGCTGTTTCCGCTTTTTCTGTCCGACCCCAAGGCCATGCCGCTCGAATGGGACGGCGCCTTTCGCGGCGCGCGCGACGATTCTTCACGCGCGCGGATCGTCGCGGACTACATTGCGGGCATGACCGACCGCTACGCGCTCAACGAATACCGCCGCCTCGTCGATTCGGGGATGGATCTCGCATGAGCCGGCCGACGCTCGAAGACCTCATCGCCGGCGTCGATCTGCAGGGCGCTGCGGTCGCGCTGCTGGACTACAATGCGATGGCGCGGCGCCTGACGCTGCGCTTCGCGCCGGACGCCGACGAACCCCGGATCGTCACGCTGATCTTCGACAGCGTCGTCGGGCTGCATTGCGAACCACAGGATGCGTTGCGCCCGCTCGGCGGCGGCGAGGGATCGACCATCGACCGGCTGGACGCGAAGCGCCGCAAGACCGGCGAGGTCGAAGTGACGCTGGTCTATCTGCGGGGCGGCGAACGGCTGGCCTGCGTCGTCAGCTTCATCGCGCAGGGAGCGCGCTGGCTCTAGGTCACTCTCCCGATTTCGGCCCGCCCCGGAAGCCCGTCGCCAGAACATAGAGTTCGGCGGAATCCTTGCGGCTCGCCTCCGGTTTCACGTGGCGCACCACCGCAAAATCGCGCTTCAGGCGCGCGAGCACCTGATTTTCCGTGCCGCCCTGCAGCACCTTCGCCAGAAAGAAGCCGCCCGGCGCCAGCGTTTCGCAGGCGAAATCGGCGGCAAGCTCCGCCAGCGCGACAATGCGCAAATGGTCTGTCTGGCGATGGCCGGTAGCGTTCGCCGCCATGTCGGAGATGACCGCGTCCGCCTGCCCGCCGAGCATCGCCTTGAGGCGGTCGGGCGCGTCATCGGCGAGAAAATCCATGACGGTGAATTCGACGCCGGGAATATGTTCGACCTCGAGCAGGTCGATGCCCACCACGCGCCCCTTGCCCTCTTCCGACTTCACCTTCTTCGCCGCGACCTGCGCCCAGCCGCCGGGCGCGGCGCCAAGATCGACGACCCGCATCCCAGGCTTGAGGAGATGGAAGCGTTCGTCGATCTCGATGAGCTTGTAGGCGGCGCGCGAGCGCCAGCCCTCGCGTTTCGCGCGCGCCACGTAGGGATCGTTCAGTTGCCGCTCGAGCCACAGCGTGGAGGACAGCGTGCGCTTGCGCGCGGTCTTCACGCGCGTCTTCAGCGAGCCGCCGCGCGCCTTCTCGTCCTTGCCGCCCGGGCCCTGCCTGCCGGCTGTCACGCGCCCGTCTCCCCCGCGCGGTCGGCGCGCATCAGGTCCAGCAGGATGCCCTCGCGCAACCCGCGGTCAGCGATGCGGATGCGCGGCGCGGGAAAGGCGCGGCGGATCGCCTCGAGAATCGCGCAGCCCGCGAGTACGAGATCGGCGCGCTCATGGCCGATGCAGCCATTGGCGGCGCGCTGCTCGTAGTTCATGGCGCGCAGGCGATCGACCGCGTCGTCGGCCTGGTCGGCGGACATCCACAGACCGTCGACGCGGCGGCGGTCGTAGCGCGGCAGCTCCAGATGTATGCCGGCGACGGTCGTCACCGTGCCCGACGTGCCGAGCAGATGGAAGCGTCCGCAGGCGCGCTGCTCCATCGCCTTCCGCGTAAAGGGACGAAGCTTTTCGTCGAAGTCCGCGACCATGTCCTCGAACGTATTGTCGTCCACATGATGGCCGCCGAAGCGCTCGGCGAGCGAGACGACGCCGAGTTCGATCGAGGTCCAGATGGTCACGCTGCGCGCGCCCTGCTTTCGCGCGCGATCCGGCGCCAGCCAGACGATTTCCGTCGAGCCGCCGCCGATGTCGAACAGCAATACGCCCTCCGCCTGCGGGTCGGCCAGCGAACCGCAGCCGAGCGCGGCGAGCCGCGCCTCCGTCTCGCGGTCGATGATTTCGAGATTCAGCCCCGTGCGCTCGGCGACGCGCTGCACGAATTCCGGTCCGTTCTCGGCCGCCCGGCAGGCTTCGGTGGCGATGAGGCGCGCGCGGGTGACGCCGCGGCGGTCCATCTTTTCCCGGCAGATGTCGAGCGCTTCCAGCGTGCGCTGAATGGCGGCCTCGCCGAGGCGCCCGGTCTGGGAAAGGCCCTCCCCCAGCCGCACGATGCGGGAATAGGCGTCGATCACGCGCAGGCCCTCGGCCCCGGTCGGCGCCAGATAGCCGGCCGGGCGGGCCACCAGAAGGCGGCAGTTGTTGGTGCCGAGGTCGAGAGCGGCATAGAGCGGCGCCGCCCCGCCGGCGCGGCCCGCAATGCTCCCGTCCCGGGCACGGCCCTGCGTCTCCTCCGGGCGCGGGCCTCCCCCAAGCGACGACACGTTGTGCTCCTGCGACCAGCCACCCGGGGCCGGTCGATTTGAGGCGAGAATACCAGTACGCCCGGCTTTTGAAAGTAAGCCCGTATCAGCCATTGGCAGGGCCGGTCCTTTTCCGCCTCCGCGCGCGTTGACATGCGCGGCCCGCCCCTTTATCTCCACGCCCGTTCCGACGCTGCGCCGGCCGCGCGTCCGTTGGGGGATAGTTCAACGGTAGAACAGCGGACTCTGACTCCGTTAATCTTGGTTCGAATCCAGGTCCCCCAGCCAATAAAATCAAATAGTTATTGTGCCCGCGCCACTGCTGACAACCAGCGAGTCACCAGGGCGTCACCAGTCGACCTGCGCTGCTGTTCGTGCTGAGCTCCTTGCCAGACGACTTGCCACACTTAAAATGAGACATGGCAGGAGCAACCAACGCCACACCAGACAAACTCATCAAATTGGCGTTGCAGATAATTTTCTGCGGCCTAGCTGTTGCGTTCGTTGCACCCACAGCTGCGCTTTATTATACAGATGGATTGAAATCGGTCGACTTTATGGCCCTGGAGCCTAGTCAATTCATATACTTCCCAACAATAGGACTCATATCTCTCTCGGCATGGTTTCTACCGTGCCTTGTCTTCGCAGACCTATACTGGACCCGTCTGCCTTTTGGAAAATTTCGACTGTTAGTTACATTCTTAATTGGCGGCATTGTCGCTTATTTTATAAGTCTTTATGTAAACAATGAAACATCTTTTGCCACTGTTAAATTAGATTCGCTTAGAACTATTAAAGTTGCAGATTGCGCCAATACGACGTGTCCCGAATTTTCGTTGGCAACGTCATTAGACAACCTTCGACATGTTAGTCGCCACAAGGTCGATTTAAGCGCGTTGGTTCAAGACTGCATGGAAGACCCGTTTCGCTTGATCCGACCTCTCGCCGAGCAAAAGCAAAAATTTTGCTTCGCGGCTTCCAACATCCCGTCAATTGCCAACAATGGATTGGAAAACGCTGAACCCGCTGCCTGCTGTAAATTTCAGCGCCGCGCCTCAGAAAGTCTTCGTAAGCTATCGGAATCGGATCGCACAGTCTCCGCAGGCGGGCTCTGGTTAAAATTCACCATGCCATTTCGTGTATTTTTCTTTGGTATGATGATTCTAATCACAATTCATCTTGGGCTTCGAAAGAAAGATCTGGTTCCCTATGCGCCCTATATGCAAGAAGTGGAAATCCGCGTTGTTGTCGGACTTGTGACGCTTGCAGCCTTTATTGCATTTGGTTACGCCCAGTTACAAACCCGCGAGGTGTTATTAGGACGATTCAGCGAAGATGATGATGTTCTTCTAAAATTTACATCTGCCGCCGTTTTGGGAGCAGCGGGCTTTGTTGGCTTGTTTTTTTACAATATGCACAACCGTGAGATAGAAAAAGCGGGAAAAATTACCGGAATCATAACGAGCGGCATCGCATATTTTAAATTCGACCAAATTATTGTTTTGACAAATAAATATTTTGGCTCAGGCATAAGTCCGTTTGCTTTGATTATTCTTCTGTTTGTATCTTTCTTATTCTCAATATTGATTATTTCTACCCCCGCTTGGCGCGCAATCCGTGCGATCTCAATTAGATCGCTCAGCCGATAAATTTGCTGCGGAAGGCTCCGAACGATTCCATGGCCTGACTTCTCTGGGGAACCGAGGCCATGGAAGGGCATTCGGTCCCCGCCTGAGCTCAAATGATCAGCACATGTTGCTTGACTAGCCGCTCCTGGATGTTCTCTCTTCGTTCTATGTCTCGAGAGCGCCGCGTCCCTGAAGATTCTGCTGACTACGCCCGCTGGCTGGCCGATCGCATTGAGGAACGCGGCGCGCGGACAACGACGCGCCTGAGCCCGACTGCGGCCTGGTTCGTCGCTATGGCCCTTCGTGGCTACGCGCGGTTGCTCGACGGCCGCGAGGCAGCCGAAATGCTCTTCACGATCTCCTTCGAGGATGACCGCTACGTCCAAATTCAGTCGGCGTGCCAGGCCGGCGAAGTCGCCTGGGAGGCTTTCCATTTGGCCATTGCGGCGGCGCCGGATCGCCGAATCGTGCTGCGTCACAGCGGGCGCATCATCGGCGAGCACGGCGGAACGGCCGGCTCTGGCCCCATGCTGATCACAGCCACGGGTGCGGGGACGCCCGATCCGTCGTAGCCTTTCCCGCATGTGCAACCTCTACAGCATCACCAAGAGCCAGGACGCCGTTCGGGCGTGGTTCGGGACGATCCACGATCGTGCTGGCAACCTCCCGCCTCTGCCTGGCGTCGTTCCCGGCTGCCGATCGTCCGCATGGTCGACGGCGAGGCTTTGGCGGCCTGTCCGGCCCTACCTTGACGCCGCTGAGGTAGCTTCTTCTGAATTCTGCCGCTCGCGGAAGGCAGCGATTGCCGCTTTGGAGACGTCTCTGGGATAGCACAGCGGTGCGTAGCCGCCAGGACGCGACCAGGCACTTCTCGCGCCGCACGAGTGCCCGCGTCGATCGTGATCGTAGGGGCATGCGCATGGCGCGTGCGAATGATATTCGGCAAGAGATTCCCGGATAAGCAGAGCCACTATCGCCGCGTCCGTGAGGATCTTGCGGCGGGTCTTGTCATTGCCATCCTTCTTCGGTTTGTCCTCTTCCGCCGGCGTGCTTTCGGCGTCGGGCGGCTGCGACAAGCTGATCCGTTTTGTCGAAACCCATCCCCGCCGCGCCGTTACTGGATGCTCTACAAGCGCCCAGTTGCCGCGACGCTCGTACTCGACGACGAGGCGGCCGTTATCGACGCGATCGACAATCCTAGATTTCGCATCCGGATCGGCGCGCATCGGCACCCGATGGCCGCTGATGTATACGTTTCGCCAGGACGGCTGCGGAGGCGCCGCGGGTGCTATTGGCTCCGGAATCGTTGGCTGTGGCGTAGCGACAACGGGCTGCGTCGGCGGTGCAGTAGCGACGGCAGGCCGAGGTGTCGCATGTTCAGGATTGCAGCCAAACAATTGGCCGAGCGCCGCGAATATCACTCCGACGACGATCAGTAGTGCGGCGCCGGGATCTGATTTGCGTCGACGCGCCAATGCCAGCCCTCCCAACCCTATTCTGCATGGAAAATGCCGGTCGTCGAACGGGTTGTTGTTGTCTCGGAGAACAATTGGCCGCTGGTCACGTTCGAATTGTTGATGCTCACTTTTCTTTCGCGCCACTCGGCGAAATAATGTCTACCTATTCGAGGGAGGGGCAGTTGATTGGACGCGTCTTTGCTACCGGCTTGCTGCTCTTCACCTCAGCCCACGCGGCAGAGACTCCCCTGTTCCGCAATTATCCCGCCGAAATCATTGCAGTCGGCCCGGGAGCACCCGCTGATTTAAGTTCGCCGAATGCCTACGCGTACCGTACGAGGCTGCGCGCAGCTGCCGCAGGTCCAGTGAATTTTGCCGGACACTACAAGCTGACCACATGGGGCTGCGGAACTCAGTGCGAGACCGGCGCGATGGTCGATGCCCTGACCGGTCAAGTGATTTTCCTGCCCTTTTCAATCTGCTGCGAAGACTGGCCGATCGACGCGGACTTCAGGCGCGTCCTTTTCCGAAAGAACAGCCGCCTGATCGTGTTTTCCGGGATGCTGAACGAAGAAGGCACAAACGGCGTGCATTTCTATGAATTTCGGGACGGTCGCTTTGAACGCGTCTCTACCCGCATCCCACCAACCTCTCAAGCGGCGATCAAGGCCGAACAGGATCGTGCGAACGAAGCACGTCGACGAGCCGCTGAAAGCACTGAGGCGGAGGCGAGAGCGCAGAAGGCGCAGCAAGATCGCGATGCTGCCGAAGCCAATCGCAAACGAGCGGAGCTCGAGCTACAGGTTACAAAGGGCAAGCGCTTGGAAGATGCCGAGGGCGTTCTTCGCCTCGCCAAGGAAGCGCTTTATTCCTGCACCGATAAGCAGTTGCATGATCTTGTTGCGTCAGGTGAATCAGCCAGCGTACTGGCCAGCGCCGCCATAAATTTCTGCAATGCGCCGTTCGAAAACGCGTTGCGTGCTTTCAAAGAGGTGGCAGCGCTACGTGATGACAAGCCAATCAATTCTTTGGACGACGTCGTCATGTCGGCGGCGCTCAAGGAGGTCGTGAAAGAGGCCATCACGGCTCAGGCTGTCAAAGTCAAAGCCGGCAGAGGGTCGTAGTCGATGGCGAACCGTGCGCGGATCGCCATCACGGCTGTCACGCTCGCAGTCCTCTGGCTGGCGATCGGTGCGCTTCTCTACCTGAACCGTCGATTCTGAACGCGCCGGAGGCTTGACGACGCAGCCTATTCTTATGCCTTGTCGAAGGCGAACAAGAATTTGGCGGCGATCATGACAGGGTGAGCACAAAGATGTTTCCCGCGCCCTCATTAGCTCGGAGAAGAATCGATGCTGAAAGCAATTCCAAAAGCAATGGGCTGGATGGCCGCCACGCCGATCATTGGGGCCGCCTTCAACTACGAACCTACGTCCATTCAAGCGGTGATCTGCCTAGCGATTTCGAGCATGTGGCTAATCGGCGCCATCATTTGCGTGGTCATTATAGACACCCGCTCCGCTCCCCCTGCCGCCTGACCGGAGGGAGGATGCTGAGGCACCTGCATCGATGAAGGGTAAAACAAGCCCACGCGTGGGCGCGCAGAATTCTCGATCTCCGGCCCGTAGCGCTATGGCCGCGTCCATCTATTTCAGTAGATTGAGAATCGGCCGGCCCGTACATCCGGGGCCGGCCGCCTCATTGCCTCAAGCAAATCGCCAAGGCCACTGATCAGAATCGATTGCGCCGCTTGCGTCAAGCTTACGCGGCGTCGGCTCGGATCGGGGAATGAAGTCGGCCGGTCGCGTCTTTCACGCGATCCAACCCGCGAGCGATATCCCGCGCTTGTTGGAGCAAGGCGTCGCGATAGGTCGGGTCGTCAAGAGACATTCCATCCGACATCAGCGCCAGCTCAAGTGTGCGCGCGCGAGCGCGGACGCTGTCCAGACGGTCGCGCCAATCGAGGTCCGCGTCCGAATCCTGCTGAACTTCAACCATTCTTCCCTCCGATTTTGCGAGGCGATCAATATCCTTCGCGATAGATTTCGTAAGATCGACGAACGATCCGGCGCCGGTGCACGCCATGTCATCATCATCCTCGAGTGCCAACTCTGCCGCGCGTGCTTTGGCCGCCAGTTCGCGAACGGATGTCGCCGGCGCCGCATCCATCAGCTCGCGCAGTCGCCAGCTTTCATCGTAGTCAGCATCGTTTTCGGCCGCTTCCGCCTGCGATGGGTTCCAGCCGCTTTGCACCCGCGCAGAAAACTGGCGGCGCTTCGCATGCACGGCCTCGAGGCGAAAGGCAGTGGCAGCGAAGGAAAAGGCGACCGAGCCCTTCGCGGAAGCGGTTGTTGCTTGTGAATTGCCGGCCGATCGGCGGGGCAAAATAAGGTTGGCATCGGGCAAGCCGGTAGCGACTGCTGAACCATGGGCCTGGTTCGTCATTAGAAGCTCCTCTTGAGCAGTTTTCGGTACGCGGTTACGATAATCCGAAATACCGAGTCGTCAACTGAAATCGTAACAGGGTTCTGAATGCTGCCAGTCCAGTGCAAGATGGCCAGGACCGCGCTCAACATGGGTGTGCGCGACCTAGCGGCCTTGGCGAAGGTCTCTCCCGACACCGTCGCGCGCCTCGAACGAGGCGAGAGTTTGAAAGAGCGGACGGTCAACGCGATCCAAGTCGCGCTCGAAGCCGCCGGCGTCGAATTCATCCCTGAGAATGGTGGCGGCGCAGGAGTTCGGCTGCGCAAACGTTGAGATCGCCATACACTCCGCGCGCGGCGTAATCGCGCCGCCTGCAATGGCGGGGGTCCGCAATGCGTTTCGCCCTCTTCTGTTTCACCATCCTGGGGCTGGCAACGCCGGCCGCCGCCGGCGATCAACAACTTCAAGATCAGATGACGCGCGTCATTCAGCTCGAGGCTTTGGACTCCTGGTGCGCAGCGGCGCACAACATCGACTACGATGCATTGCGCTCCGAAATCGACGACGAACGCAGCCGCGCGATCTCCTTGAATAGGTCCGAAAGGGAAATGCGGCTCGCCTACAGCACGGCGCAGCGCATCTTCCGGATTCAGTGGTCGGAGCCGGTGCTTTTCTGCGAGCACATGTACCGCGCGAAGGATCATCCGGGGTTTGGCCTACTGAAGCGGATATTCAGGGATTGATGTCGTCAGCCGGAACGCGGCTGTGCCGAAATTTCCAGCACATCGCGGACCAGCGATGCGGCGAGCGACACGAAGCCGCCGGGCCCGACATCAGCAGTGCCGTCGCGCCGGCCCGCGAGATCGGTCGCGCGCGCCTTTCCGCGCAACCCTTCGGCGCCGAATGCCGGCTGCGCTTCGATCCGCAACCGGATAGCGCGATGCTCCGCGCGCCATCTGTCGACGTCTTTGCCGATCGTCTCTGCCCCGCGCAACTCGGCTTCGGTATGATCGAGCTCTGCCAGCAATGCGCGCATCTGCGCATCGGGATCCTCGAAGATAGCGGAGCCGTCGAGTTCTCCAGGCTGCAGCATCAGCTTTTCCCGTAGTAATAGAGAAGGCCTTTCGGCACCCAATCCGTGTCGTTTTGCGCAGCCGACATCGAGACGCACCACAGCGTCATGTAGTAGGCGTTGCCGCGGGTATCGCCTACCCACTTGATTTTGAGCACCTTGTAGAGCCCGTCAGCGTCGAGGCTTGGCAGCTTGGCGTTCTTCAGTTCCCCGAAAAACGAGGCGTCGTATTTCGCCATTTGGATGCTCGCGTTATCGAGCTTGATCTTTCGCGACACCGCGATCTGCGGGTTGATCAGGCAGCGAACGATGATGCCGCCGGCGGTCTGCTCCGGCATTCCGATCATGCCCGTCGCCGCGTTCAAGACGACCGTGTCGCCTGGCTTCGTCTGTCCTATGCCGACGACGTCCAGCTTGCCGTTCTGGATCGACCATGTGGAATCGGTCGAATGTGCCAGCGTACGCAGGAAATCCTTCGACTGCCCGTACATCACGACGGGGCGCGGATATTTCAGCTTGGCGAGCGCCTCGGTGACGAAGCCTTCGACGATGCCGTGTGGCTTCATGGTTTCCAGGAGCGCCTTGTAGACGTCGCGTCCCGTCGACCCGGCGCCGAGCGTCTTCTTCACCACCGCGAAATTGTAGGCCTTGTCGCCGTCCCCGCAGCGCAGGTTGAGATAGGTTTCCGTCGGCGTCTCGCGGCCGTAGCGCGACTGGATGATGTTGCCTTCGAAGATGACGGCTTCGTTTTCCCTGTAGGCCGCCGACAACGTGACCTTCTTGAATTCGCCGTCGATGAACCGCTTGCCCGTCGCCTTGGAGACGTTGGTTATGATCGCGTCCAGGACATTCGGGCTTTGCAGCGTGTCTTGCTCGACGTCGAAGCGGATGCGGAGCGTCGACAGGTCGATCTTGCCGCCGGCGCCTTCCGCCGTCAGATGAACGGAGCGAATCCATTGGCGGCTCATTGCTTCGTCACTCCAGCCTGGATTGGCCGGGCCTCCAGGGCGACGCGCAGATTTTCGCGGGCCGCGGCGTTAACGACGAACGTAATCACACCGCTGCGGCCGTCGGCGTGACGGATCGGGATACCGAGAAATTCGCAATGCCGAATGCAATCGCGGTGAAGGAGCTCGAAGCCGGGTTGCAAGCCGATTTTCATTCGACCGGGCGCAACCGGCGCGCGCCAGGCGCGCAGGTCTTGCCGATTGCCACGCTCCCATGTGGTCGGACTTCCGACATCGAGCACGGCGCCGTCTCGAGGCGCTAGGGGTTTGGTCGAAATCAAAAACAAATGCGACGCGGGCGCGGCCTGCTCGCCCACGGCACGATGCAGACGGACCTCGATACTAAAACCGGAGCGCTCGAACACGGCCTCAACGGCGCATCCGAGGACGTCGCCATAATCTTCGATCGACCAGGACGCCGGCGCGTCCTCGCGCACGCTCTGCCGCGGCTCGATCACGACGAATCGAGCGAGCCCTATGACCGGGTACGCCGGATGGATTGACTGGCGCTCGACTGGCTCGACCACGCTCATTGCGCGGCGCCCTGGAAGTTGCGCAGGCGATCCGCGAAGTTCCGATGATTGACGTCGACCCGGCTACCGATCAGCGCCGCGGTGGTCGCCGGATCAGCGGCGCCATCCACCTTGATGTCCGTCTTCAGCGAAAGATTGTTGGTCGTCGTGCGGTTCCAGTTCTGGTTGATCCCGCCGTCAAGCGGCTTCCTGAAGCTGTCGGGACCAGGCAGGCCGCCGAACGGGCTGTCTTGCTTCGGCCGGTTCAAGTACTCTTGCCAGCGCCGATCTATCTCGGCCTGCGCCGGGCTGACGCCGAAAACCGAGCCGATCACGCCGCCGCCAGCCGTTTGCCGTTCTTCCCCGCCTGCGCGGTAAGCCTGGGCGACGGCGCCGGATCGGTTGTTGTTGACCTTGGGCGCTTCGAACTCGCCCGTGATCGTCCAGGAGTCGCGCGTCATGGTGTCGGGCGAGGCGTTCATGAGGATCCGACGCGTCGCCTTGTATTTCCCATTCATGGCTTCGTGCGCCATGTAGCGCATCTGGCCTTCCGCGGAATCCCGGGCGAAACCGTTGGCGTCGAGCCAGGCAAACATTTTCGAGCGTCGATCGAGGCGGGCGCCGTAAATGCCGTAGCCGGTCCCGCCGTCGTGAACCGTTCTAGGGTTGAGGCTGGATTCCATGTCAGCCTGGCCGACCAGGTGCGCGGCGGCCGCACGAAGGTTCGCCTCCGGAACACCTTCCTTGCGAAGCTGGTCCATTGCGTACTTCATCATGGCCGAACGCGCGGCGGGCTTGCCGCCGCCGACGGGGCCAAGGCCTGCGCCGCCGCCGCCGCCGCCTTCGGGCGCGTCCTTGCCGCCGAGCCATGACGGCGCGTGCCGCTGCCACCAGTTCCGCGTGTCGCCGCCGCCGCGCAGGCCGCCAGGCGGGATGACGCCGCCGGCGCCGCCCGATGGCCCTGTCCCCGGATTTTCATTCGGCGGACCGTAGTATCCGAGCCTATTGAGAAGCCATGTGATTCCGCTGCTCTCGCCGAACTTGTTGACGGTCCGTATCAGGTCGGAAATCTGATCGACCAGGTGCTCAATCCATTTCGACAATTCGCGAATGGTCTTGAGGATCTTGACGAAGGCAGCGTCGAGATCGTTTGTGCCGGTGATGCCCTTTAGAAATTCGCCTCCAACCTTCGCCGCCGCTTCGACAATGGCAGTGATCGTCTTAGCGATATCGTCTCCGTGCCTTACAAGGAAATCGCTGAGCCCGCGAAAAGCGCCACCGACCTTGTCGACCAAATCTCCTTCGATTTTGATTGCGATGGTCGCCAGCACCATTTGCGCGCGCCGCAGCGATTCCCAAAACGCGTTGGACTTGTCCTTCGCGCTGTCGACGTCCAGTCCCCATTTATGGAAGAGTCGGCCCTGTTCCTCGGCGAATTCCGCGTATTTGGGATCGGTCAGCGCGAACAGCATCTTGTCGGAGAGCCCGACCAGACCCGCGTACTGCTGTTGCATGTAGCGCGGCATTTTCGAGAGACGCTGCCCGAATTCCTGGAGCAGTTGCGCGTTGTCCTTGCCGTCCATCGTGATGCCGAGCTTCTTGAGCCAATTCTCGGAGCCCGGATTTGACCGCATGAACTTCGCAAATGCCTCCAGCGCGGAATGCGCTTCGCCCGCGCTGGCGCCGAGCTGGCGCGCCGCATATTCGAAGGCTTTGATGTTCTCGGCGCTGGTGCGCATTCGCTGCGAGGAGAAGAACAGCTCATCCATGTTAGACGCGACCTTCGCCATGATCTGACCGAAAGATTTCATGGCCCCTTCGATCGCGTCGGCGAGCAGGTTCGATTGCAGCGTCGCCGTGCGGATCGAATTGCGCATCTGCGCTTCCGACGCCTGGTCGACCTTGAACCGGATCGGGACCAAGAATTCTTGCAGTATTTCAGCCATGCATCACCGCCATAAATTCGACCGGGCCGGCCGCAGGATGTCACTGAAACCGGCCCGGATTTGCTGCGATCGACACAAGGAAGAATGCCTGTCGCTGCGCGCCGGTGTTATCGAAGCCGCATCCACCTCCGGCTGGGATGCTGCGCGGTCATGGAGCCCGCGCAATTCTGACCGCGTCACCAGCCGGCGTTCGGCGACCAATGCTCACGATCGCTTGCATCACATGCCGGCAGCGACACACGACCGAAACGGGAGTCGCCACTTGAGAGCGGATGCGTCCAATCCAGCTTTTGCGCGCCGCCAGGCAGATCAGCATTCGCATGGCCGACCAAAATGTCAGCTTCTCGTGCATTGCGAAGCAACACGGCAAGCTGCTCGGCCAGCGTAGGATAGGCCTCGACCAACGCTGTGGCCGCTGCCTCACGCGTGGCCTTCGCCCGATTGTACTTGTCCCATCGTGGCGCGTCGGCTTCCTCGGCGGCTAGCGCTTTCGCCCGGTCGCGGAGACGCATCGCGCAGTTTTCCATTCGATCCCCTTCGAGATCGATGGCTGCAGCCTCGGCGGATGCGGTGGCAACTGCATCAGATGCGAAGGCGGGATCCAATGCCGCCGCGCGAAGTTCCGCCGCTCGCTTGCGCAAGGCCGTCAAAGCGTTGTCGGCTTCGACCACGATCGCTGACACATGGCTCGACGCCAGGTCGTCGGCCGAGCCGCGCGCGAAAAGCTCGCTGGCCGTTGGTAGCGGCGTCTCGCTGGCAGCGGTCATCGGGCAGCCAGCTCCAGGGCGTCAAGCGCGCCTTGTACGAGATCGCGAGCGCGGGCGCATTCGGCGCGTTCGGCCGCAGATGCGCGGCCATCGCTGGCGGCGGTGTCGAACATCTGAACAAGATCGCACAGGCCGTTGCGGCCGGTTCCGAAGCGAGGGTCTAACGGATCGCCGGAAGCCATCTGGCCGCGATGCATCGCAAACTTGGGATAGGAATCGCCGAGCACCGTGCGCACGTCGGCGTCGCAGATCTTCGTTTTGGTCATTGGACCCTCTTGCTGCAGTCGGGTGAGAAGCGGAAACGATCGGCCAGACCGCGAAGCGCAGCGGCCGAGCCGTCGAGAAAGTTGCTGGCGTGGCTCAGCGCTGCGCGGTCGTCGGCACCGAGTGCACTTTGGTTCCCGGCGGCGCGAAAGGCGGCGGTCAGGTCCGCTAGCTCGCCGGCCGAGCGGGCCGCGATCGTCGCCGTGGCACCGAAGATCGAACCGACGAGAAAGCTGACGTTTGCCGGATTCGTTTCGAGATCGGCACCGGCGATACGAGCCAAATGCTCAGTCACCGCCGCACGCAGCAATTCTGAAACGGCTCCGCGCTTCATGCCGGCGGCTGTTTCGATGCGGGTCTGCAGGTCGTCGTCGACGCGAAATGCGAGTTGGCTCTTCATGTCCGACAAGCTGTGCCCAAATCATTGGGCCGCCAAAATTGTCAGACGGACATCGACTACGTTGGAGCCCGTCGCAGCTAGTTCAACTCGCTTTTAGGCGGCCTGACTTCGTTGAATTTATTTTTCAAAGCACGTCGAGCATCGAAAGCGGTCTGTATTCCAACATGACGATCGCGCCAGCGGCGCAATTCGCGACATCGTCGTGACCGCCTGGCGCATGATCGATTGAGTCCCTGCCGCCGCGCGCGACGCGGCGCTCCAGCGACGCGATCTGGTTCACCAGACGCTGGTTGTCGAGCAGCGTGATCCGCCCGCCCATAAGCAGGGGAAGCATTTCGGCGTACAAGCGGCTCTTCGGCCGGTCGGCGAGCTCGTACGTGATCCCGTGCTGCAGAAAGCGTTCTCGCACCCATTGGCCGGAGTAGGCGTCCCCGCGGACGGTATAGAGCCCATACGCCTTCAGGAGCTCCGCGAACTCCTCGACGACAGCATCGGGACTGAAAGGGGGCTTTCGCTCGCGTATGACGTCGAGAATGATGTCGCCATCCTCAGTCCGATGCGAGATCGCCAACGTCATCGAGTCGACGGAGCCGCCGCTGGGATCCACAAACGCGCTGTAGCGCAACTCAGGGCGGAAGGGGCGCTCGAAGCAGCCCGGCTCGACGGCCTGTTCGACGACCTCGCGTGAAATGTACGACTCGATGTCCTGGCGGAATTGAGCGTCAAATTCTGCGGCCGCACTGGCCGGATCCTTCTCGAAAGCCTCGTCGATGAATGACTGCGGAACCGTTGGGTTCATCACCCGCGTCGGCGCGCGCCACACCAATTCTGGCGCATCGTCTTTGCCGAAATGCTGCTTGAACGCTTCGAATAGGACCCCACGCTTGCTGTAGGGGGAACTGCCGAGCAGCATCGCACCGTTCGGAAATGTCGCCATCGCAGGCTCGATCGCCCTCAGCACTTCGACGTCCGGCGATGCCTGGTCCTCTGAGGACCAGAAGGCGACCTCATCCCCGGCGAAAAAGGGAACGGAGTAGCCGCGGACCGATGTCATCGAGTTTGTGGCGACTTCGACGATGCTCCCGTTCGTCAACTCGACCGACTCTGCAGCAACCTTGGCAATCATTTTCGAAAGGACAGGCGAATTCTGCAATATCCCGATGACATATCTCATCAGCGTGCGGGCCTGCCGGCGATCGGTCGCCACCATCATGATTGTTGGCCGCTCGCCAGGTCCAAGGTACGGCCGATAGTCTGTGAAGGCCGCTGCGAACACTGCGGCTAGCGCCATAGCAAGACTTTTTCCTGCGCGCCGTCCGCAGATCAGCCACACTTTGCGGAATGGCCGCGTCGGCCATTCTGTGCGCCCGGTGCACAAGTGGTAGAGCGCCATGTCTGCTTCATCGGTCGGCGCTGGCTCCCCCACCATCGCCGCGAAGAGCAGCCGCCAGGCGCGCCAGGTGGCAGGATCGCGGATGGCATGCGCGAGCAGGCGGGGATCATCGATCGCGTCCAGAATGTTCATTCGGCGGCCTCGCGCTTAGAGGCGTGCTCGGCCTTGATTTCGTCGAGCGTCGGCGTGATATCCCGCGCGCGGCTGGCGAGGCCCAGCATCGCCAGCTCGCGGCCCAGCGCGTTGCTCCAGCTCAGCAAGTGATGATCGCTGCCCGTGGCGATCTCTTCGCCGCGCAGGAGCCGTTCTGTCACCAGCCTGACCCTCACCGCCTTGATCGCGACGCTCTCGATGAGGAGCATTTCAGCGGCCGTCGGCGCCCCGCCGACGTGCCCGATCAAGTCGGCCATCGTCTCGCGGTAGAGCCGCCCGATCTTCGTCCGGCGGTCGACCTCCGCAATCGCGCGGGCGCGCGAGGTCGGACCGATTTTCATTCTTTTGGCTGCGGCCTTTGCCATGCGGCGCACCTATCCCGTGGTCTGTTCGGGGGGAGCGCCGGCGCCCGAAGGCCAGTCGGCATGTCGAAACGCGGTCGACGTAACGATGATTGCGGGAGGAGGCTGGAAATTGCAAGTGGATCGGTCGCAACTCACCAGCAACGCGCGTCTATCTCGCGGATATCTGCCGGTGTTTCATTCGATCATACGCGAGCGCAAGGATACGCCCCGCGCTGGTGGCGCAGGCAGGCATCAATTCCGTTCGAGGATACGTTTCACCGTGGTCGCTTCCTTGCCGATGACGGCGCCGATCTCGCGAAGGCTCTTACCTGCAGCGCGCATGTCGCGCATCCGGGCCAATAGCGCCTGCTCGGCCTCATTCCGCACCAGCCGCTTCTCCCCATCGATCGTCACGATATCGAAGCCGAACTGACGACGGCCACCGCTGAAGACGCCCTTGGATGCAAGGTCACGCTTGACGTCGCGTATGCGCTCGCGAATCCGGTCGCGTTCGTTTTCAGCGACCGCCGAAAGGATCGTGAAGACGAGCTTGCTTATGCCGTTGGCGGTGACGTCGCCGCCGAGATCGATCATATGCAGCGAGACGCCTTCGCCCTTCAATTCTTCGAGCGTTGTCAAGGCATCGCTGGCGTTGCGGAACATGCGGTCAAGTTTTGGGGTGATGATCGCATCGCCCTTGCGCACCGAAGCGAGCAGGCGAGCGCCTTCCGGGCGCTCCGCAAGCGGCGTCGAGCCTGAGACACCGGCCTCGACGAAGACGTCACCGAGTTCCCACCCCTTCATCATCGCGTAGCCGGCGATCTGCGAGCGCTGAGCGTCGAGAGAGGCGCCATTGGAGGCTTGTTCAGCGGTCGAAACGCGGATGTAGCCGACGACTTTCATTGCAACGTCCGTGTCATTACTAAAGCAATGACACATTGCCATCAATGACACAGGCGTGTCAATCGAAAACCTTCATCAAAACAATGTATTCGAACGCTGCGGGCGCTGTAGCGCCGCAGCAACAGCGTTGCAATCGGGTAACATCACCTGTTTGGAAGCACAGGCGGCGCGAGATGGTGGTTATTTCGAACAGGCCTATTGCGCCCATCGAGACCGCCAACCATGACGCACATGACGGACAATGACGCATTTTACATAGAGGTCTTATCTGCGCGCGCGCCCATGGTCGCTAGGTAAGAAAGTGCGTCATGGTGCGTCATGCGTCATGGTCGAGCGGAGGCCGAATTGAAGCTGCGGATTGTCATCGGACTAGCGATTGTGCTGGCTCTGGCGTCGGGTGCGGAGGCGCGGCCACGCTTTCTATCGACTGCCGAGGTGGCGGACATCATGGCCGAGCTGCACGCGTACGGAGACAACTGTCGGAACTGGTCTGAGGACAGCGACGCGACCATGGTTCTGTTCGTCTCAAATGAGCTCAAGACGGACGATCGATATCGAGTGGAATACGCAAAGGCGCGCGCGAAACATTGGCCGGCCGCCAACAGACTCATGCCCCGCGAAGCCTGTTCGATTGCAGTCGAGCGTTTCGGTCCCCACGGCCGCAGAGCGCCAGGGCTGTTGAAGCTGAAGTGACGCGCTCGCGTCAGGGCATGCTCATCCTAGGGAAACATGCCTTCTAGTCCGTCGTCGAGCACCGGATCACCGAGCCGCCGGAGCAGATCCCGCGCGGCCTCTGCCGCGCGGTCCGCTTTCGACGCCTTGGGAACCTTGTTATCGGGCGGTGGGCGCTCTGCACGCGGCGGGGTGACCATAAGCGCCCAACGGTCGTTGCGACCGTCCAGACGCCGAACCACGAACTTGATGTCGCCTGCCCAGCCTTCCAGACGCGACAGCGAACCGTCCTGCTTTACCAGCGAAAGGACGGCCACGCGATTCAAGGCGCGACTCTCACGTACCCGCGGCCCTTGTAGTCTTTGATAGGCTTCCACCCGAGACGCGTCAGTATCGCGCCGATGCGTCTACTGTCGGCCGTCTTGACGCGCTCGACCGGCATGTCCAACGCCTCATAGGCGACCTGGCTGACAGCCACGCGTCCGCGGTCTCGGATGAAGTTTTCAATTACTCCTTCCCATGGATCAGACTCATATCGTGCCTCTTGCTGAGCCGCGATATGCTCGTGCTCGAATTTCGCATCCGGCCACCAGGGCGCGCCGCGCTGGAATTGCTCCACTGCTTCGGCGAAGAGCTGATCCCGATCGGCGGCGAGAGCATCGGTGTCGATTTCGCCGACGGCGACAGGCCAGTACCTCCGCCCTCCTGTTTCGTCGCGTAGATACGTCGATTTGTTCGTCGTGCCGACGAAGACGCATTGCCGGGGCTCGACGACCTCGCGCCGGCCATAGGAGGGTCGGTATCGCTCCACTGGCCGCGTGATGAAGGCCTTCAGCGCCGCGTCTTCCGCGCGGCTGAGCGCCGACATTTCCGCGACCTCGATCAGCCATTTGCCCCGGACGTGCTGGGAGACGTCCTTGCCGGCCGTCACGTCTGGCAGGCTGTCGGAGAACCATTCGCCGCCGAGGATCATGCAGACGGTCGACTTGCGCGCGCCCTGCGGACCTTCCAGCACGAGCATGTAGTCGGCCTTCGAGCCCGGTTCGAATATCCGCGCAACCATCGCGCGCAGGAACATCGGTCCAATTCCATCGACATAGGGCGAGGGATCGGCGCCGAGATAGCGGCTGAGCCACGTTTTGACACGCGGCACGCCGTCCCATGCGAGGCTCGACAGATAGTCGCGAACCGGGTGGAAGCTGTTCTCCTGCGCCCGAAAATCGATAGCGGATTGGACGGTTTCCCGTGATATTCGGGTGAGCCCCTGCAACTGTAGCCATTCCTGCAACTGCGTCGCGTCGGTATCGCGGACGGGCCGCGGTAGCGGATCCGACGAAAATGATGCGTCGCCGACGGTCGGAAGCGGCGCGACCAGGATTGGCGCCCGTAGCATTTCGTCGAAGCGAAACGCGCTGGCGATCTCGGGCGCTGTTCGCAATCCGCGCATTGCGTTGGCGAGGATCGGTTGCGGAATGTTCTTGTGATCGAGATCGCCGCCCGCCAACCATCCCGCGAAGGTCGGAGGCTCAGCCGCGCGGCGCTCTCTGCGCGCAGGCAACGGTGTCGAAGCATCCATCAGCGGCGACCCCCGACGATCCGCTCGGCGGCGTACCGCGCGAGCAGCGCGGCTTCCGCTCGGCCATGGTCTTTCTTCCGGCCGAACAGGTCGGCGCGCGCCGGCCAGAGCCGCAGCGCCAGCGCACGAGCCTTCTCCTTGTCGGCGTCGAGACCGAGCGTTCGCTTCCATTTCGACGGCGTCACTAGGTGCGCCGGAATGGCGAGCGCTGAAATCACGCCTTGGACGATCCCGAAGCCGCACCCAAATTTGAAGGTGCTCGAGACGCCCTGCCCAGGCATCGCGCCGACATGTTCGACGATAGCGATGTCTGGCCTCATCTGCTTCAGCGTCTCCGCCAGGGAGGCGGCGTCGACGTTGCCGGCGACCGTCGGCATATCGTGAACCGAGATCACGCCGGCGCCGGGAAAGTAGAACGCCACCGCCCCGGTGAGACCGGGATCGATCGCCGCGATGCATCGGACGTTGAGAGGCTCGTGGACCTCAAGTGTCATTTTTCCCCTCTGAACTTGAGCCGCCGGCGTGAGGGGGGAGCATGCCGGCCGCGATTGCTACGGTTTCCGCGGCTTGGAGTGCCGCGATAAGCGATCTCAGGTGTGGTGGGTCGAAAATGACGGCTTTGCCGCTCGCGCACATGCGGCGTGCGCCGTCCATTTCGAACTGACGTAGGAACAGCCGAGGTCGGCCGCCGCTGAACTGCGCGAATCCAAACCGGAGTTCAGCCCGCGCGCCTTTCGATATGCGCGCTATTTCGACTTGCTGTCCTCGCTGGGCGGCGTCATATTCAGAGCCGATCGCTTCGCCGTGATCTCTTCGAGCGCTCGCCGCGTGACCGCGTGGCGGGCGCTCTTCATTTCGGGGTGGCGGCATCGGCGCCTCCGGTGAAGCGTTCAGCTTCCTCAGCTGCCTTGAGTAGTGCGGCCGCAACCTCACGCACCACGCCGATCGGCATCGAAACACTGGCGCCAGTCTTAGTCTTTAGGTCGGCATGCGACGTGTAGCGAAGCTCTGCAGCGAGTCCGCGTTGCCCTCGATCGCGCAGTAGAACGTCATAACTGCCGTGCCGCCAGCTTTGCGCGGTTCCAACCAGCAGGCCGCGCGGCGGGTTCGCTGCCGCGCTCAACGTCGAGCGCTCGCGGCGCGGTGCCGGCGATGTCGCTTCAGACCGTTCGCTTGGGCGGTGCTCGCGACAGTATTTTCGGACAGCCACCGCTCAATCGCGGACCGGCGGTACCGAACCAGTCGCGCGACTTTGATGAATTCTGGACCTCCGCCATCGGAACGCAACTGCTCGAGGAACGGTTTGGTCACATTGATCTCTTTGGCGACCTGCTCCGTCGTCAGAATGGGATCATCGAATGTCGGCGTTGAGACAGTTGCGAGTTGGGCTTGGTTCATCGTAGCACCCCCTAGTTGGAATAGGCTGCAACGAGGATGAATATGCGCGAGAAGGCCGGCAATCGGATTAAGTCCCCGAACTGGTGGACTTAATCCCAACTCACGTTTCGACGGAATGCTGAGGGAGATGGCTGCGACAGATGAATCTCAGCGCCCTCGGAGAAATTCCTTCCGTAGAGTTCCTCGAATTTTTTTATACGACGCTTTGCCTCCGCCAGAGTGGGTGCGGCTCCATGGTCGAGCCCGTCGAATGTGCACCCCGCCGCCAGTATTGCCTGATCGCAGTCGAACACCAGCTTCGCGAACGCGCTGAACTCCAGCGACTTACAGTGGTCGGAGGCTACCGCAACCAACGATATCAGCTCGTAGTACCGAACATTGACGGGCCGTGACTTGCCATTCAACAACAACCCCATCTGCAGAGTTGCAATAGCGTGAGAGTGCATCGTCTCGAGAAATCCGCGGTAGGATGATTCGCCTCCAAGAAAATGAGCAGAGACGTTAATCTTGTCCCTGCTCTCCTCCTGCGCTGCCGCCTCGCATCGAATGAGAGCGACGCGGAGCAAGCGGAGCGCGGCCTCCACATCCTCGACAGGTCCTCTCGTATCGAGGTGCCCATTCTTCTTGGATCCCACATCCTGATAGATGCTGACCGGGCTTGCCTGATGATCGAGACACGCAATCCGGTAGAGGAACCGCCAGTCAGGGTCCACGATGCCGTGAGCGCAAAATATTGTAGTCAACTTCGAGATCCGTCGGTCGATCGTTGCCCGGTCAACGATCGCTCCCGTAATGACTACCTCACCTCCAGGCGTAACCTTTCTCGGCATTCTATTTCGCATCGCGCAGCACCCCTTGGCCAAAGGCCGCTGCCCGCTCAGCGGCCGCGCGGCGGCGCTTATCGCTCGCGTGAAGGTAGCCAGCTGTCGTCTGCAGATCGGCATGGCCGAGCAGCGCTTGCACCGCGCGGACGTCAGCGCCGGAAGCCAGCGCACCGGTCGCGGCAGAGTGCCGGAGGTCATAGGGACGGAACTTCTCCACACCCGCGCGCAGCTGCACGAGACCAAGAACCTTGTGCACGCCGGCTAGTGGCTGTCCGAACCGACGGCCGGCGAACACGTACTCGCATCCCTGTACTTTCGGCGTCGCAGACAAGATCCCGATCGCGGCGTCGGTTAGATCGATTTCGCGTTCGCCCGTCTTACCGTCCACCATCATTTTGCGCCGCGGAATGTTGACGCTCGTCCATTTCAGCGTACGCACTTCGCCCGGTCTAAGACCGCAGACCAATGAGAGCCGAAAGAGATTGGCCAGCCAGGGCGACACTTTGCCCTCCGTTTCCATCGCGGCGAGAGCCGCACCGAATTTTGCGAGTTCGTCGGCATCGAGCGCCCTGCCCGCCTTCCTCGTCTTTTTCACCGCGACATCTGCCGCCGGGTTGCGGTGGCTGTCTGGGAGCAGGCGCGCGCGCTTCGCGTGGTTGATCGTCTTCTTGATCAGCGCGACCACGTACGCGCGATTTCGATCCCCCGATGTCGTCGCAACAATCTTGTCGACATCCGCGGGCGTGACATCTCCGATGAGCTTCGCCCCGATCTTCGGTAGGATCAGACGTTTCGCCCGGTCTTCGTAATCCGCGACGGTTGCCGGCGCGAGCTTCGGGCGGTCAATCTCATCGATCATCTGAGTCCAGACGCCTTCGAAGGTCGGCATGCCACGGCGCGGATTGACGGACCGATCTTCGCCTTTCCTGGCGCCGCTTAGGATCTCGAGCGCTTCTCCTCGCGCTTCCTGGAACGTCTTCAGGTGCACAGATCCCAATGAGACGCGTCGACGCGCGGCGCCGACGCGGAAGTCGACCACATAGGCAACATTTCCGGCGGTGACCCGAACGCCAAAGCCTTTGAGAGCATCATCCCAGATGATTTTGCTGGGCCCTGGCTTGAGTTTGTTGACCTCAGACTGAGACAGCTTCATGCCGCGACTCCGCTGATCCAGAGCGCGGTGACACGAGATCGATGGACTCGTCTGTCGGAAGCGCCGGTGTCACCACTGTGTCACCAAGTTGCGGCTGGCTCAAGAGGGTTGGGTACAACTCGACGCAAGTCGATAGCTGATTTATATAGGTTTTTTCAGTCGTAACAGGTCGCGCAGAACCCCATCTGGCTCGAAAAACCGGACTCTGACTCCGTTAATCTTGGTTCGAATCCAGGTCCCCCAGCCAATCCCTCCCAGTTTCGACTCTCGGCGCGCGCTCCGCGGCTGCTGATGAGCCGTGAGCGCGGTCGATTGATCCGGGTCAAGGCCAAATGCGGCCCGCGCCCGCAATACTGCCAAAAAAAGAAAATGGGTTGTTGCGACCTGCGTTCAGCGCATGTGGAGGAAGCCCATGTCCGAGGAAGCCCAACGCTGGGCGCAAAGGCGCGTCGGCGAATCGTTTGAACCCGTCGACCGCGCGCGCGCGCCAGCGCCGAACGAAGTGCTTGTGGAAATCGACGCGTGCTCGCTGTGGCGGCGCGTCGGTTTCGCCTTCGGCGCCGGACATGCCGGCGCGGACGGCGGCGCGCTGCGCCAGCGCATCGACGGCCATGTGGTGGAGGCCGGCGAGGAGGCCATGTATCTGGTCGACAGGCCGGTCTCGCTGTCGGGCGCGGTGCCCTGCGGCCAGCACGAAGCCTGCTGGACCGGCGCGGTCGCGGAATGCCCGCACAAGGCCGCGACGCCGGGCTCGGGCGAGGCAAACTGCGTCATCGCATCGGCCAGCGATGTCGAACTCGCCGAGAAGCGCCCGCCCCGCGCGCCCGGCCTCGGCCTCGATCCATTCAAGGACGAGCGATGAAGCTTGTCCCCGGCGATCTGCACGCCATCGGGCGCATCGCCCTGTTTCATGGATTGAAGCCGCAGACGATCGCGCAGCTCGTCGCGCCGGCGCATACCGTGCTGCTCCGCCCGCGCGATATTCTCGCGCGTCAGGGCGATCCGGCGGAAGCCTTCTTCATCGTCGTCTCCGGCTGGCTGAAGCTCTACCGCAACAGTCCGGCGGGCGAGGAAGCCGTGCTCGAGATGATGAAGGAGGGCTCGACCTTCGCCGAGGCCTCGGCCTTTTCCGGCGGCGCCTACCTGGCCACGGCCGAGGCGGTCGCCGATGCGCGCGTCGCGCGCGTGCCGGCCGATCACGTCGTGCGCTGCGCGCGCGAGAATCCGGACGTCGCGCAGCGCATGGTGTCCTCGATCTCGCAGCACATGCATTACCTGTGCGGCCAGGTCGAGCGGCTGAAGGCGCAGAGCGGCCTGCAGCGCGTCGCCGAATTTCTCGCCTCCTGCGCGCCGGCCGAGCGCGGCCGCTGCACGCTGGCGCTGCCCTACGACAAGATGCTGATCGCGCGCCAGCTCGGCCTCATGCCGGAATCGCTGTCGCGCGCCTTCGCGCGCCTGCGCACGGTCGGCGTCACGGTCAACGCCGCGCAGGTGACGATCGAGGACATCGCGCGCCTGCGCCGCATCGCCGACGAGGATCGGGCGGGCGCCCGCGGCGCCGTGCGGCAGTAGACGCCGCTCAGCCTTCCGCCAGCCGCCGCACGAGCCGCTGCGCCAGCGCCGCCGCCGCGAGCCGGCGATAGTTGGAGGCGGCCAGCGTCGTCCGCATCGGCTGAACCTGCTTTTGCACGAGCTTGTCGATCTCGCCGAGCAGCGCGGCGTCGACCGCCCGTCCCGCAAAGCCTTCCGTCCCCTCCAGCAGGAACGGCCTCGAATTCAAGCCCGTCAAACCGATGCGCAGCGTTTCGACAACGCCCTCGCGCAGCGCCAGCACGGCCGCGACGCCGGCCAGCGGATAGTCGATCGCGCCACGCGTGCGCGCCTTTTCGTAGCCCGATTTCTGCGCACGCACAGGCACACGCGCCGCGACCAGAATCTCACCGGGCGCCAGCGTCAGATGCGCGCGGCCGTCCTCGACATAGAGATCGCCGAGCGGCATGTTTCGCGCGCCATCGGGTCCCTCGATGTCAACGCTCGCGCCGAGCGCCAGCAGCGCCGGCGCCATGTCGCCGCTGAAGGCGGCATGGCAGCGTTCGCCGCGCGGCGCGACATGGCAGGTGTCGCCGCGATGCTTGAGGCACCAGCCGTTCGACTTCCGCCACCATTCGCTCTGGTTGTAGTAGACGCAGCGCGTGTCGAGGCAAAGATTGCCGCCGAGCGTCGCCACGGCGCGATGGCTCGGCGCCGCGATGGCGGCGGCGGCCTGCGCCAGCGCCGGATAGCGCGCGGCGACCGTCGTATCGGCTGCGATTTCCGCGACCGTGACGCCGGCGCCGATGACGAATTCCTCGCCATCTTCGCGCGCGCCCTTCAGCGCCGCGACGCGGGAGAGGTCGATCAGATGCGGGGGCTGGGCGATGCCGCGCCGCATGTTGACGAGAAGATCGGTGCCGCCCGCCAGATAGCGCGCGTCGCCGTGCGCGGCGAAGGCGGCCACAGCTTCCGCGATGGTCGCGGGCTGCTGCAGGCGGAGGCCGGCAAGCGAAGCGCTCATTGTCTGGCCCTCTTGCGTTCGGCGATTGCGAGCTTGCGCCTGTGCTGCACGATCGCCTCCAGCAGGCGGTCGGGTGTGACGGGCGTCTCGTCGAGATCGACGCCGATGGCGTTGGAGACCGAGGCGACGAGCGCCGGCAGCGCGCCCGCCAGCGCGCCTTCGCTCGCTTCCTTGGCGCCGAATGGGCCGTTCGGATCGACGCTCTCGACGATGAAGGCTTCTATCTCGGGCGATTCGACGATGGTCGGCATCCGGTAGTCGAGGAAGCTCGCATGGGCGGCGAGCCCGTCGAGATAGCGGGTTTCCTCGCACAGCGCCTGCCCCAGGCCCATCCACACCGAGCCTTCGATCTGGCCCATGACCGCCAGCGGGTTGATGGCGCGCCCGCAATCCAGCGCCACCCAGACCTTGTCGACGCCGACCATGCCGGTCGCCTCGTCGACGCTCGTCTCCATCACCAGCGCCGCATAGCTGAAGCCCATGGTCGAGCCGACCGCGCCGCCGCGATGCTTGCCGCCCTGGAACTCGACCGGACAGGTGAACGAGCCCTTGACCGTGAGCGCGCCTTCATCGACCAGCGCGGCCGCGACGACCTCCTTGAAGCTCAGGGCCGCCTGCCCCGAGCGTCCGACGCGGAAATGCTCGCCCTCGCAGATGATCTCCTCGGGCGCGGCGTCAAGCTGCTTCGCGGCGGCCGCCACGAGCTTCGCCTTCAGATTGTTCGCCGCGTCGATCGCCGCATTGCCGACCATGAAGGTGATGCGCGACGAATAGGCGCCGTTGTCCTTCGGCGTAACCGCGGTGTCGCTGGAGACGACGCGAATGCGGTCGAGCGCGACGTCGAGCGTCTCGGCCACCGCGATCGCCACCATGGTGGACGAGCCCTGGCCGATGTCGGCCGCGCCGGTCAGCGCCGTGACGCCGCCGTCGTGATCGAGCTTGAGATGAATGACGGCGTGCGGCTCGCCGGTGAAATGGATCGGTTTCGCCGAGCCGGAAACGTAGTGCGAGCAGGCCATGCCGAGGCCCTTGCCCGGCGGCAGGCGGCCGATGCGCTCTTTCCAGCCGCTCGCCTTTTCCACCGCGTCGAGGCATTCGGCGAGGCCGTAGCTCTGCACCATCAGGCCGTTCAAGGTCTGCATGGGCGCCTGCAGCAGGTTTGCGCGCCGCACCGCAAATGGATCGAGGCCGAGTTCGCGCGCCATGCGGTCGAGCAGCGTCTCGAAGGCGAAGCGCGTGTTGACGCCGCCATGGCCGCGCATCGCGCCGCAGGGCGGCAAGTTGGCGTAGACGCGATAGCCGTCGTATTTCACCGCGGGAATGTCGTAGATGCCCTGCAACAGCGAGCCGGCGTAGAGAATCGTCACGACGCCGTAGCCGGCGTAGGCGCCGCCGCGCTGCGTCACCTCGCCGACGCAGGCGGTGATCCTGCCCTCCTTGGTCAGGCCGAGCTTCAGCACGACGTCGCTCTGCGGCCGCGCGCGATGGGTGAGGAACGTCTCCTCGCGCGAAAGCTGCATGAACACCTTGCCGCCGGCCGCCTTGGCCAGCATGGCGGTGACGATCTCGAAATTCAGCACTTCGACGCGGGCGCCGAATCCGCCGCCGACGAAGGGCTTGATGACGCGCACCCGCGCCTCGTCCATTTCGAGGCAACGCGCCAGCATCAGGTGCAGATAGTAGACGACCTGCGACACGTCCTGCACGGTCAGCCTGTCGCTCGCCGGATCGTAGTCGGCGAGGCACGCGTGCGGCTCGATCTGCGCGTGATTGATCTCGGCGCAGGTGAAACGATGCTCGCGCACGAGATCGGCGGCGGCGAAACCCGCCTCCACGTCGCCGAAGGAATGGTGGACCTCGCGCTCGACATTGCCGGGCTTGTCGGCGTGCAGGAGAGTCGCATCGGCCGCGCGCGCTTCCTTCGAGGTGAAATAGGCCGGCAGGGGCGCATAGTCGATCTCGATGAGGTCGAGCGCGCGCTGCGCCGTTTCCTCGTCCACCGCCGCGACGGCCGCCACCGGCTCGCCGCGATAGCGCACGCGGTCGCGCGCCAGCGGATATTCGTTCATCGCGATCGGCAGCACGCCGTAGGTGAAGCGGCAGTCCGCGCCGGTGACGACGGCCGCGACGCCTTCGAGCGCGCGCGCCTTCGAGACGTCGACGCGCACGATCTCGCCATGCGCGATCGGCGAGCGCAGGATGCGTCCGACCAGCGCGCCGGCGCGATCGAGATCGGCGGTGTAGCGCGCGCGCCCCGTCACCTTGTCGACGCCGTCGATCAGCGGCACGCCCTGCAATTTGCGTCTGTTCGGCGCGACATTCATGACGCGAGCCCCGCCGCCGTCTTCACGGAGTCGATGATCTTCACATAGCCTGTGCACCGGCACAGATTTCCCGAGAGCGCCGCGCGGATTTCGTCGTCGCCCGGATTGGGATTGCGCCTGAGCAGCGCTTCGGCCGCCATGATCATGCCGGGCGTGCAGAAGCCGCATTGCGCCCCGAGCTTTTCGTGAAAGGCCTGTTGCAGCGCGCTGGGACGTCCGTGCTTGACCAGCCCCTCGACGGTCTCCACGGCGCGGCCCTCGCAGCGCGCGGCGAGCGTGAGGCAGGCCAGAACCGGTTCGCCATCGACAAGCACGGTGCAGGCGCCGCATTCGCCGCCGTCGCAGCCGGTCTTGACGCTGGTCGCGCGCGCCGTCTCGCGCAGGTAGTCAACGAGCATGTCGCCGTCCGCCACCGCGTCCTCGCGCCAGCGGCCGTTGACGTTGACGCGCAGGAGCCGCTTTCGCGGCCCGCTCGATCCATGCATACGCAGGTCCTCCCTGCGCGGAGGATTGCACGGCCGCGCGCGCGCAACCTGACCGAAATCAAGCGAAAGCAGGGAGGCGTCGCAGCAAAACGATGTGCATCGCAGCAAACGCAGATGGCCTGATCGAAATCAAGAGCATCGGCCGATGCGCGGGTAGCGTCCTTGCATATCGACGCGCGAGGGAGAGCGGCGATGATACAGCGCGACTACAATGCAGCCGTGGATTTCATCGACCGTCATATCGCGGAAGGACGCGCGAGCAAGACGGCATATATAGATCCGGCGCGCAATCTGACCTACGGCGAACTGCACAGCGCAGTGACGCGCGTTGCCCCCATGCTCGCGCGCCTCGGCGTCGAGCGGGAGAATCGCGTCGCGCTCATCCTGCTCGACACTGTCGATTTTCCAGTCCTCTACTGGGGCGCGGTGCGCGCGGGCGTCGTGCCGGTGCTCATGAACACGCGCCTGACCGTCGACCAGTATCGCTACCTGCTCGAGGATTCCCGCGCGAAGGTCGCCTTCGTCTCGTCGGCGCTGCTGCCGGCGGTCGAAGAGGCGAGCGCAGGCTTGCCCGATCTGCGCGAGATCGTGGTGGTGGGCGGCGGGCCGCCCGGCCGGCCGCGTCTCGAAACGCTGCTGTCGGCCGAAGCCGAGGGCGGCGCGCCCGCCAACACTTGCGCGGACGAGGTCGCCTTCTGGCTCTATTCGTCAGGCACGACCGGCGCGCCCAAGGGCGTCATGCACGCGCATGGCAGCATGCCTCTCATGGCGGAACACGCCGGGCGCCGGCGTATCGGCTATCGCGAAGACGATATCGTCTTCTCGGCGGCGAAGCTGTTCTTCGCCTACGGCGTCGGCAACGCCCTGCTCTGTCCGCTCTGGGTCGGCGCCACGACGGTGCTCTATCCCGAACGACCGACGCCGCGCACGGTGTTCGAGACCCTGCGCACGTTCAACCCGACGCTGTTCTTCGCCGTGCCGACGCTCTACGCGGCCATTCTCGGCGACCCCGAATGCCGTCGGGACAATGGCTCTCGCGACTGGCGCATCTGCTTCTCTGCGGGCGAACCGCTTCCCGCGCCGGTCGGGCGGGCGTGGAAGGAGCGGTTCGGGCTCGATATCGTCAACGGCGTCGGCTCCAGCGAGGCCGGCCATCTGTTCATGACCAATCTGCCGGACGCCGTCGAATACGGAACCTCGGGCGTTCCAGTCGACGGCTACGAAATGGAACTGCGCGACGAAGCCGGCCGCTGCGTGGCCGACGGCGAGCTTGGCGAACTCTGGGTCAAGACGCCGACCTGCGCGATCGGCTACTGGAACCAGCTCGCGCGCACGCGGCGCGCCTTCGTCGGCGAATGGCTGCGCACCGGCGACAAATATCTGCGCCGATCCGACGGGGTCTTCGTCTACCACGGGCGCGCGGACGACATGTTCAAGGTCTCGGGCATCTGGGTATCGCCCTTCGAGGTCGAGGACGCTCTGGTGTCGCACCCCAGCGTGCGGGAGGCGGCGGTGGTTCCGGCGCGGGACGAGGACGGGCTCATCAAGCCACGGGCCTTCATCGTGCTCTGCGCGGCCGCGGCGCAGGACGGCGGCCAGTTGTTCGAGGAACTGAAGAGCCACGTCAAGAACGCGATCGGGCCATGGAAATATCCCCGCTGGATCAACGTGCTCGACGAATTGCCGAAAACCTCGAGCGGCAAGGTGCAGCGCTATCTGCTGCGCGACATGACGGGCGACTGAACCCGCGCCCGCCGGTCGCGTGAGCCCGGCCTGACGGAATTTCGCAGCGCCTTGACGCGCCTGCGATAACTGGTTCTCCTGCTCCCAGAACACGCGCTTGCGGGTAGCCGGCGACAGACCGGCGGCGCCGGCAGCGGTCGCCCATGCGCGATATGTTCAGAGGGAGGCAATGATGCTGCATCGTCGGCAGGCGCTGAAAGGCGCCGCTGCGCTTGCTCTGGCGCCGGCGACGCGCGCCTTCGCGCAGGAGAAATCCGAGCTGATCGTGAGCCGGCAACCCGGCATTCTCTACATGCCGCTGCACGTGATCGAGAAATACAAGCTGATCGAGAAGCACGCCGCCAAGGCCGGCGTTTCAAATCCGACCGTCAAATGGGTGAACTTCGCCAATGGCGGCGCGCAGCAGGACGCGCTGGTCGCCGGCGGCGTCGACGTCGTCAATACCGGTTCCGGGCAGCTTCTGCTGCTGTGGGACCGCACGCGCGGCGGGGTGAAGGGCATTTGCGCGACCACGGCGGCGCATCTGACGCTCGTCAGCCGCGATCCGCGCATCAAGTCGCTCTCCGACTTCAGGGAAGGCGACAAGATCGCCGTGCCGACGGTCAAGACCTCGACGCAGGCCATGCTGCTGCAGATGGCGGCCGTCAAGATGTTCGGGCCGGACAAGTACAGCCAGTTCGACGCCCTGACGACGCAGCTCGGCCATCCCGACGCCTATGTGGCGATGAAGAACCCCACGCACGAGATTCGCAGCCATTTCGCCGCCCCGCCTTTCCATTATTACGAATTGCGCGATGTGCCGGACGCGCATGTCGTCACCAATTCCGTCGAGATCATCGGCGGACAGTCGACGCAGGGCCAGTTCTTCACGACGACGAAATTCGCCGACGCCAATCCGAAATGGATCGCGGCTGTCTTTGCGGCGGCCGAAGAGGCCAAGGCCATGGTCGCGGCCGATCCCGAAAAAACGGTCGAGGCCTACAAGGAGATCAACAACGATAAGACCGAGACCAAGACGCTGGTCGATCTCGTGAAGACCCCGGCCATGTCCGACTGGAGCCTCTTTCCGCAGGGCACGATGAAATTTGCGGAGCATCTCAATCGCATCGGAACGCTGAAGACCATGCCGAAATCCTTCAAGGATTATTATCTGCCGACCGTTCACGGCATGGCTGGAAACTGAGATGACCGACGCCCCCCTGCTCGACGTCGATGGCGTCACGCTTCGTTACAAGACGCCCGGCGTCGTGGTTACGGCGACCGAGCGCGTCAGCTTTCAGGTCAAGAACGCCGACCGTTTCGTTCTGCTCGGGCCGTCCGGCTGCGGCAAGTCGACGATCCTCAAGGCCGTCGGCGGCTATCTGCATCCCAGCGAGGGATCGATCACCATCAAGGGCCGCAAGGTCAGCGAACCCGGCCCCGACCGCATGATGGTGTTCCAGGAATTCGACCAGCTTCTGCCGTGGAAGACAGTGCTCGAAAACGTCGCCTTTCCGCTGATGGAGGCGCGCAAGATGTCGGCGAAGGACGCGCGCGACCGGGCGCGGCGCTATATCGAGAAGGTCAATCTGACGCGCGCGCTCGATTCCTATCCGCACATGCTGTCCGGCGGCATGAAGCAACGCGTGGCGATCGCGCGCGGCATGGCCATGGAGCCCGATATTCTCCTGATGGACGAGCCCTTCGCCGCGCTCGACGCCTTCACGCGCCGCACCTGCCAGGACGAGTTGCTGCAATTGTGGGAGGAGACGCGGTTCACCGTGCTCTTCGTCACGCATTCGATTGCCGAGGCAATCAAGATCGGCAATCGCATTCTTCTGCTCTCGCCGCATCCCGGGCGCGTCAAGGCGGAAGTGGTCGATGTCGACACGACCTCGCCCGCCGACGGCAGCGCCGCGCGGCTGGAGCAGCAGATCCACGACCTCCTCTTCGCCGACGCGGGGCACTGACATGAGCACGTCCACCGCACGCATCGTGATGCGCGACGAGAATGCGCCCGTAACAGGCGATATCGAACGAAAACTGTCGTTTCTCGAGACGCTCTGGGATTCCGCCTTCGTGCGCAAGGCGGCGCTCATTCTCATTCTGGGCCTGATCTGGGAAGGCTACGGCCGCTGGCTCGACAATCCCCTGCTCTTCCCGACGCTGACCGACACGCTCGCCTCCTCGTGGGAGAACGTCAGGAACGGCATATTGCCCGCGCGCGCCTGGGCGTCGGTGCAGGTGCTGCTGATGGGCTATGTCGCGGGCGTCATTCTCGCCGGCCTGTTGACCGTACTCGCGATCAACACGCGCGTCGGCTCCGACTTCCTCGAGACGATGACGGCCATGCTGAGTCCGCTGCCGGCGATCGCCCTGCTGCCGCTGGCGCTGATCTGGTTCGGGCTCGGCAACGGCTCCATCGTCTTCATCCTCATCCATTCCGTGCTGTGGCCGGTCGCGCTCAACACGCATTCCGGCTTTCGCGCGGTGTCGCAGACGCTGCGCATGGTCGGCCGCAACTACGGCCTCAAGGGCTTTCGCTATATCGGCAAGATCCTGATCCCGGCCGCCTTCCCCTCCATTCTCGCCGGCCTCAAGATCGGCTGGGCCTTCGCCTGGCGCACGCTGGTCGCCGCCGAACTCGTGTTCGGCGTGTCGTCGGGCAAGGGCGGACTGGGCTGGTTCATCTTCGAGAACCGCAACCAGCTCGACATTCCCGCCGTCTTTGCGGGACTGCTGACGGTGATCGTCATCGGGCTCGTCGTCGAGAACCTGATCTTCCGCACCATCGAAAAGCGCACGGTTCTGCGCTGGGGCCTGCAGGGCTGACCATGACACGCAAGACGCCCGACCAGCTCCGTTCCGCGCGCTGGTTCGCGCCGGACGACCTGCGCTCCTTCGGCCACCGCTCGCGCATGGCGCAGATGGGCTACGCGCCGGAGGACTACCGCGGCAAGCCTGTCATCGCGATCATCAATACCTGGTCCGACCTCAACCAGTGCCACGCGCATTTCAAGGAACGCGTCGAGGACATCAAGCGCGGCGTCTTGCAGGCCGGCGGCTTTCCCGTGGAATTGCCGGCGATCTCGCTGTCGGAGAGCAACGTCAAGCCGACAACCATGCTCTATCGCAATTTCCTTGCGATGGAGACGGAAGAGCTGATCCGCTCGCATTCCGTCGATGGCGCGGTGCTGATGGGCGGGTGCGACAAGACCACGCCCGGCCTGCTGCTCGGCGCGACAAGCGCGGGCATACCCGCGATCTTCGCTCCCGCGGGCCCGATGTTGCGCGGAAACTGGCGCGGGCAGACGCTCGGCTCCGGGTCCGACGCCTGGAAATATTGGGACGAGCGCCGCGCCGGAAACATTTCCGACAAGGATTGGTCGGACATGGAGGCCGGCATCGCGCGCAGCTATGGCGTGTGCATGACCATGGGCACGGCGGCGACCATGACCGCGCTCGCCGACACGATCGGCATGACGCTGCCCGGCGCCTCCTCGATCCCGGCCGCCGATTCCAATCACATCCGCATGTGCGCGGCGGCGGGGCGGCGCATCGTCGACATGGTGTGGGAAGACCTGACGCCCGACAAAATCCAGACGCGGCAGGCCTTCCTCAACGCCATCGTCGTCGCCATGGCCATGGGCTGCTCGACCAACGCCGTCATCCACGTCATAGCCATGGCGCGGCGGGCGGGCCACGACATCGGGCTCGACGATTTCGACGCGGCCAGCCGCACGACGCCGGTCATCGCCAACATCAGGCCGAGCGGCGACGTCTATCTGATGGAGGATTTCTACTATGCCGGCGGCCTGCTCGGCATGATGGGCCGGCTGCGGGAAAGACTCGATCTCACGCAGATCAACGTCAGCGGCAGGAGCTGGGCCGAGAGCCTCGAAGGCGCCGCCGTCTACAACGACGACGTCATCCGCACGCTCGACAATCCCATCTACAAGGAAGGCGCGCTGGCCGTCCTGCGCGGCAATCTCGCGCCGCAGGGCTGCGTCATCAAGCCGTCGGCCGCCGCGCAGCGCTTTCTGCGCCACACAGGCCCGGCGCTCGTGTTCGACGATTACGCCGAGATGAAAGCGAATATCGACCGCGACGATCTCGACGTGACGGCCGAGAGCGTTCTGGTGCTGCGCAACGCCGGTCCGCTCGGCGGTCCTGGCATGCCGGAATGGGGCATGCTGCCGATCCCGAAGAAGCTGGTGCAACAGGGCGTGCGCGACATGGTGCGCATTTCCGACGCGCGCATGAGCGGCACGAGCTACGGCGCATGCATCCTGCACGTCGCGCCCGAGTCCTACGTTGGCGGGCCGCTGGCGCTGGTGAAGACGGGCGACATGATCTCGGTCGACGTGCCGGCGCGAAAGATTTCGCTTGAGATCAGCGAAGCCGAGCTTTCTGCGCGCCGCGCCGCCCTGCCCGCGCCGAAGCCGCGCTACGAGCGCGGCTATGGCTGGATGTTTTCCCGCCACATCAGGCAGGCGGACCAAGGCTGCGATTTCGACTTCCTCGAAACGGACTTCGGGCCGCCGGTGGGCGAACCGTCGATCTATTGAGCGTCACTCGGCCGCGGCGGGCAGCTTGATGTCCCGTTGCGCCGACTTGACGATGCGGCCGATTTCCGGCCGGCAGGAGCCGCAGCCCGTTCCCGCCGACGTCGCGACGCCGACCGCGGCGACGTCGTTGCAGCCGCCTTCGATCGCCGCGCGAATGGCGTTAGCGCCGACGTTGAAGCAGACGCAGATCTTCTGGCCGGGGTCCTTCGCCTGCGCGCCGGGGCGTCCGGCCAGCATGATCGCCGGATCGGCGGCCGGATCGCCGAACAATTCGCAGAGCCAGGCGCGCGCCGCCACGATCGGCTCGGGCGCGACGAACAGCAGACCGACGACGACGCCCTCGCGAACAGCGACGAACCGATAGATCCCTCCCCGCTTGTCCTGCGCGGAGATGAGGAACGCGCCGTCATCCGGCTCAAGCCCAAGCAGGTCGCGGGCGCGCGACTCCCAGTCTGCGACCGGATCGAGACCTGCAAGTTCGTGACGCCACCCGCCCTCGGCGCGCGCCGACGCCCAATAATCTGCTCGAAGCGTGTCCGGTCTTGCGCGAGTCAACGCAAATGCGAACCATGCCGGTTCGACCGCGGCCGCCTCCACGTAGGCGCCTTTCGATTCCGGCTGCCCCGACACCGGGTCGAGCGCTGGTGCGACGAGCACGTTGACGCGCGCGCTGCTCGCAAACTGATCCGTCCAGTGGATGGGCGCGAAGATGCTGCCCTGCCGTTGACGGTCGGCGATCAACGCGCGCGCCACGACGGCGCCGCGCGCATTCGACAGACGCACGAGCCCTGCGGGCGCGATGCCGAGGCGCGCGGCGTCGAGCGGATTGATCTCCGCAAAGGGTTCGGCGATGTGCTGCGACAAGCTCGCGGCGACGCCCGTGCGCGTCATCGTGTGCCACTGATCGCGAATGCGTCCGGTATTGAGCACGAATTCGCAGCGTCCGCGCTTGCGGCCCGCAAGCCGGCGGAGCGGCGTCGGCACGAAGCGGGCGCGCGCGTCCGGCGTGAAGAAGCGGCCGTCGCCGAAGAAGCGCTGCGGCGTCGATCTCGGCGGTTCTCCCGCGCGCCACGGCCATTGGAACGGCTGCAATGCGCGATAATCCGCATCGCCGACGTCGGCGAGCGCGGAAATGTCGAAGCCGCGATCGCCTTCGTTGCGATAGCCCGACAGCGCCGCATGTTCGCGGAAGACGGCGGCCGGTCCGGAAAAGTCGAACGCCCTCGCAAAGCCCATGCGCCGGCCGACGGCTGCGAGCGCCCACCAGTCGGGCATGGCCTCGCCGACGGACGCGCGCAACGGGCGCTGGCGCGAAATGCGACGCTCGGAATTTGTGACCACGCCATCCTTTTCGCCCCAGGCCTGCGCCGGAAGAAGCACATGCGCGAACTTCGTCGTGTCGGTGCGCTCGACAACGTCCGAAACGACGACAAACGGACAGGCGGCCAGCGCGGCGGCGATCTTGTTCGCATCGGGCATCGAGTCGACGGGATTGGTGCCCATGATCCAGACGGCCTTGATCCGGCCTTCGCCGATCGCGCGGAACATGTCGACCGCCTTGAGGCCCGCTTCGGACGGCACGTGCGGCGAGGCCCAAAACTCCTGTACGAGCGCGCGATGCTCGGGATTCTCGATCTGCATGTGCGCGGCGAGCTGATTGGCGAGGCCGCCGACCTCGCGTCCGCCCATGGCGTTCGGCTGCCCCGTCACGGAAAATGGACCGCAGCCCGGCTTGCCGATGCGGCCCGTCGCCAGATGGCAGTTGACGATGGCGTTGACCTTGTCGGCGCCCGCGCTCGACTGATTGACGCCCTGCGAATAGACGGTGACGGTCTTCTCGGTACGCGCGAAGAGATCGAATAGACGTTCAACGTCCGCGACAGCGAGTCCGGCGCGTCGTGCGACCGCGCCCGGCGTCCAGTTGGCTGCCGCAGCCAGGGCCTCGTCGAGCCCCGTTGTATGTTGCGCGACAAATGTAGCGTCAAAGGCGCGCGAACTCGACAGACGCCGCAAGAGGCCGAGAAACAGCGCCACGTCAGCGCCGGGCGCGATGGGCAGATGCAGGTCCGCGATCTCGCTCGTCGCCGTGCGACGCGGATCGATATTGACGACGAGCGGGCGGCCGCCCCGCTTTTCGCGCGCCGCCGCCAGGCGCTGAAACAGCACCGGGTGGCACCAGGCGAGGTTGGAGCCGACCAGCACGACGAGATCGGCTTGCTCGAGATCTTCGTAGACGCCCGGCACGATGTCGGCGCCGAAGGCGCGGCGATGGCCGGCGACGGAGGCCGCCATGCAGAGTCGCGAATTCGTGTCGATATTGGCGGAGCCGATGAATCCCTTCATCAGCTTGTTGGCGACGTAATAATCCTCCGTGAGGATTTGGCCCGACACGTAGAAGGCGACGGAATCGGGACCATGACGCTCGATCGTCCGCGCAAAGCGACGCGCGACGAGATCGAGCGCCTCCGACCATGCCGCCCGCTCGCCGCCGATCTTCGGATAGAGGAGCCGGTCTTGGAGCCCGAGCGTGGCGCCAAGCGCCGCGCCCTTGACGCACAGCCTGCCGAAATTGGCGGGATGCGCGGGATCGCCCGCAACCTCGGCGCGACCTGACGCATCGACCTTCGCCGCCACGCCGCAGCCCGTGCCGCAATAGGGACAGGTCGTCTTGATCGTTGTGTCGGACATGGGCTTCCCAGCAAGAATGTTTGTCAGCCAATCGGCCCGTCTCTGCCTCCCACTCGCGGGGAGGCCGCAATGCTCGGCATTGCGGGTGGGCTCGCCGTAAACCCCACCCGTCGCGCTTCGCGCGCCACCCTCCCCGCAAGCGGCGAGGGAGTTCGCCGGACGCGCCGCCCTACGCGGCGGCCGCGACGCCCATGTCGAGATAGATGCGGCCGTTCTCGAGCTTCACCGGAAAGGCGCGCGCGCAGCCGCGATCCGCGCCGGTCGCGTCGCCGCTTTCCAGATCGATGATCCAGTTGTGCAGCGGACAGGCGACCTTGCGGCCATGCACGATGCCTTCGCTCAAGGGGCCGCCCTTGTGCGGACAGCGGTTTTCGAGCGCGAAGAATTCGTCGCTCGCGGTGCGGAACACGGCGATCTCGCGACGCGGCGTGCGAACCGTGCGCGCGCCGCGCTTCGGGATGGAGTCAAGCGGGCCAAGGTCGAACCAGAAGCGATCTTCGTTGCGCATGGTCTTGTCCTTATTCGGCGGCGGCGGGCAGAAGCACGGCGAGCGGCGCGAATTCGCGCGCGTCGCGGCCGGCGGCGCGCTCCGCCCAGGGATCGCGGCGGGCGACGCGTTGCGAAACCACGAAACGCTCGTAGAGCGCCTTGCGGTTGTCGTGATCGTCCATGATCGCCGCGCGCACGCGCTCGAGCCCGGTCTTCTCGACCCATTTGTAGAGGCGATCGAGATAGGCGGCTTCCTCGCGATACATCTGGATGATCGCGGCGACATATTCGAGCGCCTCTTCTTCCGTGTCGACATGGCCGAGAAGGTCGGTCGCGCGCACGTGCAGGCCGGCGGCGCCGGCGATGTGGATGTCGTAGCCGGAATCGACGCAGATGATGCCGACGTCCTTGACCGTCGCCTCCGCGCAATTGCGCGGGCAGCCGGAGACGGCGAGCTTCACTTTCGCCGGCGTCCACGAGCCGCAGAGCAAGCGTTCGAGCTTGACGCCGAGGCCCATCGCGTCCTGCGTGCCGAAGCGGCACCAGTCGGAGCCGACGCAGGTCTTCACGGTGCGCAGGCCCTTGGCGTAGGCGAAGCCCGAGACGAGACCCGCGGCGTTGAGCTGCGCCCAGACGGCCGGCAGGTCTTCCTTCTTCACGCCGAGCAGGTCGATGCGCTGGCCGCCCGTGACCTTGACGGTCGGAATGCGGAAGCGATCGGCGACATCGGCGATGGCGCGCAATTCGTCGGGCGTCGTCAGGCCGCCCCACATGCGCGGCACCACCGAGAAGGTGCCGTCTTTCTGGATATTGGCGTGCACGCGCTCGTTGACGAAGCGCGACTGGTAGTCGTCGCGATAGTCGTAGGGCCATGCGCAGATGAGATAATAATTGAGCGCCGGTCGGCAGGACGGGCAGCCGCAGGAGGTTTTCCACGCCAGTTCCTGCATGACGGCCGGCAGCGACTTCAGCTCCTTCGCCCTGATCTGCTGGCGCACTTCCTCATGCGTGAGGTCGACGCATTTGCACATGGGCTTGCGATCGCCCGCGACATAATTGTCGCCGAGCGTTGCGACCAGCAGCGTCTCCACCTTCGACGTGCACTGACCGCAGGACGCGGAGGCCTTGGTCCTCGCGCGCACCTCGTCGAGAGACGTCAGGCCGCCGCCCGTGATCGCCTGAACGATCGTTCCCTTGCAAACGCCGTTGCAGCCGCAGATTTCCGCATCATCCGGCAAGGCTGCAACGGCCGCCGTAGGGTCCAGCGGCGACCCTCCCTGATAGGATTGGCCGAAGATCAGCGTGTCGCGCATCGGGCCGACATCGAGGCCCTTCTTCAGCATGTCGAAATACCAGGCGCCGTCGGCCGTGTCGCCATACAGCACCGCGCCGACCACCTTGTTGTCGCGCAGCACGACACGCTTGTAGACCTGACGCGATGGATCGCGCAGGACGACTTCGTCGTTCTCGTCCCCTTCGGAAAAATCGCCGGCGGAGAACAGGTCGATCCCCGTAACCTTCAACTTGGTCGACGTGATCGAACCCGCATAGCCAGCGCCCTGCTCGCCGGCGAGCTGGCCTGCGAGCACCTTGGCCATGTCGTAGAGCGGCGCGACGAGACCGTAGCAAAGGCCGCGATGCTCGACGCATTCGCCGACCGCATAGATATCGGGGTCGCTCGTGCGCATGAAGTCGTCGACGACGACGCCGCGCTTCGTCTCGAGGCCGGCATTCTTCGCCAGCGTCGTGTTGGGCCGGATGCCGACCGCCATGACGACGAGATCGGCGGACAGGATTCGTCCGTCGTCGAGCGCGACGCCGGTTACGCGGTCGCCGCCGACGATCGATTTGGTGTTGGCGGCGGTCACGACCTCGATGCCGCGCGCCTCGATCGCGCGCTGCAGCAGGTAGCCGGCATTGGGATCGAGCTGGCGCTCCATCAGCGTCGGCATGAGGTGCACGACCGACACGCCCATGCCCTTGGCGGCGAGGCCGGCGGCGGCCTCAAGCCCGAGCAGGCCGCCGCCGATGACCACCGCGCGCCCGCCGCCAGCGGCGGCTTTCAGCATGGCGTCGACATCGTCGAGGTCGCGAAATGTGACGACGCCGGGCAGATTGGCGCCGGGCACGGGAATGACGACCGGCATCGAGCCGGTCGCCACGATCAGCTTGTCGTATGGCTCGACCGCGCCTTCCGCCGTACGCACGAGGCGCGCCGCGCGGTCGATGGAGACGATCGCCTCGCCCCGGCGCAGCGCGACTTCGTTGGCGTCGTACCAGGCCTCGTCGTGAATGACGATGTCGGCGAAGGTTTTCTCGCCGGCAAGAACCGGCGAGAGCATGATGCGATTGTAATTGACTCGCGGTTCGGCGCCGAACACCGTGACCGCATATTGATTGGGCGACTTCTCAAAGAGTTCATCTAGGACACGGCCTGCGGCCATGCCGTTTCCGATGACAACCAGCTTCTTCCGCATCGGCGTCCGGCTCCGGGATTAAGGTTCATCCCGTTCATCGCAAGCCGCGTGCCAATTAGCTGTTTGTTTTCAATCATCACCACAATTGACGGATATCATTCCCGATATCGACGGCGCTTAAGGCCGACCCCGCCGGCGCCTGTTTCTCAGGCGCCCGCGCGCATGTCGGCATCCCGCAGCGCCACTTTTGTGCAATGCACTAAAACCACTCACATGCTCGCGAAATCATTGACCTGCGCAATTTTGCGGCGATGGCGGCAATGACGGACCGGCGGGAAAAAACTATCTCCGCGCGCCGCGATGTTTGGCAGGTCTTTCTCCCGCCCCCCGATTGAGACAGGAGGCCCCCAGACGTACCTGATCGCCTACCGCCGCTTCGAGCCGAACCGGCGATGAAGGAGATTCAGATGTCCGCGACCAAGGGCCAGCCTCTGCCGGCGATCCTGTTCGCCAACGATCTGCGCGAGGGCGACGTGCTGTTCCTCGGCGCTGGCGGCTGGACGCGCAATCCGGCGGAGGCCGTGATCGCGCGCACGCAGGCCGAGGCCGACGCGCTGCGGACCACAGGCGACGCAGCGGCGGCGCGCAACGAGGTCGTGGACGTCTATCTGGCTGAAGTTGCGCTCGACGCGCGGGGCTTTCCGACGCCGACGCATTTCCGTGAACGCTTCCGCACGCTTGGGCCGAGCGTTCGACCCGATCTCGGCAAGCAGGCCGAGTTTGCGCGCCAGACGATTGCGGCGGAGTAAGATATGTACGTCTACGACGAATTCGACGAACGCTTCGTGCGCGAGCGCGTCGCGCAATTTCGCGATCAGGTTTCGCGGCGCCTTTCGGGCTCGCTGACGGAAGACGAGTTCCGCCCACTGCGGCTGCAGAACGGTCTCTACCTGCAATTGCACGCCTACATGCTGCGCATCGCCGTTCCCTACGGCACGTTGGCGCCGCGCCAGTTGCGGCAGCTCGCGCTCATCGCCGACAAGTACGACAAGGGTTACGGCCATTTCACAACGCGCCAGAATCTGCAGTTCAACTGGCCGAAGCTGCGCGACGCGCCCGACATCCTCTCATTGCTTGCCGACGTCGAGATGCACGCAATCCAGACCTCCGGCAATTGCATTCGCAACGTGACGGCGGATCAGTTCGCGGGCGTCGCGCGCGACGAGGTCGAAGATCCGCGCCCGGTCGGCGAGTTGCTGCGGCAATGGTCGAGCCTGCATCCGGAATTCTCTTTCCTGCCGCGCAAGTTCAAGATCGCGGTCACGGGAGCGGAGAGCGACCGAGCCGTGCTGAAGGCGCACGACGTCGGCGTTCGCATATTGCGGCATCCCGCCACGAATGAAGTGGGCTACGAAATTCTCGCCGGCGGCGGGCTCGGGCGCACGCCCATGGTCGGCAAGGTCGTGCGCGACTTCCTGCCGAAGGGCCAGCTTCTCGCCTACATCGACGCCATCATGCGCGTCTACAATTCGGAAGGCCGCCGCGACAACAAGTTCAAGGCGCGCATCAAGATTCTCGTGCACGAGATCGGACTTGAGCTTTTTCGCGAGAAGGTCGAAGCCGAATTCGCGCGCGGCCCGGACTGGACGGCGGAGGAACACGCCGAACTCGCGCGGATCGCGCCGGCCTTCGCCAAAGTGGCGTATGAAAAGCTGCCCGCCGTCTCGCGCCGCTTCGAAGCCGCAAAGCTCGCCAATCCCGCCTTTGCGGAATGGGCCGGGAACGCCCTGTTCCCCCATCGCGTCGACGGCTACGCGGCCGTCACGGTCTCGCTGAAGCCGGTCGGCGGCGTGCCCGGCGACATGACGTCGGACCAGATGCGCGCCTTCGCCGATCTTGCGGAGCGCTACTCGCTGGGCGAGTTGCGCGTCACCCATGCGCAGAACCTTGTGCTGCCGCACGTCAGGCTCGACGATCTCCACGACCTCTGGCGGGCGCTGGCCGCGCTGGGCCTCGCCACCGCCAATGTCGGCCTCATCACCGACATCATCGCCTGCCCCGGCCTCGACTATTGCGCCCTCGCCACCGCGCGCTCGATTCCGATCGCGCAGGCGATCTCCAACCGCTTCGGCGACGCTGCGCGCCAGCGCGAAATCGGGCCGTTGCAGATCAAGATCTCGGGGTGCATCAACGCCTGCGGCCACCACCACGTCGGCCATATCGGCATTCTCGGCCTCGAGAAGCGGGGCCAGGAATCCTATCAGGTCACGCTCGGCGGCGATGGCTCGAAAGATATGGCGATCGGCGAATTGCTCGGGCCCGGCCTCACGGCTGACCAGGTGCCTGACGCGATCGAGCGCATTGTCGGCGTCTACCTGTCACAGCGACGGCCCGGCGAAACCTTCATCGAAGCCGTGAAGCGGCTCGGCGCCGGCGCCTTCAAGGCCGCCTTTCTCGCGGGAGCGCAAAATGAAGCTGCTTGACCGCTCCGGTTATCGCCGGGACGATTTTTCGCGCGACGGCACAACGAACGCAATCATCGCGCCGCTGGCCGATCTGCAGGCGGCGCTTGTTGCGTCCGGCGGTCATCCGGTCGGCGTCGACGTCGCCAACAATACGGATATCGACCGGCTCGCTCCCCTGTTCGACAGGCTGGCGCTGATCGCCATTGCATTTCCGGCCTGTAGCGACGGGCGCGGATTTTCCCTCGCCAAGCGGTTGCGGCAGGCCGGTTTCAAGGGCCGGCTGCGCGCCGTCGGTCCGTTGATCCCGGATCAGGGACCCTACGCCTTCGCTTGCGGCTTCGACGAAATCGAACTGCCGGAGGCAAGCGCCGCACGCCAGACCGAGGCGCAGTGGAAAAAGGCGCTGGGGACAATCTCCTTCACCTATCAGCCGGGCTATGCCCGCGCCGAAAGCATCCTTCAGCGGCGCCTTGCGGCGCGTCAGGGAGCATGACATGGCCAACATCGCCGCGCTCAATCGCGCCTTCGCCGACGCTCAACCGCTCGACCGCCTCAAGACCCTGCGCGCTCAGGTCGAAGGCCGCATCGTCTTCACGACGAGCTTCGGCGTCGAGGACCAGCTTCTGACCGACCTGATCTTCGCCAACGATCTCGACATCGAGGTGGCGACGCTCGACACGGGCCGGCTGTTTCCCGAGACCTACAAGGTCTGGTCCGACACCGAACTCAAATACGGCAAACGTATCCGCGCCTATTACCCGGAGGCCGGCGCCCTCGAAGCGCTGATCGCCGGGCAGGGCATCGATGGCTTCTATTACGGCGTGGCGATGCGCAAGGCCTGCTGCGGCGTGCGCAAGGTCGAACCGCTCAAGCGCGCGCTTGCAGGCGCAAGCGCCTGGGTGACGGGACTGCGCGCCGACCAGTCCGCCAATCGCGCGGACACTGCCTTTGTCGCTTTCGACGATGGCTTCTCCGTGCTTAAGGCGAGTCCGCTTGCGGACTGGCCGCGCGACGCGATCCTCGAGGAGACGAAGGCGCGCCAGATTCCGGTCAACGCCCTGCACGCCAAGGGTTTCCCCTCCATCGGCTGCGCGCCCTGCACGCGCGCGATCCAGCCGGGCGAAGATGAACGCGCCGGTCGCTGGTGGTGGGAACACGACGACAAGAAGGAATGCGGGCTGCATGTCGCTGCGGACGGTAAGATCGTTCCGCGCGGGACCCCTCGAACCGGAGATCGCCCGTGGGCCGTCTGACGCATCTGCAGGCTCTGGAAGCCGAGTCGATCTTCATCCTGCGCGAAGTCGTCGCCGCCTGCGAACGACCCGTTCTGCTCTATTCCATCGGCAAGGACTCCGCGGTCCTGCTGCATCTGGCGATGAAGGCCTTTGCGCCGGGCAAGCCGCCCTTCCCTCTGCTGCACGTCGACACCGGCTGGAAGTTCAAGGAGATGATCGCCTTTCGCGACGCGACGGCGAAGCGTCTCGGTCTCGAACTCCTCGTGCACATGAACCCGGACGGCGTGGCGGCCGGCGTCAACCCGGTCGACTCGGGCTCCGCCGTGCACACGGACGTGATGAAGACGCAAGGGTTGAAGCAGGCGCTCGACAAGTACGGTTTCGACGCCGCCTTCGGCGGAGCGCGTCGCGACGAGGAGAAGAGCCGCGCCAAGGAACGCATCTTTTCGTTGCGCACCGCAGACCATCGCTGGGACCCGAAGGCGCAGCGGCCGGAGCCGTGGCGCGCGTTCAACACGCGCAAGCGCAAGGGCGAGAGCTTTCGCGTCTTCCCCCTGTCCAACTGGACCGAGGCGGACGTGTGGGACTACATCGCGCTCGAGAACATTCCCGTCGTTCCGCTCTATTTCGCCAAGCGCCGGCCGGTCGTGGAGCGCAACGGCGCCCTGATCATGCGCGACGACGACCGCCTGCCGCTGCTGCCGGGCGAAGTCCCGCAGATGAAGACTGTCCGCTTTCGCACGCTCGGCTGCTATCCGCTGACCGGCGCGGTCGAGAGCGAGGCGGCGACCTTGCCCGAGATCATCGCGGAAATGCGCGCGTCGCGCTCATCCGAACGCCAGGGCCGCGTCATCGACCATGACGGGGCGAGCTCGATGGAGCTCAAGAAGCAGGAAGGCTATTTCTGATGCGCGCCAATCTGAAGCTTGTGGACGTCGCCGATGAGCGTGCGGGCGGCGAGGCCGCCGCGCCCGTCGCCGCGCCCCAGCGTTCGCTGCTGCGCTTCATCACCTGCGGCTCCGTGGACGACGGAAAGTCGACGCTGCTCGGCCGCCTGCTGTTCGAGACCGGCTCCGTTTTCGAAGACCAGATGGAAGCGCTCAATCGCGACAGCGCGCGCTTCGGCACCACGGGAGAGGACCTCGATTTCGCGCTGCTGGTCGACGGCCTGTCGGCGGAACGCGAACAGGGCATCACCATCGACGTCGCCTATCGTTATTTCTCGACGGGCAAGCGCGCCTTCATCGCCGCGGACACGCCCGGCCACGAGCAATATACGCGCAATATGGCGACGGGCGCGTCGACCGCGGATGTCGCGATCATTCTCGTCGATGCGCGCAAGGGCCTGCTGCCGCAAACGCGCCGGCATTCCTACATCGTCTCGATGCTCGGCGTGCGCCGGGTGATCGTTGCGGTCAACAAGATCGATCTCGTCGGCTACGACGAGGACGTCTTCCGCAAGATCGAGCACGACTATCGCGCGCTTGCCAGCCAGCTCGGCTTCATCGAAACGCATATCATTCCGGTGTCGGCGCGCTTCGGCGACAATGTCGTCAAGGCGTCCGACAAGACGCCGTGGCGCGCCGGCCCCTCGCTGCTGGCGCTGCTCGAAACCATCGAGGCTGCGCCGTCCGGCGACGCCGAATTCCGCTTTCCGGTGCAATGGGTCAACCGTCCCAACCTCGATTTTCGCGGCTTTTCCGGCACGGTCGCGTCAGGAGACATCGCAGTCGGCGACACGATCGTCGCGCTGCCGCGCGGAAAGACGACGCAGGTTTCCGGCATTCTCGGACCGTCCGGGCCGCAGGAGCGAGCGCGCGCCGGCGAAGCGGTCACGCTGACGCTGGCCGACGAAATCGACATATCGCGCGGCGACGTTCTCGTGCGGGCCGGTTCGACGGCGACGGCTCGCCGGCAGATCGACGCGCGCTTGCTTGCGCTCACCGAGGCCGCGGTCACGCCTGGCCGAAACTATCTCGTCAAGATCGGCACGGCCGTTACCGCCGCGCGCATCGTGTCGCTGCGCCACGCGGTCGACGTGCACACCTATCAGGCGACCCCTGCAACGGCCCTGCAGATGAACGGAATCGGCTTCGCCACATTGCGCTTCGAGACCGATGTCGTGGCCGCGGAATATGCCGCCTGCCAGTCGCTCGGCGGCCTGCTGCTGATCGATCCGCACAGCAACGACACGGTCGCGCTGGGCGTCGTCGAAGCGGATGTCGCAGGCGACGACGAGGCCGCCGTCAAGGACGACCGTCTCCTTGCCGCATTGTCGCGATTGGGCGTCGTGGCGCGCGAGGCCACGCCGGAAGACGCACGCCGGCGAACGCTGGAGCTGGCGGCGGGATCGCTGCTGACAGGCCTTGTCGTATTCGTGCTGACCGGCGGAAAACCGGGGCTCGCGCTGATGGGCATGGTCGCCGATATCGTGCTGCGTCCGGCGCTCGGCGTGGCTCTCGGCCACGCGCGATCCTGGGTCGCGCAGCGGCGCCGGGCCAATGCGGACAGTGATCTGACAATCGACGGCGGCGGCATCTGACCCCGGCTGCCGGCGCCGCCGAGACCGTTGATGATTGATCCGCTCTATACCCTGTCCGGCGCGGCCGTCGGATTGATCGTCGGGCTCACGGGCGTGGGCGGCGGCTCCCTGATGACGCCGCTGCTCGTGCTGCTTTTCGGCGTTCATCCCGCGACGGCGGTCGGCACAGACCTGCTCTATGCGGCCGTTACCAAGGGCGCCGGCACCTTCGTTCATGGCGCGCGCAACAATGTCGACTGGCGCGTCGTGCGGTTGCTGGCCGCAGGCAGCGTGCCAGCCTCGGTCGCGACGCTTCTCGCCATGTCGAAAAGCGGAGCGAATTCCGCCGACGTAACCCGGCTGATCGGCGTGGCGCTGGGCATCGCGCTTCTGCTCACCTCGCTCTCGATGGTGTTCCGGCCGTGGCTGCTCAAGGTGCGCGGCGAACGACCGCCAATGCCTCAGCATAGGCTAGACTGGACCACCTTCGCCGTGGGAGCCGTCCTCGGCCTTCTCGTGTCGGCTTCCTCGGTCGGCGCTGGCGCTCTCGGCGTCACTGCGCTCCTCATGCTTTATCCCTCGACGCCCGTCGTGCGCATTGTCGGCACGGATATCGCCCATGCCGTTCCTCTGACCTTCGTCGCCGGCGCCGGCCACTGGCTTATCGGATCGGTCGACATCTGGATGCTCGCCGCGCTGCTGATCGGCTCAATTCCGGGCATTGTCGCCGGCAGCAGGCTCGCCCCGCATGTGCATGAACGCATTCTGCGGATGCTCCTGGCCGTTGTCCTGATGCTGGTGGGGCTGAAATTGCTGATGGCCTAGGCGGGCGCGCTTTCGCCTTGGCGCCTCGGTTCGCTGTGCTAGGCTTTGTTTTCGGCGCAAGCCCAGACGCAGGCCGTGCATGACCCTTCTCGCCAATCCCGAGCAGCGAACGCCGTCGGTGAACAAGGCGGCGCTTCTTCGCCAGCATGAACTGTTTCAAGAACTCGACAAGGACGCATGCGAGCAGATCGCAGCGTCTGCGAAGATCAGGGAATTCCGGCGCGACGCCACAATCTTCGCGAAAGGCGATCCCGGCTTCTGCCTGTTCGCGGTCGTGCGAGGCAAGGTGCTGGTCACGACATCGTCGAGCGAAGGCAAGAGCGCGGTTCTCAACCAGTTCGAGAAGGGCGACGTTTTCGGCGAGATCGCCCTGCTCGACGGCCGCCCGCGCACCGGCGACGCGACCGCGCTGACCGATTGCTGCCTGCTATCGCTGGAGCGGCGCGACTTCATTCCAGTTCTCGCGAAGAAGCCGGAGATTGCGATCAAGCTCCTGGAGATTCTGTCCGGCCGTCTGCGACGCACCACCGAACAGGTCGAGGAACTGATGTTCATGGACCTGCGCGGCCGGCTGGCCAAGACGCTCCTCCGCCTGACGGGCGGGGCGGTCGACGGATCGGCCGAACTGTCGCAGAGCGAACTCAGTCAGCGCGTCGGCATGTCTCGCGAAATGATCAACCGGCAACTTCAGGTCTGGTCGCGCGAAGGCATTCTTACGCTCGCCCGGCGGCGGCTGACCGTGCGCCGCCCGGACGCGCTCGAAGAAATAGCAATGCGCTGATCCGAGGCGAGGCGGCGCCTCCGACAGTGAGACGCCTCACAGTTCGGCGGGAGCTTCCCAAGCCATCATCGGGCCAGAGGGATTGCTGCGCGCCGGCCGGTCGGCCGGGGCGCATCGAAACGATTCCAGAATTCGGGGGATCAAGATGCGACGCGATCTGACCGTCAAGACCGGCGGGCTTGCCGGCACATCGGATTTCCGCGTTCTCGCAAAGATCAAAAGCGGCTTCGTGCCGGCGCTGGACGCCATCACCTACAAGACGCGAGTCAAGCGCGTGCTGCGCGCCCTGCACATTGGCCGGTCGGACTCGCACGAGCACGAATTGTTCCGCGTCCTGTCGGACGCGGTCGAACGCGTCGGCCGCATTCATTCGGTGGGCATCGTCGTTCTCGAGCCGGAAGACAAGGTTCTGCTGACCGTGACCTTCGACGGATCGTGGGAAGCCTATGTGCGCGTGATCTGGCAGAAGGTGACGCGCCTGCTCGACCTCGTCTTCTGCAACACGGAGAATTACGTCGTCGGCTACGAGAGCAGCTACGAGCAATGGGGCGCGTGGCTGAAATCGGCCCAGAGCGAAGCGGCGTTTCTTTATGCGACGCCGAACGTCACGGTGGACGATATCCGCTACCTGCGCATGGCCGAACGCGTGCACCGGCGCGAAGAAGCCCTCCCTGCGGAACTGCGGACAGCGCAAATCCGCATTCCCTCGTCCGAGCAGAT
>WBZM01000544.1_pt1 | contig 51151 bp, 44 predicted proteins | sample 5204271 | NCBI WGS metagenome assembly WBZM01 (sample SAMN12344346, study PRJNA552823) | activated sludge metagenome | biome: Activated sludge suspended growth; feature: Nitrification reactor; material: Wastewater; isolation source: activated sludge from nitrification reactor of wastewater... | reverse complement strand
GAGCCCCAGCGCTGCAGCGCCGCGAAGCCGCCGAGCGTGACGGGCAGGAAAACCAGCAGGAACTGCCAGGAGGTGAAAAGCATTCGGGCCGCGTCGTTGGTTCGAGGCGCCCCGTCTACACGAATTTGGCCGAGGCCCGAAATCCGCGCGGAATCGCTTCAGGGCGGCGCGGGCGGGCCGGTCAGCGCCCGCCAGACCCTGGGCAGGGATTCGGGCAGGTCTTCGGCGATCAGGCCGGGGCCGAACAGGCGGGCGGCCTCCCCATGCATCCATACGCCGGCGCAGGCCGCCTCGAAGGCGGGCATGGCCTGCGCCAGCAGGCCGCATATGATTCCGGCCAGCACGTCTCCGGAACCGGCGGTCGCCAGCCATGCCGGAGCGTTCGAGGCGACGGCGGCGCGCCCGTCAGGATGGGCGACGACCGTATCCGGCCCCTTGAAGACGACAATCGCGCCGGACGCTTCGGCCGCCTTTCTCGTGCGCGAAATCTTGTCGGCGTCGTCGCGGCCGAACAGGCGGGCGAATTCGCCGGCGTGCGGGGTGAGGACGACGGGGCCGTTGGCTGTGCGGATGGCGCCGAAGAGCCGTTCCGGCGCCCCGGCGAAAGACGTCAGCGCATCGGCGTCGAGCACGCGCGCCCGGGGCGCGGCGCCGGGCGCCAGAGCCGTTTCGACGAGCGCCGCGGTCGTCTCGCCCACCCCGAGGCCCGGCCCGAGGACGACGGCGTTCTTTCTGATATCGGACAGGAGTTCGGCAAGGCCCTTGGGGCCGTCGCTGCGACGGACCATGATCGCCGTCGTCGCCGTGGCGTTGACGAGCAGCGCATCGGAAGGCGAAGCGAGCGTAACGAGCCCGGCGCCTGCGCGCAGGGCGCCACGCGCGGCCAGCCGCGCGGCGCCTGTCGAGGAAACGCCGCCCGACGCCGCCACGGCATGGCCACGCGAATACTTGTGCGCGTCGATGCGCGGAACCGGCAGCGCCGCGCTCCAGAGCGCGGGAATGTTGTGAAAGGTTCTTGGCGCGATCTCGCGCAGCACGTCCGGCCCGATGCCGATATCCGCACACACGACAGCGCCGCAGAGCGCGCGGCCCGGCAGCAGCAGATGCGCGGGCTTCAGTCGAAAGAAGGTCACCGTCTCGTCGGCCTCGATGGCCGCCCCGCGCACGGCGCCGGTCGTGCCGTCGAGGCCCGAGGGCGTATCGACCGCGAGCACGCAACCGCCGCCCGCGCGCCGCCAGGCGTTGACGCGCTCCACGAGGTCGCGCGCCGCCCCGTCGAGATCGCGCGCGAGGCCCGCGCCGAACAGGGCGTCGATGACGAGATCGGCCTGCTCGATGTCGAACATGTCGATCGGCGGCGCGTCGCGGTTCCAGAGTTCGTAGGCCCAGGCCGCGTCGCCCGTCAGCGCGCGCGGATCGCCGAGCGCGTGGACTTCGGCCTCGAAGCCCATTTCGCGCAAGGCGTGAGCGGCGACATAGCCGTCGCCGCCATTATTGCCGGGGCCGCATAGCACCTCGATCTTGCGGCCGCCGCGACGACGAATGAAATGGGCGGCGCGGTCGGCGACGGCGCGGCCCGCCGCCTCCATCAGCGCGACGCCCTTCACGCCCGACGAAATCGTCAGGCGATCGGCCGCGGCCATTTCGGCTGTCGAGAGAAGTTCGGTTCTCATGCGCGCGTCTCGAGCGAAGCAATTGCGACACAGTCGTCGTTGGCGCACGAACGGTCAACGATGCTGTGACTCGCCGGCAACAGCGCGAATCGATTGCGCTGGCGCAATCGCTTTCGCCTTGACAGAAGTCGGCATGAGGCGGAGCATATCATCAATGCAATCGTTGTCTTTGCGAGTGCGGACGCCTCGGGAAGCAATGATATCGGCGGGCTTTCGAGAGGGCCTGGCCGCGCAGGCGGGTGGGGACCAAAAGTCCTCGTTCAACAGCGAAAGCAGGAGATGACTCCACCGGGCAAGGATACGTGACCCCTTGCAATCCAGGGGTCGCAAGCAAAGCGAAACGGGTCCGATCAACCCGCCGTCTTGCACATCGCACCATCCACATTGCGAGAAGCCGACGCATAGGCCATGCCGAGGCGAACTCGATTTCTGACTGGACATTCCAGACAATTTCGCAACATGGCGAAACATAGGGTCCCGCGACGCGTGAAGCGCCGGGACCCGTTTCGTTTGCGGCGTCTCTCGTGAGCGCGCTTCTTATCCCCACACCTTGCGCGCGGTTTCCATCATCACGTCGAGCTTGCGCCATTGCGCGTCCATGCTCAGCGCGTTGCCGCCGATGCCGGAGGCGAAGCCGCATTGCGGCGAGAGCGCAAGCTGGTCGAGCGGGCAGAAGCGCGCGGCGTCCTCGATGCGGCGGCGCAGGCCGTCGACCGTTTCCATCTCGCCGCTCTTGGTGGTGACGAGGCCGAGCACGACGATCGTTCCCTTGCGCACGAAGCGCAGCGGATCGAAGGAGCCGGCGCGTTCCGAGTCATATTCCAGCAGAAGGCGGTCGTAGGTCAGGCCGCCGAACACGGCTTCGGCGATGGCGTCGTAATGACCCTCGCGGTGCCACATGCTGGCGCGATTGCCGCGGCAGATGTGCAGGCCGAAGACCGCCCTGCCCTGCAAGCCGGCGATAACCGCATTGTCGGCGTCGATCGCCGCTTTCAGGCTCTTCAGCGGGTCCTCGCCGCGCGCCGCCATGCGCGCGAGCGTCGCGGGATCGACATAGCCGGTGAAGCTCGGCTCGTCGATTTGCACGTAGCCGCAGCCCTCGGCGACGAGTCCCTGCACCATGCGGCGCTGGATGGCGACGACATCGGCGAGGAAGGACACGCTGTCGGCATAGTGCGGCGCGGACTTTTCGATATCGCACATCTGGCGCACGCGGTCGGGACCCATCAGGGTCATTTTCGCCGGCCGCGTCGCGACCTGTCGCAGGAACCTGTATTCGCGCAGCGGAAAGCTGTCTTCGAGCGCGAGCTTGCCGGTCGCGGGCGCCTTGAAGGATTCGACCGCATCCAGACCGCGCTGCAGCGGCTTTTCGCCGGCGCCGAGATTGTCGGGAAATTGCAGGAAGTTGCGCCAGGCGCCCTCCCACAAGTCCCACCCCGAGACGCGCGAAAAACTCACCTGCCAGTTGAGCCGGCGATATTCGCCGTCGGTCACGATGGGCAGGCCGTGCGCCTCCTGCTCGGCGACCACCGCGCGGATCGCCTCGTCCTGCGCGGCGACCAGCGCGGCGTCGTCGATCTGCCCGCGCGCGCGCCGCAGGAAGGCGGCCTTCAGCTCCTCCGGCCGCAACAGGCTGCCGACATGATCGACCCGCGTATCGCGCGCGAACCCTTGCGCCTTGCTCATGCCGCCCTCCCGATGCGCCGGCCTTTTCGCGCCCCTGCGGATGGGGTTAGATTGTCCGACCGGACTATCCGACAACAATAATCCAGACGGAAACGCTGATGGCAATGCCCGCGGACAAGACGGCCGATCCCGGTTTCGACCCCGACGCGTTGCGCGCCCGATACAGGGAGGAGCGCGACCGACGCCTGCGCGCCGACGGCAATGCGCAATATGTCGAGATCGCCGGGGATTACGCGCGCTATCTCGATGACCCGTTCGCGCCGACCGATTTTTCACGCGAGCCCATTGCAAAGGAAACCGACATCGTCGTTTTCGGCGGCGGCTTCTCCGGGCTGCTGACGGGCGCGCGATTGCGCGAAAAAGGCGTCGACGATTTCCTCATCGTCGAGAAGGGGGCCGACTTCGGCGGCACCTGGTACTGGAACCGCTATCCGGGCGCGGCTTGCGACACCGAGAGCTACATCTACATGCCGCTGCTGGAGGAGACGGGCTACATGCCGGTCGCCAAATATGCGCGCGCGCCGGAATTGTTCGAACATTCGCGCCGCATCGGCCGGCACTTCAATCTCTACGAAAAGGCGCTGTTCCAGACGGAGGCCAAGGACGCGCGCTGGGATGAGGCTTCCGCGCGCTGGATCGTCACGACCAATCGCGGCGACGTTCTTCGCGCACGTTTCATCGTCGTCGCCGGCGGGCTGCTGCACCGGCCGAAACTGCCGGGCGTTCCCGGCGTCGATACGTTCAAGGGCCACAGTTTCCACACGAGCCGCTGGGACTATGCCTATACCGGCGGCGATTCCAGCGGCAATCTCAGTGGATTGAAGGACAAGGCCGTCGGCATCATCGGCACGGGCGCCACCGCCGTGCAATGCGTGCCGCATCTGGGCGCGAGCGCGAAGGAGCTGTTCGTCTTCCAGCGCACGCCCTCCTCCGTCGACGTGCGCAACGACCGGCCGACCGATCCGGAATGGGCGCGATCGCTGCGACCCGGCTGGCAGAAAGCGCGCATCGACAATTTCTCGGCCGTCGTCTCCGGCGAGGAGTTCGACGAGGACATGGTCAACGACGGCTGGACCGACCTCATCGGCAACATCCTGCTGCTGGCGCGCCGCAAGGAGCGCGCGGGCGAAAAGGTCGAGGACCCGCAGGCGCTGATGCAGGTCGCCGACTATCAGAAGATGGAGCGCGTGCGCGCCCGCGTCGACCAGATCGTGCAGGACAGGGCGACCGCCGACGCGCTGAAGCCGTGGTACGACCAGTTCTGCAAGCGGCCCTGCTTCCACGACCAATATCTGCAGACATTCAACCGGCCGAACGTCCATCTGGTGGACACCGCCGGCAAGGGCGTCGAGCGCATCACGGAGAACGGCGTCGTCGTCGCAGGACGCGAATACAAGCTCGACTGCCTGATCTATTCGACAGGCTTCGAGGTCGGCACGGATTATTCGCGCCGTCTCGGCATGACGATTACCGGCCGCGACGGACTGACGCTGACAAAGAAATTCGAGAATGGCGCGGAAACGCTGCACGGCGTCTTTTCGCGCGGCTTTCCCAACATGTTCCTGATCCAGACGGCGCAGGGCGGCTATAGCGCGAACTTCCAGCACATGCTGGCGGAAACGGCCAAGCACATCGCCTTCGTCGCCAGCGAGGCGCTGAACAACGACCTGCGCACGCTCGAGCCCGAAGCCGAGGCCGAAGTGAACTGGGTGAAGGGCATCGTGCGCATGAGCGAATTTCGCGCGCCGTTCCTGAAGGAATGCACGCCGGGCTATTACAACAACGAGGGCAAGCCGAACGCGGTCACCGCCAGGAACGGCTCCTATCTCAAGGGGCCGAACGCCTTCGTGCGGCTGCTCGAAGGCTGGCGCGCGGAGGGTACGATGCGCGGGCTGGATGTGACGCGCTGATGGACGATGCAGCACGCCGGCAGGCGAGCGACCTGCTCTACGATACCTGGATGAAGGGCGAGGTCATCGACGCCCTGCCCGACGCCATTCGCCCGCGATCGCGCGCGGAAGGCTATGCCGTGCAGGCGTTGATCGAGAAGCGCTTCAGCGCGCCGCTGTGGGGCTGGAAGATCGCGGCGACCAGCACGGCCGGCCAGGCGCATATCGGCGTCGACGGGCCGCTCGCCGGCCGCATCTTCGCCGAGCGCGTCCTCGCGCCCGGCGCGACCGTTCCGGCCGGCGCAAATCGCATGAAGGTGGCGGAGGTCGAATTCGCCTTCCGCTTTTCGCGCGATCTGGCGCCGCGGGCGCGAGACTATTGCGTGGATGAAGTTCTCGACGCCGTCGGCTCGCTGCATGTCGGCATCGAGATTCCGGATTCCCGCTACGTCGATTTCGTCACGGCAGGCGGGCCGCAACTAATCGCTGACAACGCCTGCGCGCATTGGTTCGTCTGCGGCCATGCGACGACGGCCGACTGGCGCGCCATCGATCTTGCCGCCCATCGCGTGCGCGGCATCGTCGAAGGCCGCTACGAACGCGACGGAATCGGCTCGAACTGCCTCGGCGATCCCCGCGTCGCGCTCGCCTGGCTCGCCAACGAATTGTCTGGCGTCGGCGTGACGCTCGCCGCCGGCCAGACGGTCACGACCGGCACTTGCGTCATTCCCCTGGAAATCGAGCCGGGCGACGTCGTGACCGGCGATCTCGCGGAGATCGGCGTGGTTACGGTCCGCTTTCCGCGTTGACGCCCGCCCGGTTGCCTCGGGGACTGTTTGGTTCTATTGCGCGGCGAAGCATCCACCGGAGCCCACGCTGATGAAGACCCCGCGCAAGTTCTACGAGCCGCTCGCCATCGGCGCTCCCGCGCCCTATCGCGACCTGCCCGTGCGCGTGGAGCGCATGATCCATTTCGTGCCGGCGCATCTGGAAAAGGTGCGCGCCAAGGCCGGCGACATGGCCAAGACGGTGGATGTGATCCTCGGCAATCTCGAAGACGCCATTCCCGCCGACGCCAAGGAAGCGGCGCGCAAGGGCTTCATCGAGATGGGCCAGAAATTCGACTTCGGCGACACCGGCCTGTGGACGCGCGTCAATTGCCTGAACTCGCCCTGGGCGCTCGACGATATTTCCGAGATCGTCGCGGCGATCGGCGACAAGCTCGACGTCGTCATGCTGCCGAAGGTCGAGGGTCCCTGGGACATCAATTATCTCGACCAGTTGCTCGCGCAACTGGAAGCCCGCCATAACGTTGCGAAGCCGATCCTCATCCACGCCATCCTCGAGACGGCGGAAGGCGTGAAGAACGTGGAGCAGATCGCGCTCGCCTCGCCGCGCATGCACGGCATGAGCCTGGGGCCTGCGGACCTCGCGGCCTCGCGCGCGATGAAGACGACGCGCGTCGGCGGCGGCCATCCGGAATACAAGGTGATCTCGGATCCCGTCGAAGGCCAGAGTCGCACAAGCGTGCAGCAGGACCTCTGGCATTACACGATCGCCAAGATGGTCGACGCCTGCCAGTCGGCGGGCATCAAGAGCTTCTACGGGCCGTTCGGCGACATTGCCGACGAGGCGGCCTGCGAAGTGCAGTTCCGCAACGCCTTCCTCATGGGCTGCGCCGGCGCCTGGTCGCTGCACCCTTCGCAGGTGGCGATCGCCAAGCGCGTGTTCTCGCCCGACGCGAAAGAGGTCGCCTTCGCCAAGCGCATTCTCGAAGCCATGCCGGACGGCTCGGGCGTGGTGATGATCGACGGCAAGATGCAGGACGACGCCACCTGGAAGCAGGCCAAGGTCATCGTCGACCTGGCCAGGCAGGTCGCCGCCAAGGACGCCGAATACAAGGCGCTCTACGGTTTTTGAGGCGTCCGGCGCGCCTATGCCGCGGAATTGACACGGTTAAGGGCCAGCACTAACTCAAGAAGCCGGCAACGGCTCTGATTGAGGCTGGACGCCTGCGACATGGGTAGCGATCGGGAGCGGATAGCGAAATTCGGGATCGGCCAGGTGGTCAAGCACCGCCGCTACCCGTTTCGCGGAGTGATCTACGACGTCGATCCCGTCTTCGCGAACACCGAGGAATGGTGGCTCGCCATCCCCGAAGAAGTACGGCCGCGCAAGGACCAGCCCTTCTATCACCTTTTCGCGGAAAACGCCGAGACAGAGTACGTCGCTTACGTCTCCGAACAGAATCTGCTGCCGGACAATTCCGGAGAGCCGGTGCGCCACCCGCAGGTCGACGAAATTTTCGTGCGCACCGATGCCGGCGACTACCGCCTCAAACCCGGCCGGCAGCACTGACCTAGCGATCGACCAAAACAAAAAGGCGCGGGAACAGCCCGCGCCTTTCGTGTTTCCGGAGCCTGAAGCTTACTGCTTCGGCGCAGCCGGGGCCGCCGGAGCCGCGCCGCCCGGAGCGGCCGCGCCGCCTTGCGACTCGAGCTTCTTGCGCTCTTCCTCGGCCTTCTTCTGGAGCTGCTCCTGCAGCTTCTTCTGCTGCTCTTCCAGCACCTTCGGGTCGATCGCCGGGCCGTCGTAGGCCTTGCCGAAACCTTCGAGCGGCACGTTGAAGGCGACTTCCGCGCCGACGCCGTTGCGCACCTGCACGTTCAGCGCCGTGCCCTTCTTCATGGCGTCGACGGTCGCCTGCTTGACCTTGGATTCCGCGAAGCAGCCGTTCGGGAAGCAGATCTCGAACGCGCCTTCCATGGTCGCGCCCTTGTCGACCGTGAAGCGGAAGCCCGGACGCAGCATCAGGCCGATCGGCATCAGGAAGCGGACGATCTTGCTCTCTTCGCCCTTCACGTCATAGACGGCGACCGCGAGCACCGGCGGCTGATCGGACTGCGTGCCGAAGTCGCGCGTGGTGTAGCAGACTTCCTTTCCGGCAGCCTGATCCTTGCCGCAGACCTTGGTCCAATCGGCCTGCGCGGAGTGCAGATCGACGACCATCGGGCCCTGCGGCTGACCGCCGGCCGGAGCGCCGCCCTGCGGCTGGCTCTGCGCGGGCGCGGCCGGCTTTGCCGCCGGCTTGGCGGCCGGCTTCTGCGCCTGAGCGAAAGCGCTCCCGGCGAAAGCGATCGTCCCGGCGACGACAGCCGCGCCGAAAAGCTTCGTTTTGGACGGCATGCAACTACCCTTTCAGTGAATTCCGTGCGGGCGCCCGCGCTCTGGAGAACTCGAACACGAGGAGCCTCGGTCAGAGCGGGCCTGGCCCGCTTACCCCGCTTCGAAGCGCCCCCGCGCTCATCACCCTCGATTGCGGCGACATAGTGACGGCGCCCTCATACTCGCTTTGGTCCCGCAAGGCCAGCGCCGAGTTACAGGCATTGCGCGCGCTGACGCCGCCCCCCGGCTCGCCTAGACTGCGGCGATGACGACTCAAACGATTCGGCCGGCCGCCGGCCTGTCGCGGCGCGCCGCGATCGGTGCGCTGGTCGCCGCGCCGGCGGTTCTGGCGCGCGGCGCGCAGGCCGAGGAAAAAGGTCGGATCTCGCATGGCATAGCGATGCATGGCGCGCCCGCGCTGCCTGCGGACTTCCCGCATTTCCCCTATGTGAACCCTTCGGCGCGCAAGGGCGGGCGCCTGTCCATCGCCTTTCAGGGCACGTTCGACGGCCTCAATCCGTTCAACCTGCGCGCGGGCTCGGCGGCGCAGGGACTGAGCGGAAACGTCTTTCAGACGCTGATGACGCGCTCGCTCGACGAGCCCTTCACGCTCTATGGCCTGATCGCCCAGTCCATCGAGACCGACGAGGATCGCAGCTACGTTACGTTCCGTCTCGACCGCCGCGCGCAATTCTCCGACGGCACGCCGATCACCGCGGCCGACATTCTCTTCACCTTCGATCTCCTGAAGACGCGCGGGCGGCCGCAGCAGCGCATCGCCTACGGCCTCGTGCGGTCCATCGTCGCAGTCGACGACTGGACGGTGCGCTACGACCTGACGGGCGCCAACGACCGCGAATTGCCGCTGACGCTCGCCCTCATGCCGGTCCTGCCGCGACACAAGACGGACGTCGAGCGCTTCCCGGATTCCTCGCTTGCCGTTCCCGTCGGCTCCGGGCCTTACAGCATCGCGTCGATCAAGGCCGGCGAGGAAGTCATGCTCAGGCGCAACCCCGATTATTGGGGCCGCGACCTGCCGGCCTGCCGCGGCCTGTATAATTTCGACGAGATCGTCATCAGCTATTACCGCGACGCCAACTCGATGTTCGAGAGCTTCAAGGCGGGGCTGGTCGACTATCGCATCGAAGGCAATCCGACTCGCTGGAAGACCGGCTACAATTTCCCGGCCGTGCGCGACGGCCGCGTGAAGAAGGAAGAACTGCGCGTCGGCACGCCGCGCGGCATGGAAGGCTTCGCCTTCAATACGCGCCGTCCGTTGTTCAAGGACGTGCGGGTGCGCGAGGCGCTCGCGATCATGTTCGACTTCGAATGGGTCAATCACAATCTGTTCGACGATCTCTACACGCGCACGATCAGCTATTTCGACAATTCCGACCTCGCCTCGACGGGAAAGCCCGCAAGCGCGGAGGAGCGCGCGCTGCTTGCGCCTTATGGCGGCGCCGTCCGCGCCGACATCATGGAGGGGCGTTGGCGCCCCTATGTCGCCGACGGGTCCGGCCGCGACCGCAATCAGGCGCGCACGGCGCTCGACCTGCTTGCCCAGGCCGGCTGGAAGCTCAATCGCGGCGTGCTGGAGAAGGGCGACGAGGATTTCGAGTTCGAGATCATGGTCGCCGACCGCAACCAGGAGCGGCTTGCGCTCAACTACGCCTCGTCGCTGCGGCGCATCGGCGTCAACGCGCGCGTGCGCACCGTCGACGAGGTGCAATACCAGCGACGGCGGCAACGCTTCGATTTCGACATGATGCTCGGCACATGGGTCGCCTCCGCCTCCCCCGGCAACGAACAGCGCATGCGCTGGGGCTCGGCCAGCGCCTCGCAGGAAGCCTCCTTCAATCTCTCCGGCGCCTCGTCGCCGGCAATCGACGCGCTGATCGCCGCCATGCTCGCCGCCCATACGCGCGAAGAATTCGTCACCGCCGTACGCGCCTACGATCGCGTGCTGCTGTCGGGCTTCTACATCGTGCCCCTGTTTCACACGGTCTATCAGTGGGACGCGCACTGGACGAGAATCGAACGTCCCGAAAGGCTGCCGCGCTGGGCCGCGCCGCTGTTCGCCGCGACGCTCGACACCTGGTGGAGCGTGTACGCATGAGCGCTGCGCCCGACGCGATGCACATCGGCAGCGACCATCCGCTGGCGGCGTTCGGGCTCGATACGGTGGCGCGCGGCGCGGCGCGCCTGCGCGCAGATCGCGTCGCGATCCTAGAGACGGGACCCGGCGCGTCGCCCACGCCGGCGACTTACGGCGAGTTCGACCGGCTGACGCTGGCCTTCAGCGCCCATGCGCGCGCCTGCGGATTGCTTCCGGGCGAGCGCGTGCTGATCCTCGGCGCCGCGCGCATCAGCGTCGCGGTGGCGATCCTCGGCGCGATCGGCGCGGGCCTCGAACCTGTCGTCGCGCCGCCGCATCTTTCGCCGGCCACGCTGGCGTTTCTGGCGCAATCGACGGGCGCGGCCGCCGTGATCGGCCCGACGCGCTTCGGCGCGTTCGACGCCGAAAAGGCCATGCTCGAAATTGCCGCCACGGCGCCGGGCGTGCGGCTGCTCGGCTCGCTCGGACCCGGCGAATGCGACGGGGCCGTCGATTTTTCGCCTGCGGGGTTGCGCGATCCGGTCGCCGCGGATGCATTCGGCGCAAAGCCTGCCGCGCCGCCGCGCATCGGCCTCGTGCTGGCGCCCGAGCAGAAGGCGCCGCGTGCAATTTTCGTCTCGCAATCCGAGATCGTCGCCATCGCCCTCAATTTCGCGTCGCGCCTTCGGCTCAACGCCGAACGGCCAATTCTCTCGACGCTGTCGCCCGCCAGCCTCGCCGGGCTCGCCACCGGCCCAGTCGCCGCGCTTCTGGTCGGCGCGCCGCTCACCTGGTTCGGGCCGTTCGAGGCGGAGAGCTTCGTCGCGACGCTGGAGGCGGCCGGCCCCTGTCACCTGATCGCGCCGGAAGCCGTCGCCGCCGATCTCGCCGCGGCCGGACTGATTGCGCCGGCGCGGCTCGAAAGCCTGTCGCTTTCGACGCGCGACGGGGCGGCGCCGCAGCCCGCGATCGGCGCCGCGTGCCCGGTCGCGCTGCTTGCGAGCGACGGCGAAGGCCGGATCACGATTTCCCTTTCCGGCGCTTGAAACGGCGGGTTCGGCGGCACATTGTCCGACAAAGAGACATGAACTGTCATTCCGGACGGCCGAAGGCCGATCCGGGACCCCGACACGCATAGGCCGGCATCCGGCGCTCCGCTACGCGGGATGACAGAGGCGGAGGGAAACATGACCGACGAAACGCAGCGCCGCCGCATCGCCATCGACATCGTGTCCGACGCCGTCTGTCCGTGGTGCTACATCGGCAAGCGCAATCTCGAGGCCGCGCTCGCCGGCCTGCCCGACCTCGACGCGGACGTGCGCTGGCGGCCCTATCAGCTCGATCCGACCATTCCCGCCGAAGGCCTCGACCGGCGCGCCTACATGCAGCGCAAGTTCGGTTCGCGCATCGACGAAATCCACCAGCGCCTGAAGCAGGCCGGCGACGCGGCGGGGCTCGACTTCGCCTTCGAGGCGATCGAGCGCTCGCCCAACACGCTCGACGCGCATCGCCTCATCCGCTGGGCGGCGTCGGCAGGCGCGCAGGATGCGGTGGTCGAGCGGCTGTTCCACGATTTCTTCATCGCCGGAAAAGACATCGGCGACCGCGCCGTGCTGATCGAAGCCGCGCGCGATTGCGGGATGGATCCGAAAATCGTCGCCGATCTGCTCGCCGGCGACGCCGACAAGGAGAGCGTGCGCGAAGAGATCGCGTCTGCGCAACACATCGGCGTGACCGGCGTTCCCTTCTTCATCCTCGACGGCAAGTTCGCCCTGCCGGGCGCGCAGCCAGCCGACGTGCTGAAGCGCGCGATCGGCAAGGCGCTGGAAAAGGCCGACGAGCCGCGCGCCTAGGCGAAGACCGGCCTGATATTGCCGACGCCGGCTTCAGTCGACGTCATTGCCGCGCGGCGCGCCACGCACCAGAACAGCAGCCCCACCGCCAGCGGCCCAAGCGGAACGCCGAAAGCAAAGGCGATGACGCGCGAGAAGGCCGGGAGCGCGAAGGCGAATACGAGGACCGATTTCTCCCAGGGCAGGAAGCCGCCCTTCAGTCCTTGCGCCGTCGCCCATGCGAGCGGGATCGCCAGAAGCGCGAGGTCGTAGTCAAGGAAGTACGGGCTGGTCAGCGCCGAGGCGGTGGCGACCAGCGCGCCTGTGGCCTCGCCCGACAGCGTTTTGTTTCGCGCGAGAAGAAGCAAAATGCCGACAACCGGCAGCGCGACGGCGGCTTGTGCGACATACGCGAGATCGGCGCCGGCGCCGAGCAGGCGCGCAGCGCCGAAGACGCTCTGCAGTTTCTCGACCTCCATCATCTTGTCGTCGAGCACGGCTTTCGCAGCCGGCGCCGCGGCAAGGAACGCCTTCCAGGAGTCGAGACCGAAGGCGGCGAGCGAGAGAAGCGCCAGCGCGCAGGCCGTGACGACAGCCGCCGCCAGCGCGCGCCAGCGTCCCGCCGCCAGCAGCGCGACAGGCGCGACGACGGCAAGATGCGGCTTGAAGGCGAGCAGCCCCAGCAACGCGCCGGCGCAGATCGGACGACGATCCAGGCCGAGCGCCGCCGCGCCGAGAATCGCCGTCGTCAGCAGCGCGTTCTGGCCGTGGCCGACAGCGACGAAGACGGCAGGAAAGGCGAGGATGGGAACAAGGCCGATCTTTGCCCCGCCGATGCGGCGGATGACCGCCTGATAGGCGTATCCGGCGACGGCCAGCCAGATCGCCAGCGCGGCCAGATAGGGCGCAGCCGCCAGCGGCCAGCAGATCAGCAGATAGGTCGGCGGGTAGAAGAACGGGTAGAAGCCGGTCTGCGCGCCGAACGCCTTTTGCTGGATCGCATATTGGCGGGCCATGTCGTAGACGGCGGCGGGTTCGCCCCGCAGCGTCAGTTGCGACGCCGACCAGAAATTCGAGAAATCCGCGCCGAGCGGTTCGCCGCGGGAATCGACGACGCCGTTGGCCGTCAGCAGCATGGCGAGCAGCGCGAGCAGCGTGACCGCGCCGAGCACGCGCGGATAGGCGACGGCGCGCGGGGCGTCGAGCCAGTCTGCGTCACGGATGCGGCGGAGGGCGCCAGTCATTTCCTCACGTAAGGCTCCGGAAGGATTTCATTTTCCGGCAGTTCGATGAATTGCGCGTAAATCGGGCTCGACCGGTCTTGAATTCGGCCTTACAAAGTCCATGTTGCAATGCACAATTTCCTTCGTCATTGAACGGAAAGGGATTTCATGCGGCTTCTGGACCAGGCGCTCAACGCGCTGACCGGGCGCGCCGCGCCGGCGGCCCCGCTCCTGTCGCTCGCCCTGCAAGGCGGCGGCTCCTACGGGGCCTTCACCTGGGGCGTGCTCGACCGGCTGCTCGAACAACCGGACCTGCGCTTCGATGCGATCAGCGGGGCGAGCGCCGGCGCGGTCAACGCCGCCCTGATGGCCGCCGGCCTGGTCGAAGGCGGGCGCGACGGCGCGCGCGAGAAACTGGAACATTTCTGGCGACGGATGAGCGTCTCATCCGCGTTCCTGCCTCTGTCGGTCATCCCGCCCGGCGTCGAGGCGCTGGCGCAGGCGCTTTCGCCGTATCATTTCAATCCGTTCGATCTCAATCCGCTGCGCCGCGCGCTCGAAGGCGAGATCGATTTCGCGCGCCTGCGCGGCGCAGGCGGTCCCCGTCTTCTCATCGCCACGACGCGGGTCTCCGATGGCGCCCTGCGCATCTTCCGCAACGAGGAACTGACGGTCGACACGATTCTGGCCTCCGCCTGCCTGCCGTTGATCCACCGAACGGTCGAGATCGACGGCGACGGTTATTGGGACGGCGGTTATTCCTCCAATCCGCCGCTGGTGCAGCTCGTACACGAATCCGACGCGCTCGACGTGCTGATCGTGCAGGTGACGCCAGCGCGCAGCCACGCCACGCCCACCAATCGCGGCGATATCGTCAAGCGGCTCGAGCACATATCGTTCAACGCGACGCTGAACGCCGAGCTCGAAGCGTTGCGGCTCGGCGCGAGTCTGCGCGCGACGCCGAAGCTGCGCGGATTGCGCATCGACCGGCTCGCGGCGGAAGACGAGATCGCCGATCTCGCCAGCCGCAGCGCCGCCGATCTCGACTGGCGCTTCCTCACCCGCCTGCGCGACGCCGGCCGCAGCGCGGCGGAGGCCTGGCTCGCCGACCGCTTCGCCGCGGCGGCGTAGCGGCGCGCTACACTATTTGCGCGACCGTCCTATTTTCCGCCGTGCGGGGAGCCAGGAGGTCGCCATGGCGATGATCGATCATGCTCCCGAGACGACGGACGAGCGCGAATACGCCGTTCATCTCGAAAATTATCACGGCTTTCTGCGCGTATTGTGGAGCGTCGTCGCAGGCGTCGTCTTCGCACTGATCCTGCTGGCCTCGATCTACTGAACGCGCGTCACTCGACGGTGACGCTTTTCGCCAGATTGCGCGGCTGGTCGACGTCCTTGCCCATGAAGACGGCGGCGTGATAGGCGAGCAATTGCACGGGCACGGCGTAGACGATCGCCGAAAAATCCGACGCCATCGGCTTGAGCAGCACGCTGCCCGCAAGCTCCGTCGCAAGCTCCGTTTCGGCCTCTTCGTCGCCGATGAGGACGATGCGGCCGCCGCGGGCGGCGACTTCCTGCACGTTCGACACGGTCTTCTCGAGCCAGGGGTCCTTGGGCGCGATGACGATGACCGGCATGTCCTCGTCGATCAGCGCGATCGGACCATGCTTCAGTTCGCCCGCGGCATAGCCCTCGGCGTGAATGTAGGAGATTTCCTTGAGCTTCAGCGCGCCTTCGAGCGCGAGCGGAAACGATCCGCCGCGACCGAGATAGAGCGCGCTCTTCGCATTGGCGAGGCCGTGCGCGATCTTCTCGATGTCGCCTTCCCCGGCGAGCGCGTCCGCGATCAGGCCCGGCACGGCGATAAGCTCGCCAACGAGGCGCGATTCATCTTCGGCGCTCAGCACGCCGCGCGCGCGGCCAAGCGCGATGGCCAGACACGCCAGCACGGAGAGTTGACAGGTGAAGGCCTTGGTCGAGGCCACGCCGATTTCGGGACCCGCAAGCGTCGGGGCGACCAGTTCGCTCTCGCGCGCGATGGTCGAGGTCTGCACATTGACGACGGACAGGATGTGCTGGCGCTGGCTCTTGGCGTAGCGCAGCGAGGCAAGCGTGTCCGCCGTCTCGCCGGATTGCGAAATGACGATGGCGAGCCCGTCGCCTTGCAGCGGCGCCTCGCGGTAGCGAAATTCCGAAGCGACGTCGATGTCCACGGGCAGACGCGCGAAGCGCTCGAACCAGTAGCGCGCGATCAGGCCGGCGTAGTAGGCGGTGCCGCAGGCGGTGAGCGTCACCCGGTTGAGCGCCTTGGCGTCGAAGGGCAGCGCGAAGGGCAGCGCGACCTTGCCGCCGGACATGTCGAGGTAGTGGGCGAGCGTGCGGCCGACGACCTCCGGCTGCTCGTGGATTTCCTTCGCCATGAAATGGCGATGCTCGCCCTTGTCGACGAGAAAGGCCGAAGCCTGCGTGCGGATGCGCGGGCGCTCGACCTTCGCGCCGGACGCGTCGTGGAATTCGGCGCCCTTGCGGGTGAGCACGACCCAGTCGCCCTCGTCGAGATAGGTGACGTCCTGCGTGAAGGGCGCCAGCGCGAGCGCATCGGAGCCGAGATACATCCGCCCCTCGCCCCAACCGACGGCGAGCGGCGAGCCACGGCGCGCGCCGACCAGCAGATCGGCCTCGCCCTCGAACAGAAAGGCGAGCGCGAAGGCGCCGCGCAATTGCGGCAGCGCGGCGGCCACGGCCTCGATTGCCGAATTGCGCCCCTTCATCTCCTCGGCGACGAGATGGGCGACCACTTCCGTATCGGTCTCGGTCAGGAACGTGTGGCCCTTGGCGCGCAACCCCTCGCGCAATTCACGAAAATTCTCGATGATGCCGTTGTGCACGACCGCGACGCGGTCGTTGGCGTGCGGATGCGCGTTGGTCTCGTTGGGGCGGCCATGCGTCGCCCAGCGGGTGTGGCCGATGCCGCTATGGCCCATCAGAGGCTCGCGCGCGAGGCGGTCGCCGAGATTGCGCAGCTTGCCCTCGGCGCGGCGGCGCGTCAGGCGCCCGTTCTCCAACGTGGCGACGCCGGCCGAATCGTAGCCGCGATATTCCAGGCGCCGCAGCGCCTCCACGATATCGCCGGCGACCGGCTCGTTGCCGAGAATTCCGACTATTCCGCACATTTCGCGACGTCACTTTCCCTGTCGTCCGGCCGCACAAGAGCTAGAAGGCCGCTGGCGCCGACGCAAGCGCAAATCGGGAGCGCCCTTGCACCGTCATTCTCCAAGGCGAAAAACATCTGGCCGCCCGCCATCATTTCGGCCAAGCTATGTGGCCATTGCGAGGCCGGCGCGGGAATCGGCCTCGGCGCCTTCATCGCCTGGAGCCCGTCATGACGTTCACGCGCAGCCTGTCTGTTCTCGCCCTCGCGGCTTTCATGGCGGGCGGCGTCGCGCAGGCGCAGGAGCGCAAGCGGCCCACCTGTCAGAGCATCTTCAATATCTGCATGAAGCGGGCAGGCTCCGGCCATGCGGCGATCTGCGAAGAGATGTTCGCCCAGGCCAAAGCGAATCACGAATGGCAGGCGACGGTCGACGAAAACGGCGTGCATCGCGGCCCCGTGCCGTGTACGCCCTGACCGTCAGGCCTTGCGCCGGGAAGTCCGGAAGGCGGTCGCCCAACCGGGCTTCTGCACCTGTCGCCCGCGCCCGAGCGCCAGCGCCTCAGCTTCGACGTCGTCCGTGATGACCGAGCCCGAGCCGATATAGGCGCCGGCGCCGATCTTCACCGGCGCGACGAGGGACGAGTTGGTGCCGACAAAGGCGCCCTCTCCGATCTCGGTGCGGTATTTGCCGAAACCGTCGTAATTGCAGGTGATGACGCCGGCGCCGATGTTCGACTTCGCCCCTACCGAGGCGTCGCCGATGTAGGCGAGATGATTGACCTTGGCGCCGACGCCGACCGTCGAGGCCTTGATCTCCACGAAATTGCCGATATGCGCGTCCGCCTCGATTTTCGCGCCCGGGCGCAGTCGCGCGAAGGGGCCGACGGTCGCTCCGGTCTCGACCCGCGCGCCTTCCAGATGCGAGAAGGCGCGGATCGTCACGCCGTCGGCGACTTCCACGCCGGGACCGAAGACCACATGCGGCTCGACGACGACGTCGCGGCCGAGCCTGGTGTCGGCGCTGAAATGCACGCTGTCCGGCGCGATCAGCGTCGCGCCCGCGCGCATCGCCGCCTCGCGCAGCCGCTTCTGCGCCCCGGCCTCGGCGGCGGCGAGCTGGACGCGGTCGTTGACGCCGAGCACCTCGCTCTCGGGGGCCTCGCGGTGGGTCGCCTTCAGGTTGCGCGAGCGGGCGCCGGCGACCACGTCGGTCAGGTAATATTCCTTCTGCACGTTGGAATTGCCGACGGCGTCGAGCAATTCCAGCGCGCGCGCGCCATCGAGCGCCATCAGGCCGGCGTTGCAGAGCCTGGTCTCGCGTTCGGCCTCCGTCGCATCCTTGTGCTCGCGAATGGCGACAAGGCCGCCGTCCGCGCCGAGCAGCAGGCGGCCATAGCCCATGGGATCGGCCGCCAGAAAGCCGAGGGCGGCCACGGCTGCGCCCTCCGCGACGGCGGCGCGCAGGCCGGCGAAGGTTTCGGGACGGATGAGGGGGGTGTCGGCGAAGGCGATCAGGACGTCGTCATAGCCGCGTTCAAGCGCGGCGCGCGCCGCCAGCACGGCGTGTGCGGTGCCGAGCCGCTCGGTCTGGACGAAAATCTCCGCCCCGGGCGCGACGGCCCGCGCGGCGGCGGCCACATCTTCGCGACCCGGGCCGACCACGAGAGCGACGGCGTCGGCGCCCGCGGCGGCAACGGCCCCCACGACATGGGCCACCATGCTGCGGCCTGCGACCTGATGCAGCACTTTCGGCGTCGCGGACCGCATCCGCACGCCCTCGCCTGCGGCCAGGACAATAGCGATGCAGCGGCGGGCAGACGGCATTTCAATCTCCGGGAGAGGCGCGCAAGCGGCGGACGCCGTTGCCAAAACATTTGAACAGTATAAACACGGGCCGTTGAGCGCGGAAGGATCGCGGCCCCGCTCGACCGGCTCGGGCTGCGTCAGATATCCTACGTTCGCGCGATGGTCACGCCTGCGTCTTTCGGAAAGTCTGTTTGTCCATGATCGTGCGTCGAGACGTGCTGAAGGGCGTTGCGAGCGGGGCAGGCCTGCTGCTTTCGTCGCCCGCCTTCGCCCAGACGCAGGGACAGCCCGAACAGCCGGCGCCCTTCCAGCAGAACATGGTGCTGGATCTGGCCCGCAGCTTCTCCAAGACGGCCTACAAGCCCTCGCCGACCGATCTGCCGGACGCCTTCAACGGCCTCAATTTCGACCAGTATGTCGGGCTGCGTTACCGCCGGGAAAAGCTGATCTGGGCCGACGACAAGGTCGGTTTCGTGATCGAGCCCCTTCATCGCGGGTTCATCTACAACTCCCATATGATGATCCAGCTCGTCGAGAACGGCCTGTCGCGCCGGCTCGCCTACAGTCCGGCGGATTTCGAGTTCGGGTCGATCAAGACGCCGCAGGAATTGCCGGACATCGGTTTTTCGGGTTTTCGCGTGCTTGTTCCACGCGAAGGCCGGCTTGCGGAGGTCGCCATCTTCCAGGGCGCCAGTTTCTTCAAGGCGCGCGCGCCCGGGCAGACGCTCGGCGTGCAGGCGCGCGGCCTTTCGGTGAAGACGGCCGATCCGCGCGGCGAGGAATTTCCGCAATTCAAGGCGGTGTGGATCGAAAAGCCGACGCTCGCCAGCAACGCTCTGGTGGTGCACGCGCTGCTGGATTCCGAAAGCGTGGCCGGCGCCTACCGATTCACCATCCGGCCGGGCGAAGCGATCATCATCGACACGGAATTGACGCTCGTCCCGCGCGCCACCGTCGAAAACGTCGGCATCGCCTCGATGAGCGCGACGAGCATTTCCTCGCCGCTCGACCGGCGCCGCCCGGACGATGTCCGCCCGACCATCGCCGACGTCAACGGCCTGCACATGAACAGCGGCAAGGACGAATGGATCTGGCGTCCCGTGACCAACCGGCAGACGTTGCAGATTTCGTCCTTCGTCGATGAAAAGCCGAAGGGTTTCGGCTTCCTGATGCGCAATCGGGACTTCGAATCCTACGAGGACGACGAACTGAAATGGGAGATGCGGCCCTCGCTCTGGATCGAGCCTCTCAGCGAGTTCGGCGCAGGCGTGGTGACGCTGACCGAAATTCCCGCGGAATCCGAGACCAACAGCAATTGCATCGCCTACTGGCGGCCGAAGGGCGGGCTGACGGCCGGCGCTGAAAACTCGTGGGCCTATCGGCAGTTCTGGTGCTGGGACCCGCCGTCGCAGCCGCCGCTGCTGCGCGTGACGGATTCGCGCGGCGGGCGCGGCGGCGGCAAGAGGCGCAAGTTCATCGTCGCCTTTTCCGGCGACGCCCTCGCCGATCCGCAGGCGTTGCGCGACATCAAGCCGGCCCTGACCGCCGGACCCGGTTCAATCGCGGCGGTGCGCACCTATCTTTACCGCGATCGCAAGACCTATCGCGTCGTGTTCGAACTTGACCCCGGCGCGGAGACGCAATCCGAAATTCGCCTCGTGCTCGAGGCCGACGGCAAACCCGTGAGCGAGACCTGGCTCTACAGATGGACGCCCTGACCGAAAGCCGCCCGGGCGCCCCGCAGGCCATGGCGCCGACGATGCCGCCGGAATCGCCGATCGCGATGCCGGTGCAGAGCCTGTCGCGCTTCGACAAGAAGGCGCGGCGCAAATGGCTGCTGGCCGCCAACATGCGCAGCCCCTGGCTTGCGCGGATCGTGGTGTTCGGCGGCGGCCTGGCGCTGACAGCCTACGGCGCGCACGAAATGTACAAGGTCGTCGAGGTCGGCGGCGTCACCTTGCTGAAATGGGCGCTGCTGGTTCTGTTTCTCGCCAATTTCTCGTGGATCGCTCTCGCCTTCACCAGCGGCGTCGTCGGCCTGTTCTGGATGCTGATGCGCGGCCGCCAGCGCTTCGACGCCCCGGCGTCGCTCGACGCGAAAACCGCCGTGGTCATGCCGATCTACAACGAGGAGCCGAGCCGCGTGTTCGGCTCGCTGCAGGCGATCTGGGAAGACGTCGAGGCGACGGGCCTCGGCGCGCACTTCGACTGGTTCTTCCTCTCCGACACCACCGATCCCGACATCTGGGTCGCCGAGGAGCGCGCGCTGATCGCACTGCGCGAGAGGCTTGGACCCGACTGCCGCGTCTACTATCGCCACCGCCAGAAGAACACCGCCCGCAAGGCCGGCAATATCGCGGATTTCGTGACGCGCTGGGGCGGCGCCTATCCGCACATGGTCGTGCTCGACGCCGACAGCCTGATGACCGGCCACGCCATCGTCACGCTCGCCCAGCGCATGGAGGCCGATCCCGATTCCGGCATCATCCAGACGCTGCCGCTCATCATCAACCGCAACACCTTGTTCGCGCGCGTGCAGCAGTTCGCGGCGCGCATCTACGGACCGGTGATCGCGGCCGGCCTGTCCGCGTGGATGGGCCGCGACGGCAATTACTGGGGCCACAACGCCATCATCCGCACCGCCGCCTTCGCCGCGCATTGCGGGCTACCCGATCTGCGCGGCAAGCCGCCGTTCGGCGGGCACATCCTCAGCCACGATTTCGTGGAAGCCGCCCTCATCCGGCGCGCCGGCTACGCCGTCTACATGCTGCCGACGCTCAAGGGCTCCTACGAGGAGAGCCCGCCGTCGCTGATCGACGTTTCCTCGCGCGACCGGCGTTGGTGCCAGGGCAATCTGCAGCACGTCCGCCTCCTGCCGACCAAGGGCCTGCACTGGGCCTCGCGCCAGCACTTCCTGACCGGCATCTTCGGTTATCTCGCGTCGCCCCTGTGGCTGATGCAGCTCGTCGTCGGCATCATGATCGTGCTGCAGGCGACCTATATCCGTCCTGAATATTTCACGAGCGACTTCACGCTCTTTCCGGCCTGGCCGCGGTTCGACGCGGAGCGGTCGCTCGCCCTGTTCGGCCTGACGATGGGCATCCTGCTCGCGCCAAAGCTCTTCGGGCTGTTCCTCGCGCTGATCGACGGCGAGACGCGGCGCGGCGGCGGCGGCTTCTTTCGCCTCATCATCTCGTCGCTGCTCGAGATCGTCATGTCCGCGCTGCTCGCGCCGATCATGATGCTCGTGCAGACCGGCCATGTGATGAATATCTTGTTCGGCTTCGACACCGGCTGGAATCCGCAGCGGCGCGACGACGGCTCGATCCCGTTCAAGGCCATCGTGCGCAAGCACCGCTCGCACATGGCGCTCGGCGCCATCAGCCTGGTGGCTGGCCTGCTGATCTCGACGTCGCTCGTGGCGTGGATGTCGCCGACGATCGCCGGCCTCATCTTCGCCATCCCGATATCCTGGGCGAGCGGCCAGCTTGCGATCGGCCTCGGCCTGCGCCGGATCGGCCTGCTGACGACGCCGGAGGAGCGCAACGTGCCGCCGATCGCCGTGCGCGCCAACGCGCTGGCGCAGGAGCTTTCGGCGGAGCACGACGACCACATCGACTGCATCCGCATCATCCACGCCGACCCCGTGTTTCGCGTGGCGCACGAGATGTTTCTGCCGGAATATCAGCGGCGCGCGAAAGGCGACATCACGCCGGAGCGCGCGCTTGCCGAAGCCAAGCTCAACGAAGCCGAGACAATCGACGACGCCATCGCGTGGCTTCATCCGAAAGAGCGGATGGTGGCGCTGCACGACCGCGCGCTGATCGACATGATCGCGCGCCTGCCGGACACGGGGCCGGCGCTCGCCGCCACGCCGGCCGAAGACGCGGCCGCCTGACTTTCGCCGCCGCGCGGAGTTAAGCGAAGGCCCCTTTACAGGCCCTTCGGGTTTCCTTTCAGAATCTTGTAGCGCTGGCCGTCGCCGTCGTCGTCGGTGAAGGTCGCCGCGTCGCCGAAGACCTCGACCTGATAGCAGGTCTCGTCATCCTCGCCGGAATAGACGATGCAGACTTTTTGTCCCTTCAGCGCCCATTTTCCGCTCGTCACGGTTTCGTCGTTAAGCTGCTTGAGCGTTCCGTCGGGCTTGTAGAACTCGTACAGGTCGTCGCCGTCGGAGTCCTTGCCGGCGACGGTATTGCCGACGAGCGCGCTCCATGCCGCAAGACCGGTGAGCTTGGTCGGCGCCTGCGGCGCGGGCGGAGGCGACTGAGGCGCTTGCGCGACGGGCGCCGCGGCGCGCGCGGGCGCGCCGGAGGCCTGGCCCTCATCCGTGAAGAAGGCCACGTCTACGCGCTGCAGCAGCGCCATCGGATTGGACGCCGCGAAAAGCTCGACGACCTTGACCGGCCCGGCCTTGCCCTTGAGCGCAATCGTCAGGCTCCTGGGATTGTCGAGAAATCTGGCGAGCGCCTGCCCCGCCGCGGCGCCGACAGGATCGCCGCCGGCAAGCGCAGGCGCCATGGCGCCTGTGATCGCCTTCCATTCGGCGACAAGTTGCGCCGGCGTCTTGTTCTTGTCCCTGGCGGCGTAAGCGAGGATCTTTTCGAACGCGCCGGCATTGACCGCCCGCAATTCAAGTTCGCGGATCGCGCCGCCGACGAGCGCCGCCGCGCGCGTCTCGACGGAACCGCTGAACACGGAGCGATCGACGTCGGCGAACTTGCCACGCAACCGCACCGCAGCGACGCCCGGGGCGTCGACCGAAAACTCGTCGACGCTGTAGACGCGCTGCGCAGGATCGTAGAGGCCGCCGAACCGCCAGTTGGTCTCGATGCGTTCGTAGCCCTCCGCGGCGAGCGTCGCGCCGGCCTTCGAGGCCTTGGGCAACTGGATCGTCAATCCATTGACGGCCATCGTCGTGCGCGCCGGCGTGTCGCCTTCGTATGTCTGGTCGGCGTTGAAGGACGCCATGCCGAGCCTGACGATATTGCCGCCCGGCGCATCGGCCGGCGTGTCTTTGTCGGGCGCGGCGATCTCGACGCCGTTCGCGGTCACGCGGGAGGCTTTCAGCAGCCCCTCCAGCGAGCCGCCGCTTTTCAGCGCCGCAATCATCGCGGCGGCGTCCAGCTTGTCGAAGGCGATCGCGCCGCCCTTCAGCGTCACGCGGCCGCCCGTCTTGTCCTTGCCGTCGCCGTCGAACGACGCGAGGCTGAGGCGCGCCGCCACGCCCTTGCGAACATCGTCGACCTGCAGGTTGCGCAGCACGATTGCGCCGGACTCGTCGTTCGGTCCGATGGTCGCTTCGGGTACGACGATCTGCCTGGCTTCGAGCTTGCCGAGGATGACGGCGGCTTCCTCGCGAGTCGCGTCGGTCAGCAGCTTCCGGGCTTCATCGGGCGTGATGTTCGCGCCGATGAAATCGACATGTTTGATGGTGAGTTTCGACTTCTCGGTGGTCGTCGTCAGATTGTCGAGCGCAATATTGGTCTGCGCTATCGCGATGCCGCTCAACGACGAGAAGACAAGAGCGAGAGCGGGCGCGCTGAGGCGCGCGGCGGTCGTGCGAGGCGACATGCGGAAATCCTTCGGCCGGACAGGATGCGCACTATCGCAGCTTCGCACGGCGCCGCAATGTGCGGTTGCGCGCTTGGCGAACGAGCGTTAACCCGCTTTCCAGCGTCGCAGCAGCAGCGCGTTCGTGACGACGCTGACGCTCGACGCGGCCATGGCGGCGCCGGCCGCAACCGGCGACAGCATTCCTGCTGCGGCCGCCGGAATCATGACGACATTGTAGGCGAAGGCGAGAAACAGGTTCTGCCTGATCTTGCGCGCCGTGGCGCCTGACAGGTCGATCAGCGCCACGACCTTGGCGAGATCGTCGCCAGGCAATGCGACGCTGGCTGCTTCCAGCGCCGTCTCGCTGCCCGCGCCCATGGCTATGCCGACATCGGCTTCCGCCAACGGCGGCGCGTCGTTCACGCCGTCGCCGACCATGGCGACCACACGGCCGCCCTCGCGCAGCCGCCTGATCTCCGCCGCCTTGCCTTCCGGCGGAACGCCCGCGACCACGTCGATATTTCCGAGTTTTGCGGCGAAGGCGCGCGCAACCGCCTCGCTGTCGCCGGTCAGCATGACCGGCGTAACGCCACGCGCGCGCAAACGGTCGAGGGTAACGGCGGATTCCGCGCGCAATTCGTCGGACGTCGCGATGAGGCCGACGAGGCGTGGCGCGCCTTCCCTGGATTCGGCGATAAAGAAAGCCGTGCCGCCCCGGGTCTCGATTTCCTGCGCCTGCCGGGCCAGCGCGGCGACATCGACTGCGATGTCGCGCATCAGCGCGCGATTGCCGACATGAACGAGGCGATCGCCAAGACGCGCCTCGAGGCCGCGGCCGGGCTTGGCCTCGAAGGAATCCAGCGCGAGCAGATCGACGCCGTCCTGCTTTGCGCGCGCGACGATGGCGCGGCCGAGCGCGTGCTCCGACCCCTGCTCCGCCGAAGCCGCCAGCCGCAACAGCGCCATGACGTCGCCGTCGAGCGCAACGACCTTGCTGACGACGGGATGGCCAATCGTGAGGGTTCCCGTCTTGTCGAAGACGATCGTCTGAATTTTTCGCGCGAGATCGAGGGCCGAGGCGTCTTTCACCAGAATGCCGGAGCGCGCCCCCGCGCCCATGCCGACGGCGACCGCCGCCGGCGTCGCCAGGCCGAGCGCGCAAGGGCAGGAAACGACGAGCAGGCTGATGGCGTTGACCAGCGCCGTCTCGAAGTCGCCGCCTGCGAGCTTCCAGCCGATGAAGGTCGCAATCGCGAGCGCGACGACCGCCGGAACGAAGACGGAGGCGACCTTGTCGACCGTGTGCTGGATCGGCGCCTTGGAGGATTGCGCACGCTCGACGAGACGGATGATGCGCGACAGCCGCGAGGCCGAGCCGACCGTCGTCGCCCGGATTTCGAGCCGCCCCGCCCCGTTGACGCTGCCGCCCGCGACGTCTTCGCCCGGCGCGCGCGCGACGGGCCGGGATTCGCCGGTCAGCATGGATTCGTCGATCTCGCCGCGGCCGGACACGATCACGCCGTCGGCGGGAATGCGTTCGCCCGGCCGGACGACGAGAATGTCGCCGGCCTTCACGGCGTCAACGGGCGCCTCCGTCTCGACGCCGTCCCTGAGAATGCGCGCGACAGGCGGGCGAAGCGCGGCGAGCGCGGCCACCGCGCCGCCGGTGGCGCGCCGCGCGCGCGCTTCGAGCCACTTGCCGAACAGAACGAAGGCGATCACGAGCGCGGCCGCCTCGAAGGTCAGGTGATGGGAATGACCCGTGGACATGCGCCAGAGGGCCAGGCCGAATGCGGCGATGGAGCCCAGCGAGACGAGCACGTCCATGTTCGCCGCGCCCGCGCGCAGCGCCTTGTACGCGCCGAGATGGAAGCGCGCGCCTGCGACCAGAAATACGGGCGTGGCGAGGACCAGTTGCGCCCATGGCCCCAGCAGCGGCATGCCGGTGGCGATCTCGTAGACCATGTTGACCAGAAACGGCGCCGACAGCGCCATGGCGGCGGCGAGCGTCCAGGTCTCGCGCCGCTCGCCGCTACGTTCGACCGCCTTGCCGTCGGCGGCGCGCGGGCTCGCCTCGAAGCCTGCCGCCTCGATGGCGGCCACGAGATCGGCCGGGGTCGCAAGGCCCGAGGCGACGGTGACGTCCGCGGTCTCGGCCGGCAGGCTGACCCGCGCGGAGATCACGCCGGGCGCGGCGCCGAGCGCCTTTTCCAGGCGCGCGACGCAAGCGGCGCAGGTCATGCCGGTCACATCGAGTAGAATTTCCTCACGCGGCGTCTCGTAGCCGGCGGCCTCGACCGCCGCCACGAGATCGGCCGGCTTGACCTCTGGCGCCGCCTCGACGCGCGCGGTCATGGCGCTGAGGTTGACCGCGGCGCTCTTCACGCCCGGCACGGCGGAGAGCGCCTTTTCCACGCGCAGCGAGCACGACGCGCAGGTCATGCCGTCGACGGGAAAGACATATTCGGCCTTTTGCGGCCTGCCGGAGGGTCGGTCGAGCATCTGCTTTTCCCTCAGAACGTCCGCCCGCTCCTGCGGGCTTGGCGCGTTGTGAACCTTCCCATCGTGGCAAGGTCAAGAGGCAAATGTGGCGCGACGCGCTGGCGCGCCCGTATCGCCCGCGACCGCAAGGTCTTCGAGAATCGGACAATCGGGCCGGTCGTCGCCGTGGCAGGCGCAGGCGAGCCGCTCGAGGGCGGCCTGCATCGCCTGCAGGGCGGAAATCCGCTCCTCCAGCGCGGCTATATGCTGTTCGGCCAGCCTTTTGACGTCGGCGCTCGAGCGCTCGCCATCGCGCCAGAGCGCCAGCAGGCGGCCGATGTCGTCCACCGGGAACCCGAGGTCGCGCGCGCGGCGGATGAAGCGCAGCGTCTGCACGTCCCGCTCGTCGTAGTAGCGGTATCCGGCGGCGCTGCGCCGCGGGGGCGCGATCAGGCCAATGCTCTCGTAATATCGAATCATCTTGGCCGAGACGCCCGAGGCTTTGGCCGCCTCGCCGATGGCAACGTTCATTTCAGCCCTCTCTGGCGCACGGCTATCCCGCCTTGAGCGGAAAGAGCCGGACGGGCTACTATCTAAGAAAACAAAACGAGGAAACAACGAGGAGGCGCGATTGGCGCGACCGATTGCGCGGACATACGCCTGCGGCGCGCGCTGCAGCGTCTGGCCCGACGTGGACGGCGAGAAGGCGCTGGCCTTCCATGCCGAACAATGCCGCGGCATGACGCCGGGGCTGCTGCTCGTCTTCGCCGCCGCCAGCGCCAATCCGCACGCCATCGCGGATGCGCTGGTCCGCAACTTCCCGGATACGCCGCACATCGCCTGCTCCACCGCCGGCGAGATCGGTCCGGAAGGCTACGCGGAGGGCTCGATCGTCTGCATCGCGCTTCCGTCGGAAGGATTCAACGTGGCGACGCTGGCGATCGAGCATCTGTCGAGCGTCGAATTCGCCGAGATCGCGCAGCGCGTCGAGCGCTTCCGACGCGACCACGACGCCCATCCGCCCGAAGGCTTCGAGCAGAGCGGCGCCTTTGCGCTGACCTTCATCGACGGACTTTCCCGCCGCGAGGAAGTGTTCATATCCGCCATCCATCGCGCGCTCGACGGCGTCGCCGTGCTCGGCGGCTCGACCGGCGACGATCTGACTTTCGAGCGCACCTGGTGCGTCTCGGACGGGCGCGTGCTGACCGACGCCGGCGTCCTCGCGCTCGTGCGCACCAAGTTTCAGTTCAGCGCTTTCCGGCACGACAATTTCGAACCGACGGACATGCGCCTCGTCGTGACCGCCTGCGATCAGGAGCAGCGGCGGGTGCTCGAGCTCAACGCCGCGCCGGCGGCGCGCGAATACGCCGATTGCATCGGCGTCGACGCGGCCGCGCTGGATTCGATGAGCTTCGCCTCGCACCCCGTCGTCGTGAAGGTCGGCGGCGAATATTATTGCCGCTCGATCGGCCATGCGAACGACGACGGCTCGCTCACGTTCTTCTGCGCGGTCGAGACGGGCGTGGTGCTGACGATGTCGCGCTCGCTCCATCTCGTCGACAGTGCCCGCGACGCGTTCGAGACGGTGGCGGGCGGCCTCGGCGGCGCCGATTTCGTGCTGGGCTTCGATTGCGCGCTGCGTCGCATCGACGCCGAGAACCGGCAGATGAAACGCGAGCTGTCAGACGTCTATCGCGATTATGGCGTCGTCGGCTTCAACACGTTCGGCGAACAATACGGCGCCATGCATCTCAACCAGACCTTCACCGGGCTCGCTATCGGCGGACGCACATGCTGAAGGACGCAGACAACGACGGCAAGATCGCAGCCGAGATCATGGGGCGCACGGTGCGCGCCGCCCCCGGCGAAATCGTGCAGCGGCTGACCAAGATCAACGCCGCGCTCGTCGAGCGGCTCGAAAACCGCATCGATCAGCAGGCCAGCGCCTATTCGCTGTTCCAGACGGCCATCGGCCTCGAGGCGCAGGTGCGCGAACGGACGGCGGAACTCAAGCGCGCGCTGCTCGAACTCGAGCGCTCCAACGGCGCGCTGGTCTCCGCCAAGGAAGCGGCGGAAAAAGCCAATTCATCGAAGACGCGCTTTCTCGCGGCGGCGGGCCACGACCTGCTGCAACCGCTCTATGCCGCCCAGCTCTCCATGTCGACGCTGGTCGACATGCAGGCCGATGCGGGCGCCGCCAAGCTGTGCCGGCAGGTCGACCGCGCTCTCGTCACCATCGAAGCCTATCTGCGCTCCATCCTCGATATTTCCAAGCTCGACGCCGGCGTCGTAACGCCCGAATTCCAGTCGGTGCGGCTCTCGGACATGTTCCAGTCGCTCGATTCGGATTTCCGGCCGATCGTCGAGCGCAAGAATCTGAAATTGCGGTTTCGGCCGACCGACGCGGCGGTGGTCAGCGATCCCATTCTGCTGCGGCGCATCCTGCAGAATCTCGTTTCCAACGCGACGCGCTACACCAACGAGGGCGGCGTGTTCATCGGCGCGCGGATGCGCGGCGACCATGTGCGCATCGAGGTGACGGACACCGGCGTCGGCGTGGAGCCTTCGGAAATCGAGCGCATCTTCGAGGAGTTCCACCGCGCCCATGCCGGCGACGCCGCGCAGGCCGGCGAAGGGCTGGGGCTCGGTCTTTCCATCGTGCGACGCATGTCGCAGGCGCTCGATCATCGCGTCGAAGTTCGTTCCAACCCTGCGCGCGGGTCGCGATTTACCGTCGTCGCGGCGCGCGCCGAACCCGACGCGCCACAATCCGCCGATTTCATTCTGGTCGAGAACTGGGCGCGCGCCAACGATCTCAGCGGAAGGCGCATCCTCCTGGTGGAGAACGATCCCGACGTGATGGAGGCCACGCGCTGGCTGCTGGCGCAGTGGGGCGCGACCGTCTTCTCGGCGCCCGACCTGTCGACTGTCCACGAGCTGCTTGCCGATGGCGACGTTCCGGACGCCATCGTCGCCGATTATCATCTCGACCGGGGCGAAAGCGGTCTGCAGGCCATCACGCTCGTGCGGCGGATCGCGCAGCGGGAGATTCCGAGTGTGATCGTAACCGCTGATCAGGGCATGGAAGCCATCGAGTTGACCCGCGCCGCCGGCTGCGAACTGATGCGCAAGCCGGTCAAGCCCGCGCAATTGCGCGCCGTGCTGACGCATCTTCTCTGAAAGCGCCCAAGGTCCGGGCGCCGGTCAACGCTTCGGGCCGAGAATCGACTCGAAGTCGAGGCCGGTCGTCTCGATCACGGCCTGCGTGCGCGAGGCGACATTGAGCTTGCGCAGGATTTCCGAGACATGCGCCTTGACCGTGGTCTCGCCGACGTCGAGCTCGTAGGCGATCTGCTTGTTGAGCAGGCCCTGCCGCAACATGCCGAGCACGCGCAATTGCTGCGGCGTGAGCGTGGCGAGGCGCTCGGCGAAATCCTGCTTCTTCGGCTTGCCGGATTTTTCCGACGCCGGCGCGGGCGGCGAATAGGTGGCCGGCACGAAGACCTCGCCGTTCATCACGCGGCGGATGGCGTCGGTCAGCTCACCTTTCTTCGCCGATTTCGGCACGAAGCCGCTGACGCCGCAATTCATCGCTTCGGCGACGATGCGCGCGTCCTCCATGCCGGACACGACGATCACCGGCAGGCCGGGATAGCGGGCGCGCACGCGCAGCACGCCCTCGAAACCGCGCACGGACGGCATCGACAGATCGATCAGCGCCAGATCGAAACCCGGCCTGCGCTCGATATGCGCCATCGCCTCCTCGATCGAGGCGGCCTCCACCACTTCCGCCTTCGGGTAAGCGGTGCGCACGGCGCTTTCGAGCGCTTCGCGAAACAGCGGGTGATCGTCGACGACCAGGAAACGGTCCATCAGGTCGCTCCGCGTCGGGCTGAACGGGGGAACGTCAGATGTAGCGCGCATGCGCGCGGTGCCCCCGATCTGCGCGTCTTACGGACGAACCCCGGCGCCATCGGCGCCGGAGCCTTTCATGTGCGACGCGTCAGGCCGCGGCCACGGCGCGCCTGGCCATCACGCCGATGAGATGGGCGCGATATTCGGCGGAGCCGTGGATGTCGCCGTTGAGGCCGCTCGCCGCGACCTTGAGGCCATCGAGGGCGCCCGCCGAAAAGTTGCTCTTCAGCGCAGCTTCGGCCTCGCTCCAGCGGAACACGCCGTCCGAGCCCGCGCCGGTGACGGCGACGCGCACGTCGCCGCCGCGTTTTGCGACGGCGACGCCGACCAGCGCGTAAAGCGAGGCCGGGTTGCGGAACTTGGCGTAGGCGAACTTATCGGCGTGCGGGAATTCCACCGCCGTGATCAGTTCGCCGTCTTCCAGAGCCGTCGTGAACAGGCCCTGGAAAAAATCGTCCGCGGATATGCGGCGGCGGTCGGTAACGATGGTCGCCCCGAGCGCGAGGCAACCGGCCGGATAGTCCGCGACCGGATCGTTATTGGCGACCGAACCGCCGATCGTGCCGCGATGGCGCACCTGCGGATCGCCGATGCCGCCAGCGAGCGCCGCAAGGCCGGCAATGGCCTTCCCGACGACGTCGGAGGAAGCGACTTCCGCATGACGGCTCATCGCCTTGATCGTCAGCACGGAGCCGTTGTCGGAAATGCCCTTGAGCTCGCCGACCTTGTTGAGGTCGACGAGATGGCCGGGCATGGCGAGGCGCTGCTTCATCGTCGGGATGAGCGTGTGGCCGCCGGCGAGGTACTTGCCCTCGCCGACCGACTTCACGGCGTCGGCCACGCTGGTCGCGGCATGATGGGTGAAAGCGTACATGGGGCGTTCCTCCTATTCCGCGGCCAGCTTGTGCGCCGAGGCCTGGGCGGCTTTCCAGACCTTTTCCGGCGTCGCGGGCATCGTGATGTTTTCGTGACCGAGCGCGTTGGTGATGGCGTTGATGACGGCCGGCGGCGAGGCGATCGCGCCGGCTTCTCCACAACCCTTGATGCCCAGCGGGTTCGACGGGCAGGGCGTGACGGTCATGCCGACATTGTAGGACGGCAGATCCTGCGCGCGCGGCATGGTGTAGTCCATGTAGCTCGCAGTGATGAGCTGGCCTTCTGCATCGTAGACGGCGCCTTCGAGCAGCGCCTGGCCGACGCCCTGCGCAATGCCGCCGTGCACCTGGCCTTCGACGATCAGCGGATTGATGACGTTGCCGAAGTCGTCGACCGCCGTCCAGCGGTCGATGACGACGACGCCGGTCGCCGGATCGATCTCGAGCTCGCAGATGTGCACGCCCGCCGGGAAGGTGAAGTTGGTCGGATCCCAGAAGGCGCTTTCCTTCAGGCCCGGCTCCAGCTCCTGCCCGTTGAACTTGTGGGCGATGTAAGCCTGCAGCGCGATCGAGCCGAAGTCGGCCGCCTTGTCGGTGCCCTTGACGGTGAACTTGCCGTCCTTGAACTCGATGTCGCCCTCCGACGCCTCGAGCACATGGGCGGCGACCTTCTTCGCCTTGGCCTCGATCTTGTCGAGCGCCTTGGAAATGGCCGCCATGCCGACCGCGCCGGAGCGCGAGCCGTAGGTGCCCATGCCCATCTGCACCTTGTCGGTGTCGCCATGCACGATCGAGACATTGTCGATCGGAATGCCGAGCCGCGACGAGACGAGCTGCGCGAACGTCGTCTCGTGGCCCTGGCCGTGCGAGTGCGAGCCCGTCAGGATCTCGACCGTGCCGATCGGATTGACGCGCACCTCGGCCGATTCCCAGAGGCCAACGCCGGCGCCCAGCGAACCGACCGCCGCCGACGGCGCGATGCCGCAGGCCTCGATATAGGCGGAGTAGCCGAGACCGCGCAGCTTGCCCTTCGACGCGCTCGCCGCCTTGCGCGCGGCGAAGCCCGCCGTGTCGTGCATCTGCTGCGCCTTGGTCAGCGAGGCGTCATAGTCGCCGACGTCGTAGGCCATGATGACCGGCGTCTGATGCGGGAACTGCGTCACGAAGTTCATGCGGCGGAATTCGGCCGGGTCCTTGCCGAGTTCACGCGCGGCGACTTCGACCAGCCGCTCCACCACGAACGTCGCTTCCGGACGGCCGGCGCCGCGATAGGCGTCGACCGGCGCGGTGTTGGTGTAGACCGCCTCCACCTCCGCATAGATCGCCGGGATGTTGTACTGGCCCGACAGCAGCGGCGCATAGAGATAGGTCGGCACGGAGGACGCGAAGGTCGAGAGATACGCGCCCATGTTCGCCTTGGTCGAGACGCGCAGCGCGGTGATCTTGCCGTTCTCGTCCATCGCCATTTCGGCGTGCGTGACGTGGTCGCGGCCGTGCGCGTCCGAGAGGAAGGACTCGGTGCGATCGGCCGTCCACTTCACGGGACGATTGACCTTGCGCGCCGCCCAGACGCAAACGGTTTCCTCGGCGTAGATGAAGATCTTCGAACCGAAGCCGCCGCCGACGTCGGGCGCGATGACGCGGAACTTGTGCTCGGGCGCAAGGCCGATGAAGGCCGAGAGGACGAGACGGGCGACGTGCGGGTTCTGGCTCGTCGTGTAGAGGGTGAGCGAATCCGAGCCCATGTCGTATTCGCCGACCGCCGCGCGCGGCTCCATCGCGTTCGGGATCAGGCGATTGTTGACGATGTCGAGCCTGGTGACGTGCTTCGCCTTGGCGAAGGCGGCGTCGGTTCCAGCCTTGTCGCCGAGCTCCCAGTCGTAGAACTGGTTGTTCGGCGCCTCGTCGTGCACCGCGATCGCGCCGTCCTTGCGGGCGGCGGCCATGTCGGCGACGGCGGGCAGGACTTCGTAGTCGACATTGACGAGTTCGGCCGCGTCGCGCGCCTGGGCGAGCGTGTCTGCGATGATGACGGCCACGTGATCGCCGACGTAGCGCACCTTGCCCTGCGCCAGCGCCGGGTGCGGGCCGGCGCGCATCGGCGAGCCGTCCTTGTTGAAGATCGCCCAGCCGCAGATCAGGCCGCCGACCTTGTCGGCGGCGATGTCGTCGCCCGTGAAGATCGCGACGACGCCCGGCGCGGCATTGGCGGCGGACAGATCAATCGACTTGATCCTGGCGTGCGCGTGCGGCGAGCGCAGGAAATAGGCGTGGGCCTGGCCCGGACGATTGATGTCGTCGACGTAGCGGCCCTGGCCGGTGATGAAACGGAAATCTTCCTTGCGGCGCACGGGGGCGCCGATGCCCTGATCGGTCATGTTGCTTCCTCCCGAACGCTGTTATTCCGCCGCGGCCTTCTGGCCGCCCATGGCGGCCGCGCCGTCGCCGATCGCCTTGACGATGTTGTGATAGCCCGTGCAGCGGCAGATGTTGCCCTCGAGCTCGTGGCGGATCGTCGCCTCGTCGAGGCCCGCGCCCTTGCGGTTCACGATATCGACCGCCGACATGATCATGCCGGGCGTGCAGAAGCCGCACTGCAGACCGTGGTTCTCGCGGAAGGCCTCCTGCATCGGGTGCAGCTTGCCGCCCTGGGCGAGGCCCTCGATCGTCGTGACGCTCGCGCCGTCGACGGAAACGGCGAGCGTGGTGCAGGACTTCACGGCCTTGCCATCGACATGCACGACGCAGGCGCCGCACTGGCTGGTGTCGCAGCCGACATGCGTGCCGGTCAGGCGCAGGTTGTCGCGAACGAAATGCACGAGCAGCGTGCGCGGATCGACATCGGCCGAAACCGCCTTGCCGTTCACCGTCATACTCACTTTGGTCATGTGCGTTACCTCCAGAGACCCAAGAACCAGGCGATCAGGCGCTGCAACAGCCCCTGCCCCTCTTGTTGTTGCGCTTGCGCGGGTTGTTGCGCCGCCTCCGCGGCCGCGGGCTCGACGCCCTGCTGCGCGGCGACGGCGGAAGCGAAATCGGCGAAGAACTGGTCGGCCATCTTCTTGGCGACGCCGTCGATGAGACGCGCGCCGAGCTGGGCGAGCTTGCCGCCGACCTGCGCCTCGACATCGTAGGCGAGCTTCGTGCCATTGGGGATGTCGCTCAGCCTCACGGTCGCGCCGCCCTTGGCGAAGCCCGCGACGCCGCCCTCGCCCTCGCCGGAGATGCGATAGCCGTTGGGCGGATCGAGATCGAGCAGATCGACCTTGCCCTTGAAGGTGGCGGCGACCGGGCCGACCTTCACTTTCGCGACGGCCTGCAACGAATTATCGCCGACCTTTTCGAGAGACTGACAACCGGGAATGCATGCCTTCAGAATTTCGGGATCGTTGAGCGCTTCCCACACGACCTGCTTGGTCGCGGGAAGATCGACTTCCCCCGTCATCGTCATCGCCATCAGGCGTCCTCCTGCGGGGCCGACTCGACAAGATCGACTGCCGTCGACCTTGCCCTCGCGGCCCTCTTCGTGACGCCATTCAAACGCCGGCGCACGCTGACTGGTATTGTACTTGAGTGCACTATTCGGCGCCGGTCAAGGCGAGCGATCACGGAATCCGGTCGAGGTCCGCGAGCCAGGCGGCCGCGCTGGAATCGGAGGGCGCGCGCCAGTCGCCGCGCGGCGACAGCGAGCCGCCAGAGGACACTTTCGGCCCATTCGGCAGCGCGGACCGCTTGAACTGGCTCGTCTCGAAGAAGCGCTTGAGAAAGACCCCGAGCCATTTCTTGATGACGGGAAGATCGTAGGCGACCTTCTTGTCCGCCGAAATATGCGGAGGCCACGCGCCCTTCCCCGCATCGCGCCATGCCCGCCATGACAGGAAGGCGACCTTGCGCGGGGCAAAACCGTAGCGCGTGATCCAGTAGAGATTGAAGTCCTGCAGCGCGTAGGGGCCGACGAAATCTTCCGTGAGCTGCGCGGGCACATCCCCGGCGTGGCCCGGCACCAGCTCCGGCGAGATCTCCGTGGCGAGAATCGCCTCCAGCACCGGCGCAGCTGCGGCGCCGAACCGCTGGTGCGCCGCACACCAGCGGATGAGGTGCTGGATCAGCGTCTTCGGCACGGAAGCGTTGACGTTGTAATGCGCCATCTGGTCGCCCACCCCGTACGTGCACCAGCCGAGCGCCAGTTCAGACAGGTCGCCGGTGCCGAGGACGATGGCGCCATGCTGGTTGGCGAGCCGGAACAGCAGCGAGGTGCGCGCGCCCGCCTGCACGTTCTCGTAGGTGGCGTCGTAAACCGCCTCCCCGCGCGCGGCGGGATGGTTCAGGTCGGCCAGCATCTGCTTGCAGGCCGGCGTCATGTCGATTTCCTGCGCGGAGACGCCCAGCGCCTTCATCAGCGACCAGGCGTTGCCCTTGGTCTTCGACGAGGTCGCGAAGGCCGGCAGCGTATAGGCGAGAATGTTTTCACGCGGCAGTTTGAGCTGGTCGAAGGCGGTGCAGGCGACCAAGAGCGCCTGCGTCGAATCGAGGCCGCCGGAGACGCCGATGACGATCTTCTTCGTCTTCGCGCCTTCGAGGCGCTGGCGCAGGCCGTGCGCCTGGATGTTGAAGGCCTCGTAGCAGAGTTCGGCCAGCCGCGAATCGTCGTCCGGCACGTAGGGGAAGCGATCGCTCTTGCGCGAGAAGCCGATGTCGCGGTCGCGCGGCGGTTCGAGATCGAAGGAGATCGTGCGGAACGGGGCGTCGCCTTCGAGGTCGGCGCAATCGCCGAACGTGCCCTGCCGCATCCGCTCGGCGTTCATGCGCTCAAGATCGACGTCGGCGGCCACAAGCTGCGGCTCCTCGGCGAAGCGCGGCGCCTCGACCAGCTTTTCGCCGTTCTCGTAGATCGTCGCCTGCCCGTCCCACGCGAGATCGGTCGTCGATTCGCCCGGCCCGGCGGCGGAGTAGAGATAGGCCATCAGGCAGCGCGCCGAATGCGCCTTGCACAGCAGGTCGCGGAAATCGGCCTTGCCGACGATGGCGTTGGAGGCCGAGAGATTGGCGACAATGGTCGCGCCGGCCAGCGCGGCGCGGGTCGAGGGCGGCACGGGAACCCAGACGTCCTCGCAGATTTCCACGCCCAGCGTGAAATCCGGCACGTCTCGCGCGTGAAAGAGCAGATCGGTCCCGAACGGCGCAGCGCGGCCGGCGACCTCGATCTCCTCTCCGGCGACGAAGCCGCCGGAGGCGAAGTGCCGCCGCTCGTAGAATTCGCGATAGTTCGGCAGATAGGTCTTCGGCACGACGCCGAGCAGCCGGCCGCGATGGACGACCAGCGCGCAATTGTAGAGGCGCCCGCGCCAGCGCAGCGGCGCGCCGACGACCAGAACCGGCATGAGATCGGCGCTGGCGGCGACGAGCTGGCCGGCCGCTTCCTCGACGGCGTCCAGCAGCCGCGACTGGTGCAGGAGATCGTCGATGGCGTAGGCGGACAGGCCGAGTTCCGGGAGCGCCAGAAGAGCGGCCGATTTTTCGTGCGCGGCCTGCGCCATTTCCAGCGCGCGCGCGACATTGAAGGCGGGGTCGGCGACGCGGATCGCCGGCGCGCCGACGCAGACGCGGACGAACCCGTGCGAATAGATCGAATAGAAAGAGCCGGTCGGGGCGTTCATGGGCCGCACAATAGCGCGTTTCGCGGCTGCGAACAGGGACGCCGCGATTATGGTCAACGCGGGCGCGCGCCTGTTCGCGTATAAGGGCGCGATGCGCCTTTCCGAACTGCTTGTCGCCCGCGGCCTCGACCCGGCCGGCCTCATCGCCCACCGCAATACGCTCGACCCGCGCGATGCGAGCGCGGATGCGCCCTCGCTCGAGGCTCTGGCGAAGACCGGCCACGATCTCGTCTACGAACGCATGCAGAACGGGCGCGCCTTCGGCGCCGAGGCGCAGGTCCTGTCGTTTCGCGCCGAGGCGGAAGGGCGGGCGCGGCTCGCGGGATTTCGCCGGCTTGCAGCGCGACGTCCCGGCATTGCGCCGGGCGACATCGTCTACGACTACGACGTCGCCCACCTGCTGCACGATTTCATTTCCCGCGCAAAACACCCGATCTTCTACGACGCTTTCGAGCTTGGCGGCATGAACGACCTGGTCGGCAAGCTCGTCGTGCAATGGCCAAAGCCGTACATGCGCAAGCGGCTGCGCGCCGACGCCGCCGGCCTCGTCGTCGTCGAGAGCTGAACCTATTCCGCCGCCTGCGAGCGGCCGATGTCGACGGCGGTCGCCGCGGCGGGGCGCGACCCGCGCAGGCGCGCGGCCAGCCGGTCGAGATAGAGGTAGATGACCGGCGTCGTCAGCAGGGTGAGCGCCTGGCTGACCAGCAGCCCGCCGAACATGGCGTAGCCGAGCGGCTGGCGGATTTCCGCTCCCGTGCCGGAGCCGAGCATCAGCGGTACGGCGCCGAGCAGCGCCGCCATCGTCGTCATCATGATCGGGCGGAAGCGCAGGAGCGCGGCCTGACGGATGGCGGCTTCGGTCGACAGGCCCTGACTGCGTTCGGCCTCGATGGCGAAGTCGACCATCATGATGCCGTTCTTCTTGACGATGCCGATCAGCAGCACGAGGCCGATGAGCGCGATCAGGCTGAAGTCGAAGCCGAACAGCATCAGCGTCGCGAGCGCGCCGAGGCCGGCGGACGGCAGCGTCGACAGGATGGTGAGCGGGTGGATGTAGCTTTCATAAAGCACGCCGAGGATCAGATAGACCACGACCAGCGCCGCGAGGATCAGCAGCGGCACCGTGCCGAGCGAGTCCTGAAAGGCCTGCGCCGTGCCTGCGAAGGCGCCCGACAGCGCGGCGGGCGGCCGCATGTCGCGCACCGCCGCGTCGATCGCGCGGGTGGCGTCGCCGAGCGCGACGTTCTGGGCGAGGTTGAAACTGATCGTCGTCGCCGGAAACTGTCCCTGATGGGCGATCGACAGCGGCCGCACAGGAACGGTCGTCCACGACACGAATGACGACAACGGCACCTGCGCGCCGTCGTTCGGGCTCTTCAGATAGATCTGGCGCAGCGTCTCGGGATCGCCTTGCAGCGCCGGCAGCACCTCGAGGACGACATGATAGGAGCTGACCTGCGTGAAATATTGCGCGATCTGTCGCTGGCCGAAGGCGTCATAGAGCGTGTCGTCGATCTGCTGCGGCGTGAAGCCGAAGCGCGAGGCCTGATCGCGGTCGATCTTCAGCGTCAGCGCCGCGCCGCTCATCTGCTGGTCGGTCGCCACGTCGCGCAATTGCGGAAGCGCCTTGAGCTTTTCGAGAATGCGCGGCGACCATTCGTTGAGCTCGTTCGAATCCGCGTCCTGCAGCGTGTATTGATACTGCGTGCGCGAGGCGCGCCCGCCCATGCGCACGTCCTGCGCGGCCTGCAGGTAGAGGCGCGCGCCGTTGACCTTTTCCAGGTTGGGGCGCAGCCGGGCGATGATCTGGTCGGCGCTGGCCTTGCGCTCGGCGCGGGGTTTGAGCGTGATGTACATGCGCCCGTTGTTGAGCGCCGTCCCGCCGTTGGCGCCGATCGCGCTCGCGACGCTCGCCACGTCCGGATCGGCCTGCACGATCGCGGCCAACTGCTCCTGCAGCGCCGCCATGCGCGCAAAGGACACGTCTTGCGGCGCCTCGGATATGCCGGTGATGAGGCCGGTGTCCTGCTGCGGAAAAAAGCCCTTCGGAATTTTCACGAACAGCCATCCGGTGGCGGCCAGCGTCGCGAAGAAGACGAGCAGCGTCGCGAAGCGATGGCGCAGCACGAAATCGAGGCCGCGCTCGTAGACGTGCAGGAGACGGTCGAACATGCCCTCGGTGACGGCGTAGATGCGACCGTGCCGCGTCTCGGATTCGGGATGCAGCAGGCGCGCCGCCATCATCGGCGTCAAGGTCAGCGCGACGAAAGCCGAGACGACGATCGCCATGGAGAGCGTGACGGAGAATTCGCGGAACAGGCGCCCGATGATGCCGCCCATCAGCAGCAGCGGGATGAGCACGGCGATCAGCGACAGGCTGATCGAAAAGATGGTGAAGCCGATTTCAGACGCGCCCTGGATCGCCGCCTGCATCGGGCTGACGCCCTCCTCGACGTGGCGCGCGATGTTCTCCAGCATCACGATGGCGTCGTCGACGACAAAGCCGACGGAGATCGTCAGGGCCATCAGAGAGAGATTGTCGAGGCTGTAGCCTGCGGCCCACATCATCGCGCAGGCGCCGAGCAGCGCGAGCGGCACGGTGATGGCGGGTATGAGCGTCGCCGAGACCGAACGCAGGAAGGCGAAGATCACCAGCACCACGAGGCCGATGGTGATGGCGAGCGTGATCTGCACGTCCTCCACGGCCGCGCGGATCGTCTGCGTGCGGTCGCTCATGATCTGGATGTCGACCGACGGCGGAATGGCCGCGATCAGCCGCGGCAATTGCGCCTTGATGGCTTCGACCGTGTCGATGACGTTGGCGCCCGGCTGCTTGAAGATGACCAGAAAGACGCCGGGCTCGCCGTTCGCCCAGGCGCGTTGCGTCGTGTCCTCGGGGCCGGCCACCGCCTGGCCGATGTCGCGCACGCGCACGGGCGCGCCGGCGCGGTAGGCGACGATCACGTCGTTCCATTTGTCCGCCGCAATCAACTGGTCGTTGGCATAGACGGTGAAATTACGGTCCGGTCCGTTCAGGCTGCCCTTGGGGGAATCGACGGTCGAAATGGCGAGCCGGCTGCGTATGTCCTCGAGCGACAGGCCCTTGTTGACGATCTTGGCGGGATCGATCTGGACGCGAACAGCCGGCGTCTGCTGGCCGCCGATGATGACCTGCGCGACGCCGGCGATCTGGCTGATCTGCTGCGCGAGCTTGGAATAGACCTGATCGTCGACTTCCGTCGTCGGCAGCGCCCTCGACGTGGCCGAGAGCAGCAGCACGGGCGAATCCGCCGGATTGATCTTGCGATAGGTCGGCGGGTTCGGCAGCGCCTTGGGCAGCTTGCCGCTTGCGGCGTTGATCGCCGATTGCACGTCGTTGGCGGCGGCGTCGATGTTCCGGCCGAGATCGAACTGAATCGTGATCTGCGCCGAGGCGAGCGAACTCGACGAGGTAAGCTGCGCCACGCCCGGCATTTGCGCGAATTGCGTCTCGAGCGGCTGCGCGACCGACGAGGCCATGGTTTCAGGATCCGCGCCGGGCAGGCTCGCCGACACCTGGATCGTCGGGAAATCGACCTGCGGCAGCGGCGCGACGGGCAGCTTCGGATAGGCGATGAGCCCCACGAAGGCGATGCCGATCATGATCAGGGTGGTTGCGACCGGACGCCGGATGAAGGGCGTCGACAGGCCGCCGGCCGCCGGCAAATCGCCATTCATTGCGCGCCCGCCGCGGACAGGGCCGCCTCGCGGCGCGCGTCGGAGATTGCGACCTTCGCATGATCGTAGAGGCGCGCCTGCCCGGCGATCACGACCCTGTCGCCCTCCGCAAGGCCCGAGGCCACGACAACGCGTCCCTCGCCCTGCGTCTGCACCTTGATATCGCGGATCGTCACGGTGTCGTCGCTGCCGACCAGCCACACATAGAGACCATTCGGCCCGCGCTGCACGGCGCTGTCGGGCGCAAGCGCCACATTGTCGAGGTCGCGCACGTGGAGGCTGACAACCACCGACTGGCCAGGCCACAACCGCATCTGCGGGTTGGCGAAGGTCGCCTTGACCTGAAGCGTGCCGCTCGCCTGATCGACCTGATTGTTGAGCACCGTCAGCGAGCCCTGGGCCAGCACGGTCGACCTGTCGCCGGTATAGACGGTGGCTTGCAGCGGCGCGCCGCCCGCCGCCTGCTGCACTTCGGTGATGCGGTTTTCGGGGATGGTGAACAGCACGAAAATCGGATCGACCTGCACGATCGTCAGGATCGGCTGAGCGTCGCCGGCATGGACGATATTGCCTACGTCGACCTGCCGAAACCCGATGCGCCCGCCGATCGGCGCGCGGATTTCCGTGTAGCTCAATTGCGTGCGCGCGTTCTCGACCGCGGCGTCGTCGGCCGAGATCTGCGCCGTCCCCGAGGCGACCGTCGCCTGCTGGGTGTTGAGCTGCTGCTCGGTTGCGAAATTCTTGGCCGCGAGTTGCGAATAGCGCTGCAGGTCGCGCTTGGCGTTGTCGAGCGTCGCCTGATCCTGCGCGCGCTTGGCGAGCGCCTGATCGAGCGCCGCCTTGAACGGCCGCGCGTCCAGACGAATGAGCAGGTCGCCGGCTTTGACGCTTTCGCCCTCCTTGAAATAGGCCTGCTCGATCTGTCCGTCGACGCGGGTTCGCACGGCGACGTTGTTCAGCGCCTGCACGGCCCCGATCGACTCGATGCGAACCGGGAAAGCGCCCTTGGCGACGGTTTCGACGGTGACGGGCGCCGGCGCGCGCTGTTCGACGACCTGCGTCGCTGTGCGCAGGCCATAGGCCCTCCACCCGAACCAGCCGGCGACGCCGGCCGCCAGGAGCAGCGCCAGGATCGGGAATTTGCCTTTGCTTGACATGCCGTTGATCTAGCAACGGTCGAGCCGCTTTCCAGATCCGCCGCAGCCTCGATATGCGGCGATTTTTGCCGCCCTGTCGCCAGCCTGGCGCTTTTTTGTGGCGCGCGCGGGGATCAGGGGGCCGCAGGCGCCTGCCGCGCCGCGTGCAACTCGCCGTGCTGGTGCAGCGTGCCGCAGAGGGCCGCTACGATCTTGTCCCAGGCTTCGCGCGCGCTGCCGGCGAAGTCGAAGACGCGCATGTCCTCGCCGCCGATCACGCCTTCCTCCAGAAGACGATCGAAATTGATGACGGCGCGCCAGTAGTCCTCATCGAACAGGATGATTGGAATGTCTCGCCCCTTGCCCGTCTGGCGCAGCGTCATGACCTCGAACAATTCGTCGAGCGTGCCGAAGCCGCCGGGAAAGGCGACAAGGGCGTTGGCGCGCATCGCCAGATGCATCTTGCGCATCGCGAAATAGTGAAACCGGAAGGTGAGTTCCGGCGTCGTCCAGGGATTGGGCTCCTGCTCGTGCGGCAAAGTGATGTTGAAGCCGATCGAGGGCGCGCCGACGTCGTAGGCGCCGCGGTTGGCCGCCTCCATCAGCCCCGGACCGCCGCCGGTCGCGATCACGTTCTCGCGCCCCCCGTTCTCGTCCGCCTTCTTCGCGCCGCCCTCCTCCGACGCGATGCGGCCGAATTCGCGCGCCGCCGCATACCAGGCGGCCTGATGGGGCGGCCCGTCCTCGCGGGCGCGGGCCGAGCCGAAGCAGACGACAGTGGAGTTCACCTTCCAGGCGCGCAGGGCCTCCTCCGCCTTCTCGTATTCGATCTGAAAGCGCAGCCCGCGCTGCGACTGGCCCAGCAGGAAATCCTGGTCGAGCGCTGGAATCCGATAGGCGGCCGAGGCTTTCTGCCGGGCGTTGGAGGGACGTTTCGAGTCGGACGGCGTCATCTTTGTCGGCCCTCGCAGCGGCGCGGAGTTCGGTCTAGTCTTGCCCCGGCGCAGCGTCCGGATGCGGCATGTCGATTGAACTCTATTTCGCCTTTGTCTTCGCGGCGAGCGCGCTCATCCTCGCGCCCGGGCCGAATGTCGCGCTGATCGTCGCCAACAGCCTCGCGCACGGCGCGCGCTACGGCCTCCTGACGGTGGCCGGAACAAGCGCCGCCATGGTCGTCCAGCTCACGATCGTCGTGTTCGGCGCGAGCGCGCTGCTGGCGGCGCTTGCCGACTGGTTCGGCGCGCTGCGCTGGATTGGCGTCGCCTATCTCGTCTGGCTTGGCCTTCGCGCGTGGCGGACGCCGGTCGCCGACCTCACGGCGACCGGCCCGGAAAAGAAATCGGCAAGCCGCATTTTCGTGCGCGGCCTGCTCGTTTCGCTCGCCAATCCCAAGACGCTGCTGTTTTTCGGCGCCTTTCTCCCGCAATTCGTGACGCCGGGACCGGACGCCCGCTTCCAGCTCGCGCTGCTGGCGATCACCTTCCTGACGCTCGCGGCCGGATTGGACAGCCTCTGGGCGGTGTTCGCCGCCCGCTTCTCGCGCGCGCTGCGCGTCGAGGGCCGGCTGCGCAACCGGCTGATGGGCGGCGCGCTGATGACGGCCGGCGTCGGTCTCGCCCTGGCGCGCCGCCCATGACTCTGCGCCAGGCCAGCCACAGCCTGAGCGTCGCCACGCACGGGCAGGGACTGACGGAAATCACCGCGGAAATCGCGGAGTGGCTTGCCGGGCTCCGGCCGCAGGCCGGCCTGCTGACCGTCTTTTGCCGGCATACCTCGGCTTCGCTTGTCATCCAGGAAAACGCCGACCCCAGCGTGCAGCGCGACCTCGCGCGCGCCTTCGCGCGGCTCGCGCCGGAAAACGCCGGCTACGAGCACGATACCGAGGGCGCCGACGACATGCCCGCGCACATCAAGGCGGCGCTGACGCAGACGTCCCTGTCGATCCCTGTCGCCAGCGGCCGTATGGCGCTGGGAACCTGGCAGGGCGTTTACCTTTTCGAGCACAGGCGGGCGCCCCACCGGCGGCAGATCGTGCTTCACTATATCGGCGTGTAAGGATTGAACGATCCGAGGACGCATGTTTGATGGGCCGAGGGGAGCGGTCGTCCATGATGAAACTGCGATATGCGAAGACCTCGCCATTCGTGCGCAAGGTGCTCGTCTTCGCCGACGAAGTCGGACAGGCCGACCGCATCGAGCTCGCGCCGACCGACGTGTGGACGGCCGATACCGACATCGCCAAGGACAACCCACTCGGCAAGGTGCCGGCCCTGGTCACGCGCGAAGGCGTGTTCGTCGGCTCCTTCGCCTGCTGCGACTACCTGGAGCGGCGCAATGGCGCGCCCAAGCTGATCCCCGACGAGGCGAAGGCGCGCTGGCGCGTGATGCAGGTGCATGGGCTGGCCGACGGCCTCATGGAGGCCGCAGTCGCCTACGTCATCGAATCCCTGCGGCGGCCGCAGGAATACATCTATCCCGGCTACCTCGACCGGCAGACGAGCAAGATAATCGGCGCGATCGACGCGCTGGAAGCCCGCCGCGCCGATCTCGCCGCCGTCGATCTCGGCTCGATCACCGCGGCCTGCGCGCTCGGCTATCTCGACTTTCGCCTGCCGGACCTCGACTGGCGCAAGCGCGCTCCGGGCCTGGCCGCGTGGTACGCGGAATTCGCCAAGCGCCCGTCGATGCAGAAGACGCGGCCGGACGTCTGAAGGCCCGCCTTACCGGATATGCGCCATCGCCTCGGCGAGGTCCGACACGACCGCAAGGCACAGGCGCCGCATTTCGTCCGTCGCCGGCAGCACGTCGGGCGCCATGATCGTCGCCATGCCGGCGGCGACCGCCGCGCGCACGCCGTTGTAGGAATCCTCCAGCGCCAGGCACGCGTCGGGCGCCACGCCGAGACCCGCGGCGGCGGCGAGATAGGCGTCGGGCGCGGGCTTGGGCTTTTCGTAGTCGCCTTTGGCGATCACCGTGCGGAAGCGCGGGAGAAGCCCGAGCCTGCCGCAGAACCGCTCGACCGAGACGCGGGTCGCCGACGTGGCGATGGCGCAGGGTATGCCGCGATCGCGCAAGTGATCGAGCAGCGCGACGGCGCCGGGCATGGGTTCGACCGCTTCCATCCGCAGGTCGGCGAAGCGCCGGTAGAGCGCCCAGAAGTCCTTCGGCAGGTCGTCGCGGACATGCGCCTCGAGCGCGCTGCGCGCCGCGGGCGTCGCGCCGCCGACGAGGGCCGCGAACAATTCGGTTTTCAGCGAAACGCCAAGATGGCGCGCGCAATCTTCGAGCGCCTGCATGCGCAGGGATTCGGTATTGAGCAGCAGGCCGTCCATGTCGAAGACGACGGCCTGCGGACGCAGTGCGGCGGTCACGCGCGGCGCATCGAGATCAATGCAGGATCTGGCTGAGGAACAGCCGCGTGCGCTCGTGCTGCGGGTTGGCGAAGAAGGCGTCGGGCGTGTTCATCTCGACGATCTCGCCGCGGTCCATGAAGATCACGCGGTCGGCGACCTGGCGGGCGAAGCCCATTTCGTGCGTCACGCAGAGCATGGTCATGCCTTCCTCGGCCAGCGAGACCATGGTGTCGAGCACTTCCTTGACCATTTCCGGATCGAGCGCGGAGGTCGGCTCGTCGAACAGCATGATCTTCGGGTTCATGCACAGCGAGCGGGCGATGGCGACGCGCTGCTGCTGGCCGCCGGAAAGCTGGCCCGGATATTTGTTCGCCTGCTCGGGAATCCGCACCCGCTCGAGATATTTCATGGCGACCGCCTCGGCGTCCGCCTTGCGCATCTTGCGCACCCAGATCGGGGCGAGCGTGCAGTTCTCGAGAATGGTGAGGTGCGGAAACAGGTTGAAATGCTGGAAGACCATGCCGACCTCGCGCCGCACCTCGTCGATGCGCTTGAGGTCGTTGGTGAGTTCCACGCCATCGACGATGATCTGGCCCTGCTGGTGTTCCTCCAGCCGGTTGATGCAGCGGATCATGGTCGACTTGCCCGAGCCCGATGGGCCGCAGATGACGATCCGTTCGCCGCGCGCGACGTCGAGATTGACGTTCCGCAGCACGTGGAATGCGCCGTACCACTTGTTGACGCCGACCAGCCGGATGGCCGGCGCGGTCGAGGCAGCGGCCTGTTCTCGGGCGATATTCGTCACATAAGCCTCCGGTCGCCAGCGTTCGGCGGGGCGCCAGAATGTCACGACGCGGCGCAAGGGGCTAGGCGCCAGCCCGAGAGCCGAAGACCGACGATCACAATGCTTTGAACGGCCCCGGCAAACCCTCTTTCGGGCGCGGTCGTAACTGGCTGCAAGGCGCCGCCCGCGCCGGTCGGCGCCCATCGAAGCCGCATGACGGGCGGAAAATCGCCGGCGCATCAAGCAACTAGGGGGGGGGCGTAGCGCGGGCTCGGCTATCGGGGATCGACGACGTCAGGGGTGAGCGGACGGCATTATGCACACACGTGAATCAATCACTTGCATGTGAGGGGCATTATCTCCGCGGGGACCGGACATAGATAGCTCCCATCGCTGATGGACGCACCGCAGCAAAATAGGAGAAACACTATGAAAACCATCAAGATCGCGCTCTTGGCCACGGCTTTGACGTTCGGCGGCGCAGCAATCGCCACCGCCAACGCGCCGGAGGGCAACGGCCGCTTCACCACGGCGTCCGCCTCGCAGCCGGAGGGCTCAGGGGCCGTCGTGACCGCCTCCTTCAGCCAGCCTGAAGGCAATGGCGCAGTCCACACGGCTTCCTTCCGCCAGCCGGAAGGCAGCGAGAGCTTCCAGACGGCTTCCTATCGTCAGCCAGAAGGCTCGGGCGAGGCCGTGATCGCCTCCTTCCGCCAGCCGGAAGGCAGCGAAAGCTTCCAGACCGCTTCCTATCGTCAGCCGGAAGGCTCGGGCGAGGCCGTGATCGCCTCCTACCGTCAGCCGGAGGGCAGCGAGAGCTTCCAGACGGCAAGCGTCAAGACGCCGGAGGGCAATTTCGTTCCGACGTTCGCGTAAAGAGGCGTCAGACTAGAGTCCTGCGTATCGAGGGGGCGGAACATTGTTCCGCCCCTTGTTTGTTTGCGGCGCGGCGAGGCTCAATCCGCCTGCGCCACGCTTTCCCGATCCGTGCGAACGGCGCGGATGCGCTCGCTGATGAAGTCGATGAAGACGCGCACCTTCGAATCCATCGTCGCGCGCCGCCGATAGAAGAGCGAGAGCTCGAGCTTGTCGGCAATACGCCAGTCCTCGAGCACGACGTCGAGGAGCCCCGTCTCGATGGAGGGGCGCGCCAGCGTGTCGAGCAGCAGCGAGACGCCCTCGCCGCGCAGCGCGAAATCGAGCGGCACGATCGGATCGGTCGCCGCGACGACGAAGCGGAACGACAGTTCCTCCCGCCGCTCCCCGCGCACGAAGGACCAGACGGGCGGCACGGGCGAAGGCCCGGAGATATTGTTGGTCGCAAGCAAGCCCGCCATGGGCAGCGACAGGAGATCCGAAGGTTTCGCCGGGCGGCCGATTCGCTGGAGCGCCGCGGGCGTCGCCACGAGGCGATATTCGGAAACGAAGAGCGTGCGCTTCACGTAGCTGGAATCCGGCTGCGCGCCCACGCGGATCGCCAGGTCGCAATTGTTCTCGACGAGATCGATCGACTGGTTGGTGACGATGAACTCGATGCGGACGTCAGGATATTTCTTGCGGAACGCCGGCACATGCGGCAGCAGCGCCGTGTAGAGCAGCGCATACGGCACGACGATGCGCAGCACCCCCGCGGGCTTGTCGTGATGCACGATGGCGAGCGATTCCGCTTCCTCGATCGCCGCGAACCCGCGCGAGGCGGCGTCGTAGACTTCGCGCCCGACCTCGGTCACGGACAGGCGCCGCGTCGTGCGGTTGAGCAACGTGATGCCGAGCCGCGTTTCGAGCTCCTGCACCTTGCGGCTCACCGTGCCCGGCGGCAGGCCGAGCTGGCGCGCCGCGCCGATGAAACTCTGGCGGTCGACAACGGTCACGAAGACCAGCAGATCGTCGTATTTCTTCACGGATCGGCCACCAGGGCGGTCACAGGGCGCCGGCGGCGCGCAGGCCGGCGATTTCCTGCGCGTCGTAGCCAAGTTCGCGCAGCACGTCGGCCGTGTGCGCGCCGTGCGGCGGCGTCGGCGTTTCGATCTTTCCCGGCGTGCGCGAGAGTTCGACGGGCTGGCCGACGAGCGTCGTCTCGCCGAGCGTTGGATGCGTCACGCTTTGCGCGATGCCGAGCGCCTTGACCTGGGGATCCGCGAAGACCTGATCGATCGTGTAGATCGGGCCGCAGGGCACGCCCGCGCGGTTGAGCCGCTCGATCCATTCCTGCGCGGGCCTGGCGCCCGTCGTCTCGGCGATGATTTCGTAGAGCGCGGCGCGATTGCGCGAGCGGCGCGCGCCGTCGGCGAAGCGCGCGTCGTCGACGATGCGCTGCAGGCCAAGCTCCTCGCAGAGCTTGCGCCACATGTCCTCGCCGGAGGCCGCGATGTTGATGAGCCCGTCGGCGGCGGGAAACACGCCCATCGGATAGACCGTCGGATGATCGTTGCCGGCCTGCGGCGGCACGACGCCGTCCATGAGCCAGCGCGTCGCCTGGAAATCGAGCAGCGCCACCTGCGCCTGCAGGAGCGACGTCTTCACCCACTGCCCCTGCCCCGACGCCTCGCGCTCGAGCAGCGCCGTCATGATGCCGAGCGCGCAATAGAGGCCGGCCGCCGTGTCGGCGACGGCGATGCCGGCGCGCACCGGCCCCTGCCCGGGCAGGCCGGTGATCGACATGAGGCCGCCCATGCCCTGCGCGATCTGGTCGAAGCCGGGCCGCATCCGGTAGGGGCCGTCCTGCCCGTAGCCGGAGATGCTCGCGTAGACGATGCGCGGGTTGAGCGCACGCAGCGTCTCGTAGTCGACGCCGAGGCGTTGCTTCACGTCGGGCCGGAAATTCTCGACGACCACGTCGGCCGTTTCCACCAGGCGGCGGAACACGCCGAGCCCCTGCGGATGCTTGAGATCGAGCGTGATGCTGCGTTTGTTGCGGTGGAGATTCTGAAAATCGGAACTGTGACGCGGGCCGTCGACGGGGCTCTGCTCGGGCGGCTCGATCTTGATGACGTCGGCGCCGAAATCGGCGAGCTGGCGCACGGCGGTCGGCCCCGAACGCACGCGCGTGAGATCGATCACGCGAAACCGTCCGAGCGCGCCGCGCCTCATGGGATCCTCCCGCTCCGCCGAAATATCATCGACGAAACATGCGCCGCGCCGTCGCGCCAATCAACCGTGCAGGCGCTTCAGCGCAGCGCCTTGGGGAGCCGGCGTTTCCATCTTTCGCCGCGCGGGAGATCGTCTGTGGCGGCGCGACGGGCGCTGGCCCGCGAACCTGCGCCGACGACGACAAGCGCCGGCGACGGCTGCGCCGGGCGCGCAGGCTGCGCGGTCTGGCGCACAGGCGTCGGCGCCGCCTCCTTGGCCTCGACCGGCGACTTGCGCGGCCGCCCACGCTTGCGCGGCGCGAGCGGCGCGAGTTCGTCTGCGTTGCGCTGCTTGCGCGGACGCCCGCGCGGACGCGGCGCAGGCGCATCGTCCGTATCGGCGGCCGCCTTTGCGGCGTCGATGGCTGCATCCGTCACCAGACACGGGAGGATGCGTCGCGGTTCGGCGGCGACAAGCGCCTTGTCCGGCGTGGAGAACAGGGCGGCGGCGGAGGGCGGCTCGGGCGTAGCGGCCGGCGCCTCGACGAGCATCGGCTTCTTGCTCAGCGAGGTCGGACGCCGCTTGACTTCGACCGTGAAGGATTTCGTTGGTTTGCGCATGGGGGACTCTGCGGGCCGCCGCCAGGAGTTCGGCGGAATCGGCGATTGCAAGTAGCCGATTGTCTTGCACGCAGCGTCCCGTGCGTCAACGCGGGACGCCCGCCCCTTCAGTGCGCGCCGCGGTTTGCGTCGCCGGACGCCACACGCCGGAGCTGATCGACCATCCTGTCGGTTTCGATCGCGTCGCGGGCGCGTTCCTCGCGCTCGCTCGCCCAGGCGATCGCGGCGCAAAGCCTGAGGTAGCGGCCCTGACGCAGCGCCATGTCCACGAAGGACGCGTTGTCGAACATCGCCTGGAGCTTTTCGCGGCGGGCTGTTGCGCGCGCCAGCGTCGCCTGGCGAATCACAGACTGATCCTGCGTTGCCTCGATTCGCCTTCTGACCGCGCTCATGGCCGCTCCTTTGCCGCGGAGACTAACGCTGCGATGGTTTATGGGCGGTTACCGACGCATCGCCCAAAGTATCACAGCGAATGAATTCGGCATATGCATGCGAACGGATTTGCACGCCTAATGCGAACGGCGAGCGCGAGCCGCCGAACGTTTCCAACGGCTTGCCGGGTCGCTGCTGACAACGCGCATCCACCGCAGCGTTTGCCGTTGGTCAAGGTTGGCGCAGAGGAGCCAAGACTAACGCTGTGACAGCCTTTACTTCGCGCGCGCGACTGATAACGTTTCCGTCAGTAAAGCGATCGGCCAATGGGACTTCCATCATGAACGCGCATCAGCGCGTGCCATCATTCAACGAAAAAGTCGCCGAAGTCCTCAAATCCGTGACTTATCGGGTCGCCCGAACCGAACGCGATCGGGATGCGATTTTCGGGCTGCGCTATCGCGGCTATCTGCTGGATGGGGGCATCGGCCCCAATGTCGACGAGCGATTCCGCGACGCGTGGGACGACGCCGACAACGCCACGATCATGGGCATGTATTTCGGCGACCGGCTGGCCAGCTCGGTGCGCTTTCACATGAACACATCCGTAGACGCCCGGATGCCCGCGATGGACACGTTCGGCGACGTCCTCGAGCCCTACCTGAACGCCGGCAAGCTCATCATCGACCCCACGCGTTTCGTCATCGAGCCCGAATTCGCGCGCATGGGGCCGGACCTGCCTTTCCTGACGTTGCGCATGATTTCCATGGCCGCCGAGCATTTCGCCGCCGATCATGTGCTGGCGACCGTCCGCGCGGAGCATGTCGTCATGTATCGCCGGGTGATCGGCCACAAGCCGATCAGCGAAGCGCGGACCTATCCGATGCTCGCGCGCAAGATCGTGTGCATGATCACGGATACGCCGACGCTGCGCGCGACGGCCTACAGCCGCCATCCCTTCCTGCAATCGACGCCGGAAGAACGCGCCGCCGTATTCGGTCCGGCCGCCGGCTAAAGCGCCGTTTTCATCCCCGCTCGACCAGCCTGTCTGCGGCGCCATGCCGCTTGCCGCAAGCGCTGCCTGACGTTTGAT